>Ga0180433_10000822_pt1 | contig 52737 bp, 49 predicted proteins | sample SS_ome_8_FD_132980 | JGI IMG/M metagenome (GOLD analysis project Ga0180433, IMG submission 132980) | Hypersaline lake sediment archaeal communities from the Salton Sea, California, USA - SS_1_D_1 metaG | ecosystem: Environmental > Aquatic > Non-marine Saline and Alkaline > Hypersaline >...
CCAGAAGCTGAACAGGCAAATCTATAAAGATTGTCAAGAGCTGGAGATTCTGTGCAACGTGGTTGACCAGCCGGACTTGTGTGATTTCTATGTCCCCGCGGTGGTTAAGCGCGGAGACCTGCAGATAGCCGTCGGCACGGAAGGGGACTGTCCGGCCTTTTCCGGTCATGTTAGGAAGAAGCTGGAGCAAATCTTCACCGAAAAGCACGGACAGTTCCTCGCGGAACTGGAGACGCTTCGACGGCACATCATTCAACAAGTACCTGATGCTGCCGCCCGCAAGGCTCTGTTGGGGCAATTAGTTGATGATAAGTCCTTCGAGTATTTCATGCAAAGCGGCCCGGCGCAATGGCGCAGTTATGCGGGAAAGATCATCTCAGGGCAAACTGAGACTGACGTGATGGAAAGCGGTGCACATAGCTAAAGAACCGCCTGCCTATGTCAATACTGACTCGCAGCATGAACCAATAAGACGCCATACAGAATCCGCGTATCGTCGCGGATACATCAGTTGAGAACGAAACGGTCAAATTGGAAGCCGCCCAAATGAGCATTTGGGACCTGTTGGAAAACATTTACCTGGATAAAGGCTGGAAATTAGCCGAGCAGGGTGAAAAAACACTCCTGCTTCACTCCGGTGGAAGGGCGCACAGCGAGGCTACATCTGAACCGTAAGACACAAGAACCGCTTTCAGGCAGGTGCAGCTTCGGTTTCTATCTTGTCAATCACGACTTGCAGGTACTTCTGGCGGTGCCCCATTTTCCTTTTGCTGTTTTTGCGCCGGCGAAAATGTGTGGGGTAGAGTTTCTTACCTTTGACGATAGCGTCCTCGGCTGTGGTTCCGAAGGAGGCCACCACCTTTGCCCCCTCCAAATACGGCGTGCCGATTTTGACATCCTCTCCATCACTTATGAAAAGGACTTTGTCCAGTTCTATCGTCTCGGCGTCGGGTGCGACGTCGGTCAAGTCGATGTTGATACGGTCGCCTTCGGCTACCTTATACTGTTTTCCACCTTGTTCAATAACCGCATACATTTCCAAGGTCTCCCGTTTTATCCTCAAAAAAATCGAACAGGGCGGATATACTACGGGCTATGCCCGTTTGTGTAAAGCAAATTGTTCGGTATTTTTGTGTCGTCCGATGCGGTGTGGCCCTTGTGAAAACTGCAAGACCATAGGAGCCGATTCATGCAACTGGCAATGATACAGGATAAGCTCATTCCCATGGAGGAACTCGATCCGGTCTATCTGGACCGTGGCATCTTTTTCGGCGACGGTGTTTACGAAGTCGTGCGAAGCTATGACGGCAAGGTTTTTGCCCTGCAGGAGCACCTGGAGAGATTCGCCAATAGCCTGGCTGCAATCAGAATCACAAATGTGGACATCGGCAGAATCCGGGCGCAAGTGGAAAAGGCTTTTGCGACTGCTGCCATCGCCGACGCCAAGATATACTTTCATATTACACGAGGCTCGGGCCCGCGCGACCATGCCTTCAGTGCCGATTTGCAGCCCAACTTCTTTCTGACGGTTACCGAACTGCCGGATGACACGGAAGATAAGACGAAGGGCGTCGCAGTATCCACCCATCCCGATTTGAGATGGAAAAGGTGTGATATTAAGTCGCTCAACCTCCTGCCGAACGTTCTTGCTCGACAGGATGCCGCGGATAAAGGCTGTGCCGAGGCGATCCTCGTGAATGAGTCGGGCTTCATAACGGAAGGTTCTCATTCGGCGTTTTTCGCCGTTTTCGGCCACCCGCCTGATAAGGAAAAAGGTGTTTGGGGCCCTCTTAAGCAAGCGCTGCAGACGGCTCCTCTCAACGCCAATGTTCTGCCCTCGATAACGCGCAAATACGTCATCAAAGCAGGTGAGGAGATCGGCCTGGATATCGTCGAGGAGTCGCTTACGCCGCAGCAGGTGCGTCACGCGGATGAGCTTTTTATTGCAGTTACCACGAGGGACATCGTGCCCGTGGTGAAGTTCGATGATGCGGTTATCGGCGACGGCACACCGGGTGCGCAGACAAAACTGCTAGCGCGGCGATTCCACGAATTCACGAAGTGAATTTCTTTACAGCCCAGCTACCGGGCTGCACGCTGCAAGAACGTGCAGCCGCATCGCTTTAGCAGGACGGCCTAACTGCATTATTGCAGGGTGATGTTTTCTCTGAAGAACAGCACCAGAGCCACGGCACAGCCCAGCATGATCAGGCACGGTACCAAGAAGATCGGACGCCATTGAAATTTCTGCTCTTTTCTGAATTTGTCCATGACCGCGCCGGCGAAATGGGTGCCGAGGAACAGCCCCACGCCGGTTGTCGCCGCGAAGATCAGTGCTTGCATAGAGCCGCGGATATCCTCCGGTGCGACGCTGTTGGCGAAGACCTGTCCCACGATGATAAAGAACACGTACGCCAGGCCGTGCAGGGATTGGGACGCCACGATGAGCCAGCGAGGCTTCTCGTTGATGTAGATTATGTACAGCGCGAACCAGCAGCTTGCGCCGATGGCGAGCGTCCATCTAAAGCCGATGCTGTCAAGGAACTGAGCCATAAGGAACAAAGTTGCCAGCGCCTGGACCACCTGAGCGATGGCCATCGAGCCCGGCACGTTCTTCGGAGGGATCCCCATATCCTGCATGAACGGCGCGGTGCCGAGGAAATAGAACTGCATGAGACCGGCGGTGACCAGAGAGATGATGATGAAGACCAGGAAGCTCATGTTGCCCAGTGCTCCCATTGCCTTGACGATTGGTACTCCGCCCAGGCCGGCCGGGGGCGTGGAAGGCATGAACAAACAGGTCGCAGCCATGATAATGGATAAGGCGCCGGCAAGGTACAGGCAGTCTCGGCCTTCTTCTCCCGTCTTAAAGATCCATCGCCAGCCGGTCAGAAAGTATCCCGCCAGTGCCCATGCTACGGGAGCCCAGATAAATATTCCGGGCGAATATGTCCCCACATCGAGGTTGTTGGCAGCGAGCTGGTGGAACATCAAGGAATTTACCAGCGGCAGCGTGGCCGCATAGCACAGCGCGAAAAAGAGCATGGACAAAAACAGAGGCTTGAATCTCGTCTGGCGAGCCGCGACAAGCAGCAGGATACCTCCGGCCAACTGACCCACGCCGATTATCCACTCACAGTTGAGCCACCTGTCGGCCAGTTGCCCCGCCACCAGCGGCGAAACGATGCACGCCAGCGGGAGAGTGGCGTACACCCAGCCGGCCTGCTTGCCGCTCAACTTTAGTGGTCCTACCAGCCGGGCAGCTAATACCGGTGCCCATGCACCCCAGATGGCGTACTCCATGAACATCAAGATGCTCAGACTGAGATACAACTGCCAACTCATTTTGTTCTCCTTAACTTCGGGTACAGCAGTTCAGACGTATTCTTCGGATTTGGCGTTTGCAGATCTTCTGTTCTATCCCTCAAAGGCGGACAGCCTTTCCACTGCTACTTTGATGTCGCCGAAGCGATCGTCGCCGGCTTCTCGCTCAATCGCCAGTGCTCCTTCGTAGCCGATTTCCTTAAGTGTATTCAGAAATGTCTCGGGGCCGACTTGGCCGTCACCCCAGGGCACTTCCTCACCCCAGGTTCCCGGTTCCTTGGTCCGGATTGCGTCTTTGATGTGGATGTGTTTGATCCACGGCGCCAGAGTTCGCACTGCTTCGATAGGGTCGCCCTTGTCGTAAAGAATCACGTTGGCCGGGTCAAAGTTGACGCCTATGGCGGGGTGGTCCAATTTTTCGATGAAGGCCCGCAGCTCTTCAGCCGTCTCCTGACCTGTCTCCAGAAGCAGCAGTATATTGTTATCCTTTGCCACATCCGCCAGAAGTCTGATCCGGTCGTAGAATTTCTTGGCGTAGGAAGGATTGCTCTCATCGATAAACCCGGCGTGCATGGATAGGTATTTAACGCCCAACTTCACTGTGACCTCAGCCGCACCGGTAAATAGCTCGCGGCTCTGCTCCCAGTATTCGTCCGGACCGATCCCACCGGTTGCCTTGATGCTTTCCAATGTCGAGTAGTCTTCTTGCGGAAAATCTATCATTGTGCTGGTGATGGTCCAGTTCTGCTGCTGCACCGCTTCGAGGTACTCTTTGCCGTTTTCTTGCAGCGCGGGCCTGACCGCCAAGTGCACGTGCTCAAGGCCCAGCTTCTTTAGCGCTTCTGCCGTCCCAGCTACATCCGTCTGGAGCGACCAATTACAGATTCCGACCGGCCAATTTCCACATTTCATTGTGCCATTCTCCCACTCAATCTGTTTTTGACTTAGCTAATGGATATGTCTTTGCCTGTTCTTGCCGATTCTTTCTCGGCGAGGACGATTTTAACCGAATTCAGCGATTCGGCCAGCGTTGTCACCGGCTCTACTTTTTGACCGCTTACCGCTTTTGCGAAATGCTCTATTTCCAGGAACCAACCATCCTGTTTCTGCACTTCCGGCGTAAATACCTCGCCCTGTTCGGGGCATACCCTGAACATCGGCTCCCGCGTCAAATCATAGACGAGCGTTGCTTTTTCCAGCACGATATTAAAGCTCATCTCAAATCCAAAGCCCGGCATCATTGCCCAGCCGCCCTCAGCGGTGATGACCTTGTTCTTATCATAGAGGTATTGTGTGACGATGTGCGCCAGATTCCTGGCCCGGTCCTCAGCGCCGAAGCTGTGAACCGCACGCGGCAAACCGAAAAGATACTGCACGAAGTCGGTGTCGTGGATATGCAGGTCCAGCGCCACGCCTCCGCTGCGTTTCTCGTCTGAGAACCAGTTGTCTAAGCTCCACGTCGGTGGTGCACCTAACCGTTGAAACGTCGCTGCAATTACTTTCCCGTATTTGCCGCTATCGACAATCTCTTTGGCTTTGGCGTATTCCGGCCAAAACCGTACGCAGTGCCCAATCTGCAAGACTTTGTTGCTGCCCTCTGCCTCCGCAATCATCCGCTCGCAGTCCTGGATATTCAGTGCCATCGGCTTTTCACAGAGTACGTGAACTCCTGCCTGCAGAGCTTTGATGGAACAATCTGTGTGCAAGTACGTTGGCAACGTAAGTGACAGGGCATCCAGTTTTGCTTCTTTGAGCATCTTCTCGAAATCGGCATATAAGTCCAGGCTGCCAAAATCAATCGGCTCTTCCGCATCGCCGACGTTTCCCACGGCTCTTTCGGTGTCCTTGACGATATTGGGATTTGCATCGCAGATTCCCACAATCTCAGCGTTTTGCACTTGCTTCCAGCACTTGTAGTGCATCCGGCCCATAAAGCCAAGACCTGCGATTCCTATTCTCAACATTTCCATGCCCCCGTTTTTGTCTGTGAATTAACTCGGCTTGTGTTGTTTTGCATGTTGCTGGCCCCGCGCCCGTATGATGAACATGGCCCTTACAATTTGGCAACATTCTATCAGGGCCTGCTCTGATCTCAAACCATTTCTGCGAATTTGACGAGATAAATTTCATGAGCTGCCCTTCATCAATTCGTAGGACTGGATGACCTTTTGTCCGAATGCCGTGCCGGCTTTGATGTGAGATATCTGCTCAAAAGTCTTTTCGACGCCGTTTGCCCGGATCATTTGTTGCAGCCTTATCGCTTCGGGGTCGCCCTTGAAGTCATAGCGCAATGCTGCGCCGCAGACACGGCTGATTTCCGCCGGGAATACTCCCTCCTCCAGACAGAGTCGTGCGCTGCCGATAAGTCGATCATCCGGGCCGAGCTTGCGAATGGGGTCTTTGGCCACTCGTACAATGGTGTCACGGACCATCGGATTGCCAAAGCGTGTTCGAACGTCCCGTCGCACCTCGTAATGTTCGTCGGCGTCAAGCGCATCGGGATAGCGCTTTAGCAAGGCCCGGCTCGTCTCGTCCAGAGCCTTTTCAAACACCGCGTTTACAAACTCGTCGGCGAACGGCTCGTGTATATACGTGTAGCCTCTCAGGTATCCCAGGTAAGCCAGCGCAGCGTGGCCAAGGTTATGCGTGAACAGTTTGCGCTGCACTTCTGCCTCGAAATTGTCCACCAGGTAGAACCCGTCAATACCGGGATCACCGGCCTTCGAAGCCTTGCCGTCGTATGGCAGCTTGCGGTATGAGTCAGCGACAATCAGCAGCGGCTCATCGCGCTGCTGCCGGCTACTGGCAACCATCCGCGCGACGCTTGTACCCACGAAGCCGATGTTCTTCTCGGCCCAGCGCTTTGCGGGTTCCGAAAGCAAGCGTGTGACGTAATCCTTGAGCAAAGAGGCAGCGCCGAACATATTCTCACAGAGAAACACATCAAGCGGGGCGGGATTCTGCTCGAAGCGCTGAGCGATGCCGTGTGCCAATAAGCTGGACACCGCTTCGAGGTTTTTTACGCCAACGGCCGTGCCTACGAGCGTGGCATGTGCTATAGCGGTGGCGACTTTGTCGCGTTGGTCTGCTGCGCTCACTGTGAAGCGGTCGATAAGCACGGTGTGCTGCTCTCTGCTATAGGCGTCCAAAAGTTGCAGTGGGTATCTTCCGCGTTCATTAAGCAGCGTGACGAGCTGTTTGTCCGTGTCCACGAAGGTGATTTCAAAGCCTGCTTCCCACAGGAGCTGGCCCATGAATCCACGACCGATATTGCCGGCTCCGAACTGGACAGCTCTTTTCATTTTTGTTCCATCCGCAGAATTCCGAAAGCTCGACCGCAGGCAAGCTGCACGCTTATCGTGCATCGGCGCTTTTGTTTAATGTTGGCAAGGCGGTTTCGATTCCGCCTCGGCTCCTTTAGGAACAATACAGACGAAGCCGAACGGCTCCACGCTGCTCGCGTTGATCCACTGATGCTCTTCATCTGGCGCCACGAATACAGCCAGGCCCGGTCGCAACTTCTTTTCGCTGTCCGCAAGTCGTATTGTGCCCTCACCGGCGACCACAAATACTTCATGCTCGTGTGGATGGTGGCCGTAGCTGCTTTTGCCGCCGGGCGGGATTTCGACGTAGCGAAGCTCGAAGTTCTCGGCGCCGGTCTCGCTGGTCAGCATCCAGTAAATCTTGTTGCCGGATTCGGTAACGCACATGATATCGTCATTTATGTCGGTCAAATACATGTACATTATCTCCAACCGAGGCTTCCCAAGCGGTTGGATAGCCCCAGGATCAAGAAAAAAGCTGTGAATCTTCACGGTCAATTCGGTACAATTGCGGGCCGTCAGGCGAATTGTACTGTAGGAATTGTTCTGGAGCAATAGGTCTGACGATTAGGATTGCTGAGAATTCGTGGCAGCAGATTCAGGTGCTTTATGACCCCAAAAGAAAGAGTATATGCGATCCTGAATGGACAATCTCACGACCGTCCCGCGGTAACTCCGATTTTCATGGCCTGGTCGGCGAATTTCATCGGGCACACGTATCGAGACTTCTATCTCGACGGGGATGTCCTGGCACGGGCCCAGCTTGCAGTCACCAAGGCATTCAATGTGGATCAGATAAGCGCGATCAGCGATCCCTGGCGGGAAGCTTCAGCCTACGGCATGGAATTCGATTACCCCGACGATAGGATCGGGAAGCCCAAAGATGTGTTGCTGAAAAGCAAAGCGGATGTGAACCGTGTGAAACGGTTTGATATCGAAAATGCCGAACGGACCAAACAGCGAATCGAAAGCGTAAGAAAGATGGCCGCCGAGGTGGGACAAACCCACAGCGTGCTGGGCTGGATCGAGGGTCCGCTGGCCGAATATGCAGACCTGCGCGGCGTGGAACAGACCTTCTTGGACCTCGTGGACGATCCGCAGATGTTCATGGAGGCGGGAGAAATCATCGTACAGAACGCCGTGTCTTTTGCCGTTGCTCAAATCAAAGCCGGCGCCGATATGATGGGTGTCGGTGATTCCGCGGCAAGTCTGATCGGGCCGGATATGTACGAGACGTATGTTTTGCCTCTTGAGCAGAAGCTTTTTTCTGCCATCCATGAAGCCGGCGCTGCTGTGAAGCTGCATATATGTGGTGACATAGGCAGCAATATCGTGCACATAGCCCGTAGCGGCACGGACATCATAGATGTGGACTGGATGGTTCCGCTGGATCGGGCGCGACAGCTTGCCGGGCCGGATGTCACACTATGCGGCAACTTCGACCCGTTGGCTGTCTTGCTGCGAAGCACGCCGCAAGAAGTTGCCGAGGCGGCAAGGCAGTGCATCGGAGCCAGCGGGCGGAAGTTCATTTTGATGCCGGGCTGCGAAGTGCCACCTGCCACGCCGGAAGAGAATATCCGTGCGTTTTGTCCCTGTGATGGCTGCCTAATCCGAGAAGAGCTGAAAGTGTAAAGGCGGCAAGGCGGGGCAGCGGGGCAGAAATGGAGGTCACGATGAGCAAAGTTCTCTACGTCAAAGCCTCACCGATGGGTGAGCTTTCATTCTCGCTTGGGGTGGCGGATGCTTTCGTGGATGCCTACACTCGGAACCACCCCGAAGACGAGGTTGATGTTCTTGACCTTTTTAAGCAACAGATTCCCACGTTTGATTCTCAAGCCGCCTCCGCCAAGTACAAGATTATGCATGGAAAAGGGCATTCGCACAAAGATCGCGAGATTTGGGATGAGATCGTTTCGATTATTGATCGCTTCAAGTCGGCCGACAAATACGTTATGGCCGTTCCGATGTGGAATTTCTCCATTCCGTATCGCCTGAAGCAATACATAGACATCATAGTCCAGCCAGGTTACACCTTCGCCGTTCGTGAGGATGGAAGCTATGAGGGGCTGGTAAAAGGTAAGCCGGTGTTCATCGCCTACGCCCGGGGCGGTCAGTACGTGCCCGGCACCCAGGCAGAAGGATTCGATTTACAGAAAAGATATCTTGAGTTGATACTGGGTTTTATAGGCTTGACGGATATCCGCTCCGTGACCATTGAGCCCACATTGGCCGGCGGTCCGGAACTGGCGAAACAAAGGCGAACGGAGGCCATCAAGAAAGCAACACAATTGGCCGGCGACTTCTAAGAGCGTGTGACGGCGGCGCGGGCGCTATTTGTTGTTTCCGCGGTCGTGCTGGGGTATATACAAATAGGGCTGGTAGCGAAAATGGTACCTGGGATACCTATATCCCCCAAAGGGATCGAGCCGTCTCCTGTTTGCTTCCGTACGGCTAATCAGCATGTTCATTCTTTGCTCCATGGCGAACATGTTTGCTTCGATCTTCGCGTGGCTTTCGTGGATATCAGCGATAGCCTTGCTTAGCTGCTCCAATCTATCCTCAATTAGTTGCCTGTAATCGGCGAGATTGTTTTCAAGCTGGGCCAGTCTCTTTGCGGCTTCAGCCTCGAACTCGAGCTTCTTTAGCTTGGCTCGCGACTCGACTTCTCGAATCCAAACCTCCCTGTCAGCCTGCAGTTGCTGAATTCTCTGGTCAATTTCCTCAACCCTTGAGCTGTCCTGCACATGAGTTTGCAGGGCCGACTGCTTGGCTTCCTCGCAGGAGCGGATTGCCTGTATGAAATCATCGGGGTCATCGCGGAAGTCCCATGTCCTGCCGGAGAAATAGTCGGCAAGCTCCAGGTAATATTTGTACTCCGGTACGGTCTTGATCTGCATCGTTCGGGAATCAATTTCTCTCTTACTATAGATGGAGAGGACGATTCTGCTACCCTCAATGCGTTCGACCGCAACTTTGTTCTTGTCCTCGGAGGCAAGCTTTCCAAACACCAGTTCGCCGTTTCGTAAGTAGAAGTCTATCGTTTTGACAGGATTCATCCTCGGCCTTAAGGCGCCGACTGCCGAATCGGAGTGGGAGGCAGCCTGGACGTCTACATTCAGCCAAAGGCTCGCGAGGCAGGCAAGGACAACCATGTACCAGTCCGTAGTCACTACTTTCATTTTCGGGTCCCCCAACACAACGTGTTTGCCAAAGTATCGCCGAGACAATTGTACCGAATCCTCGGGGGCCGGACAAGATGTGAAGGATTGCAATCCATCAAAAACCGCAAGAGCGTGATATGAAGACTCCAGGCAGCGCTGTGAGCCTGCCACGGAGCAGTTCCAGAGCTAACCGGTTACCAACCGGTATGCTCTGAGAAGTTCGGCGACGCTCCACGCTTGTGCGATGCAGCCTCTCGGCCGATGGGGTGGGTCCCCATCGAATATTTCAGAGACGTTTCCCAGACAGCCCTGGTCGGTGAGGTGCTCCAGCAGGGGCTCAATAAGCTCTGCCGCCTGTCTTTTGCTTTTTCGGTCGAACTGGTTTACTTTCAAATAGGCTTGCACAAACGGCCCTATCAAGTATGGCCAAACCGTGCCCTGGTGATAGGCTTCGTCTCTGTCTCGCTGCGAGCCTGTGTATGTGCCTTTGTAGTCGGGATGCCGGGCGTTCAACGTTCTGAGGCCGTAGGGCGTTAGCAACTCCCTCTTTACGGAATCGACGATGGACCTTTGCTGCTGCAGCGTAAGTGGGGGCGCGAAGGCAAGCGAGACAGAGAATATCTGGTTCGGCCGCAAGCTGGAATCGACTGAGCCGTCCGGTAGGATACAATCGTTCAAATAACCTGCCGTCTCGCTCCAGAAGAGCCTACAGAAGCTGTCGGCAGCCATGTCGGCCATCGACTGGTAGTAATGTTGATTGTTTCTGTTCCGGTCGGCATAGAACTGAGCGAGGCGGCGCAAGTCATGATGCCACAACGCATTTACCTCGACCGCTTTGCCGCATCGCGGCGTAAACGCAACTCCGTCGCACTTGGCGTCCATCCAGGTTAGCTGTGTTTCTGTGTTTCCTGCGGTTACGAGCCCATCCGAATCGACGCGAATGCCGAATTCAGTGCCCTTTCTGTAGCAGTCTATGATCCAGCGAATTATGGGTAGGAGCTGTTGCGTGAATGTCTGTAAATCGTGCGTGAAGGCAAGATACTCCAAGGCTGCGTGACTGAACCAGAGAGATGCATCAACGCTGTTAAAATACGCTGTGCTGCTCTGGTCGTCAAACCGATTGGGGACCATACCGTCGTCCGCTGCCTGGGCGAAGGCTGTCAAAACCGACTTTGCCTCGTCAAATCTGCCGGTCTCAAGCAGTAGCCCCGGTAGGGCAACGAAGGCATCCCTGCCCCAATCGGCAAACCAGGGGAATCCCGCTAGGACGGTCGTTCTGTAGTCTTGGCCCGTTTGCCGCTTTGTTATGAAGTGGTCAGCAGCCAAACAGAGTTGCTGAAGTCCGGCTTCTTTAGCTCTTGCAGCCGCTAAGACCGACCTTTGATGCCTGCGCAGTTTGTCTTTGACGGCGTCGATCCGGAGCTCTTCAAGCTGATCCGGCTCGCACCGTTGGCTCAGGTCGGCCCAGAGCACGATCTTGGTTGGTTTTTGGATGCTGCATTTGAAAAAGCCGGGCGTCCAAAGGTCTTCGGTAAAGTTCAAGCCCCTCTCTCTGTCGTTGCGATATAGGAAGTTGAACCACCATTGCGGGTCGTTTGCAAACTTCATGTTTGGACAACGCAGATACAATTGACAACTGTCGGGTGTGCGATGATGCACCAGTAGACCGTCGCCGAGCGCACGGCAAACCAATTCGGCATAGGACCTCTGCAGGCGGTGAAAATCGCGTAGACCCACAAAGGGACGTAGAACGAATTCCACAGGTTTACGAATTCTGATCACATCGTACTCGATGGCCGCGGTGTCTGTATCCCGCAGCAGATAGACAGATTTGGCGAGCGCGAGTCCATCCAGTTCATACTCAAAGTGGACACCGATGTCCTGAGAGAATCTCGTCATGTACGTGAAGCCGGCGGGGTTAAACTTGTCGTGGAATTCGAAGGTTGAGAGCTTGCATATCTTGCCGCCCGAGATAAGCATCTCCAGACAGTTGGCAAGCGCCATGATTCTGTTCACTGGTGGGTTAAGCGAGCCGATCAGAAGACCGTGATACCCGCGCGTATTGCAGCCTACGACGGTAGAAGATGCATAGCCGCCGCGGCTATTCGTCAGCAGCCACTCTTTGGTGAGCAAGTCATCCAGCGCATCGCCCCGAATAGGGGTCGAGACGATCTGTACATTGTTAGCCTTTTGCAGCATTAACACCGTCACTGCCGGAAAGTTATCCTGGTGGGCGTCGGACTTTCGATCGTGCCGAATACGCGAGTCCGTTCAGCGTATTTGCTGGAAGCGTATTTCGTAGTTCGTGAAGCGTATCTCGTATCTCGCTTCACGCTTCACGCACGACGCACGAGGGGCGAGTCACGAATTGGCCCGCCGCCCCGCTTCGCGTGATACGCGGGGGCAGGCCCCCCTGTGTACGTTTTGAACATCGGTCATGCAGATGGCCCAGAACATTCATGAAGTTGATATACGAGTCATACGGCGAGTCATAGGGATTGAAGGACTTGGGGACATCTGGATCCGAGAGGAATTTTGTGCACATGGTGTAGAAGTGGTCGGACGCCTGCAACCTTCTCCAGTCCGAGATGATCTCTTCGTCGGCCGTTTGCTTGATTTGCTTCTCCAGTCTATACAGTTCATAAATGGCGTTTGACTGCATAGGGTTTCCCAACCATGCTGATAGGTCCCTCTCGGTGTCTGCCCCGCTGCCCCGCCTTGCGTCGGGCGACGCAGGGGCATGCCAACTGATCAGATGCGGCGCATCAACGGTGCCAATGGGCAAAGAGCTTCGAATCACTTCGCTTGGGGTCCTGAAGGTGTTATTGGGACGCCTAAGGACCTCGTACGGCAACTGCTGCATGAAACGCAAGATTCCTGGTTCTTGCCCGGCCTTCTTGCTTTCGCAAGAAAGCACGGGGAGGTGCTCGCCGAGTGTCTCGTAGTCCAGAAAGAGATTGGCCACGTTTGGGTTCCCGCCCGGCGGGGTCCCTTCCGTTGCGTTCATGTTGTTGATCCAGCCCGCGAACTTCTCAGCCGTTAGAGGCCACTGCGACCAGGTGCGGTCGAAAAAGCGAAAGGCTATATCGTCGCTGAGCGAGTAGTTTTTCAGCAGCAGTTTCAGCTTGCTGCAGCCTTGAGGGCGATAGATGAAATCAGGACTTCGTGTACCCAAGATATGGTTGGCTCCCTCAGAGACGATAGCATCGAAACTGCCTGTTGATTCCACGAGAGCCGCCAGATCGTTGTTGTAGACCAGTTCTGTGTTTCTGAAGATCCGCGGTTTCTGACCGAAAAGGTATTCGATGGTCTCGACGTGCTTATTGACCTGTTCAATGAATTCCTCTGGGGAGTAGAGAAAGCTCAGGCTGTGATAATAGGTCTCGGCTAAAAACTCCACACAGCCGGTCTCCGCCAGCGCATCAAAAGTGCTCAACACTTCCGGCGAGTAGCGCTGAAGCTGCTCCAACAGAATACCCGTTAGACTGTACGCGACTTTGAACTCGCCGGCGAACTGCCGGATCAGTTTGAGAATCAGCCGATTAGCCGGAAGGTAGCATTTGTTGGCAACCTTTCTGCAGACCGAAGCATTTCTATGTTCGTCGAAGTATTGACGGCTCTTGTCAAAAACAGTGTAGTGCCTCAGCCACAGGGGCTGGTGAACCTGGAAATACAAGCATATATCCGGCATGTTTTCTGAATTCCGAACTTCAATACCCTGGACTCAAATTCCCAAGCTCCCTCTGACGTTTTTCATCCTATTTCAGCCAACACCTCCTCATAGATGTCCGCGCATTTGGCCGCCGTGTCTGTCCAGCGCAGTTTCCGCACCTCGAAATTGCCGTGACTGCGCAGAGTCATCCCCAAAGGCGGATACTTCAGCACGGCGATGATCTTGTTTGCCATCTCGTTGACGTCCCAGAAATCGACTTTCAGAGCGTGATTCAGGACTTCCGAGACACCGCTTTGCTTACTTATTATCACAGGCACATCGTGGCCCAGAGCCTCCAGAGGCGCGAGCCCGAATGGCTCTGAGACCGAAGGCATGACATACAGATCGGCCATCCGATATATCTTTTGCACGTCCTCGCCGCGGAGAAAGCCTGTAAACAGTACCTTGTGCCCAATCCCCAATTCCGCCGCCATCTGCACGGATCGGTGCAACAAGTCACCGGCACCGGCCATTACGAATTTCACATTGTCCATCACGTCGAGGACCTTCTTGGCCGCAGATAGGAAATACTCCGGGCCTTTCTGCATAGTAATGCGACCCAGAAATAGCACGATTTTCTCGTCTTTCGCTATCGTCGTATCCGGCATGGCCCAGCTATCGCGTTCGACGCCGTTGTATACAACGGCGACTCTACCGGCGGGGATGCTGTAGCGGTTGACGATAATGTTGCGGGTAAAGGAGCTGACCGCAATGACCTTGCTCGCTGCCTCCATTCCGTTGCGTTCGATGTCGTAGATCATCTGGTTGACGTGCTCGCCGCTACGGTCGAACTCGGTAGAATGCATGTGGACGACGAGAGGTCTTCCGCTCGTTGCCGCCACCGCCACTCCTGCCGGAAACGTCATCCAGTCGTGGGCGTGGACGACGTCGAACTGTTCGTTCTGGGCCAGTTCGACGGCCATCGTTGCGTAGCGATGGACTTCCGCATACATGTCGGCCCCGTAGTTGGCCTCGGCGAAGGGTTCGGTGACCGCCACCGCTTCACCGGCCCGCTGTTTCTGTCGCTGCACTTGTTCCATCTTCTCTCGGTAAGAGCGGGGCGTGGTGTACGGTTGCAGGGCCGAGGCAATCGTGCGGAACTGGACATTTTTCAATTCGGCGATTTTGAACGCTGGCTCAGGTTTTTCTGCTGTGGGACCAAGTAATCGCACGTGCGTTGCGTACTTGCTTTCAGCCGTTCGCGGTAATACGAAGGTTATCTTTATGCCAAGCTCATCCATAGCCTTCGTTAGGCCGTAGCAGGCTGTGCCGGGTCCACCACTGATAAATGGCGGAAATTCCCAGCCTAACATGAAAACCTGCGTCTCCCCCCGTGGCTTCTGTCTCATGGCCTTCCCTTCCCTATGCGCTTATGGTGAATCCTTTAGTTTATTCATGAAAGGCATTTGGCTCAAAGCCTCTTTGTGGCCCAGTAAAAGCTATGAATTGTGTCACGCCCCTTATCGGCCAGAAACTATGCCGCCTTAATTATGATGGGGCAAAAATGGTGCAATTAGCCTAATCCTTAAATGTATAATCGGACACTTGACTCTATTAGGTTGAACAATTCTCTTCAAAAACACAGCTTCTGACACCAAAAAGCGCGATTTTATAGGCCCAGCCGTCCGGATAGATGTGCCCAACGGGTGACTGTGACAACCCTCGACTTGGCCAACGCGCGTTGCTCAAACCATGTATCCTGCCTGGCGAAGAAAGGTTGCTGGAAAGTAAACCCTGCCCAAAACACATACACATTCCATGCCTGGGGCTGGTTCCCCGCCGACTGTATCATCTCATCGTTTGGGTGACGAGTGGTTTGCCTTAGAAGGCGTTGCAGTGTCCGCTCTGTCCCCGCCCAAGAAGTCCAGGTCTACCTGCCTATAAATCCTGAGCCTTGACCGTGCTGCGACGGTTCGCTTTGGCTCTGGCGATAGCAGCGTCGAGCATATGATAGACATTGTCGGTGATTACCCCAAGCGCATCCGATGATGTCATCATCTTCTTGCTCTTGATGTAGCTCTTGACTTTGCTGGCAACGATCAGGGCTTCTCTCTTTTTTGCCATACTCCAAACCTCCCTGTAGAAACGTTACATTCCCATATGCCTCACGATTGTCCAACTTGGTGCATTATCAGACGTTTTAATTAATACACCGATATTGTAATTTTCAACAAAAAAATGTGGCCAACTGCTAAATTTTTGTGATTTTACCGCCGATAGGCACTAAGAGAAATTGGCTACCGTCCGGTTGGCAGACTGCTTCGAGCGTTGACCGGAGCTTTTTGGTATCTGAATTCGAGATGATGTTTTCTGAGGAGTGGGTCTTGCGGCCTATCCCGTGGGATTGACATAGTAAATTTGTTTCGGAGAGATAAAATGGCGAAGCGTTCCAAGAAAGATCAGAAATCGCAGGCGAACCTGCAGGGATTCGTTGTCGTTGCTTTTGCCAAGGATTGGGACCAGGCCAGAGACTATCAAACCCTGCTGAGAGTCAATGACATCCCCGCAGTGATCAATGCTGATGATGAGCACACCATAAGCGGCAAAGAAATTGCCGTCATGGTCCCGGAAGATTTTCTGGACGAGGCGCATGTGATCATTGAGTCGCAAGATGCCTATGATGATTTCTATGATTTCGCGATGGAAGAAGGTGAGGAAGCTGATTTCGGCGCGGACTTCTTTGATGATGACCTGTAGAAGCCGGTCTTACTGAACCTCGCAATCGGCTTTCTGTTGGATTGGTCCTGTTTAGCTGGACTTCCTGTTAGAAGATAGCCGGGACAAAGAACCAACGCAAAACGGATGGAACAAGAACCTCTCATAGAGCGGCGCAGCGGCCAAGACCGCAGGCAGAACGTCGTGGACAGGCGGTTGGGGTTGGACCGCCACCGCGGGCCCGGTAGGCGCCGAAGCGACGAGCGAAAATCGGCTGAAGAAGGCCAAATGTCAGAGGAACAGTTTGAGTTCCTTATGGCCATCGATGAGTACAAAAAGAAAAACGCCAGGCCGTTTCCAACCTGGACAGAGGTCTTAGAAGTGATAAAGGCTCTCGGCTATCGCAAGGTGGCTGAGCCGCAATCGCTCGAAGAATTCAAGAAGAAGCGCAAGGAAAACGCCGTCAAGACGTAGTCTGACGGCATGACAGGGTCCTACACGCCACGCCGGATTCCTTGACCTGCAAAGTCCGGCTGCCCGGGAAACAGGCTTGTTTTTCCCTTCTGTACAGCATATCATATCGACAAGAGCGTTTTCGGATGAAGCACAAGCATGGCTTCTATTGCAGGAGCTCGGCATCATGGCCCCGAGCGCTTGCTGATTGTCATCTCGGTGTCACTGCACGCAGTGGAACTGACTGGCCTTCAGCGTAGAACATAGCAAATATAGAGGCGGCTCTTTATAGGGCGGTAGGAAGATGCCAGACAAGCGTGATGAGTATACTTGGCTGAGGACCGGCTCGTTGATAATCCTTGCTGTGGTCGCCTTGGCTCTCGTCCTGCAATACACTCGTGCGGTGACTATCCCGTTCGTTTTGGCTATCTTCATCGTCTCACTTGTCTCCCCCATTTTGGATTTCCAGGTTATTCGTCTTCGGCTCCCGCGTCCGATGGCGGTCTTGGTGACTTGCCTGATCGTTCTTGTTATTATCGCTGTTGTTTGCTTCCTTCTTGCACTGGTGATTCAGGCGATAGTCACTGAGGTATACGCATACGGCCAGGACCTCGCTGATCTGGCCAACCGGGCATTTCAGAAAATGGGTCAGTTGGCTGAAAGGTTCAATCAAGAGAAGATCGTCAGTGACTTACAAAATCGAATACCCAGGCTGGTGGCGAACACCTTCGGAGCGGTCTTCAACCTTCTGTCGAATGTCTTTCTGGTCTTGATTATTGTGGTTTTTCTTCTGGCGGGGCGCAATCCGTACGCCGTTCGTGCCGGTGTGTACGCCGATATGGACTCACAGATTCGCCGCTACATTGCGATCAAGATCGCAGTCTCGGCGCTGACCGGTGTTCTGGTTTGGGCTATTCTGGGGATTCTCAAACTGCCCCTTGCCCCCATTTTTGGAGTGCTGGCCTTTGTTCTGAATTTTATCCCATCCATCGGCTCGGTCATTTCCACACTTTTGCCGATTCCCGTGGCGGTGGCCCGGTTTCAAGATGCTCCGTTGACCATCATTCTGGTCATCGCCCTACCTGGAGCGGTCCAGATGGCCATCGGAAACGTGCTCGAACCAAAACTGATGGGCGGCGAGCTGAATTTGCATCCGGTAACTGTGCTGCTGGCGCTGTCCTTTTGGGGGTTGCTCTGGGGGATACCCGGCATGTTCTTGGCCGCCCCACTGACCGCCATCATAAGGATCATACTCGTGCAGTTTGACACGCTGAAGCCTGTTGGCAATTTGCTCGCCGGTGAACTGCCGGAGACCTTCGGTTCTTCCGGGAGTGAACAGCCGGATCTCTGACGAACACCTTGGTATGCGCCGTCCGATCCGTGCATAGGAAGCAAGAACCGCCTGTCAGCCCCCCTGGGCTCTTGCCTTAATCCGCAGACAAGCGAGATTCTGATCTGACTAAGTGTTTGTAGAGACGACCCTTACGAGCAACATGGTCGAAAAACGGTTGACAATTGCTCCACCTCGTGGCACTATATCCTGTGAGTCTCTTCGGCTACCCGCTGTAAAGATGGTGCAAGTTGCTTGTTCATATTAGCAGTTCCAGACAAAGAAGGAGAGAGCTTATGAAAGATGATGGACTTTCACGTCGAGACTTCATGTGGAATACTTCCTTGGTTGCCGCTGGGACCATCGCCGGTGCATTAACTGGTAGGGCCGGCGGCGCGGTAGACCCCGTTCATACATCCAGGATTCTCAATTACCACGAGAAGATGATCTATCGTCGGCTCGGCAAGACGAATTTGATGATTTCCGAAGTCAGTCTGGGCGGCCACTGGAAGAACCGTAACGCCGGACGGTACTGGGACCGTTTTGCCAATGAAGAGGTGCCGGACGACGTCGCCAAGAACCGCACCGAGGTCGTAAGCGCCTGCATAGACTGCGGCATCAACTATCTGGACATTACCACCGCCGCCGAGTGTCTCAGCTACGGTGCAGCTCTGAAAGGCCGCCGGGACAAGATGTACGTCGGCGCCGATATCCATAACCTTGGTCCGAGAAACTCAAATTTCTGCAACATCAAGGACCAGACCCGCAACGTCGACACGTGCCTGCGCTTGCTCAAGACGGATTACCTTGACATCTGGCGCCCGCAGGCCAAGATGGCGGGCCGGCTCAATACCAACGAACTGAATACCGACCCAGAGGTAGAGTCCCTGATCGAGACCTTTCAGAAGCTGCACAAGGCCGGAAAGGTTCGCCACCTGGGCATGTCATCGCATTGCCGTCCCTGGTTCGAGCATGTTATTAATAAGTACCCGGAATTCGAGATGATCATCTTTCCTTGCACGGCAAAAACCAGGCAAAAGGGCGAGCCGCCGACGCAGGATAACGTTGAGGAAGTCAACCCCGGACACGGCTCGGATCTGAGTCAGAGCATCTTCAAGACAGTCATTGAGCGCGATGTCGGTGTTGTCACCATCAAGCCATTCTTGGGTGGCGACCTCTTCGGTAGCTACGGCGAGCTCAAGTTCCCGGTGATGGGCGTAGGCAGCAAGAAGGAAAACGACTTAGCTCGGCTGACGATTCAGTGTATTCTGGCAAATGATGCCATAACGGCTACGGTTCCGGGTCAGTCGACTGTCTACGAGGTGGAAAATGCCGCTCGTGCCTCATACACTCGTGCGCTCGGCATGACGGTAGCCGAGAAACAGTGGCTGATGCGGATTACCGACCAGCGCTGGGCGAACTTGTCGCCGGAATACACTTGGCTACGCGATTGGGAAGTGGTCTAACGCCGGGGTTCAGAAGGCTGCGCGGCGTACCATCAATATGCTGTTGGAGGCTTGGTCCCTACAAACAGCGGCTGGTTTCCGTGTACAAGCCCGGTTGCTCTTTGCTGTCTCGCTGTCCCATTTGCATACGGAGAAATGCGATGCTTTTGCAGAAGCGTTTTTGTTCTTGTGCTGTCATTGGGGTCTCTCTTGTTGCTTTTGGATGGTTTCTGGCGGCCCCCTTGGCGGACGAGTCTGAGCAGCAACAAGCTGCTGACCAGGAACTTATCGGCAACAGCAAGTGTTACGTCTGCCATCTGAGCTTGCAGACGGAAGAGATCACGACGTCCCACCTTCAAATGGACATTACCTGCGACGGGTGTCACGGTCCATCCGTGGAGCACATGCACGATGAAATGCTGATGACGGAGCCGGACCTGCTTTTCGGCAGACAGGAGGTGGACAAGATGTGCTCCGATCCAACCTGCCACGCCCCGGGTGGCGACCGCCGGGTCTACGGCTTTCAAGACCACAAAGACCCTGAGGCTGTGGAAGAATTCTTCAAGAAGTGGCTGGGCCGTACGCGTCCGAACGGCCGCACCGTTACGCACAACTCGGTCTGCACGGACTGCCACGGCACCCATAATCTGGATGTGGCTGAGACTGGAGAATCCGAGGATGAGGCGGCAGCCGACTGGATAGCCTTGTTCAATGGGCGTGACCTTACTGGCTGGCAGCAGTCGAAACCTTCTTGCTGGAAGGTTGAGTCGGGACGTATCGTTGCGATGGCTGCGCCGAACGCAGAGCACGGCGACCTGCTGACCGGGCCTATGTATGGCGATTATTTGCTGGCGGTGACGTTCAAAGGTACCTGGCCGGTCAGCGCCGGCATCTGGCTGCGGTCCACGGACACCGGACCCGGGCCGCGCATCGAGATAGGGGCTCGCGCCGCGCCGGCGGCTTACACCGGCAGCATTTTCCTGCCCGGCAAAGGCCTGGTGCTGGCGAACGTGCGCAAAGACCTTGTGGACCGCGGAGGCTGGAACACGATCTCAGCCAGGGTCGAGGGCGACCGCGTGCAGGTGTGGCTCAACGCCGAAGAAGTCGGCGTGGTCCGGATGAATTGCCCCGCCGAAGGCCGGGTCGGCCTTCATATCGGCCCTGGTCCAGCCGGTGAGATGGGGAAATTGCAGGTCCGCGAAATTGTCCTCCAGCCGTTGGGCGAGCCGGAAGAAGACACGTCCGAGCAGGACGAAACCGACTCGGCCGCAGGGCCGTAGCTGAGCAAAAAAAGCGTCTTTTTTTAGGCAAAAATTCACAAAAAGTCTGTGATTTTTTGTCTATAAGAACAGAAATTTGACTTTTGTTAGCGCGTACCACGGATTTGAGCCGTTTTTCTTGTTGAAGGAGCAGAGTATTTGTGCACGTGCGTCTTCGCATTTCGTCAAGGGCGAAGCGTCATTTTGTGTTCTCTTTGGGTGGGGTGGTGACGCGGTTTGTGGTGTTGTTTACGGCTCGTGGGCCGGCAGGGCGGTTTGCAAAGTAGTCGCCCGTCGCTCGTGACCCATCGCCCGGGGTTCGTATCGCGTCGTGCATATCGCGTATTACGAGCGGTCGCAAGCAGTACGTACGGAAGCGAGAAGTCACAAGTCAGAAGGGGAAATGGCAGAAAAGGTCAAATTGGGATTGTGGTAGCCCTGCCATAGATAAAGCGGCGAAAAAATGAAAAAGACTTTTTTGATCAGTCTGATATTGGTCTTAGCCGCATTATCGGCGGCTCACGCTGAAAGGCGCGATGTCAACGCCATCGCTGTGAAAGCTCTTGGAGGCGGCAAGCTTTCTGTGCCCGCAAAAGGTCCACATCTGTGGAGAATTCCGCCCGGTGCTTCGTTCCGCCCTGGACAGTTACTCGTTCGGTTCGCGCTGGACGAAGAGCGGCAGGTACCGCGCAAGGCGCAAAAAGACAGGATATTGAGGCGGCTGGGCGGCGTATCAATAGAACGCGAATTCGACCTTGTGCCGGGCTTGACATTGGTCAAGCTACCCCCCGGACAGATGGTCAACGAAGACACGTTGAAACGCTTTAACCAGATGCCGGAAATCCTTTACGCAGAACCGGACTATGGCGTCAGGCTGTTGGCAGAGCCCAACGATCCGAATTTTGCCGACCTCTGGGGCCTGGGGAAGATTGATGCGCCGGAGGCCTGGGACGTAACCACCGGCAGCAGTGATATTATCGTTGCGGTCATCGACACAGGAGTGGAGTGGTACCATAGCGACCTAAAGGACAATATGTGGACGAATCAAGCCGAGCTGCATGGAGAACCTAACAAAGACGATGACGGCAATGGCTACAAGGATGACATCCATGGCTACGATTTCTGGGACGATGATGGCGACCCGGACGATCACAACGGCCACGGCACATGGTGTGCCGGAATTATCGGAGCGGTGGGCAACAACGGCACAGGCGTAACAGGCGTGTGCTGGGACGTCGCAATAATGGCCCTGCGCGTCGGGGACATGAGTGCCAAAATTGCTGCGACAGAGTATGCTACCAAAATGGGGGCACATGTCATAAACGCCTCGTGGCAGGGGCACCACCCAAACGCCGCGCTGAGAAATGCTATAGAGGCGGCGGCAGAGGCGAACATACTGTTCGTGGCGGGAGCCGGCAATGACCATAACAATAATGACCGGGATCCGTGTTACCCGGCGAGCTATGACTGCGACAATGTTATTAGTGTGCTGGCCACCGACAGGAATGATGGTATCTGGTCTTGGCGTATCCATACTAAAAGGCAGGTCTATGAGCGGGGCTCCAATTATGGAGCCAATTCGGTAGACCTGGGTGCCCCGGGTGTTGGCATTCTAAGCTGCTGGGCAGGGGCGGGTGATTATCACAACCGGGACCACGGCACATCGGCATCGGCGCCGTATGTCGCGGGCGCTTGTGCGCTACTATGGTCCGTTGATCCGCTCTTGACCTATCAGGAGGTAAAAGACATCATTATGGATAACGTTGATGTTGTCCCGGAGTTGAATAATCACCCTGAGTTGGGCCGGCTTTGTGTGACCGGGGGACGCTTAAACATCGGCAAGGCTGTGAACGATCCAAGGCTGAAGAGGAGTATTCGGGCTGTCGGCACGTCCAACGAGATTGTTGCGTGGTTTCGTACAAGGATTTACCGTGCTGTTTGTGGCTGGTGGACTGACAGGTTCGCGAAGGAAAGAAGCGCAAAGGGAAGACCCGCAGACTAATCTGTGGGCCAGGTAGTCTTTCGGATTATGGCCAGAGGTGGTTTTCGAGCCAGTCGGTGGCCAATAGAGCAAAGTCGCAAAAGTCGATGCGGTCATCCAGGAATAAATCCACGGGCGACAGAAGCGGCAAATCAAGAATACCGGTGCCATTGGTAGCGACAAACGCGACCTCCGGCTGTACTAGGGCATAATTGTAAATGCGGAAGTCGTCGATTAAGCCGTCATAGCCGCCGTACCAGCCGGAGCCGATTTCAAATGAGGTGATGCCCGTTATCGGCGAGTTTGCATCCGCCCGGCTATCGTAAAGAACGCCGTTCAGAAATATCTGCATGGTGCCGCTATTCACATCCTTCGTGAAGGCCCAATGGTTCCATCGGCCGGTCCATTCACTCTCATAACGGTGGTATCCACTCAGCCGGTTCTCGAACGACCAGGGGTGGCCGCAATCCCAGTTGTATTTTCCGGGCCCCCGCCAGCAGCCAAGATTGATAGCTATGGCGGGGTTGCTCTGGCCATACCTATAATTCGAGCAGCAGATCGTATCGGTGCGATGCGGTGAATCCTGGCCAAATTGCCAGAAGGCGATGGTTATGCCGGCATTAATTTTTGCAAAGAGGTTGGCCGTATTGGTTATCTGCACGGAGTCATTGTATCCGTCAAAGCGAATCGCCTCGCCGTAGATGCCGATGTCATAGCTGTGATTGCCCGGCTCGCCGTGCGCATCGCCGGCGCTATCGAACGTATTGCCATCGAATCTGTACCACGCCACGGGAGCATTTGGAGCGGCGACCGGGTAGACGTTGTAGCCGCTATCCAGCCACTGCTGCGTCATTTCCTTAAGGTCTTGGAAGTTGGCAATGCAATCGCAGTTGAAGTCCGCATCGGGCCTATTCTCCGGCAAGCATCTGGAGGTGCACAGCCGAATATCGTCGAAGTATATGATGCCCATGCCGATATCAGATGGTCCGGTGGTGGGACGCATGCCGACGGCGATGCTCTCGACATTGGCCAGGTTCAGGCCCGCGAACTCTTGCAGCTCAATTCTCCAGGCGTGCCAGACTTCGCTTGCTACATCGTTGGCATCCCCATCGTACGGCACGGTCACATTGCTCTGGCCGTCACTGACTCGCACGTATAGCTGGCCGTCCGTATCGTTATCGGATGTGCCCCAGAAGAAAAGCTCCAGCACTTTGACGTCGGGTGATGTCCAATCCTGCGGCGGACTGAGCGTGCGGGTGACCTCCGTATAGAAGTTGCCGCCGTAGCTGTATTCAAGCCCCATCGATTGCAGGCTGCATTCATGAGCGGGGTCATCCCAAATATACAGGAATCTTCCGCCGATTCTCGTCCACGTATCCGACACTGGATTATTGCTATCGTTGTAGAACTCGAAGTCATCTACAATGCGACAGTCAGCGACGGTGAAGCTCCAGATATCGCCCATCCACGGACTATCTGGCTCGACATCGTTTGCCTCATCGACGCGCCAATAATACTTTTGGCCCAACCGTAGACTGGAAGGTTCGAAGCGATTCGCATCTGCCGGCTGGGGCGCGTTGCTGACGGAGGCTGCGCCTGCTTCCACATCGCTTTTCTTTGTGCCGAAGTAGATGATGTGCTCATCCGCAGCGGACCCCGGCGTCCAGTGAAGCACCACGTCGGCAGGCACATCTTTGGCCCCATCGACAGGGGTGGGGTTACAAGCAGTCCGGCTACAACTGCTGTCGATTCTTGCGCGCAGACTTCCGATGTCGAATCCGGGCGCAAGCCCGTTTGTGTCCAACGCCACGATGCGTACGGCGCGCGGCACAAAAGGCAGCTCAACACCGGCAATGTCAAGCTGGATCTCTGTGGGTAGCTCTCCGCCAGTGCCTGAGGCGAAGGCTTCGTCGAGTAGGTATTCCCGGCCGGCACCGTCGGTAATGAAGACAAGCGCGCGTTCGCCGGCTCGGCCCATTTCCACAAGCCGTATGTCGCCGCCGGGGCCGTCCACGATTCGCCCAAGGAATTGCAGTTCGACCCAATGGTCTATCGGCACGGTCACAGCGGATTTCTCCGAAGGCGGCGGGCCAACGAGCCAACGTTCGGGCACAACCGAATGCAGATAGCTGCCGTCCGCACGCAGACCTTTCCAGCAACTCTCATCCGCATCATACGCGTCGACCAGATAGATTGGGTGTTCGAGCTGATTCTGCTCGGCCGAGCCTGCGCGGTCTATGTGAGCGAAAGAACAAAACAGAGCAGCGACAAGCAGCAAGCATTTATTCATCATTATCCTCCAGCCCAAAGACGATGGTGGCCGGGCAAGTCTCCAAGCCTCTCAAGCGCCTATCAAGATTATATCATTTCCATTGCCGTCACGCAAGGCGCATGGGCCGTTCACACGCCGGCGTGTGAACGGTTGAAGCTTGGTGGAAAAAGCTTGATACGTGATTGAATGGTGATAAACTTACGCCGTCGTCGGCCAGGTGGTTGCCGTGTGTAGCAGTTTTGGTGCTGTTGACGAGAAAGCGACTTGTGGTTTTTGTAGGCCGAGAATGGAAGAGACAAGAGCAAGACATTGAAGGGTAGGTGAGAATGGCAGAGTATTCAGTAAGTCCGGCCGGTGAACAGTTCGCGATTCCAACATCGCAGGAGTACGCAGGTGAGTTTCAGCGCATTGAGTCACTTGCAAATACAGCGCGGCAAGAAGGCAAGGAAGTGGTGGTAGTTATGGGTGTCGGCTTTGTCGGGGCGGTTATGGCCGCTATCATCGCCGATACTGTCGATAAGCACACCGGCAAGCCCGGTAAGTTTGTCATTGGATGCCAGCGACCAAGCACGCGAAGCTATTGGAAGATCCCGCTTCTGAACCGTGGCCGGTCTCCGGTGAAGGCTGAAGACCCTGAAGTCGATCCGATGATCGCCCGCTGCGTACTCGAAAAGAAAACGCTTGTTGCCACATACAACAGCGATTGTCTGAAGCTGGCGGATTGCGTTGTCGTAGATGTGCAGTGTGACTACACGAAGAACGACCTTGGCAATATGCAGACCGGGCGCGTGGAGATGGGTGCGTTGGAGGCGACGATGAAAACCATCGGCGAGAAAATACCGCCGAATTGCTTGACCCTGATCGAAACGACCGTTGCGCCGGGCACGACAGAGCTCGTGGCCTGGCCCATCTTGAAATATGCCTTCGCAGCACGCGGGATAGAAAGCCAGCCATTGTTGGCGCACAGCTTTGAGCGGGTGATGCCCGGCAGACATTACGTTGCATCCATCCGCGATTTCTGGCGGGTCTGCTCCGGCTGCAACGAAGAGGCACGGCAGCGCGTCGAAAAGTTTCTGCGAGAGGTCCTCAACACAGAAGACTATCCGTTGACGGTTATGGACCGTCCTATTGAATCTGAGACGACCAAGATTGTCGAGAATTCCTTCCGCGCTACGCTGCTGGCGTTTCTTGATGAGTGGAGTCTGTTCGCAGAGCGCAACGGCGTCGATTTGATCAAGGTCATCAAGGCGATCAAAGTCCGGCCGACGCACAGCAACATCATCTTCCCAGGGCCAGGCATCGGCGGATATTGCCTGCCCAAGGATGGCGGCCTTGGCCGATGGGCGTACAAGCATATCCTTGGTTTCGACGACGATATCTTCAAAATGACCAGCACAGCGATTGACATCAACGACACGCGGGGCCTGCACGTGGCTGAGCTCACCAGAGATGCGCTGCGGAACATGGGTCGGTGGCTGGGTGGAGCAATGGTGCTGGTATGCGGAGCCAGCTATCGTCAGGATGTCGGTGACACTCGGTACAGTGGTTCGGAGGTTGTCGTGCGAAAGCTCACCGAGATGGGCGCGAAGGTTCACGTCCACGACCCGTACGTGGAGCACTGGTACGAGCTGGAAAAGCAGGATACGTATCCGGCGCCGGGACAGTCGCTGGCCCGGTTTTTCCGCAATCAGGATGACCTGGTCAACGTCTGCGTGCAGCGTGACCTGGCTGAGGCGCTCCAAGGTGCCCAGGCACTCGTACTAGCAGTGCCGCACGAGCCTTATTTGCAGCTCGATCCGGAGAAGGTCGTTGAGTGGGCTGGCCGTCCCGTAGCTGTAGTAGATTGTTTCGGCATCCTCGACGACGACAAAATTCGACGATACTTCGAGCTTGGTTGCGAGGTGAAGGGCTTGGGCAGGGGACATATCCAGCGAATAAAAAAGCAAATTAGGAATAGCTGAGCGGCCAAGCGTTCTTCTGTAAGTGGGCTTGCATAGAATGGAGTTGAAAAAGAAGCGAATCGCTATTTTGGCGCCTGTGGCGTGGCGGACGCCGCCGCGCGCTTATGGCGCGTGGGAGACAGTAGCGAGCAATATCACCGAAGGGCTGGTGGCTCGTGGCTGGAAGAACGTGACACTATTCGCCACGAAGGAATCGATAACGCGTGCAAAGCTGGTCGGCTTCGTTGAAAAAGGCTACGAAGAGGACAAAACGCAGATCCCGTTGGTCTCTACGTGCCTGCATATTTCCAAGATGATGGAGCGGGCAGATGAATTTGATTTGATTCATAACAATTTTGACTATCTGCCGCTCACGTATCTACCCTTTATCAAGACGCCGATGCTGACCACTATCCACGGCTTTTCCGATCCGGACATATTGCGGGTCTACCATGACCACAAGGATACCTACTACGCCTCCATTAGTGACGCCGACAGAGACCCACACTTGCCGTATCTGGCTACGGTCTACAACGGTATAGACCTCGCCAACCTAACCTTCAGCAAAATGCCGGGAGACAAGCTCGTCCATTACGGCCGCATACACAATGACAAGGGCACCCACCTGGCCATTGAAGTTGCTCGAAAATGCGGCATGGATTTGATTATAGCAGGCATTATTCAGGATCAGGACTACTTTGACACGCTGGTGCGGCCTCACCTCGACGACGCTTCCATTCAGTACATAGGCCCTGTGGACCCCGTCCAGCGCGATGCGCTTCTGAAAGAAGCATACACGGTCATTCATCTTAATCTAATCCCGGAGCGGTTCGGCTTGGTGATGGCTGAATCTATGGCTGCCGGCGTGCCGGTGATTGCGATGGATTTAGGTTCGTGCCGCGAAGTCATCGCCGACAAGCAGACCGACTATTTGGTCAACAATGTGGAAGAAGCGGTAGAGGCCGTGGGCAAAATTGACCGCATCGACCGCAAGAACTGCCGCCGGCGCGTGGAAGAGAATTTCACCATCGATTGCATGGTCGCCAAGTACGAGAAAGTGTACGAGGAGATCTTCCGCCGGGAAGCTGTCAAGAAAGAACCGCGACCGTAAGGATGCCTCACGTCCAGTGGGGCGGAATTCAACTCATGTGCTCTTTTCAGAGCAAGAAGTTTGCCTCTCTGCGATCTCCCTACCAATAACGGGTGTTGAGAATACGACGACCACAAAGCGCATCCGCTCTACGTTACCATTCGTGGGGTAAGTCACAGAAAGCATGAAGCCAAATCAAGAACCCTACCAGTCCAAACGGGACAAATGATGTCAGGAGCAAGATCACGCCTGTCCGCAGCTTCTCCCTCACAAAGATCAGATATACAGCCGCCAGAGGCAATAGGATACTCCCTGCCCACACAAGACAAGTGCCCAACGTCGAATGCCAAAACACGACGATCTCGTCAGGCACATATTTGGCGGCATAAACAACGGTCCACAGACCATGGTGGTCGTGAAACGGAGGATGGTGGTATCTCTGCAACTTGCTTATCCCGGCATACCCCATACATACTGCAAGGATATTGATGAAAAACAGAAAGGCAACAATCATCTTGGCGCTGGTTCTCATTTCGATCCGCTTCATTTTGCCGGGTGTGGTCCACCCAACGCGGGCTTCCAGTCGCACCCAAGGTGCAAATATCGCCACGGCTTCCGATATCATGGTCGGGATTGTCGCAAAAAGCAAGGAGAAAAGCCCACAACAGCGCAAGTACACAAGGGCACACGTTTAACCGCCACCCTGTGGTGGCGGCCCCAGCCGGGCGGCCTATATATGTCTTGACCGGGCCTCGATTTGGCCATACCTTTGTTTGCCAATTTTGAAAGGATGTACTATGTCTGCTCAGCGCAAGAAGCTGGTCCAACGATACGAAAATAATCCTATCCTTACAAAAGATGATATCCCTTATCCTGTGGAAACGGTCCACAACGCCGGTGTCACGAAGTTCGACGGTCGATACATTATGCTTTTTCGTTCGCATCTGGATACCGGCAGGTCGATAATCGGCATAGCCGAGAGTGAAGACGGCTTCAATTTCAAGGCTTGGCCTGAGCCTTTTATGACGCCGAGCAAAGAGCCACGATTCTCCGAGTACGAAGAATATGGAGTTGAAGACCCGCGCATCACACCTTTGGAAGGCGCATACTATGTAACCTACAGTGCGTATTCGCGACACGGCGTTCGCACCGGCCTGGCAAGAACATCTGACTTTGAATCGGTCGAGCGGATCGCCTTTATCACCGAGCCGGACTACCGCAATACGGTACTGTTCCCGGAAAGAATCAATGGCGGATACGCCCGGCTGGACCGGCCTCATTCGGAGCTTAGTCCGTGGTCGATCTGGCTCAGTTTCTCGCCGGACCTGCGTCACTGGGGCGGTGCAGAAGCGGTCATAAAGCCGGTGAAGTATCACTGGGATGAGGCCAAGATCGGCCCAGGTGCTCCGCCTATCAAAACGGACAAAGGCTGGCTCGATATCTACCACGGCGTCTTTCCAACGATGGACGGACACGTGTATCGCCTTGGCGTTGCCTTGCACAAGCTTGATGACCCGGCTGAAGTTCTCGGCGTCAGTGACCGCTGGATTCTGCAGCCGGAGGACCCGTGGGAGCGAGTCGGCTACGTCCATAATGTCGTCTTTACCTGCGGGGCGGTGCCGGAAGATGATGGCACTCTGAAGCTGTACTGGGGCGCTGCCGACACCGTCATGTGTGCTGGCACAGCGGTCATCGAGGAGCTTGTCGGGATTTGCCTCACTAACTCACGGCCACCGATGTGAGCAGACCCCTTTGTTTGTGGGCGCCAATGTTGAAAGCGTCGTGGCATAAATCCTGCTACCTTGCGCCCTGTCTCGGTCTATTTGCCATGAGCAGCTTTACCTTTCTGTGTGTATCCGGGGGCAGGCTTTGTTTTAGTATCTGGCGAATCTCCCGCATAGGTGTTCGCTGGGTGGTGTGGGCGATGATGATGTGCTGGTTTTGGAGTTTTTCGAGCAGAGGAGCGAATTCGGTGATGTGCATGTGTTTGCCGGCTTCAGCTCTACCCGTATGGTTCGTCTCGTAAAACGTACATTCGGCGATGAGGATTTTGCTTTCCACGATATATTTCAGTTGTGAAAAGTCCACATATTGCGTATCGCCGATATACGTGACGATAGGGACTTCGAGTGGATAGTCGATCTGCACTCCTTGTTTCTTTAGCTCCACAATCTGTGGCCCGGTCAGTCCGATGTATTCGGATTTGAGTTTCTTTCGCTTTTCGATAACACTGTAGCCTACGGAGTTTCTGCCGTGCTTCGTGGGAAAGACTCTGGCAAAAAGGTTCGGCTTTATCTGGTATTCATCGCCGGCTTTGACCGGCACCAATTTGGCCGGTACCTTATTGCCATCAAGTATGCTCCAGGCGTCGATGATTTTTCTCATCGGCGGTAGCAGATTCTGGGGAGCCAATATCGTCCCGGCAGGCAGGCCGCAAAAATTCCGCTGCGACAGGTAATATGCAAACCCCGCTGCATGGTCCATGTGTCCGTGTGTCAGCAGCACATGGTTAATGGAAATGATTTGATCCGGCGCCTTGCCGATATCGAAGCAGACATCCAACTGGGGCACCGCTACCACGGTCTCTTCTCCCGCGACCGAATAGCCGATGATCTCCATGTCATCTATTTCTATCTTAGCCAAATTGTGACTAGCCATGGAACCGTCCGGATACGAACCAATCAGGATGGTCAATGGTAGAAAGGGTGAACGGTCGTGTCAATTTGTTTTTGACATCGTCATGTACCATTATACACTGGCTGTTGGTAGGTGGCGTCGAATATGGCCACTCGGTCTATATCTGGAAGAAGATAATCCCATGCCGCGAGGGAAAAGACAGCGAGAACGTTAAAATGGTTTTGTTGTTTCGTGTCTGATATAGCATGGCGCCTACGAACCTTGCATCGGAGGCATGCGTATTTTCTTCACAATTCCTCAATAGTTTTGGCGCAGCAAAGTGAAAAAGAGTAGATACAAGTGGATGACGCGCCTGGCCGTGATCGGCGCCGGTGTAGCTTTCGTGGCCGTCGTCGCAGTTGCGATTGCGATAGCCTTGTTTGGTCCCGCAATTGTAGCTAAGCAGGTCGAACGAAGGCTATCACGCTACTGGCAAGGACAGATAGAGATCGCCGGCATAGAGGTGAATTATTTCGATCCTCTGTATCTTCGAGATGTGACATTCCGAGACGAGAGCGGGCGAAAATGGGCAGAAGCTCAGATGATAGAGATTACCTTAGCGGATTGGCCCGGCCTAAAGCCTCGCATTACAGGCATCCGAGTCGACAATTTGAAGCTGCAAATATTCGTGCAGCCCGGTCTCGACTTGCCGTTGAAGAGCATACCCAAAGCGCCAAGCGAAACCGACAGAGAACTTCGTTTGCCGGACATCGCTATCAGGCAAGGCACCATCTCCTTGATTGATGAGCAGGGACCAAAGGCGGTCTATGACAACGTGACATTGTCAGTAAACCGCAAAGATGGTTCCTACGAGGTCTCGCTAAGCAGGACCGGCTCTGAAGCGTCGGACTTCTTGGCGGCCACCGGAACCGTAGATTCCAAGAGTCTTGAAGCAAACATGTCCCTGCGGCTGAAGCACAGCTTCCAGAAGTTTGAGATAGCTGCTATTGTCGCCGCCCTGAACATCCCCCAGCTTCCGGCACAGGGCGAGTTGACAGCGGACTTGGAAGTCACCAGCTCTCTCAGAGAGCCGGTGACTCTGTACCCCAAAGGCACGATCAAACTGCGGGACTGGATTTTTGAGCCGAACGATACTTCCTCAACTCGAAATTTCGGCGCGGACATACAGCTTGATGGGCCCAGTGTCCGGCTTGAGAACCTCACTGTTGCTGACGCGAACGGCCTTTCATGGATCAGCGCAAAAACCTCAGAGATAACTCTTGAAAACTGGCCCGGTTTACGACCGGTTCTAACCGGGATCGATGTGCAAGGCTTGGAACTGCAAGCATCTTTGGCGAACGGTAGGTTGGCGATTCCTATGGAGTTGGCGGCAACCAAATCCACCGTCACAAAGGATAAGAACTTTCGCCTTGATAGGGTGACGATTGGAGATGCCACTGTCGGAATAACCGATCCGAAAGGCCGGAAAGTAATTCTCGATAATCTATCGTTTCAGGCCGAGAGGCAGGAAAAGACGTATGATATCGTCCTGGCCCCGAGCTCGCCCACTGATTCAAACACGATCCGCATAAGTGGCACCTTGGACCCGAATACTCTAGACGCCACTTTCTCAGTGCGGACGGAATTGAATGTCAATGACACTCAGACGGCGCTGGCCTTGTCAGCACTGAATATCCCACAATTCGCAGCTCGAGGAGGACTCAAGACTGATTTGACAATTGCCGGCTCTCTCAGAGAGCTGCAGACCTTACAGCCCAAGGGCACCATTAAGTTGCAGGACTGGATTATCGAGCCAAACGATGCTTTCTCCACTCAAAATCTCAGCGCGGACATAAAGCTTGATGGGCCGAGAGTCTGGCTTGAGAACTTCACCATTGCTGATGCGAACGGTCTTTCGTGGTTCAGCGCAAATACCTCAGAACTAACTCTGAGGGATTGGCCGGGTTTGCATCCTGCTTTGACCGCGATAGACATCGAGGGATTAGGCGTCAAAGCTTATCTTGAGAACGGCAAGCCTCGCTTTCCTGTGGAGTTCTCCGGCGGTGAATCTGGCGGCCTGCAGAGTGACTGCCTTGCCCTTGAAAAACTATCCATCCGGGATGCTTCCGTAGGTGTTGTCAACGAGAGAGAGTCGATGCTTACTTTCGACAGATTATTGTTGGAGTCTGCCGAGCAAAAAGGCTTCTACAATATTCTGGTGACCCGCGATGAGCCAAACGAGCGGAGCAAGATTTCTGTCACAGGACTTGTCAACCCATCCAGTTCAGAGGCGAAATTGTCGCTGCAGGTCGAGCATGTGGCAAAGAAGCGCGAGACGGCCCTGTTGTTCGGGGCCATCAATATGCCGGCGTTTTCGGCCCACGGTAAGCTGACGGCCGATCTGTCGATCACCGGCTATTTGAACGAGCCGGCAGGATTAAGGCCACAAGGCACCATTCAATTCGATGATTGGGTGGTAGTCCGGGCAGACCAGGTGCTTGTGGAGAACCTGGCGACCGTCGCCAAGATCGATGGCCAGCGCCTCAGCACCGAGAACCTCAGCGCCGCTTTTTGCCGGGGTAGTTTACAGGGCTCTTTCTACGCCGAACGAAAGCCAGACCGGCGAATCACGCTCGGCGGACGCTTGCTCGCACTACAGGCGAGCTTTCCAGAATTGACTTCCGTGTTGGCCGGCCCGGCCAAGAAAGCAAAGACAGGCACAGTTACGCTACGCTATGATTTTGTCGCTGATGCGAATGACCTGGGAAGACTGCAGGGAGAGGGCCTGATTGTGCTTGACGATGCCGACATCACCGTTTTGCCTGTGGTGCCACACATATTTGCCGCCGTGGGGTTGAAAAACCTCGACCCGCTCAGGATGTCCGATGCGGAAGCCGCATTTGCCATGAGCGGACCGGTGGTGACTATCAAAAGCGCACACATAGCCAACCGCCTCGCGGCGATAGAAGCTGAGCCGGGAGGGACCGTCAACCTGCGAACGAAGCGTATAGACGGGCATGCGGTGGTAGCTCCTCTTGGGCAGATTGGTATGATAGTAAAGCGCATACCGGTTGTACAAATTGTGGCGAATCTAAAGGATAGGCTTACACGGCTGCGAGTGAAAGGGAATTGGTCGGATCCTCCCGCCAAACTGATAACGAAAGAGCCGATAAGGGACATAAAAGATGCTACTGTTGGTTTTCTGCGGGATGTTGCAAAGACCGGCGGCCAATTCAGTCAAGGGATGCTGCAAGGACTTGGCGTTTTCTTGCCGACCAGCGGCGGGCAGAAAGAATAGTGCAGGAGTGCATCTAAATGCCTGACAGGCGAACGCATAGAGGGCCGCATCCGCAGGATGAAAAGCTGTTTAATCGGAACACGCTCGCGGATTTGCAAGCCGCGCTGCAGGACTTTTCGCTGTTGCTCACCAAAGGCTACGCCGAGAAAAGTGCCCTGAAGTTGGTCGGGGATAGGTTCTCGCTCACCGAAAGACAAAGGTTGGCCATTATGCGAAGTGCCTGCTCCGATCAGCAATTGGCGTCCCGCAGACAGCGCCAAGTTGACATCGAACATATCACGGACCAACCTATCGCCGTGGACGGCTATAACCTCTTGATAACGGTGGAAGCGGCGATGAGCGGCGGCATGATCTTTAAGGGCCGGGATGGCTGCTTCCGGGATTTGGCCAGTATTCACGGCACGTACCGCAAAGTCACAGAGACCATACCGGCCATACAGCTTATAGGCGGCTTTCTCGAAGAAATCGGCGTGGCGAGAGCCTTATGGCTGCTGGATAGTCCCGTTTCTAACAGTGGACGGCTGAAAAGTTTGATTGGCGAGTTGGCCCGCGAGAACAACTGGGATTGGCAGATTGAGCTTTTGCTCAGCCCCGATGCGGAGCTTTCCAAAACCGACCTTATCGTTGCCAGCAGTGACAGCGTCGTCCTCGATGCCTGCAAACGTTGGGTCAACCTTGCAGCCGAGCTTATTGAACGAGAGATAGCCTCTGCAAGCGTGATAAATCTATCCGATCCTTGTTGATTTTGAGATGAGAGACCTACTCTTTGTATTCGTTTTCCTCCTGTCTGCGCAGCTTTGTGTTGCGGAAACTGACCAAGGGGGCACCGCCGTCGGAAAGAAGTCGATTGTTGAGCGTGTGGCGGCACGAACGTTTCCCTCTGTTTTTCAGGCTTGGAGTCCGGCGGATAACTTGCCGGATGAGGACCCACTGGCTGTCACCGCCCGCCACGACCTCGTGTGGCACGGCGTTGGCTGGTACGGCTTAGAGTGGGACAGGAAGCCATCGGGTCTGGGCGAACGGCTGGTAGCCAATAGTATTGAAAGGGCAAACAAACGGAGGCTCGCTATTCTGAAGTTCAACCCAAATATCATTTTGATTGCAGAGATTCGCTATCGGGATGCACATGCGCGTTTTTTGCCGCGCGACCACAAATGGTGGGCCCGGGACGACAATGGCCGGATTCTAAAGGGATGGGCCGAGGGCGGATTTCTTCGCCTGGATTTTGCCAATCCGCAGTTTCGCGCGCACATTGCACGTCGAGCGAAAGCGGTTATTGCGTCGGGTGCTGTTGACGGCATTATGCTGGACTGGTGGCGAGATGATGACTATCGGCTCGCGCTGGGCAAGGCGGTAAGGGCGGCGATCGGCGAGAAGTACCTGATTATTGCCAACGCCAATGACCGTATTACGCCGAAGACGGCGCCATACCTAAACGGCTACTTTATGGAGTGCACCAGAAGCAAGACACCTGCCGATTGGCAAAGGATTGCCGCAACGCTGAAATGGGCGGAAAGAAATCTGCGGCCGCCCCAGGTCAACTGCGTCGAAACGTGGTTCCACAAATCCCGGAATGATCTGAATTTAATGCGTGCCGTTACCACTTTGACCCTTACACATTCGAATGGGTATTGCCTGTTTTCCGATCCCAATCCGCTGCCCAGCCCAGACCATCGGCATAACTGGTACGCATTCTGGAGCAAGAGCCTGGGTAAGCCAACCGGCGAAGGTCAGCAGCGATCAGATGGGAGTGTTGCTCGGCAATTTCAGAAGGGAACAGTCGTCTACAATCCGATGGGCAACGAAACGGTGACGGTCACGTTCTCAGACTTGCGAATCAGCAGGGTCACAGGCAAAACCGGAAGGACCCACGTCGTCAACATCGCCGACGGTGACATCTACTTGAAAGTCAGGAGCAATTAATTACTGCCGAAGCGCATCAGCAGGCTGTGGTGTTTTGTCTTGCTGTGAAGCTGAGAAACGCATCGACTTGTTGCAGACCAGCCATGCAGTTGGTTTGCAGGCCCGTGCCCATCTTGAGCCCTTTCTGGATAGCCCCATTGCAGAGCCTCCCGAACATGCAGAATTAGCCCTGCCGCTCCGCGCTGGATTCATTGGTTGGCCTTTCTTAGCTCCTTGGCATCTATCAAATCTTGAGGCCTGCCGCTGGCTTCTTTTGACCTTATCAAATCCGTTTTCGATATGAACGGAATGACCAATCCCTCCAAGTGCACCTCTTCCCGGTTTGCCCATGCGGTTTCAAAGGTCAGCCCAGGTATGGACATCATGACGTCCAGCCGGAGTGGAGGATTGCCCATCTGGTAGAAATGGCCCTCTTGAGTGAAATCGGCTGGAGCCAGGTTCTTCAGGGGCGCGCCAAACTCCTTGAGCGCTGCATAAACCGCTTTTGAGTTCTGCTCATCGGTGGATATCCACAGATCCAGGTCTTTCGTGAAGCGCGGCTCGGTGTACTTCATTATCGCATAGCCACCGACCACGAGATAGCGGACCTTATACTTTTCCAAAACACTCAACAGTTCTCTGAAGTCTGGGCTTGTCAGCATGTCCCTGCCTGATCACCAAGTAATCCAATATCATGTCTAGTGCTGCGTTGAAAATGGCTTGCTCTCCTTGCCGTTGCCAGAACTCGACGTCGAAGCGGCCTTCCTCATCGCCGATCTGTCCGTATGATTCTGTTATGTCTCGCATATCCTCTCTCACCAGGGCCTACTCCCAACATTTGCTTCTTCATTCATAGTGAAGATGGTACCATAGAGCTTGTCAAAAAGCAATATAAATCGTCCTCGAAATCTCGAATTCAAGTGAAGCGATTGCGATTCACAGAGGCCCTTTGTGCGTGCACGATCCGCCGAGCCGAGAGCACAGTCTCTGGCCGGGGTAGAATTTGAAGGGGCAGCCGTCACGTCTTTTATCCGGTCATCGCTCTGTTCGCTTTGGCATAGCAGGAAGACCGGTCAGCTTGCATCGACGAGTCCCTGGATCATATCGAGGCTAATCTGTTCGAGAGAGTCGCAAACTAAGTCAGCTTGTTGCAGCTTGTCAGCGCTGGTGGAGTTCGTGACGGCGATGCATTTGGCTCCGGCTGCTTTGGCAGCCTGCACGCCGTTGGGGGCATCTTCTATCACCACGCACTTATTCGGTTCGATTCCCATACGCCGAGCAGCTACGAGGAACAGCTCGGGGTTAGGCTTTTTGTCCTTAACTTCACTGCCGTTTACGTAAACCATGTTCGGATAGGGGACTCCCGTTGCTTCCAGGACGGCTCGGGATTTCTCCAATGTGCCGGAGGTGGCAATTGCCACGCGGAAGTTTGGGCTCTCCATCGCTTCGTTCATCAATTCCAATACCCCCGGAAAGGGGGGCAGCGGTTCTTCTCTTAGTATTTTGAGGAAGTATTCCTGGCGCAATTGGGTTACCTTTCGGACCTGGTCTTCGGCGAGCTTTAGGCCGTGGATTCTGGCACCGGCTTTGACGTATTCTTCTGCCCCGCGGCCCAGACCCGCCTCAAAATCCTTGCGCTCCACGCCCTTGATGCCGAATACATCCTCGAAGACCTTAATTGTCGCCCTCGCGTTGACGGCCTCGGTATCGGCGATTACGCCGTCGATATCAAATATCAAACCGTATGGCTTACTCATATTGAGATCAGATGTCAAAATCAGAAATCAAAAACGACATCTACATTTTGTATTTTAGTATGTCATTTTGATTCTTGCACTTCGACTTTTCATTTTTTGTGCCACGTTTCTATCCTTCGCGCATTTATAATGGTGATGATAGTTGGTACCTATACAGTACGGAGAGCAGCAAACGTGAGTGACGACAGCGAAGTGGCCGGCAACAGCGGGCTGATTGCCAAGGCTCGGTGCGATTCGGCGGCATTTGTTCAGTTGTATCGCCGGCATTACGATGCGGTCTTTCGCTATTGTGTGCACCGGCTGTTTGAAAGACAGATTGCTGAGGACGTCACCTCCGAGGTATTTCTGAAAGTTGTGCAGAGCTTTGCATATTTCAAAGGTAATGATGAACGGCAGTTTCGTAACTGGCTGTACAGGATCGCTACGAACGCGGTCAATAATCATCTGCGAAAGACAGCTCGGCGAAATGCCGTACTGGAACGTTTGAACGAACAGGCGTCTGATGAAAGCTGCGACGGTGACGGTACAACTAAAGATAGGCTGGCCTGTTTACGAGAAGCCGTGCTTGGCCTGAAGCCTCGGTACCAAACTATCATCACTTTGCGTTTTTTTGAGAATCTGAAGCTAATCGAAATTGCCGAGGTGCTGGGCAGCAGTCCCGGCACAGTCCGGAGCCAGTTGGCACGAGCACTTGTCAAACTGCGCAAGAAATTAGCCAAAGAACACACAGAGAGACTCCACTAAAGAAGCAAAGGTGAGCTAAGATGAACGATAACGAAAAAGAATTTGAAGAATTTGTGCGTGAGATCAAGTTTGATGACACACCTGATCCTGGTCATCGCGGCAGACTCGAACAGGACCTGCTGGCAACTATGGCCAAGCGACTATCACAGGGGCAACACCCCTGGAATGTATGGAGGATGATTATGAAGAGTCAAATAACAAGATTAGCCGCCGCTGCCATGATCATTTTGGCAGTCGCACTGGCAATAACGATATTAAATCACTCCGCTTCACCCGCCTGGGCGATTGAGCAGAGCATTGAGGCAGTGGGTCGGTATAGAGCCCTCGTTATTGAAGGATGGGATTCCGAACGTGCCTGGAGAGAAGACGGCAGTTTGGAGCAGAGGCCATTCAAATCGTGGGCGGTAGCTAACGAAGACCAGACAATGATCGAGAAGTACAGACACCAGGTGAACGGCATTCCTATTATTATCACTGACGGCCACAAAACCTGGCGATATGACATGGAAACCAACGCTGTCCGTATTGAAGATCAGCCGTATGTAGCTTCCCAATGTTGGCTTGGAAGCCAGTTCCTCGAGCAGATCAAGAGCTTTGTTGGTAGCGTCATAACCAACTGGGAAGTGACCTACGCGAAAGATCCTACTGCCGGCAAACAACGTGCTTTTCTGAAGATTGCCTGGCTTGAAGAGCGTTATAACGGACCAAGATCGTTATGCATTGAGTTTGACACGGAAAGTAAACTACCGGTTAGTTTCAAACAGTGGGAGAATGCCAACTGGGAAGGACCCGCTGCTCTAATCGGAGAGAAGCTCACGTATTATGAGAATCTCCCGGATGATCTGTTTGAATTTGAGGTTCCGGAAGGAGCTACAGTCATAGAAGAATAGCAACAAGGATGTGGAAGCGTACAGATGCAAACGCAAAATTATTGGAATTCCCTTAGCTGTACCTTGGCGATCCGGAAAGGCAATTCGGCCAACCGGTTTCTCATCGATGGCGGCATCTGACAGCGCGACCGAGCGGACTTTGCTCCGCAGGTGGGTGTGTCCCCTGCTTACTAATAGCCCGAGCAGATTCACCTATCACGTCTGAACGGGGCCCCCGCTGCGGAAACATTCCCCGGGGACAAGGCCGGGGCGCAAGCCCCGGCTGCTTTTGTGCGTCGAGCATGGTCGGCAACTTGGAGATACAAGTTTTCGACACAACCTGATGGAGGTGAAGTGTTAGTGAAGCGCAGGGGTGAGGTCATGTCTAAAGGAGGCGCTGAGAAAGGCCGCGGCCTGACGGACAGCAACCGAATAATGAGCCGGCAAACTCGATCGCGGCGTTCGCAGCGCACTACATGAACCACCGTGGTCCGGAACCGTATGCCCAGTGATGTGACAGGGAAAGCTGGCGACGGGCCAGCTATGTCGATTGTGTGTGGTCCAAGAATCAGCCTTCATGGTAGTATTGCCCGGCCGTGGGTCTGCAAGTCGTCAATCAAGCCGGACCAATAGCTGCCCTGTTTGAGGTTCTCTCCCGCGCCGAAGTGGGGACTGTCGTTCCAAACCAAGCCGCTTATCCGGCCTTAATGGGCACCGCGCGTCCAGATGTTTGTATGTTGAACTGCCCGACCGCCAGCGCCCAGTCTGAGGTCGGACCCAGGCGCATGCTGTGGACGCCGGGCGTCAGTTCGCCTTTGTCGATCTGGTCATAGCACGCCTTGGCGTCTACCAGCACGACCGGTTGCTTTCCCGGCATGCCGCTGAGGTCGATTGTCACCGAGTCCGCGTCTTCGACAAAGAAGACGAAGTGTTTCTTGTCAGCGGTGACCAAACAATATCCGGTCGCTCCACTGATGCGCCGGTTGTCTGGCGACATGCTTAGTTTCAGCCGCCCGTCTTTCCAGAACTCCCGGTACGTGCGGAATGCCCGCTTAAGCGCGTGCGGATGATACCCGCACGGGCCATCCGGACGGAAGGGACCGTATTGGTTGAACCGCTCGGAAAAGTGGCCGAAAAAGCCACCCATTCCTCCTGCCATGGCTTCCCACCAGATCAACCGGCGGCAGCCGGTTTCGTTGAGCCTGTCCGGGTCGGAAACTCTCGCCGGCCAGCATTTCCATCGGTTATAGGTGTGGCGTTCCTCATAGATGGAGGGTTTACCCTCGTGTGCCACCAGATCCTGCCTGATCTCATGATAATCGGCTGGTCCTTTGTCGGTTGTCTCCAGGTCGTAGGGGTTGCCTCCGAATCCGGCGTATGAGTTCGCTGTGAAGCTGTCGTCTTCCCATCCCCGTGACATCAAGATATGGGGCCAGCCCATCGTCCGGTTCATTTGGTCGGCCCACCAAGTTGTGTCCGCCTCTGCATTGGGCATTTCGATGGTGTCAAAGCCGAAGTTCATGCTCCATCCAGGCAGGGGTCCCAGTCGAGCAGCGACGTAACGAATGAGCCGCCGATGTCTCTTGCCTCGGAATCCGTCGCCGAGGTGATTGGGTGTCTGCTTTCGGTCGTTGTCACCCCAGGCCCAAATGTGAGTCCGTCCGCCTCTCTCGTGTGCGTATTTGATGGCTCGCTCAAGCGTGTCAAACAAGGCCAAATCGGGTTGGCCCAGGTCGGGATCGGTATCGCTGGAGAAATCAGTGATGCTCAGAGCGCCCATCCGAAACCAACTGTAGAAGACGGCGAAGAAATAGATGTTGAAACCGTTGTCCTGGGTATTGTGCCAGTAGTCATCCATCAGTTTTGCCCGGCTCGGATGCCCCAAGATCCTGGAGGGGTGCTCGTGCTGTTGCTCGTAATCCTGCTGGTTCATGAAGACCTGGTAGACATATCCCCCCAGATCATCGCTGTCTTGCTCCATGATGGCGTACTTATTTCCCACATGAGTCAAGAACCCCTTTATGTTCGCGCTGGCCCGCGGAGTCACGGTTATCGAGCCGGTATATCCGTCGAGGTCCGCGTCACTGCTGGACGTCGAGAACTTCCACACGCCGGTTCGCGTGCCTGTAAAGCGGAATTTCCAGGTGTCGCTTCCGGCATAGAACATCTCGGTTGTGCGGGTTTCTTTTGCGTGTGTGAACGTAACCGTCGCCACGAGATCGAATGGATTCCCGGGCCAGGTCGTGTTGGTCAGGCTATATTCTTCGTATTCCCACATACGCGCGGGGCGGTTACCGAGATCGTTCGCAGCCGTCCTGTTGGTGAGCATTGTCGTTGCGGCCACGAGCAAGAAGTACGATGTAAACCGCGCGGGTATAAGCAGGCATTGACGCAGGGATTTACATGTCATCCCACGGCTCCCCTTGGTCGAGGTTTTGATTTGACCTCATCAAGAGTACTCCTACATCCGATCTTCTGATAGGTTCTGCTTTGTGAATGGTTCAATGCTTTTCTGTTCCATAGCAAACTGCGCGCATTGCCTTGTCTTGGGTTCTCACCTGACGATTGTGGCGACCCAATGTGAAGAATCATTTGGGCGATCAATGGTAACCGTGCTTCCGCCCGGTATGGTTGTGTTTGATCCCCAGTCACCCATGCCGATATTGACCCAGCGAAGTTCAAACGTCGTATCCGGGAAACCATCCAACTTCAAACCGACCGACCCGCCGCCGTTCTTTGTGAAATAGAGGATATATGCCTTCCCCGGGTCGGCCGCCAGATAAGCCTCATCGGGCTGCCGGTTTGTCAACAGGTCCTGCCTGGGCTCAACGTCCCAGAACTTCACCCTGGTTTCGACCTTCCTTGTCGCGCGAATACAGTTCTTCGCCTCGACGCTCAAACCTATCCCGGATGTAGGACGATGAAACCGCGCTCCGGCCACGCCGGCCAGTAGATTGCGCCACCATTCTTCGATGGCGTTGTCGGTATCTCCCGGTCTGAAGCCGCTCCAGGGTTTGCCGTCCAGGGCGATATCGTTACCATAGATTTTCGTCATGTGCAGCAGATACGGCGGGTCCGTCTTTCTCGCCGCGTCGGCTATCCATTTTACTGCGTCCCAATGTGCTTCGTCCGCATGCCTGCTGTTGGCCTGAGATGCATCGACATAGTCGTACTCGTCTCGATTGGCGAGTTGGTAGGTAAGCCCTCGGGAGCTTCCCGCTCTGTAGACATCATCAAACATGTCGGTAGTCGGCACATCCTTGCCCTGGGCACTGGCTTTGCGTTCTATGAACTTCATCCAGTACTTTCCCCAGGCCGGGTCTTCATGCGTTTCATTGTTCATGCAATAGAGCACGTTCCTGTACCGCAGCGTAACACTGAGCAGCTTGTCAACGAACTTGTCCTGGAAACTTCGGACCAGGTCGTACTTCTGCTTCCGGGCTCCCGATGCACTCTCATATTTTGGATGTCCCGGTACCCCCTGGAGAAAGGGATGGCTGCCGAATGAGCGGTACGATGTTGCCAACCCTGATGATGCCGTCGTATAGTTAATGTTGTTTTTCGGATTCCACGGACTCACAGGCCAGGAGCCCCAACTGCCGTCGATCAAATCAAATCTGTCCCAGAGCTCGATCTGAACGATGATATCGCGCTTCTGAGCCTCGGCGACGAACATTTCGATGCGCGTCCAGAATGGGCCGGTCATGGTGTTTAGATCGTACTGAGTGCCCGACTTCGCGCAGAAGCCAAATCCCTGCGTTCCGGCTGCCATGCCGGGATCGAGCACACACCGAAGGCAGTTTCCGCCGGCACCGGCTAACTCGTCCATCGCTTGCTTGATTTGCGCAGGCGTACTTACGCCTCGGTTATCCTTGTCGTTGTCCGTATCGTGATCGATAAACGGGTTGTGGCCGTGATTCCAGCCGCCCAGCAACAGCACGCGCCGGCCATCATATTTCCAATAGCGTCGATCAACGGCGATCCGGGCAAGAGCGGAACTGCTCGATAGCAGAGCGATCAGAAGTGCCAGGAACAAGCACGGGACATTTCGCCATTCTGTTCTCATGAGGGCACGTGCCAAAGGCGCAGTCGATTCCATGTCGGTGGTGGCATAAAGACTTGTATCTGGATTACCACGGCTCGGTTCCAGTGTGCTTCTCATTGTTCTTCCTTTCGGTTTTAATGCTGACTCATCGGAAATTTGATTTCTGATTTCAACATGCAACAGTGGTTATACCGCCGCCGGTATGGCGATGCAAGAGAAGAAACAGCACCGGGGGGGCGCGCGGGACCCAACAACTTGTGCAGGCTCAAGGGCGGCTATTTCAGCAAGTTGACATCACGGCCAGCCCCAGATGAAGAATCCTGAGACCACCGATCCTTTTCGTGGCCCCATCGTACTGTTGATTGGCCCTGAAACATTTAGTGCAGCCGAGGTCTTTGTTGTTCCGCTACACGCGGTCGGTCGCGCCACCATTGTTGGTGGGAGACATCACGGAAAGTCGCGGCAGGGTTCGCGATAAAAAAGTTGAGGTCCTCAAGAAATTGGTGGGTTGGTAAAGGGAGAATATGAGGATGGCATTCTTTGAATGCTCGTTAGGGCAGGCGGGTTTCCGCATACGGACGGCGTAGACGGCAACAAACTTGGCCGGGCGTTTCTGGTTCGGTTGGCGGCAGTGTGCCACGCAAAAAATAAAGGGCCGTGGGCCCGGCTACCCACGGCCTAGACTTGTGACATACGCACCCCCACTATTTTGCTTTCCTTGTTTATGTCAGCGATGAAGAATAGAACGCTAAGCGGTTTCGCTGCGGCTTAGCTGTCTTCCTGGCGGTTCACCTCGTTAAGTTCCTGTTTGATCCGTTTGGCCGCGCGCAAAGCGCACTCTTTGCTAAAATCGATACACTTGTGCATTCCTTTGTTGAAGGATTTGGCGAGTTCATCTGATTTGAGCGCGGCTGAGGCAAAACTTTCTTGGCCATTCTGGCGGCTCTTTTCCTGCGGTGCAGGTGCCAGCGTGTAAATTGCGGTTGCAAAGCCGGCAAAGTAGACTATCAGCACAAATACAAGCTTACTTCTCCAAGCCGTCATCTGAGTTGCCCCCTTCCGCGAGGAATATTGTTATCGGCCATTCTCCCCCCATCCTTGGCAAGTGTCTCTAGTAAATAATTAGTATAAAAAGTTGTGTTTGCCAAACGCAAAATGCACTGGTGAGCAGGTTTGTCACTCTTTCCAGGTGCCTCAAATTGCTACTCGCATAGGCCAAACGACCCTTATTATCAGTTATGAAACGATAGCGGACCACGGGCCCCCACGTGGGTGTGCTCTGCAAAGCTGAGACCTACTTGGCCGGCAGGCTCAGATCCAAGACTTCCTTCAGGGTCCGGCAGACCATCGCGACATGATCCTTGCTCAAATTGTTGTAAAATGGCAGGGCGATGGTGCTCTTGCCTGCGGCTTCCGTGATTGGAAAGTCGCCTTGCTGGTAGCCGAATTGCCTGGCGATAAAGGGCTGGAGGTGCACGGGCGGAAAATAGTTGCTGACCTGGATGTTTCGCTTCTTCATTTCCTCGAGGATACTGTCGCGCTGCACGACGGCGGCCTTGTCGGCCAAACGCACAACAAAAACGAACCAGCTTGTATCGCAACCGTCGTCTTCAACCGGCACAGTCAGCCTGTCCTCATCCGCCAACATTTGTTGGTACCATCGGGCAACCTGTTGTCTTTTCGCTTTGATCTCGTCGATTCTGGTGAGCTGCGCAATCCCGAGAGCACAGTTGATGTCACTGAGCCGAAAGTTGTAGCCCAGGCGCTCATGCTTCAACCACGTGTCGCCTTTTGCTCTGCCCTGATTGCGCAGGCAAATGCAGGCATCGGCCCAGTCATCCCGGTCGGTGACGACCATACCGCCTTCGCCGGTGGTTATCTGCTTGTTCGGGTAGAAGCCGAAAACACTCATCGTGCCGAATGTGCCTGCCTTTTGGCCGTTTAGAGCCGAGCCCAGGGCCTCGCAGGCATCTTCGACCACTATCAAGTTGTGCTTCTCAGCGACCCGACAGATCTCGTCCAGGCCGGCCGGATTGCCAAAAATCTCCACGGGCAGTATGGCCTTGGTCTTGGAAGTAACTGCTGCCTCCGTCTTCTCTGCATCCATGTTCAGGGTATGAGGATTGATATCCACGAAGACGGGCTTGGCACCGGTCATCATAATGCATGTTGCCGAAGCGACGAAGGTAAATGGCGTGGTGATCACCTCATCGCCCGGCCCGATATCCAGTGCCAACAACGACAGGAAGAGGCCGCTCGTGCCGCTGTTGACCGCGACGGCGCGTTTCCTGCCCATATATTGGGAGAAAGCCTCCTCGAATTCCGCCACCTTTGGTCCCAGCGAGAGGTTCGGGCCTCGCAGAACTTCACAGACAGCTTCGAGTTCCTTTTCCGTAATGTCCGGTCGCGATAAATGTATCACCATCAGGTGGTCTCCGGCAAACAGAAAGCAAGTTTGACTTCTCGATGGATTATATTGCCTATCACCGTGAACTCAAAAACCATTTTCGACACGCCTATTATCCGCGGACACCGAAGTCCCCATTATGGGACTTCCGGCTTGTAGGATGCGATGATTATCGCATAACGAGTGCAATTCATCATTTCTCCACTAAACAACCTGATATTTGAGGCCGAAGAAGGATACGACATTCAGAAATGAAATTCACGGGAATGGGAAGATGGCAAAAGGCAAAAACGTTTTGACCACGGGCGATGTGGCTAAGATATGTAATGTGGCTCCCCGAACGGTCTCGAAGTGGTTCGATACCGGCCAGCTCAAGGGATATCGCATACCCGGCAGCAAGGACCGGCGGATACCGCTCAACGAGCTCATTCGTTTCATGAAGACACACAATATACCCGCGGCATCGCTGCCCGTCGGCAAGATCCGCGTGCTTCTGGTGGACAGCGACCGCGAGTCGGCTTCGGCATTAGCCGATGCGTTACGGACGAGAGCAGACTACGAAGTGCAGACCGTTCACAGCAGCTTTGAAACAGGGCTGACCGTTCCTAAGTTCAATCCTCACGTGTTGCTGATCAACCTCTTGGCCAAAGACATTGACGCCACAGCCATTTGCAGAAGCATTCGCGCTGATGAGGATTTACAGACGACCAAGATCATAGCCCTCACCGGAACGTTGACGGATTCCGAGTTGCGGGCCCTGTTACAGAAGGGTTTTGACGGCTATGTATCCGACACTTCTGACGTCACAGAAGCGGTACGAAGCATCGAGGAGGCCACAAACATCATCTATTGAAGCCGGGTTCCACTGCCGCAATTGGTCAAGCCAGCTATTGCACAAATACAAAAGGCCAGCCTCTAATAGCTGACCCTTCTTCTGCGATAGTACGTTAGTAATCTTTGAATCGTCTCAACCATTGCGGCCAATCGCTGGGAGCGACGCCCCCGGCCGTGGTCCACGGCCCTGCGGTCTCAAAAGCGCGATGCCACTTCAACGTCCACAGCTCCTTCAGTCCCACCTTCCTGACCGACCAATCCATAAACAGGAAGTTCACAAACCCATCGTGTCGGTTGATGCAGAAATGGTTTATCTCGCCCTCCGTGCCCTGATCCATAATCCCGAAAGCATCTGGATACGGGGTCGGGCTGTCGGTATGGCGTGGCCAAGCATCGTGCCATGTGGCATCCGCAAAAACGGGTATGTTATTGAGATTCTTGGCGCTCTGAACGTTCTTCCAGAACCACTCTGCTAGGCGAGCCCCACGGTTCTCGACCATGTAATTCGTCCAGGAGTTTATGCCATAGCTGAAGACATATCTGTGCTCTCCCCCGCCGGGTAGGTCAACATCCCGGTAGGCGGCCTTAAACGTGCCCCAGTCGGAAGCGCTCTCCATGACTCTAGTCGCCGTTGGACACAGAAGCATGTCCCAGTTATCCTTATAATAGGCCCGCAGAGCATTCAGAAATAACCCCATTTCTCCGCTGCCGCCGGGGTGGTGATCTGCATATCCCCAACCCTCGTTGAAATAGCCGTCGTAGTCATCCGTATACAGCTTGAACAAGAGCCCCCACTCTTTCAACCGCGCTTGACAGGCGACCGACTGGGCCTGCTTTTTCACCCGTGCAAGGGCCGGCATTAGGATAGACATCAATATGGCGATGATGGCAATCACTACCAAAAGCTCTATAAGTGTAAAAGCTTTTCGATTACTCATGGTCGGAGACCCCTTTATTTCCTCTGGAAAGAACGTTCTGCAAAGCCCGAACAGAAAGTATTGTACTACAAACAGCAGCGCACTGCAAGCAAGAAAAACTGCCGTGCGGCCGCAATATTACCGTTTTGCGGCCCTTTTCTGCAGCATTTGAGCCTGCACCTTGATTAGCTCCGCGGCATCAATGGTTTTCTCGCGCAGATCGCCGAAGATCACCTTGTACCGCCCATCCGGGCTCTTCCAATGCAACAACACCGCCTTGCTGTCGCCCAGGTCGGATTCAGTGCCCAAAAAGGTTGCTTCTTCGCCTTTTTCAAACAGGCCCTCGTATCTGGCTCTCACCGCCGACAAGCTGCTTTTGTCTTTATCCCCATGGAGCAGATATGCAACCAGCATCCTGGTGTCTTGGTAGATGCTGTTTCCTGCTGAATCCCGGTAGGCGAAGAAATGTGCCAGCAGGACCATGGCAGCGACGATTATCGCCGCCGCCACTAACCTGTTTATCCGCAAGTCTATGATGATGTTGATAGTATCCAGGCCGTGCTTGTGCGGCATGAGTCGGTGCGGGATGTCGTGCTTTATCTCCTCGGCAAGACCGGGCCGTGGTTGCTCAGTTTGCCGGTCTGCCAACTCGCCTAATAGCTCACTCAGTTTTTCCTGTTTCATTCGGCCACCGCCTCTTGCAAATCCAAGACAGTTCAACGGATGCGTTTTCTAAGCGTATTCAGCGCTCTATTGAGCCTGCTCTTGAAGGTGCCTTCTCTGACACCTACTGCCTCGGCCGCTTCGGAAATCGTCAAATGCTGCATGTAGTGTAGCACAATTGCCTGCCTGAATTTCCAGGGCAGCTTGCCGACCGCCTCGTCCAGCCGGCTGAGCTGTTCGTTTTCTCCTGCTTTATCAGAGGCAGCCTTATCGTTGTGGGGCGTGTTGATTCTCTCAATACTGCTTGTGGGCTTGTCCTTTCGCTTGCGCCAATGCAATCTCGCGACGTTTCCCGCAATTCTGTACAGCCATCCCTCCAATGCTTTGCCGTCTCTCAACTGCCCCAGGTGTGACCACGCCCGCAGGAAAGTTTCCTGCGTCAGGTCTTCACTGGCCTGATAATCGTGACCAAGCCGCCTCATGAACAAGAAAATCTGCCGGTAATATCTGTCAACGAGCTCCGTAGCTGCCGCACAGTCACCACTTTTCAATCCAGCGGCAAGCGATTGGGTAGTTCGGTTACTGTATTCAGTTTGGTCTTGGCTGTTATTTCTATGGATGCGCAAGACAACCTTCCTGTTCCGTTGATTCTGCCGTTTTTATGAGGGATTTACTCGTTCTGTCTGAGGGCCAGTATATTTTAGACCGGCTCTTTTGGCAACGCAAAACATGGAGAACATTCGTTGGGCCGGTAAATCGCAGGCGGTGGTTGCAGGCAATGCATCCCGCTTTCTTCCAGCATCCGGTTCATCATTCGTTGCAAGCGCGACAGATAACTCTATAATGGGATTAGCGGTTTTTGTGGGAGGCTTCAAAATGAAGCTATATCTTGTCCAACACGCAAAGGCGGCTTCCAAAGAGGTCGATCCGCAACGCAGTCTAGCCGAGCAAGGCTGGCGAGACGCACAGAAAATGGCTGTGTTCATCAAGCCCTTGAGATTATCGGTTGGTGCGATATGGCACAGTCGCAAAAAACGCGCTGCCCAGACTGCAGAGGTCTTGGCTGGAGCGACTACCGTCACCGGCAAGGTGACTGCTCGTGATGGTCTTGGACCGACGGATGATGTCACGCCCGTAAGAGACGAGCTTTCTTCTTCCGCTCAGGATATCATGATTGTCGGGCATCTGCCGTTTCTCGGCAAGCTGGCATCGCTGCTTCTGGCCGGCTCCGAGCAAGCCGATGCAGTTGCATTTAGGCAGGGCGGCATTGTCTGCCTTGGCCGGTCGGAGGAAAACCGCTGGCAGCTTGACTGGATGGTAGTGCCGGATTTGCTTACCGACTGAGCGAATATGACATTTCGACCGATGGACCTTGATTCCTTCAGTGAAACCATTCAGCAGGTATGGCGGCGCATGAGCCCTTGCGTGCTTTGTCCCCGGCAGTGCAAAGTGGACCGCAGCGGGGGACAAACCGGCTTCTGCGGCATTGCGGATATGCCCGTAGTAAGTTCCGCGGGGCCGCACTTCGGCGAGGAAAGTGTGCTGGTTGGCTCGGGCGGCTCGGGCACGATATTCTTTGCCGGCTGCAACTTGGGCTGCATTTTTTGCCAGAACTTCGACATCAGCCATCATCGTCACGGCCAGGAGGTGACCATCGAGCAACTGGCTCAATCCATGTTGCGGTTGCAAAGATACTGCTGCAGCAACATCAATTTCGTGACGCCGACACACGTAATTCCTGCTATTGTTGCTGCGCTTGAACTGGCGCGCAAATCCGGCCTGACACTGCCCACGGTCTATAACACTGGTGGATACGATTCCGTCGAGACGCTCCAATTGCTCGAGGGTTTCGTAGATATCTATATGCCGGATATGAAATATGCCGATGCCAAAGTGGCCGAGCAGCTAAGTGCCGCACCGGATTACCCACAGGTAAACCGCGCAGCAGTCAAAGAAATGCACCGGCAGGTCGGCGACCTGCAAGTCGAAAACGGCTTAGCCACTCGCGGCCTGTTGGTAAGGCACCTGGTCTTGCCGGAGAACTTAGCCGGCAGCTTCGAAACCATAGACTTCCTGGCTGAGCAGATCAGCCCAACCACGACCATCAATGTGATGGCCCAGTACCGTCCCTGCTATAGAGCCTCTTCCTATCCGCTCATAAGCCGCCGGCCCACGCTTGAAGAGATTCAATCCGCCCGCCAATACGCCATCAATAGGAGGTTAAACGTCCTTACCTGAAATAGTGGTACGTAGGGGAAACACTGGGCTACTGGAACTTTCCCTTGTACTCGTCAGCGTATTTTTGCCACCTCGCATTCAGGTCGCCTCGCCCATCTTGAGGCTTGGGGGGCATATCCCATTTGTTCTGGATTTCTCTGCGAACCCAATGATTGCGCAATTCAGCGATCAGCACAAACCCATCGATTCCAAGGAATTCCTGGTCTTCCTTTTTCCTCGGTATTAGCCAAAAATGCAGGCCACGGTTGCTCTCATTCAAGGAGGCCGGATAGACTTTTTCACACCCCTCAAGTCTCTCGACCATACGTTTTGACACCTCCTCGATCAGTCTCATTAGGTTGTCACGTTGCGGGATGTTCATGCCCTGTTGTCCCAAGAAGGCTGGAACGTCCTTTCTGCGTTCATCATTCGGACCTACCATTGCCTGGCCTTTTGCATATACCTCGGTGGCGAGTTCTGCTTCCCACATTGTGCACTTAGCGAGAACATATGTTCTCGCTTTGCGTTGGAAAATCCATTCGACGTTCTCTTCCTTGTCACATATGTCACTCATACAAAACCCTTCCAACTCCAGGATAGTGTTCCGAGTCAATTCACGAGTTCACGAGTTGCTCAATTGATCTTTTAACGTTTTTGCATTTTCGATGGCGTAGCCGTGGGTGTCGTTATTGAAATAGGCGTAGATGCGGCGGACCTGGTTACTATGTTCCTTGATCCATCGTGCCCATTTTTTTAGCGTCTGCTTCGGGTAGTTGCCTTGGTATTTACCGGTCGCTCCGTGGAAGCGAACGTAAATAGAGCTGCCGGTGACAACGCGAGGCGGCACTATATCCGGCATGTCGTGAACGCAAAAGCCGGCGTCAAATGTGTCGAGCAGCTCGTACGTGTCGTCGGAAAACCAGCTTTTGTGCCGGAATTCAAAAATGGCGATGCGGTCTTTCGGCAGAGCGTCCAGGAAGCTCTCCAGCCGGTCCAGGTTCTTATGGAAGTTCGGCGGCAATTGATACAGGATGGGGCCGACGTTCTTTTGCAAAAGCTTGACGCGGTCGAAGAATCGCTTGAGCGGCTCCTTCGGGTCCTTCAAGCGCTTGAGGTGCGTGATATAGCGGTTCGCTTTGACCGTGTAGAGAAAGCCCTTCGGGGCTTGCTCGTGCCAGTCCTTGAAGGTCTTCTCCTTGGGTAGTTGATAGAATGTGTTGTTGATTTCCACGGTGTCGAAGTGCCGGCAGTAATAGCTGAACCATCTGGTCTTCGGCAGGCCTTCAGGATAGAATACGCCGGCCCAGTGGTCGTAATGCCATCCCGACGTCCCTATTCGGATGTCACATTTCGGTTTGCTCACGGGACATATTTTAACACTTCGGATAATTCTTGAAACAGCCATATTACCGAATATGGTTAGAAATGACTTATTATGAGATAGCGGACCATTTTGCTGTTGACATACGAAATTATGGTCGATACAGTTTACGTAAAGCACACTCAAATGAGGAATTGGCTTATGGTAACGGTAACGGTTTCGCCAAAGTTTCAGGTGGTAATCCCGAAAGCGGTGCGGGAAAGGCTCGGCATCCGACCAGGGCAGAAGCTGCAGATTCTCCAGTTTTCGGACCGTATTGAGTTCGTCCTCCTGCAGAATATAAAGAGCATGAAAGGGTTTCTCAAGGGCATTAAGACTGACGTGAAACGTCACAAGGATCGGATATGAATCTTGTGGATTCTTCGGGCTGGCTGGAGTATTTTGCCGATGGTCAGAACGCCAAGTTTTTTGCACCGGCTCTTGAGGATACAGAGAACCTCCTTGTATCGACTATCAATATCTACGAGGTTTTCAAGAGGGTTTTTCAGCAGCGAGGTGAGGATGCTGCTCTGCAGGCTGTTGCTCTGATGCAGCAGGCTGGCGTTGTAGATGTTACCTCGCCTATCGCGATGGATGCCGCCAAACTCAGCGCGGAAATGAAATTGCCTATGGCGGATTGTCTTATACTTGCTACAGCCCGGGCGTTTGGCGCCACCCTCTGGACACAAGACGCAGACTTACGTGGACTACCTGACGTCAGATTCACCAAGAAGTAGGTCAGTGCGCATCGCACCCAACCGCTAACGGGTTACTGCAATCTATATTCTCGAAATATACAACCGTTACATCGAGAGCGCGCTATGGGTTTTGGCCCGCAACAATTTGGCAAATGGCTGGTTCTGGCTGGCATTTTTATCGCTATTGTGGGCGTGCTTGTGATGCTTCTGGGCAAGGTTGGACTGTTCAGACTTCCGGGCGACCTGCAATTCGGCTCCCGGAATTGGCGTGTCTATATTCCCATTGTAAGCTGTATCTTAATTTCCGTTATCCTGACACTTGTGCTGTGGCTTATCAATTATTTCCGGCGGTGAAGACCGCTGCCGGTCTACTCGATCTTCTTATAGAATTCTGCTTCTCTGTCCGAAAGTCTGTTTTGCTCAATCATTTTGCGGATGCGGTCCATATCCACATCTCGTACCTGG
>Ga0180433_10000823_pt1 | contig 52715 bp, 49 predicted proteins | sample SS_ome_8_FD_132980 | JGI IMG/M metagenome (GOLD analysis project Ga0180433, IMG submission 132980) | Hypersaline lake sediment archaeal communities from the Salton Sea, California, USA - SS_1_D_1 metaG | ecosystem: Environmental > Aquatic > Non-marine Saline and Alkaline > Hypersaline >...
GGCTACCCAGCAGGCGCGCGCGGCTGACAAACTGTACGCTTGGCTTGATGTATATCTTCTTGCCGGAAGCACTTACCCTGTCCATGATTGTTTCCCCTTAAGAATCCGCCTTTGACCGCATAATCCCCACATATATCGTACTGCCGGGCGCAATATTTCATTTTTACTTGTGTTTCATTGTGATATAATTCCCGGTAATCATGAAAAAAATCCTCTATCTCTTCTCCGACACCGGAGGCGGGCACAGGGCCTCGGCAAAGGCGCTGGTGGCGGCGGTTGAAGAGCTGTCCGGCGGGCAGGCCAAGCAGGAAATGGTGGATGTCTTCGCCGAGTGCAGCGGATTTCTGAACATTTTCGCGAAGCTTTACAGCCCTCTCATAAGGTACGCCCCCAAGCTCTGGGGAATGCTGTGGTACGCTCTGGACAACGAGAACAAGCTCGACAAACTGGAGAAAATGGCCCGCCCTTTCATACTCAACGACCTGTCAAAGCTGATCAGGGAAAAGCTCCCGGATGTGATAGTCTCTGTTCATCCCCTGCTGAATCATCTGACGGTGGAAGCTATGAGCAATGCCGGGAGAAAGGTGCCCCTAATCACGGTCGTTACCGATCCCGTAACATTCCACAGGTCCTGGGTTTGCGAGCACGTCGACAAACTGATCGTGGCCACCGACGAGGCCAGAAAAAAGGCCGTAGAGTACGGCATGCCGCCGGAAAAGATAGAAGCCCTGGGGCTTCCGATCAACCCCAAGTTCGCCCTGAAGGACGAGGAAAAAGCGGCCTTCAGGGTCAAGATACACGATCTTTCCGACAAGTTTACCGTGCTGATGATGGGAGGCGGAGAGGGTTCGGGAAACATGTACGAAATCATAAAGGCTCTGAACGAGGCAAAGCTCGACATTCAGCTCATCGTGGTTTCCGGAAGGAACAGGAAGCTTGAGGAAAAACTGAAAAAGGAGGCAGAGACATTCAGCTTCCCGGCGAAGATCCTCGGCTTCACAGACCAGGTCCCTGAGCTGATGATGGAATCGGACATTTTCATCACAAAGGCCGGGCCCGGCTCAATAGCCGAATCGCTCGCGATGGAACTTCCAATGATAATCACTTCGTGGATACCGGGGCAGGAAGAGGGAAATGTGGAATTCGTAAAGGAAAAGAACATCGGCAGGGTCTGCAAAGACCCGGCCGAAATAGCCGAGATTGTCAAAACGCTGAAGCAAGACCAAGCCGAATTCCAAAGGATAAAGGAAAACATCAAGGCCGTCAGAAAGCCGAACGCGTCTTTCGATATTGCAAAGCTGATACTCGAATATGCGAAATAAACCGCTATTGCTGCTCATAATAATTACCGCCCTCTCAGCGGCTCCGGCAGCGGGAGCTTTCAGGGACGTGCCGGACGGCCACTGGGGAAACGTGGCCATAGATGAGCTGGTCTCAAGAGGGATCACCCAGGGATACCCGGACGGCACCTTCAGGGGCGACAGGCGCATCTCCAGGTGGGAGACGGCTGTCTTCCTTTCCAAGCTCGAGAGAATAACAATGTATAACTCCGCCGTCGCCGAAAAACTTGTGGAGGAGCTTAAGGTCGAGCTGGAAAAGATCAGGAAAGAATTCAACGAGTACAGATCTCCGTCTAAAGAAACCGGCCTTCTGGAAGCGTCGGCCACGCTGAGGGCAAGGGTCGGACACCAGGGAACCTCGGAGGGCTCCGGGCTGAAGACGGATTTCAGATTTTCTTCCGTTTTTATAAAAGAATTCGGAAAGGACCTGACGGTTAAGGTCCTGCTCGACACGCTTGACGCGGGCGACGGATTCAATGAGCGGGGTCTCGTCAAGAACATGCTGGCCGTGGAGAGCAAGGCTCTGGTGAACGTCCTGGGTTACTGGGGAGACCTGGACCTGAGCGCCGGGCCCGGGCTCACCATACACAGGGAACCCGCTAACTTTGCCGCGGATGACTTCACGGCCTTCCGAAAACCCTACAACTCCGCGCGTTTTTCAACAAGGACCAGGGGTTACTACATTTCGGCATTCTACGCGGCCAGGTCTCTTGCGGGACTGGGCTACCCCCACGTTAACGACATCGGGGTGACAGTCGGCCTTCCGAAAGCCGAGCTTCCGTACGTCGGAGAGCTGGAGGTTTTCGTTACTCCAAGGCACGTATTCAAGAACCAGGACACCGCCACGTTCGAGTGCAACGCCACCCGGACCGAGGTCAAGCTTGTCGCTGCACCGTCGCACAAGCTCTACGGCACCCTTCTCATGGGGGCAAGGATCGATCCGGAAGAGAACGACTCTGCATATGCCGGCCTGGAGATTACGTTCGACGACTATTTCAACACCGGAACGCATGTGAATCTCTCGGCCAACAGGGTCGGCTCAAACTACAGAATACTCAATCTGGACAAATACCAGTATGATATCCTGGACTCCTTCGACCGCATGGTGCTTGACGGAACTTCGGATTTCGGCCTCGAAATAGCCCAGAAGATAAACGATTTCCTCAAGATATACGTCAAGGGCGAGCTTCTGCTCGATCATGATCTTCAGTACGGAAAGGAATTTCCCGGAAGCTCCGAAACCCTCGAGGAAGGCATCCTCGTATACGTGCCGTCGGGCATGACGTTCAAGATGAGGTACAAGACCCGCACCGTACCGAGCGGCACGGCGGACGCGGCCGACCCGGCACTGACGAGAAGCGTTGCCAGGCACTCGAACATTTTTGAGACAAGCATGAACTACACATTCTGATGAACGTAGCCGTTGTACTGTTAATAAGCCTTCCCGTGTTTTACGTCGCGTACAGGTTTTACGCGGGCTTCATCAGCTCGGCCATAGGGCTGAGGCCCGAGAACAAGGGCCCGTCCGAGCTCGCGCCCGACGGGCGCGATTACGTCCCCACCAAGAAGGCCGTGCTTTTCGCGCATCATTTCGCCTCAATCGCAGGAGCCGGACCGATAATCGGTCCGACAATAGCCCTCCTTTACGGCTACCTGCCGCTGTGGCTCTGGATAGTCGTCGGCGGCATTTTCTTCGGAGCCGTTCACGACTTTACAACGCTGTTCGTGAGCGTCCGCGAGGGCGGGAAGTCCATGGCGGAGGTGGCAAACAGAACTCTCGGGAAGACGGGGTTCCTTCTCTTCATAGCCTTCACGATAGTCATGCTGGTGCTGGTCACATCGGCCTTTCTAGGGCTGACGGCCAAGGCTCTCACGTCCCTCACTCCCCTCTCGGACCTTGGGCTGGACGCGTCCCAGAAAATTCTCAAGACCGTCAACGACGGCGGCGTCCTCAAGGGAAGGATAGGAGGCATAGCGTCTACTTCGGTGATAGTGATGACGGCGCTGGCTCCGCTGATAGGATTTCTCCTGTACAGGAGAAAAGTGAATTCGTTAATCATGTCGGCCATAGGTTTCTTCGTCGCTGCGGCCGCGATCTTGCTTGGATTTGTTTTCCCCGTCACGCTTGATCCCCGGCTGTGGATGATCGTTCTCTCGCTTTACTCCCTGCTGGCCGCGGGGCTGCCCGTCTGGATAGTGCTTCAGCCAAGAGACTTCACAAACGTCCACATACTGTACGTGGGAATATTCGCCCTTACGGGAGGCCTGCTTATTGCAGGGGCAAAAGGACTGACTATTCAGGCGCCGGCGCTTAACATAGCCCAGGCGTCCGCGAACCCCAGCCTCGGAGCGCTCTGGCCGGTCCTGTTCATCACCGTGGCCTGCGGAGCCATATCGGGATTCCATTCGCTTGTGTCCAGCGGAACATCCTCCAAGCAGATAAGGCGCGAGGGCGACTCAAGAGGCGTCGGCTTCGGCTCAATGCTTCTCGAATCGATACTCGCCATCTGCGTCATGCTTTGCGTCGGGGCGGGGCTCAATTTCTCGCGGTACACGGGACTGGTGTTCCCCGCAGGGGAGGCGGCATCGAACCCAGTCCTCGCTTTCGCTCTGGGGGTCGGGAACATCCTGCACCTGAGCGTTAACGTGCCCAAGTTCCTGGGCGCCATTTTCGGCATACTGATGATAGAGGGCTTTATCATTACTTCGCTTGACACGGCCGTAAGGCTGAACCGCTACCTGTTCGAGGAGCTGTGGACGGTGATCTTTCACAGGCCCGCGAAGATATTCAGGTCTTACCTCTTCAACGCGGGGCTGGCCGTGGCGCTTATGCTGGCCCTGGGATACAACAACGCCTACCTTACAATATGGCCGATATTCGGAACCGCAAATCAGCTTCTGGCCGCCCTGGCGCTGATAGCCGTATCCGTGTGGCTCGTCAGCAGAAAAAGGCGGGCGTGGTTCGCGGTCTGGCCCGCCGTATTCATGCTCGCGACAACGCTTGTATCGCTGATGCTCCTGCTCTTCTCAAAATACATCCCGCAGGGCAACGTTCCCCTGATAATCGCCGACCTGCTTCTGCTGGGGCTTTCTGTCGGCGTGCTCGCAAAGGCCGTGAACGTGCTGCTTGATCGCAGGAGAGGGAAGGTTGTGCCGAGGGCTGAGGCGGGAGCGCTCAGGCTTGAGGACGCGGAGCACATGAGAGATTGAAAAAATGTCATCTTCTTGACAAAAAACGGCTCAATGATATACTCATTCGAAGTGGGGATTTTCAGATGAATAGAATTCACGTCTTAATTTTACTTCTGCTGTTAATTTTCTCCGCCGCGGCTCCGTCCGCCGGCCAGGAGATCACATTCAGGGATGTTCCGGAAGGGCACTGGGCCAGGAATGCCGTTTACGACCTTGTGAAAAAGGGCATAACCCAGGGTTATCCGGACGGCACTTTCAGGGGCAACAGGAACATAACCAGGTACGAAACGGCCATGTTCCTCTCCAAGCTGGCCGCCATAGTGGACACTTCCTCGCAGATCGACGTAAGCTCTCTGAAGGCTGACATTAAGGCGCTGAAAGAAGAGATAGAAGAGCTCAAGAAGGCTCCCCCGGCCGAAGCACAGGGAATTCCGGTAACGGGAAGCTTCAAGGCCAGGTACAGGGTGGCAAACACCGTGACCACCGGAGTATCGGAAGAGCTGCCGGCTCCCGAGAGGGGCCCGCGGGTGGACTACCGCCTCAACCTGACCCTCGCCAAAAACTTCGGCGAGGACGCTGGGGTAAAGGTCAACCTCGATACAATGGACGCCGGCTGGAACGGCGGCGCCGAGGACTTCGCCAGGAAGCTGCTGGACCTTGAGGGAAATCTTGTTGTCTATCCGGGAGATGTCCCGGTTAACATTAAAATGACAGCCGGGCCCGGGCCGGTCGTATACACTCCAACGATGGACGCGACCATCCCCAGCGAGATCGGCACCGTTTACGAGAGGCCCAGGAACACGCTTTTTGCTTCAACGTATCTCGGAGCCCTGGAGCTCAAGCTGGGATACACGGCGAGAACAATCTCGCAGACCGGAGAGGTTGACGTCAGCCAGCTCACCGCCGGCATGGGATACACATTCGTGGGGCTCCCGCTGTTTGAGCTGTTCAGGATTAACGTCACGGGAGACCAGCTGTCGAAGGACATACTGAAGGACGCTGAGCCCGCCGACACCAGGGGAAAGCTTGAGCTTTCCGGAACTCTCAACGAAACCACGCTTACCACGCTGACCCTCGGATCGTCAAAGTCGCAGAACCCTAACGAGGGATATTACATAGGATGGGAGCTCGACCTTGCCGATCCTTGGGGGACCGGGACTTACGCGACGGTCAAGTACAACAAGATCGGGCCCGAGTACATCGTCTCCGATCTTGCCACGGCTGAGTTTGACATAGTGGGCCTGGATTTCTTCGACAAGGCCCTGCCCAACAACGTTCAGAGCTGGGGCCTTGACCTCACTCAGTACATGACCCGCTATCTCTCGCTCAAGGCCAAGGTGGACGTCAGGATGGCAGAGAACGGAGAATACGGGGAGGATTACGAGGAGTGCAGCACCACCATAGAGGGAGGTCTCAGCTACAACATAGCGCAGAACACGCTGCTGGACCTCATGTACAAGGTGTATCAGGTGCCGTCAATAAAGGAGGACACTTCGACCGACGTGCTGTCGCTGTCCTTCCTTTACAAGTTCTAAAAAAGGTTTGTTTCTTTAGCTGACCCTCGGAAATCCCCCACGTACCGAGGGTCTTTTTGTTTCGGGGGCGCCCAATGAAAATATCTTCGATAAAGAACATCAAGACCAAGCTCATAGGCAAGAAAATATACCTCTACAGGGAGATAAGCTCCACAAATGACGAGGCCAAGCGGCTCCTGAAGCTCGGCGTCGGCGAAGGAGCCGTGGTGATAGCCGAAGGCCAGTCAAAAGGAAGGGGAAAGCCAGGCAGGAGCTGGATTTCTCCCTGCGGAAAGGGAGTCTACCTGACCATAATCATACAGCCTTTCAGGACGCAGGGAATGACAATGCCGCTGACACTGCTGGGAACCCTTGCGGGGGCCAGGGCCGTCAAGGGCTTGAGGGGCCTGGACGTAATGCTGAAGTGGCCCAATGACATGATGGTGTACGGCAGGAAGCTCGGCGGAGTTCTCACGGAGATGCGGTCAAAATCGGTCCTTGTGGGGATAGGCATCAACGTTAACTCCAGATCCGAGGAGCTTCCGGAAAACAGCACATCCATATATGAGGAGCTGGGAAAAAAGACCGGCCGCACGGTCCTGATTAAGAGGCTGCTTGAGGAGTTCGAAAAGCTATATTTTTTGCTTCTGGCCGGAAAGAACGAGCTTATCATAAACGAGTGGAAGACGCTCTCCGACTGTGATAGGATTATTGAGTTCAAAGGAAGGTAAATTCAGAATGGCTGTAAGGGGAATCAGGGGAGCGACAAGCGCGAAAGCAAACAATAAAGGCGAGATGGTCTCGGCCACCGAGGAGCTTCTGAAAAAGATCGTGTCCGAGAACGGTATCCTGCCTGAGGATATCGCCAGCATCGTATTTTCGGTGACGAAGGACCTGAACGCTGAATTCCCGGCGGTTGCCGCCAGAAAACTGGGACTGTCGTTTACTCCGCTGCTTTGCACCTATGAGATAGACGTTCCGGACAGCCTAAAGCAATGCATAAGAATTCTCATGCACGTTAACTCTGACAAGAAGCAGAGCGAGATCAAGAACATTTACCTCAGGGGCACGGAGTGCCTTCGCCCCGATTTCAACAGGAAAGGAGCCTCCGGATGATCATCATAATGAAGCATGACGCCACGGAAGAGCAGATAAACCACGTAACGGACAAACTGAAGAAACTGGGGTTCGGAGTTCATCTATCCAAGGGCGTTGAGAGGACGGTTATCGGCGCGATCGGGGACAAGCTGCTTCTGGCCTCGGAGAACGTCGAACGTCTGCCAGGTGTCGGCGAAATAGTCCCCATTTCAAAGCCTTTCAAGCTGGTCAGCCGCGAGTTCAAGAAAGAGGACACTGTAGTTAAAATATCGAAGAGCGTTTCCGTGGGAAGCGGCGCGCCCCTCCTGGTAATAGCGGGGCCGTGCTCGGTTGAAAGCAGGGAGCAGATCATTGAGACGGCAAAGGCCGTCAAGGCGGCGGGAGCCAACGCGCTCAGGGGAGGCGCGTTCAAGCCCAGAACGTCCCCCTACTCCTTCCAGGGGCTCGGCAAGGAGGGCCTCAAGTACCTGAACGAGGCTAAAAAGCTGACCGGCCTGCCGATAGTGACCGAGTGCCTGGACCCGAGAGACATACCAGAGGTGATAAAAGTCGCGGACGTCATTCAGATAGGCGCGAGGAACATGCAGAACTTCATGCTCCTCAAGGAGGTCGGAAAAACAAAGAAGCCGATCCTTCTTAAGCGCGGCGCCGGCAGCACGATCAAAGAGCTCCTGATGTCAGCCGAGTACATCCTGTCTGAGGGAAACCGCAACGTGATACTCTGCGAAAGAGGCATAAGGACCCTGGAGACCTACAAAGGAACACCCTTGATATATCGGCCGTACCGGTCATCAAGGAGCTGACGCATCTTCCCGTGGTGCTTGATCCTAGCCACGGCACCGGAAGGTGGAAGTACGTTCCCTCAATGTCGCTGGCGTCGGTTTCAGCCGGAGCCGACGGCCTGATCGTGGAGGTTCACCCCAATCCGGACGAGGCCTTATCCGACGGGCCCCAGTCCCTCACCCCCGAAAATTTCAGGGCGCTGATGAAAGACCTGAAGAAGGTCGGCTCCGCCGTCGGGAGAAAAGTATAAGTGGCCTGGATCCAGCACCTGGGGGTCGTCCCCTCGGACATTGAGAGATCGCGCCGGTTCTACTCCACGGTGCTCGGCCTGAAGATCAAGCGCGAGTTCACCGTTCCGAAAGAGGACATCAGGAAGATATTCGGCATCGATTCGCCCGCCAGCATAATTTCCTACGAGCTTGAGAAAGGCCAGACGCTGGAGCTTTTTGAATTCCCCGATAAAAAGGGTACGGTAAAAAACGAGAGCTTCAACATAGGCATTAACCACTTCGCCCTGTACGTCGGGGACAGGAAGACCTTCGGGAAAAAGCTTGAGGACAGGGGCGTTGAGACTGTTTTCGTCGACCGCGGGGAAAAGGGCTTCGTTTATTTCGCGAAGGACCCGGACGGGATCCTGATCGAGCTGAGAGATTAGGTTATATTTTTCGACGCCATAAGCCACCAGATGAAGAGTCCCATCAGGACAAAACCCACCACTCCGAGCAGGCTGCCCAAAAGAGTGTTCAACCCGGAAAGGAACATCAGCGGCACCATGCCGGGACCGTTCAGCGAAGCGTGAGCGATGATCGGGGCCCACATCGAACCCGAGGCGTCCTTCAGCCAGCCGAATATGAACGACAGCTCGATGGAGAATATCAGCATCCATATCACGCCCAGAGCCGGATAACCCGGATAATTGTGCCCGAGAAGGATTATCGGAGCGTGCCATATTCCCCAGATCATCCCTATCAGTAAATAGCTCCTCTTCCGGCCAAGCGGCTTCAGTTCATCCTGCAGAAACCCCCTCCACCCGAGCTCCTCCCCTATCGTGAACAGCGAATTGACGACAACGGGAAGGAAAAGAGAGAAGAGAAAGACAACGTAATATGGCGGCACGCCCGCCTGCCTGATGCCCTCCGGGAAAAGCCCGATGAAATCCTTCATTTCCGGATCAAAGCCCGCCAGGCCCAGGGCCACGGTGATGAATGCGGCGGCTAGCGAGAGAACAACCGGAAGAAGCCAGGCGATTATCAGGTATTCGTACTTCCTGAAGCCGAACCCGTAAGACGACACGCTTTCGCCGTACACGAACCGCTTGACTATCAAAGCGGCGGCGGCGGGGGCGAACATGGACGCGGCAACGACCAGACCGAGAGCCTCCAGCTGAAGCTCCCCTCCCCTCAGGAAAACTAAGCCGAACACCCCCCATGACAGGCAGAAGCTTATGACGAGAAACAGGGTTATCTTTCGAAGGTTGATCATCGTATCGCCTTCAAGTTTATAACAAAATATAGTATAATTATCAAGTTGTGGAAAAATACAGCACAAAAGTCATGGAATATTTCAGAAATCCCAGGAACGTCGGCGAGATAAAGGACGCCGACGGCGTCGGATACGTGGGCAATCCCGTCTGCGGCGACATTATGGAGCTCTACATCAAGGTCAAGGACGGCGTCATATCCGACGCGAAGTTCAAGACCTTCGGCTGCGGCGCGGCAATAGCCACAAGCTCCATGGTGACCGAAATGGTCAAGGGGAAGTCCATTAATGACGCGCTGAAAATATCAAACCAGGCGGTGGCGGAAGCCCTCGGAGGGCTCCCCGCGATAAAGATGCACTGTTCGCTGCTCGCCGAGGACGCGCTAAAAGGAGCCATAAACGACTACCTGAAGAAAAAGAACGGGAAAGGGATCCCCGGATGGGCTCCAAAGGAACACCTGCACTGAATAAGATGAAGATCCTCCTTGCCGGATACAATATGGATACCGAGGTCATCGAATCCTTCAAGAAGGCTTCCGGAGAGCGCCCGGACGCCACCCCCGAGACGCTTTCAGCCTCATACGCGCGCATCAGCAGGGACCCGCGCCCGATAAACGAGCTGAGATCCATAGCCAGGGCCGAGGTTGAAAAGGCCAGGAAGTCCAACAGGAACATTATTTTCAAGATGGGGCATCACTCCGTCGCGGAGCACGCCGTCTTCAATTTTGACCTTATCGGCGTCTCGCGCCTGGCAGTTGAGGAGATCGAGCATTTCAGGCTGTGCTCCTTCACCGAAAAATCCCAGAGGTACATCAAGCTGGACAACGATTACGTTGTTCCCGCGGAGATCAAAGGCACGAAGCACGAGGCCCTGTTCAGGGACACCGTGGAGGCACAGAACGCCTTTTATCACAGGCTCTCCGGCGCTCTTGAGGGAGAAGCCGCCAGGGAAGACGCCAGATACATAGCATCGCTCGCGACGGAGGGGCAGCTGGGGATGACGATAAACGCGAGGAACCTCGAACTCCTTTTCAGGAGATTCGCCTCGAGCGACCTTGCCGAAGTGAGGGAGATAGGAAGCAGGATGTTTGCCCTCGTTGAAAAGATCGCGCCGTCCATCATACTATTCACAAAGGCCAACGATTACGACCGGAAGACGCTTTCGGAAATGGTCAAGGCGGCGTCGCCTTACCTCAAAAGGAGAAGAACGAACGGGAAAGCAAAAGAGGTCACCCTTGAAGGCTTCACCAGGAACGCGGATGACATGACAGTAGCTGCCCTGCTCCACACGTCCGGCACGGCGCCGTTCGGCGAGTGCCTGAAAACGTCCAGGTCCATGAAGAGGGCTGACAGGAAGAATCTGGTGAAGGCCGCCCTGAAGCACATGGAGCTATACGACGCCGCGCCAAGAGAATTCGAGTACGTTAACCTGACCTACAATCTCATAGTATCTTCGGCCTGCTTCGGTCAGCTCAAGAGGCACAGGTTCGCGACAATAGTCAGCCAGAAATACGATCCGGCGCTGGGCGTCACGATCCCCGACTCAGTGAAGGAAGCGGATATGGACGGGGAATTCATAGATGTGGTGAACAGGACGAACAGGGCTTTTGAGACTATTGCGAAAACATCCCCAAGGGCAGCCGAGTACGTGCTGACGAATTCCCACAGAAAAAGGGTCCTCCTGGGGCTCAATGCCAGGGAGCTTTATCACATATCAAGGCTGAGGGAGGACGCTCACGCGCAGTGGGACATCAGGAGGCTGAGCGCGGAAATGACGAAAGCCGCCAGGAAGAGGATGCCTCTTACGATGCTGCTCATAGGAGGCAAGGATTCGTATCCCGAGTCTTATAAAAAGGTCTACGGAAAATACCCGAAAGTGCTGCAGGCCGAGCCGCCTAAATAGACAGCTTGTCCGCCAGGCGGTAATCGCCCATGTTTATCTTCTTCTTTCCCCGGAACACCTTCTGAATGTCGGTCGCGGCGACCTTATTGGACATTATTCCTATCATCTTGCTCTGATGGCCTTTAAGAAGAAGCTCAACAGCCTTCTCGCCGAAGCAGCTGGCCATCTTGCGTGAATCGGCAGTGGGGCTTCCTCCCCTTTGAATGTAACCCAGCACCGAAACCCTGACGTTAAGCTTCAGCTCCTTCTTGATCAGCGCGGCGACGTCGTGAGCCCTGCCGGCGCCTTCGGCGAGAACTACTATGCTGCTCTTTTTCCCGCGGGAAATCCCGTCGCGGAGCTTTTTACACACGCTCTTAACGGAGTTTTTTACCTCGGGTATCATTATGGCCTCGGCCCCCGCGGTCAGTCCGACCTCCAGTGCCAGGTGCCCGGCCTCGCGGCCCATAACTTCCACGACAAAGACCCTCTCGTGGGAGGAAGCCGTGTCCCTTATCTTGTCTATGGCGTCAAGGGCGGTGTTAACGGCGGTGTCGAAGCCGATTGTGTCATCAGTGTAAGGTATGTCGTTGTCTATGGAAGCCGGAAGGTGAATGACCGGAATGCCGGACTCCTTTGAGAGAAGCGAGGCGGCCCTCATAGAACCGTCGCCGCCGATCACTATCAGCCCGTCTATCCCGGAGCGCCTTAAATTGCTTATGGCGACCTTTCTGAAAGCCTTCTTCTTGAAGTCAGGGCAGCGTTTCGTCTTGAGTATGGTGCCGCCGTGATTGATTATCCCGCCGACAGACTTGAGGTCCATTTCAAAGATCTCGCCGCGTATCAGGCCTTCCCACCCGCGCTCGATCCCGATGACCTTTCTTCCGTGGAATATCGCGGAGCGGACAACCGCCCTTATCGCGGCGTTCATGCCGGGCGCGTCGCCGCCCGGGGTGATTATTCCTATTGTTTTGACCATTGGCAGCCTCCGATCATTTGACACCTAGGATATATCTTCGCGGAAAGAATATCAACCGCTTACAAACTCGCGGAACCTGCTGGCCGTCGCTTCGTCCACCCTGGCCTTTATGAGAACATGCTCGCCGTCGTACTTCTCGGATTCCACCCTGCCCCTCTCGTGCAGCACATGGACGACATCCATCCTGCCTATGGGAACCCGGAAGACCAGGAAGGAAAGGATGTTCTCGATCTCCTTCGACAGCATATCAAGCATCTTGTCTATCCCGTCTCCGTGCAGGGCCGAGATCTCCACGTGCGGTTTTATGCTCCCCTTAAGCCCCCGCGGATAGCTCGGCGAAGGGCCCCGGTCAAACTTGTTGAAAGCCGTGATCATGGGCTTTGCTATGGCGCCTATCTCCTCAAGCACCCTGAAAACGGCCTTGATCTGGTCTTCGATGAAGGGGCTGGTGGAATCAACAACGTGTATCAGGACGTCGGCCTCAGCCACTTCCTCAAGCGTGGCGTGAAAGGCTTCAACCAGCTGATGAGGGAGCTTGTGAATGAAGCCTACGGTGTCCGTCATCAGGACCTCAAGTCCCGACGGAAGCGTAAGGCGCCTTGTTGTGGGATCAAGCGTGGCAAAAAGCTTGTCCTGAACCAGAACTCCGGCGCCCGTCAGGGTGTTAAGTAATGTCGATTTGCCCGCGTTCGTATATCCCACGATCGAAACAACGGGAAGAAGCGCCGCCTTCCTGGCCCTTCTCTTTAAAGCTCGCTCCGCCCTGATGGTCTCTATCCCGGATTTGAGCTTGGCGATCCTCGACCTGATGACGCGCCTGTCCGTCTCAAGCTTGGTCTCTCCGGGGCCTCTCGTTCCTATGCCTCCGCCAAGCCGCGACATCAGCTCGCCCTTCCCCGTCAGATGAGTCAGATTGTAGCTGAGCTGGGCCAGCTCAACCTGTAGCTTGCCCTCCCTTGAATGGGCGTGCTGGGCGAATATGTCGAGTATAAGGCTGGTCCTGTCCACGACCTTTACCTGAAGGGCTTCCTCGAGGTTCCTTGTCTGGGAGGGCCCGAGCTCCGAGTCGAATATGACAAGGTTGGCGCCCTTTTCGGCGATCAGGGATTTGATCTCCTCAAGTTTGCCGGATCCTACGTAATGCCTTAAATCGGGCTTGTCCCTTGACTGGGTCAGGTATGACACAACTTCGGCTCCGGCAGTGGAAGCGAGCGAGGCCAGCTCGGCGAGAGACTCCCTTACGGGCCACTCGTTCTTTTTCTTGATCTCAACACCGATGAGGACGGCTTTTTCTTTTTCAAGAAGAGGCATTCAACAGAATTATACTACAGTTTGCCTATTTGCTCGAGAGCCTCCGTGACCCGCACGGCGGAATCCGCGTTTGAAGGCGCCGTGCCTGAAATCACGTCGTAAAAGCGCTGAACGGCGCGGGCCAGATTCTGCCTTTCGTCATAAGTGTAATAAAACAATCCGGAAGATTCGTCGGAAGCATGGGGAAATATAACGCTAAGATGAGGCCGGCTCATCATGTCGTAGATGATGACCCCCCTCTCGCCGCGAACCTGTATCCTGCGCTGTTTCCCCTCATAATTCACGCTAACGTCGACCGCTCCGCGAAAAGGCTTATCCCCGCGCGAAAAAAGAATTCTTCCGGTTTCAGGGCTTGCTCCGCAGACGATGGCGTCCCGGCGGGAAAAGTCCAGGCGGTCCAGGGGAACCAGCATATCGAGAACCGCCAGCATATGACTGCCCAGAAGAGTGTAAACGCTTTCGTCGATGAACTCGCCGAACTGCCGCATGAACAGATGGACAGACTGCATCTCGCCGATCACTCCGCTCTCGACCAGATCGCGCATCTGAGCTATCGCCGCGGAGAACGTGAAGGTGAAATCAACGAGGATTCCGAGGCCGCTATCAGCTGCCAGGGTTCTCAGAGAGTCGGCTTCAACCGCGGTTTCAGTAAAGGTCTTTTCTATGAAAAGGTGCCTGCCCGATTCAAGGACATTCCTTGCGATTTCATAGTGGCTTTCAGGCGGCGTTGCCACCACCACAGCATCAACGCCGCGCCGGCCAAGGACGGGATCAAGGGAGTCCGTAAAGCCGGCTCCCTCGACGCCGGCAGGGTGCCTGTTGATGTTTCTGACAACGACATCGGTCACCTTGAACCCGGGATGGCGCGCGAAGTACGGAAGGAGCTTCGCTCCCCAGTTCCCATATCCGACCTGGGCCAGTTTTATTTTAGGACAGGAGCCCATGACTTATTAACCTCCAGAGATCTTGAGAATCATGAATCAACCCGAATGTGGCATTGATATCCAGAGCAGCGCGCGTACATCTTGCGCCTGCAGGCATGCATCTCTTTGCGGGATTGAAATCCGGGTCCTGATTCTTCAATAATATTTTCATAAATCTGTGCATCTTTCGCGTCATAATGCCGAGACGATGGCCGGCAAAGGTGGGGCTCGCAGTCGAAGAGCACCTGTAGAGCATCCCGTCGGCTCCGAGAGTTATCATGTTATATCCGTGAAAACAGCGACTGAAATACATTCTGTTAACGTCTTGAGTTTCCGGAGGCAGAAAAAACACAAAAGGCCTGTCTTCTCCGCTGACGGAAAGATAAGGAGCAAGGTTCTTTGATGCATGAGCAAAAACAGGCACTTCAAATGATGACTGATAGTGAATTGAGCCCGGCATGGGCGTACCATAGGGGGCGTAAGGAATTGAGAACCGCAATGAATCGGCGCCCATGGCGCGAGCAATTTTAACAGAACTCTCGATTTCCGCAGTAGCGACATTATCCGGGTTCAAAAGATAAGTAAGCCTCAATTTAGGGCTTTCATCTTTATTTTGGTCCTTAAGGGCTCCGGCGATGCCGACCCCTTCCAGCACCTTGTCAAACAATATCCCCGGGACCTGCTTGGTTTTCTCAAAAGAGGCGTGACTGCCCGCATCAAGCGACACCGAGATATAATCGCCCGGGTCGGAAACGCTGAAAAGGCGGGACAGAAACTTTTGCTTCGATTCACGGCAGGCAAACAAAAGGCCGTTCGTGTGCAGTCCGTAATTCGCGCCGGTGCTCTTTATTAGCTCAATATAATTGATGAGGTTTCTGTTAAGGGTCGGTTCTGTGTACGCTCCGGATATTATAAAATTCGGGATCCTGCCGTCAAGATTCCTAATTAGACCGAAAAGAAGCTTGTCATATGACCATCGATCCTTTTCAACAAGCCGTCCTTCGCAGTGAACGCACTTGAAATTGCAGTGCAGCATTGTACTGTTGGGCAGGTGTATCTCGATCTGCCTGGGGAAAACAGGCCTACCGTCAAAAGGCCTGAAATTCATTCCGGCTGAATTGACTAAATGATTCCTCAGGGATTGAGCATGCTGATACCCTGAAGGGGCAGACACGATTTTTACCATAGTTTTCTCCTCTGATAGATCGCGGGTTTCCGGTCAATTTTCGGAAAAAATGGCCGTAGATTTCAAAAAAACGAGCGCCGCGAGCGAACTGGATATCAAGAGGTCTCATATGTTATAATCCGCAGGCCATGATACTTGTAATAGACAATTACGATTCCTTCACATACAACCTTGTTCAGTATTTAGGAGAGCTCGGGGCGAACCTGACGGTCCACAGGAACGACAAGGTAACTATCCAGGAGATAAAGGCCCTCTGCCCTCAAAAAATTATAATTTCTCCGGGCCCCGGAGGGCCCAAGGACGCGGGAGTGAGCCTGGATGTGGTGAAAGCCTTTTCCGAATCAACTCCGATCCTGGGCGTCTGCCTGGGACATCAGGTTATCGGCGAGGCCTTCGGCGGAAAAGTCGTCAGGGCGCCTAGGATAATGCACGGAAAAACCTCGGAGATCCATCACGACGGCAGGACTATATTCGCGGACATGAGCAATCCTTTTACCGCCACCAGGTACCACTCTCTCATAGTTGAAAGGCAATCACTCCCGGAGTGCTTCAAGATAAGCGCGTGGACTAAGGAAGAAGAGATCATGGGGATAAGGCACAAAAACTTCAAGGTCGAAGGCGTTCAGTTCCATCCCGAGTCGATACTGACCGGAGAGGGAAAGAAGCTGTTATCGAATTTCCTTAAGCTTTAGATAGGGTTCCAGCGCTTCCGGAACCGCTACCGACCCGTCCTTTTGCTGGTAGTTCTCAAGAACGGCCGCCAGGGTCCTGCCGACAGCAACTCCTGAACCGTTCAGCGTGTGAACGAGCTCCGGCTTGCCTTTTCCCCCGGGCTTGAACTTGATGCCGGCTCTCCTTGCCTGGAAGTCCTCGAAGTTGCTGCAGGACGATATCTCCCGGAACCTGCCTTCCCCCGGGAACCACACTTCCAGATCGTAAGTCTTCGCCGAAGCGAACCCGATGTCTCCGGTGCAAAGTTCCATGACCCTGTAGTGCAGGCCAAGCTTCTTGAGCACGTCTTCGGCGTCCGAAGTCAGCTTTTCCAGCTCATCATAGGACCTTTGAGGATGCGAGAACTTTACGAGCTCAACCTTGTTGAACTGGTGCTGCCTTATGAGCCCCTTCACGTCCTTTCCGTAAGAGCCGGCTTCTCTCCTGAAGCAGGCCGAATAACACACGTAGCTTAAGGGAAGCTGCTCCTCCCTGAGCGATTCGCTCCTGTGGAGGTTCGTCACCGAGACTTCGGCTGTCGGGATCAGATAGAGCTTGTCATCCCTCATCCTGTACAGCTCTTCCTCGAACTTCGGAAGCTGTCCCGTTCCTTCCAGGCATTCTCCCTTGACCATGTAAGGCGTGAGGACCTCGCGGTAGCCGTGCTCCCCGACGTGAAGATCAAGCATAAAGCTTATCAGCGCCCTCTCGAGAGCCGCCCCGCTGCCTAGAAGGGTTGCGAACCTGGAGCCGGACAGCCTGGCAGCGGACTTGAAATCCAGGATGCCCAGTTTCTCCCCAACTTCCCAGTGCGGTTTGGGCTTGAAATCGAATTTCCCGGGCTCGCCGAAAACCCTCAGGACTTTGTTGTCATTCGAGTCCTTGCCCGCGGGCACGGAAGAATGAGGCAGGTTTGGAATGAGCAGAGCAACGTTACGCGACGCCGCCTGCAGGCCCCTTAGCTCCTCGTCGGAGCGCTTGATCTCCCCGGAGAGCTGCTTCATCTCGGCTATCAGCTTTTCCGCGGGTTTCTTTTCCCTTTTCAGCAGACCGATCTCATCCGAAACGGCGTTGAGCCTGGACTGCTTCTTTTCAAGCGCCGCCGTTTTTTCACGCCAGGCGGAATCGGCCTCAAGATACTTGTCTACGATGGACGACGCCGCGCCCCTTTTGTTAAGGGCTTCCTTTACCCTGTCCGGTTCGCTCCTCAGCAGTTTCGGGTCCAGCATAGGATCATCCCCCCATCAGATCTTTCCGGTCAAGACCGCGCCGAAGGGCGTGTCGCGAAGAACATACCCCTTTTCGACGATCTCCCGCCTGATCGAATCGGCCCTTGAGTAATCTTTTTCTTTCTTTGCCCTCACCCGGTCCTCGACAAGCTTTTTCACGCCGGAGGGGATCTTCGTCTCCGAAAGATCAAGGCCCAGAACATCACCAAATCCCTGAACAGTCATCAGAACGTCGGAAAGCAATCCCTTTCTGGAGCCTTTCTTTATCAGGGAGTAAGCGAACGTGATCAGCTCGAACATTACCCCGATCGCCTCAGCCGTATTGAAATCCGCGTCCATGGCGTCGGAAAACTTCTTCCGGAAAGAATCGATCCTGCCTTTATGATCGGCCGGATCCTTCTCTTTGGCGCCGGAATCAACGTACGCCGAAATTGAATCGATCCCTTCCTGCATCGTCATGTACTTGCTCTGAACCGCCGAAATGTCCTCGTCGCTGTAATTGATCGGGCTCCTGTAATGGGTGGAGAGCAAAAACATTCTCACCACCTTGGGGCTGAACTTCTCAAGTATCTCCCTTATCGTGAAGAAGTTGCCGAGGGACTTTGACATCTTCTCGCTGTTTATGTTGACGAACCCGTTGTGGATCCAGTATTTGGCGAACGGCTTTCCCGTTGCCGCTTCCGCCTGGGCTATCTCGTTCTCGTGATGCGGGAACACCAGGTCAAGGCCGCCGCCGTGTATGTCGAACGTCTGCCCCAGATACTTCGCCGACATGGAGGAGCACTCTATGTGCCACCCGGGCCTCCCCTTCCCCCACGGGCTGTCCCACGACGGCTCGCCGGGCTTTGAAGACTTCCAGAGGGCGAAGTCCAGGGGATCTTTTTTCCTTTCGTCCACCGAGATCCTGGCTCCCGCTTTCATGGCCTTCTCGGTCCTGCCGGAGAGCTTTCCGTATCCCTTGAACTTCCTGACCTCAAAGTAAACGTCGCCTCCGACCGCGTAGGCGTAGCCGCCCTTAACGAGCACTTCCACGGTCTTTATCATGTCATCAATGTGCTCGGTGGCCTTTGGGTAAATGCTTGCCGGCAGGACGTTCAGCTTATCCATCATCTCAAAATAGGAGCGGGAATACTTCTCGGCGACTGCCGCGATCGAGGTCTTCTCTTCCGAGGCCTTTTTGATTATCTTGTCGTCAATGTCGGTGATGTTCTGGACGTAGTTCACCTTGTAGCCCAGGTGCTCCAGGTAGCGCCTGACGCAGTCGAAGGTTATGTATGCCCTGGCGTGGCCCAGGTGCGGCTCGTCGTACGGAGTGATGCCGCATACGTACATGCCGGCCTTCATGGGAGAGATGGGTTCAAATACCTCTATCTGCCTCGACAGGGTGTTGTAAACTCGAAGGGTCACTTTATCTTCTGCTCCAGAGAGGATATCCTCTTCTTCATGTCTTCCAGCGCTCTCGCTACGGGATCGGGAAGCGCCCCGTGCTCAAGAGCCCCAACGCTTTTGCCTTTCATCCTTACAATCCGTCCGGGGTTTCCCACGACCGTCGAATGCGGAGGAACTGACTTTGTCACGACCGAGCCGGCTCCTATCCTTGATCCCTCGCCAAGAGTTATGGCTCCGAGAATTATCGCGCCGGCTCCGATAACAACGTTATCGCCCACCGTGGGGTGCCTCTTGCCTTTTTGCTTGCCCGTTCCGCCGAGAGTGACGCCCTGGTAGATCGTCACGTTTTTCCCGATTTCAACGGTCTCGCCTATGACCACGCCCGCTCCGTGGTCTATGAAGAATCCTTTCCCGATCTTAGCCCCCGGATGTATCTCTATCTGGGTGAAAAGCCTTCCGATCTGCGATACCAGGCGGGGCAGAACGGGGATGCGAAGCCAGTAGAGCATGTGGGACAGCCTGTGGATCAGCACGGCCCAGAGCCCCTGGTACATCAGCACCTCAAAGATGTTCCCGGCTGCGGGGTCCCTGTCGAATATCGCTTTTATGTCGCTGAACATATTAATCACTTCCTGTCAAAGAACGGGTTCTTTCCCGTCGCGGTTAGCGGAATGCCGTAAGCTATCCTTGCGTCCTCGCTGAGCAGCTTCAACTCAATGGCTGCCTTGCCGACGCTGTACATGAGCCTGTTATCTACCCTGCTGTCCGCCGCCACGCTCAGAGCGGAACCTATCGCAATTCCAAGGTCGCCCGCGTTGAAGGCGCATATGGCCGGAGAGTGGCTTTCCCTCTCAACGCAGCCGTTGAAGCCGCAGAAATCGCACTCCTTCACTCCCGTGGACTGGATCCTGGTGCCCAAAAGAACTATGACTTTTGACAGCATTATGTTCTCAGAATCCCTTATGAAGAACTGGGCGCCGGACCTCTCGCCAATTTCCCTCATCTTCTTTGAGATTGCCGCTATTGTGTCCCCCTTGACTACGGCCGCTTCAACTAAGTCAAGCCCCCTGGCCTTGGGCGCCGTGCGCGCGGCCAGGCACATCTTTTCCGCGACGGCGTCCAGAGCTCTCTCGTTGAAATCATCGTCCTTTATCAGCAAGTCGGCATCCTCCCTTACTCAAGCATTGTCTCAAGCTCGTGAAGCTCCGCGGCGGTGCCGACCACAACCAGAGTGTCGCCGGCCTCTATCTTGGTTTTTGCCGAAGGATGAAGCTCGAACCCTCCGGTGAACTTCTTCACCGCCATCACGGTCACGCCGGTCTTTGACCTGATCTCAGACTCTGCAATGGTCTTCCCCGCCACAGCGGCGTTCTTGTGCAGCTTGACCTCCTCGATGTTGTGCTCGGCCTTCTCGCCGCGCATCACGGTGTCGATGAAGTCAACGGTCACCGGCTTGAGCGCCATGCTGGCCATTCTCTGACCGGCGATGAAGTACGGGGAAATGACCCTGTTCGCTCCGGCCTTCTTGAGCTTCTTTTCGGATTCAAGCTGGGACGCGCGCGCCACTATGTAAAGCTTGGGGTTCAGCACCCTGGCAGTCAGGGTCACGAAAACGTTGGCCACGTCGGAGTCATTAGCGGCGACGAGCCCCTTGGCGGACCGGACGCCAGCCTCCTCCAGGACCTCATCGGAGGACGAATCCCCAATGATGTAAGGAATACCAGTTTCAGCCAGCTCGTCAGCGGTCTCGGGCTTCGCGTCAATTATCATGTACGGCACCTTGTGCGCCCGCAGGCTCTCGCCGACCTGATGCCCCACCCTTCCGAAGCCGCAGATTATGAAATGGTTCTTGAGCTCCCTTAATTTCTTCTCCATCCTTCTCCTCCTTCTGTAGCCTACTATCTGGCCTTCAACTATCATCTCAACGAACTGGGCCGCCATGTAGGCAAAAGTGCCCACTCCGACCACAATTATCCCCATTGTCAGCATCTTGCCCTGCAGCCCGAGGGCTCTGACCTCGCCGAACCCCACGGTGCTCAGGGTTATGACGACCATGTAAAGGGATTCCGTAAGAGAAAAGCCCTCCAGCCTCGTGTAGCCCAGCATTCCCGCACAAATGAGGCCGAAGAGAACAAGGAACGGCAGAACCAGTCTTCTCAGAGGGTTCATTTTTCCCCCTTCAGCATGAACACAGTGAAATCAGCCGGATGATAATCATGCCTTATCACGAACCTGTCGGTAAAGGCCCGGACCCGCCGCACGACGTCCTCGGGCCTGAAATAATAATATATGCTTCCTTCGCCCCTGTCTTTCTTAACGGCAAAGGGCCTGCCGCTCTCGCTCAGGAAATCAACCGCCGCGCCGATCCTGGCGCTTTCGTGCATCCTTAGAAGCATCTCCGCGACGAAAGCCTCGTGCTCATCATCCCGCGAAAACCTGATATTGAACACGCCGCAGGAAACGACATAGTCAAACCTCTCGGTGAAGTACCCCTCCAGAATATCCTTGACCTCGAACCTGACTCCGGGATGCTTCTTCCTTGCCGCGTCTATCAGTCCGGGATTGATGTCGTATCCCGTGTACCTGATCTTGTGCCTGTCAATAAACCCTCTGTCCCTGAGAAATTCATAGAAGTGGCCCAGGCCGCAACCTATGTCGGCAAGCGAGAATCCTTTCCCGCCCCCAGTCGTCTCCACTATGGAAAAGAGAGCCTCGTATCTCGCCCTCTGCCCCTCCGGGTCCTTCCAGTCGAGCGAACGGATATCAAAGCCGTGCTTCTCGTGCAGCCGGCTGTAGAATTCAAGCATCCGCTCCTTGCCGGGCATCTTCATCATATGAGCTTGTCTTTTATCATCCGCTCCGCAATCAGCACGGCATTGGTGGCCGCGCCGCGCCTGAGATTGTCGGAGACCACCCACATGTCTATGCCGTTCTTGACCGAGACATCCTCCCTGATGCGGCCGACGAAAGTCTCGTCAGAGCCGGCGCATTCAAGGGGCGTCGGATATTCCGCCTTCGAAGGATCGTCAAGCACCCTGACGGTAGGGAACTTCGAGAGAAGCTTCTTTACCTCATTGACCGATATCTTCTTCTTTGTCTCTATGTTGACCGCCTCCGAGTGGCTTATCATCACGGGTATCCTGACGCAGGTCGCGGTAACGGCAATAGTGTCGTCTTCCAGTATCTTTCTCGTCTCGTTCACCATCTTAATCTCTTCCTTGGTGTAGCCGCTGTCCAGGAAAACGTCTATGTGCGGGAAGCAGTTGAACGCGATCTGCTTGGGCAGGTACTTGACCTGAACGGGCTTGCCGTCTATGAAGGCCCTTGTCTGCTCCCTGAGCTCTTCAACGGCTTCCTTGCCCCAGCCGGAGGTCGACTGGTAGGTCGACACAACTATCCGCTTTATGCCGGCCGCATCGTATATGGGCTTTAAAGGCAGGACCATCTGAGCGGTGGAGCAGTTCGGATTTGCGATTATGCCTTTATGCCTCTTGATGGCGTGGCCGTTCACCTCCGGAACGATGAGGGGCACTTCGGGATCCATCCTGAACTGCGAAGTGTTGTCTATAACAACCGCGCCCGCCCTGGCCGCTTCGGGAGCGAACACCTTTGACACCTTGGCGCCGGCCGAGAACAATCCTATGTCTATTCCCCTGAAAGACTCGGGCTTTGCTTCCTCAACCGTATACTCCCTGCCGCGGAAACTGACCGCTTGTCCGGCCGTCCTTGAAGACGCGAGCGGCAGGAACCTGTCGACAGGAAAGTTCCTCTCTTCGAGGACCTTCATCATTACGCCGCCGACCATCCCGGTGGCTCCAAGAACCGCCACATTGTACTTCTTCGACACTTAAAAAACACATCCCCCCGGTAAATTTTGGGTATTATAGCATATGGGGAAATCCAGGACAAACCGCGGATTTCAGCCAGGGAGGATCACTTTTTGAGAATGAAGGGGATGGTGAAGCTGAGGTGGTTCATTATCGTTCCGATGGTCTCAATGTCAACAAGCGGGTCCAGAGGATTCGCCCTCTCCCACCCCATGACCGCAACTCCCAGGTTCTTCGGCTCTTTGGCGGAATAGATGGGCGCAACGATGAAGCTCTTGAACCTGGACCTGAGCGCGGGCGGAATTTTTATGCCGCTCTCCTTTAATGAGATCGCATAGAAAGATGAATCCGCATTGCCGGAAAGGAGATCCCTGGGATTGCAGAGCGTCGCCTCCGGCCTCAGAACATCGGGAACGTAAATGACCAGGTTCCTCTTCTGAGAAAAAAGCACGGGAGAATCCTCTCCGGATATCGCCGCCTCAGGGAGACTGAGGTCGGAGAGAAAAGACTTGCCTATCTCAAAGTTTCCGTTCGTTTTTCTCAGAAACATTATGGACGCTGGCCTGGTTTGAAGCATTTCGGCCTTGCTGGTGAGAGTGGCGGCCCTGGCAAAGAGCTCGCTGACACTTGCGGATGACGCAAAATCCTTGTTATGGACGACTATCTCGTTAACAAGAAAAAGCTTTTGGGCAAGGGCGCCCTTCTGCGGCTCCGCAAGGTTGTAAGCTAGTTTTTTCATGGAAAGCTCTCCGAGAGAACCTGTCTCGGGAATACTAACACATCTTGTGCCTATTCTTCCAGCTATGCGGCCCATATCTGCTGCCTCCTGTAAATATATCGCAATATTTTAACGCCCATTTCAGTCCCCGGTCCGGCGCCCGTCAATAATGCCCGGGGTCTCAAGCTCCTCCGTCCACCTTTCCATCTCGGTCCTGCTTATCGCGTCTCTCCGCTGAGCTTCCTCCGCTTCAATGATCATCAGAAGCCACTGCGCGGTTTCGGGCCCGTAGACGTCGCGCGATCCGTCCGCCTCCTCGCCAAGGAACGTGTGAAGGTCGGCCTTGAACGAGCGGATCGCGCCGACCATTATCCTCTCCTGGGCGGCCGTGCGTTCCCTGTACTTGGTGTGGCCGCAGAGCATTTTCCACGTGTCGGCAAACTCTCCGTAAGCCTTCTGGTATGTCTTGGGCTTGCTGAAGTCGACTTTGTCGAAAACCTCGACCGCGTCTTCGCCGAAGACCATCAGGGCGTCTTCCCTGGAAATGTAACCAAGTTTGTAGAGGTAGATGAATGTCTCAAAATGCAGCCTCTGGTTGCCCTTGTAAAGCATGTCCTCTATTGTCCAGCCGGTCCTCTCCCAGTAAGGCATGTTTGACCTCTCCAGGGATATTCCGTCTACTTTCGGCCTGTCGTCATTGACCTGGATCGCGTCCGGATGTTCTATCTCTGTCATGCTGCCTCCCGTCGAGAACTCATATATGCCCCCGGTAAGGACTTCGCCCCCGAAATCGTAGCCGATGCTTGATGGAACAAGCAGGGACGCGAGAACCGCGCCCGGCCCGCCGCCCAGGCTGTAGCCAACGTAAGCCCACGACCCGAAGCCGAGCGCCGAACCGAGAGCCTGCCCGGTGTCGGACCGCATGAATTCGATTGCCTCAGGGTTAGAGGTCAGAAGATGTTCGTAACCCATGGCCGTGAGCCTTGAGGCAATGAGGCCTCCCGCCAGCTTGCACCACCACGGTCCAGGCGTGTGCTTGAGACCTGCCTCGAATGCCGCGTAATTGAGAACGGTTCCGGTCGATATCATCGCGACGTCTTCGGGATTTTCAAGCCAGGCGTGTGTGGCAGGCACTATGAACAATATCTGGACGGCGCCCGCTTCCGGCACGCCTACCCTGGCGGCAACGTACTGTCCGCCGCCGACCCCGGCAAGGAACATTCCGCTGTGACCCGCATCGCTCATCACCTGATCATAGTCGATCTCGCCGTCCCTGTGCCACTGCTCCAGCATGCTCAGAGGTATCTCTACGGTGATTCCGACAAGCGCGGCTCCGAAAGTTCTTGTGCCGACAACTTTTATCTCGGACGGGGGCGCGCCACCTTCGGCCGGACCCGTGACTCCCTTCATCCGCGATTCAGTTATCCTTTCCTGCGCCGCGTCGACTTCGGCGCCGTCGATATACTGATAAGCTTCTCCCGTCGGCCTGTTAGGGTGGGCTTCACCGTTGACGTAGAAATAATCCGCCTCGCCAGCGGATCTGCCCTTTACCGCGTTCGGGGCATCAGTCATCGGGCCGTAGGGTTTCTCAAGCGCCACCCTCTGCCTGTAGAACTGCACGTTCGCTCTCCTCTGCCTTCTGAAATCCTTTCTTGAGGTTATCTCCAGCTCAAGTCCGTCGATAATTTTCCTGAAATTGTGCTTTCTGAGTGAGTCGGGATGAGAGTTTATCTCCTCCGCGGTTAAATAAGTGAATTCCGCGTCCATGTGAATGCCCCTGTAGACCTCGCAGCCGGAATCTATATGCTCAAGATGAGGGCTGGAATTCCTGACATGCCTCTTGTAATAGGAATTCGGAATAATTATTCGGTCAGACCTCATTAAAGAAACGCCTCTCTGCAGACCGTTCGCCTCCATGAGAACTTCCACGGGGATCCCGAGTTCGGCGGCGAGAGCCTCTATGCTTGTCGCGGAAGGCACGTTGTAAAAGTAAACGGGTCTCATCCTCGGCGCTCCCTCAAGGCCCCTGGCAGGATCTCCCGTAATGTTGATCAAATATCTTCTTCCGGACCTCTTGACCCAGTGGCAATCCATGCTTCTCAGATGAGCCTCTGTTATCCGCCCCTCGGCAGGCAAACCTATGACGGCTCTCTCCTTCGGAGGCAGTTTGTTGAGATACTCAAGAAGATGAGCCGAATCAATTTCCATCCAAAGCGGCTTGTTCAGATAAATGTCAAAATCCTTGAGCATCCTCTGAATGAGCTCCGGGTTCTCCGTCTCGGACGTCACGCATATGAAGAACTCGTCGCTCCCGGGCCCCCTTCTGAAAATGGCTATCTCCACGCCCTCGCCGGCGTATTTATTGTTCACCTCGCCCGCCGCCCACGCCGCCCTTTCCCTGGCCACAAGGCTCTGCGCGTTCGGCCCGACGGGGAAGGGGAAGGATGTCCTGAAGGCCGAGAACCTGTTGCCGTCCAGCGCTATCACGTACATGTTCCGCCCCTGCCTGGCCTGCGCGACCGAATACTGAACGAAAACATCGTATGTCAGAAGGCCGCTCTGCGGGTCGACGTACTGCATCTGCAGCCTCTCGTAGCCCATCAGCAGAAGGTCGGGCCTCTGATTGACCACAGCCACGGCGTCCGCGCGGTTCATTCCCTTTACGTTCACCAGATGATCCACAACAAGCTCTCTGGCCATCCAGTCCGCCATCTCGCTCTGCCCCACCCTGTTGGCCTCGCGCGCCTTCGCAAGCTGCCTGTCAGCGGCCCCGTCAAAAACAAACTCGTCAACGCGCCTGACCCCCATCGAATCCTCGCTCATGTTCAATGCGCAGGCGATCTTGTCCATGGCGTCCATGACGACTATCGCCTCTAGGCTGCCGTTCCCCTGTCCGCGGCCCCTGACGAGAACGGTAACCGTCTTCACGTGAGGGTCTTCTATCCTGAGCGGCTCCTCCCCCAGCGGCTCTCCGGTAATCCTGTCGCGGACAACTATGTTGTTGACGCTCCTCAGATGCATATCGAGCCCCTTCAAAAGGCCCGCGTCGGCATCAGGAGGGAGAAGCAGGTAGAACGAGGTCCCGTCCTTGTAAATTGTCGCCCCCTCAATCCCCGCTCTCTCGCAGTACTCCAGCGCGCTTAAAGCCAGGGCGTCCAGGTAGGCGTCTCCGCCGTTCTTCCCGTATGCCGGGTGGTCGTTGGTGGTCTTGAAGTCGGGGTTTATCGCGATCACGACTATCTCCTCGCCGTGGACGTTCAGGCGGGCGCTAATGTCAACTCCGAAAGAGCCGAGCGACTGCGCGTGGGGCACGTTGCTCCGGGAGGAGTTCCTGAAGAATACCTCAGGCGCGATAGTGATGGAGCCCGGGTCGAGGGGCGGCGCAATTATTCCGGGCGAGCCCGTCCCGGAGCCGGGATTTGACCTCACCTGTGCAGCTTTGCCGTCATTCGCGGCGGCTTCGCCGCTATCCCTGCGCTGTTCTGCCAGGGCGGTCGCCGGGTATCCCCTGTTTGATATTTTAGGTATGTCGTTTGACAATATTCATCACCAAATAAAATTTGAGGGCCCGGAAGGCAAAATGCGGGGTCTCGGCCTTCTCAAGGCTCTCTAATATATTTATCGGTCTTCAGGGCCCTTAACTTGTGCTTTTTTCGGCTTTTTGCTGGTTTTTTTGAGGCGAATAATTCTATTGCACATTAATGGCGTATTTGGTAAAATTACGCCTTGTGAAAATATACGAAACCGATAAAATCAGAAACGTGGTTCTTGTGGGCCCCACCGCCGCGGGAAAGACATCTCTTCTTGAAGCCTTTCTCTTCAACGCCGGAGCTATTGGCAGAATGGGAAAGGTCACGGACGGCAACACCGTTTCCGACTACCACGACGAGGAGATCAAGCGGAAGACCAGCGTCCACTCCACTCTTGCCGCTATCGAGGACGGCGAGATCAAGTACAATTTTCTGGACACCCCGGGCTACATAGACTTCATAGGAGAGGTCATTTCGGCGGTCAGAGTGGCCGACGGAGCGCTGTTCTCCTTCTGCGCGGTTAACGGCGAGGGCGTGGGCGCCGCCGAGTTCTTTGAAATAGCCGGCAAATACAAGGTTCCTTCAGTGGTGGTCATCAACAGGATGGACAAGGAGAGGGCGAATTTTGCCCAGGCTGTCGAATCAATACGGGGCGCCCTGGGAAAAAGCGTCGTCCCGATGCACGTTCCGATCGGAGCCGAGGCGGGATTCAAGGGGGTCATCGACCTCATCACCATGAAGGCCTATGAGTTCGAGAACGGCAAGGAGAAGGAGGTCCCCATCCCCAAGGACACGGACATTTCTCCCTACATGGACATGCTCATCGAGGCGCTTGCCGACGTTGACGACACGCTTTTAAGCGACTACATGGAGGGCAAGGCGCTGACAGTCGAGGAAAAGACCGAGGCTCTTCACAAGGGCATCGACGACAGAAAAGTATTTCCGATACTCTGCTCATCATCGACGGGCAACATCGGGCCGAGCCTCGTCATGAAGATGATCAGGGAGTTCGTGCCTCCCCCGTCCATACACATTCAGGGCAGGGACAAGGACGGCAAGGAGCTGGCTCTCAAGGGAGACAAGTCCGAACCGTTTTCAGCCTACGTCTTCAAGACAATGACCGAGGCCCACGTGGGAGAGCTTGCTTTCATCAGGGTATATTCCGGAGCGGTCAACCACTCAAGCGCCATTTACAACTCGACTAAAGCCCACGCCGAGAGAGCGGGACAGCTTCACGTTCTTCAGGGAAAGAAAAGGTTCGAGGTTCAGACGCTGAACGCGGGAGACATAGGTGTGCTTCCCAAGCTCAAGAACACGCACTGCGGCGAAACTCTCTGCGACGCCGCGAACCCGATAATTTACGAGCCTGTCCAGTATCCCGAGCCGGTCTACTCCCTGTCGGTCCATCCCAAGTCCAAGGAGGACCTGGAGAAGATCGGCCTGGCGTTCAGCGCGATGAGCAAGGAAGACCCGACCTTCAACGCCAAGTACGATCCTGAGATCAAGGAAACCGTTATCTCCGGAATGGGCGACGTGCACCTGGAGATGATACTGGAGAGGTTCAAGAAGCAGTTCGGCGTCGAAGTCGAGCTGGGTTCGCCTCGCATTCCCTACAAGGAGACCATCAAGAAAAAGTCCAAAGCGCAGGGCAGGTACAAGAAGCAAACTGGGGGCCGCGGCCAGTACGGAGACACATGGATTGAGCTAGAGCCTCTCGGGAGGGGCAAGGGCTTCGAGTTCGTCAACAAGATAGTCGGGGGAGCCATCCCGAAAAATTACATACCCGCCGTCGAAAAGGGAATAAAGGGCGCCATGGACGAAGGCGTGATAGCCGGCTATCCGGTAGTAGACCTTAGGGCCACCCTTTTCGACGGCTCGTACCACGAGGTTGACTCTTCCGACATGGCTTTCAAGATAGCGGGCTCCATGGGCTTCAAGAACGCCGTGGCCGAGGCCAGGCCGACCGTCCTTGAGCCGATAATGGAAATAGAGGTAAACGCCCCCGAGGAGTACATAGGCGGCATTTCCGGAGACCTCAACAAGAGACGGGGAAGGATAATGAACATCGAGGAAAAGAAGATCATCGCGCAGGTGCCCCTGGTTGAAATCGCCAAGTACGCCGTGGACCTGAGGTCGATCACGCACGGCCGCGGCCACTTCAAAACCAAGTTCGCGCGCTACGAGGAAGCTCCGGGAAAGACCCAGGAGGAGCTTACGGCAATCTATAAAAAAAGGAGAGAGGAAGGTAGTAAAAAACAATGAGAGACAACATTCATCCAAAATATTTCAGGACGACGGCGCAGTGCGCCTGCGGCGCGACCTACGAGATAGGCTCGACCAGGGAGAACATCAGGGTGGACATCTGCAGCAAGTGCCACCCGCTGTTCACCGGAACCATGAAGCTCCTGGACTCCGAGGGAAGAGTTGAGAAATTCAAGAAGAAGTATGAACTAGCGGCCGAGAGAAGGAAGCAGGCCAAGGAAGCCGCCGAAAAGGCCAGGGCAGACAAAGAAAAGAGGATAAAAGCCGCAAGAGCCGAGGCAAAGAAGTCGGAAATGGAGAAGCTTCAGGAGCTCAGGAAAGGCAGAACGGAAAAGGCCCTGGAAAAGGCGGAGCTGAAGACAAAGGCGGAAAAGCCCGAAGTGAAGGCGGCTAAACCCAAAAAGGCCAAAAAGCCCGGTAAGGCAGCAAAGCCGAAGGCCAGGAAACCCGCAAAAAAGGCCAAGCCTAAGAAGAAAGCCTCAAAAAAGAAATCTAAATGAACTCCACACCGGGCAAAGACGACGTTCAGATCGGCGGACAGGCCGTCATCGAAGGGGTAATGATGCGCGGAGAGACCTCCGTCGCGACAGCCGTCAGGAAGCCCGATAACCAGATATCCGTCAAGCGGGAGGAAGCCGCCCGCTGGTCAAGGGCGCATCCTCTCCTTGGACTTCCCTTCATAAGGGGCATGGCAACGCTCGCGGAGACGATGGTGCTGGGAATAAGCTCTCTCTCCTATTCGGCGGCCGAGGCGGAGGTTGAGGGGGAAAAGCTCTCCGGGAAAGACATAGGAATATCCCTCGCGCTGAGCCTTTTGATAACCGTAGCTCTCTTCATAATGCTGCCGGCGTTCGTTTTCTCAAGGCTCAGGGAGACCGCGATCAACACCCTGACCCTGAACCTCATCGAGGGCGCGATAAGGATAAGCATTTTCACGGGATTTCTCCTGGCGGTCAACCTTCTTCCCGACATGAGAAGGGTTTTCCAGTATCACGGGGCCGAGCACAAGACGATAATGGCCTACTCAAAGCTCAAAAAGGAGCCCGGCTTCAGTTTTGATAGCTTCACGCCGGACCGGGTGAGAGACTACTCAAGGATACATCCTTCATGCGGGACCAGCTTCCTCCTGATGGTCCTTCTGATAAGCATATTCACCTTCTCGCTTATAGGCAGGCCGTCCTTCGCCGTTAGGGTCGCGATGAAGCTCGCCCTTCTTCCCGTGATAGCGGGCATATCTTACGAGATCATCAGGATGGCAAGAAGGGAGAACGCGCCCTTCATTTTCAGGATGCTTGTATTCCCCGGAATGCTGCTGCAGAAACTCACCACGCGGGAACCGGATCCCGGCCAGATCGAAGTGGCCATAGAGGCCCTCAAGGCGGTAGCTTGACATGTTCGAGGATAAGCTGAAGAACGTCGAGAAAAGATACAGGGAGCTTGAATCCGAACTGAGCAAACCCGAGGTCATAAAGGACAACGAAAAATACAGGTCGCTGTCCAGGGAGTTCGGGGACCTCAAGGGGATCATGGAAAAATACGAGGAGCTCAAGTCGGTAAAGAAGTCCCTGTCCGAAGCCAGGGAGATGATGGCCGACAGGGAAATGAGGGATCTGGCGGAGAAGGAGGCCGAAAAGTGCGAAAAGCGGCAGGCCGAACTTCTGAGCGAGCTGGAGCTTGAGCTTGTGCCGAAAGACCCGCACGACGAAAAGAACATATTCCTGGAGGTCAGGGCCGGCACGGGCGGCGATGAGGCCGCCATATTCGCCGGGAACCTTGTCAGGATGTACCTTAGGTTCGCGGAGCGCAAGGGCTGGAAGACGGAAATGATGGACGAGAACCCCACCGGCCTTGGCGGTTTCAAGGAAGCCATAATCGGCATCTACGGAAAGGGCGCATACAGCAGGCTCAAGTTCGAAAGCGGCACCCACAGGGTCCAGAGGGTTCCGGCCACAGAATCGGGAGGGCGCATTCACACTTCGGCCGCGACAGTGGCCGTCATGCCGGAAGCGGAGGACGTGGACCTGAAAATAGAGGACAAGGACCTCAGGATAGACACCTTCCGCTCGTCAGGCCCCGGAGGCCAGAGCGTCAACAAGACAAGCTCCGCGATAAGGATCACCCACATCCCGTCAGGGCTGGTGGTCGCCTGCCAGGAGGAGCGGTCCCAGCACAAGAACAAGGCAAAGGCGATGAAGCTTTTGAGATCGCGGCTTCTGGACCAGATGGAGGAGGAGCAGAGGAGCAAGAGGGCCGAACAGAGAAAGGTTCAGGTGGGGACCGGAGACCGCTCTGAAAAGATCAGGACGTACAACTTCCCCCAGAGCAGGGTGACCGACCACAGGATAGGATTCTCGGTCCACAACCTCCAGGAGATCCTTGACGGAAACCTTGACGAAATAATTGAAGCGCTGACAGCGGCTGACAGGGTAAAGAAGCTCGAGAAGATGAAATGACGGAAGAATGGACCGTTAAGAAGCTGCACGACTGGACAACTGACTTTTTCAGGAAGAACTCCATAGAGAACCCCCGGCTGGAAGCGGAAATTTTGCTCTCCCACTCGCTCAGGATCCCAAGGATACAGCTTTACGTTCAATTCGAGAGGGTGCTGAACGGGAGCGAGCTCGCGAGCTTCAAGAAGCTTGTCCTCAGAAGAAAAGAGCGGGAGCCCGTAGCCTACATAACCGGAATCCAGCCCTTCATGTCGCTTGATTTTGAGGTGAACCCGTCCGTGCTGGTCCCCCGCCCCGAAACCGAAAAGCTGGTGGAAGTCGCGATGGATTTCCTCAAAGGGATCGACTCGCCTAGGATAGCCGATATCGGCACGGGATCCGGGGCAATAGCGGTAAGCCTAGCAAAATATGTTCCGGGCGCGGCCCTGACAGCGACCGACTCATCAGGCGAGGCCGTTGAGCTGGCAAGACGGAACGCGGCGAGGCACGGCGTCGACAAAAGATGTGAATTTTTCGTCGGCGACCTTTTCGGGCCGCTGAAGGGCCAATTTGACCTCATCGTTTCAAACCCTCCGTACGTAAGGACCGCTGACATCAAATCCCTTCAGCCGGAGATAAGCAGGTACGAGCCAAGGCAGGCTCTCGACGGCGGAGAGGACGGCCTGAAATATTACCGGCTCATACTGGAGCAGGCTGGCAAATACCTGAAGCCGGGCGGGACACTTATTCTGGAAATCGGCTTCGGTCAGGCGAAAGATGTTGAAGACATCTCTAAAGCGAGCGAATGTTTTGATAACCCCCGCATGCGCAAAGACACGGCCGGGATCGACCGGGTGTTCCTTACGAGGAGAACATCTTCTTGAGTGCCGCCCTCAGGCCCGAAGGGCCCTTGATTCTGTAAAGACTTGCGAATTTTATCTGCTCGCTCATAGGAAAATAATACACCGACCGTCCGAAGCCGATAAAGACCGTGTTGACATCTTCCAGAAGCTGAAGGTCCGGAAGCGGCCGTTCCTGAAAGGTCACAAGGTCAGAGTCCTTGACGTGAACGGCATCGTAGGACTCCGCGTCCGAAAGCCGGAAAAGATATATGAGTTTTCTTGAAATTACACTGCCTTCCGGCCCGGCGTCGACGCTGTACAATCCGCCGTAATCGGAAGAAATCCTTCTCGCGAACAGACCTATGTATTTCTTCGGAAAACAATAATGCCTGCCGTCGATGGTCGCCTTGCCGTAGAAATCGGACACGTAGGAGGTGACCTTGAGGAACGGGGGGACGAGCCTCATGTTCTCCGCCTTGAACATGTCTTCGGTCAGGGTGCCGTCATCGAACTCGGGCCCCATAGCATACCTGGCTATCCGGACGACGGCGCCGAACCTGTCGAATATGCCTCCCATGCCTTTTCTCCTGAACCAGAGCTTTTCCACGACGGGAAGGTCGGACGCCGACAATCCGTCCTCCTTAAGGGAATGTAGTATGGCCGAGCGCATTGCATCGGCGCTCCAGCGGCTCTCGTTGATAAGTCTCCAGAAATGAACATGTTTTCCTTCCGGCTTCTCCAGGTCAAAAGCCCACGGATACAGCTCTCTCAGGCAGCCCACCATGGTGAAATCTTCTCCGAGAATTCCAGAATCCTTGAAGGCCCAGTGGATCCTTGAATAGGCCATGAAATCCGACCAGTTGTCATATCCCGCTTTAGCGAGAAATCTCTTGCCCCCGTTCTCGAGGAGCCTATTGTCTATCCTGCCGGTCCTCTCGTTCATCTTAAGGCCGAAGTGCGACTCGAGCACGTGCCTCCCTCTCATGATGACCTGCTCGCGGCCCTGCGCCCTGAAGCCCTTTCCGAAAAAGTCCCAGTAGTGAAGGTGCTTCCCCTCCGGGGTCATTATGTCAAAAGCCCACGGCCAGGCGGCCATGTAGGCGTCAACGTACTTGTGCCTGAACTTCTCCACCCTGTCGAGCACTCCGCTTATCCTGTGCTTCTCAAGGAGATCGATCGTTTCCTGCACGCCCTCTTCCCTCAGGAACCCGGCGTAATTTCCCGGGAAGAACCTTGGATCGATTGTCCTGCTCTCCATGTCCATGACGAATCCAAGATGTTTTTCAAAGACGTGGCGCAGCGCCACGACCGCAAGCCGAACACCCTCCTCATTTTCCCAGTTTCCCTTTGCGATGAAGTCCCAGGCGTGAAGGTGGTGGCCCTCGGGCGTGCTCAGGTTGAAGGCCCAGGGATAGCAGTATTCGAACATCCTAAGGGCTGATGTGCCCATCTTCTGAAAGGGCGTATGGAGCCTGTACATGCCGGCAAAATCGATCCAGCGAAGTTTGTCCTTTCTGCCGAGAGCATGCGACAGAAAATCCTCCTGATACCTGGAGTGGAGCCGCGGGTCTATCAACCTTCCAGCCTCGCGCATCTCAAGCCCGCACTTTTTCTCAAGGACGTGCCTTGTCAGGATAATGGCGTTGATGAGGCCCTGAAAGCCGTCAAAGGTGAACTTGGGCATCTTTATCCTGTCGCCTGAAACAAACTGCTCGTATATCTCGATCAGGAATGGCCCGTACTTCCCGCAATAGCTCTTCCAAAGGTGAGGATAATGGCCGAGCTTATCCTGAACGAGAAGCCGGACGTCGGCCCTTGAATCGGGGTTCAGGACAAGGTGCCTGTTCGGAGAATCAAACATGCGGAAGAACCTGTGCACCTCCCGGTCCATGGCGGGCTGGAGCTTGACCTCCCTGCGAGCAAAGACATGCCAGGGATCCCTGTATCCTCTCATTAAGTTGATCTTTGTTGGCATAAAATCCTAATGATTATCGGAAAAACAGGGGGTTGATTTCAGGGGGAGATTCTAGAATTTCCTGACGTTGAACACCTTCCAGAAGCAGTAAATGTTCAGGGCAATTATTATCAGCCATGATGCGGCCAGAAATAAGGCGCCGTCGATCCTCATTTTGCAGTCCTCTCCCTTCGCTTCCAGGCAATCCTGACCAGAAGAGCGATGCATACAAAAAGAGCGATAAGGCCGAGCCTTGTGGCGACTATGAAAGGCAGATTCTCCGCGCTGACGCCCCTCATGAGAATGACCGACCACCACTCCTGATAGAACCAGACGCCGAGCACCGTTATCAGGTATGTCGGCGTGACATACTTGATTATGAACTTGAATATCTTCGGAACTCTTATGTGGGCTCCGTGGTGGATCTCCTCCCACGCGTTGTTTATTCCGAACACCCAGGCGAAGAGTATAGCCTCGATAGTCGCGAAAAGCACCAGGCAGAACGTGCCGCCCCAGAAATCGAGCTCGTCAAGCACGCCGTTCCCCAGGAAGAATATTACCGGCTGGCACAGTATGAAGGCCACCGCCGCGAATATCATGACGGCCTTCCTTCTGTCGATATTGAACTCATCGCTCATGAAAGATATCGCAGGCTGGGCGAGGGATATCGACGACGTGACGCCGGCCAGGAACAGAAGCGAGAACCACATGAAGGCGAAGACGGCCCCGAGCGGTATCTGCTGGAATATGAGGGGCATTGTGATGAAGCCAAGGTTGAAGGCGCCGCCCGAAGCGATATCAACAACTCCTACCGGTCCGAAGAAAGCAAAGGCGATCGGTATGGCGATGCTGCCGCCAAGTATTATCTCGGTGAACTCGTTCATGCCGGAAGCCGAAAGGCCGGAAAGCACCACATCGTCAGCCTTCGTGAGGTAGCTGGCGTAGGTCAATATTACGCCGATCCCGACGCTGAGCGTAAAGAAGATCTGCCCTGTGGCGGCGAGCCACACCTTCGCGTCCTTAAGAGCCTCAAAGTTTGGATTCCACAGGAAACCAAGGCCGTTCCACACGCTCCACGCCGGGTTCGCGGGATCGGGAGCGCCGAGCGTCAGCACCCTGATCATTATGGCAACGGCAAAGAAAAAGAGAAGCGGCATGGCTATCCTGCACAGCCTCTCGATGCCCCCCTTTATGCCGAAGTATACGATGGAAATGTTTATCAGGAAAGTTATTGCGAAGAACACGTAGGCGACAAGAGGCCCGGAGAAGAACTCGTTGCTCACCAGCCCCTGATACCCCTGAAGGAACTGGAGCATGGAGTTCGCGGCCGCGGCATCCATGAGCTTTCTCGTCACGGAGAAAAAGGCGAAAGCCAGGATCCAGGATTCAATGTACGTGTAGTAGACGAAGATCACGAGGGGCCCGAATATCCCGACAACCCCGAAGTACTTGGCCAGCTTGTGCTCCCACAGCCTGTGGAACACGCCCGGCGCGGTCCCGTGCCCGAAGATCCCGCCGTACCTGCCTATCGCCCACTCCACCCACATGAGGGGAAGCCCCAGAAGAACGAGCGCTATGAAATACGGGATCATGAATGCGCCGCCGCCGTTCTGTGCGGCCTGGACCGGGAATCTCAAAAAGTTCCCGAGCCCGACCGCGGATCCCGCGACGGCAAGGATGACGCCCAGCTTGGTTCCCCATCTTTCCCGGCTTCTGGCCATGCGGTTATTATACCAAATTTTTCAGCCGTGTCTTGAGCTTCTTGAGGGCTTTCGCCCTGTGGCTGAGCCTGTTCTTCGCGGACGACTTCATTTCAGCGAAAGTCTTTCTGTGGCCCCGCGGAACGAAGATTGGATCATAGCCGAAGCCGTTGCTGCCCTTCATTTCGAGCCCGATCTTCCCCCTCACCTCCCCCTCGAAAACGCGCGTCCTGCCCGAGGGATCGACAAGCGCTATGCAGCAGACGAACCTGGCCGCCCTGCCCGACGCGGGGGTGCCCTTTAGCAGCCGGAGAACCTTGGCGCAGAGCTTTTCCACGGTCGGATTCGGCCCCGCGAAGCGCGCTGATCTCACGCCGGGGGCGCCCTTAAGGGCCTTCACTTCGAGGCCGGAATCGTCCGCCAAAGCCGGCATGCCGAAATATTTTGAGAAGCGGGCCGCCTTCTTGACGGCATTGCCCCTGAATGTGGGCTTGTCCTCCTTAACAGAAGGAGCATAGCTGAAATCAAGCATTGAGAAGACTTTGACGGGAAGGCTTCTCAGGATCTGCTTAATTTCCCTTATCTTGTGCCTGTTCCTTGTTGCGAGGACGATCTTCATTGAGGGAATGATACTGATGTTACCTGAAAGTGTCAATCACCTGATGACGGCGATCTTGTTGCGCCCGATGACTTTCTTGTCGGCCACCAGGTAGAAGGGATACACTCCGTTTCCGACAACCCTGCCGAAAGAGTCCGTGCCGTCCCAGTGAATTTCATCAAAACCCGGTCCGGAGGAGTAGTTCTTTTCCCTGAAGAGAAGAGTTCCGGTCAGGTCATAGACCCTGATCTCCACATTGACCCCCTCGGGAGGGACATGGCCGAGCTCGTACCTGATCATGGAGCTCATGCTGGCCCCCGGATCGAAAGGATTCGGGAAAGGAAGCGCGTCCCCGATTATTTCGACGTCGGCCGACGAGGACAGGACCACCCTGGACGAAGAAACGTAGCTTTCGCCGGAAACATCCGTGACCGTCAGCCTTATCGTATACTCGCCCTGCAATCCGGTGGCATCCCACACGGCAAGGTTGCCTCCCTCAACCGGCTCAAACCGCTCGCCGATTATGGGATACCAGTAATGGGGGCTGGAACCCATGCCGTAGTCCATCCTGTAGCTGTAAAAATCCTCGACGCTGGCCATTCCCTTGATTATCATCTTGCTGCACACAACGGCGCCGTTCCCGGGATAAGAAATGGATGTCATGACCCTGCCAAGCGCCCTGTGCGCGTTTATCCTTCCCGATCCGAGCTGGCCGTGCAGGAAATCGGGGTTCAGGTGGTCTATCGGATCCGCCGTCTCCTTGATCCTTCTCATTACCTGGTCATTGTCCAGGTGAGGATATCGCGACTTGATAAGGACGGCCAGCCCCGCGACGAACGGAGCCGACATTGACGTGCCGCTGTAATATCCCCAGCTGCCGCCCGGAATAGTGCTCAAAACATAAGTGCCGGGCGCGCACACGTCCACCCAGCTCCCGAAATTGGAGAACACAAGAAAGTTCCAGATGGAAAGCATGTCGTCCTCATCGGTCGCCGAGACGGCCAGGACTTCCGGATAATAGGCCGGATAATAAGGGTCGGTCGCGTATTCGGATATGACGTTGCCGGCCGAAGCGACAAGGACGCAGCCCTTTGAGTAAGCGTATTCGATGGAGTCCTGAATGTAGCTGCTGTTCTCCAGGCCGCCCCAGCTCATGTTGACGACGTCCGCGCCGTTGTCCGCGGCGTATATTATGGCCCGGCCGGCGTCGAAATACTCAAGGTATCCGTATCCGTCGCTGGCGGCGTAGCCCGCCCTGAGCGGCATGACCTTGCAGTCCCAGGTCATCCCTGCAGTGCCGAGTGAGTTGTTGGCCCTTCCCGCGGCTATGCCGGAGACATGGGTCCCGTGGCCCGCGAAATCGGACGGAAAGTTGTCCTCCGGCCCCGGATCCTCGCCGTCCTCGACCCAGTCGGGGTGAACGCTCACAAAGTCCCATCCGCGGTGATCGTCAACGTAGCCGTTGCCGTCATCGTCAAGGCCGTTGTCAGGAATCTCGTCGATGTTGTTCCAGATGTTTGACTGGAGGTCGTAGTGCGAAAAGTCGATCCCCGTGTCGATGACCGCTATGATCCTGTCAGGGTCTCCGAAAATGGCGTCCCAGCCGCCGGAAGCGCCTATCTTGGCAAGCCCCCATTGCTTTTTGTAATAGGGATCGTTTGGGGTCCTGCAGACGCGGAAAAGATAGTTCGGCTCCGCGTAAACGACGGCGGGGTCTCTTGAAAACTCCTCCGCAATATCCGAAATGGAGCAGGAATTCGCTCCGGAGAGAACGAGCTTGTAGACGTTCGAAGTGGAAGCGCCGGCCCCCGTTGTCATCATGTCGCGCGTTTTTGCCGCTGGAATGACCTCAACGACGCCGTACCTGGCAAAAAGCGAATTAATGGAAGTGGATTGAGTGCCGTTCACCGAGACCGTGCCCGAAGGAAGCGAGTAGAACCTGACTATCAGCTCGTTTTCCTTGACGGTCCTGGGGGTTGAGTTAAGGCCGTCTTTGAATACAGCTATCCCGTCAACCGGGGTGAGTACAGATAACGCGAGAATGATCAATGCGCATGTGAGGCCGCGTCTCAAGGATAACAGATGCATGGGCATCCTCCCCACTCACAGCATTATCGGGAAACAAAGGCGGGGATTTCAGATTTTACGCTATTTTATCAGGGCCTTTCTGCCGATATCGCTCCTGAAATGCATTTTGTCGAACTTGATAAGAGAGACCGCCCTGTACGCGTTAGCCACGGCGGTTCGAATGTCCCGCCCGAGCGCGGTGACGCCGAGCACCCTGCCGCCGGAAGTTACGACGCTGCCGCCTTGCGCTTTCGTTCCGGCGTGAAAAACTATCGTGCCGGCAAGCTTCGCCGCTTCATCGAGACCCGTTATTGCCATTCCTTTCGCGTACGAGCCCGGATAGCCGCCGGACGCCATGACGACGCACACCGCCGCCCTTTCGTCCCATTCAACACTGACTTGAGAAAGCTTCCCCTCAATGACCGCGAGCATGATCTCAACAATGTCGCTCTTCATCCTGGGGAGGATCGCCTGGGTCTCCGGGTCGCCGAGCCTCACGTTGTATTCCAGCACTTTAGGGCCGGATTCGGTCACCATAATACCTACGTAAACCGTACCCCTGAAAACGATGTTCTCTCTCTGCAGGCCTTTTACCGTGGGCTGAAGTATTTCCCTGTCTATCCTCTCCATCAGTTCATCGGTGACGACCGGAGCGGGGCTGTAGGCGCCCATGCCTCCGGTATTGAGGCCTTCGTCGTTATCGAGCGCTCTCTTATGGTCCTGCGACGAGGCCAGAGGCGCTATGGTCTTGCCGTCGGTGAACGCTATGATGGAGGCCTCTTCGCCGGCCAGGCATTCCTCGATTACGACGGCATTTCCCGCCTCGCCGAACGCCCTGTCAACCATGACAGTCCGAACGGCATCAAGAGCTTCCTCACGGCCCCGCGCGATCAGAACGCCCTTCCCGGCGGCCAGGCCGTCGGCCTTTATCACCAGAGGGCCTCGCGCGCTCTTCACGTATTCGACCGCACTGTCCCTGTCGCTGAATATCCCGGCTTCGGCCGTCGGGATGCCGTTCTTCTGCATGAACTTTTTCGAGAAGGCCTTGCTCCCCTCCAGCGCCGCACCGGCCCGAACGGGGCCGAATATCCTGAGGCCGCTCTTTTCAAACTCGTCGACGATGCCGGCAACGAGCGGGACCTCAGGCCCAACTACGGTAAGGTCGATCTTGTTTTTGGCCGCGAAGTTCCTTAGCCCCTCCACGTCGTCCGCTTTTAACGGGACCAGCTCGGCAAGCTCCGCTATTCCCGCGTTCCCGGGAGCGCAGTAGACTTTTTCGGCAAGGGGGCTTTGCGAAATCTTCCAGACCAGCGCGTGCTCCCTTCCCCCCGAACCGATCACAAGTATTTTCATCGGATTATTTCCTCTCCCTGATGTCTATCAGCCTGAGCTCGGCGCTCTCAAAACCCTCCCACTCCGACACCCTTAGAGTATACACGATATCGTACAGGGAGGAATAGTTCAGCATCGAAGCTTTCTCCCCGAGGTCAAAACCTATGACATCAAGGGCGGAATCCCCGGAGGAGAACTTGGCCTTCAGGTGATTGCCCCTGCCGACAAGCCTCCAGTCCTTTGCCCTTAGGCCGCCGGTCATGAAAACCGGCTCCGGATTTCCGGCTCCGTACGGAGAAAGCCTTTCCAGCTCCTTAACAAGGCCCATGTTCACGTCGGAAAACGAAAGCTCCAAATCAATGTCCGTGCGCGGAGACATCTGCTCGGGAGAGATCTTCTTTTTTGCCTGCTCCTTAAGGCGACCCGACAGCTCGTCAATTTTCTCCTGCCTTATCCTGAAACCGGCGGCGTTCCTGTGGCCGCCGAAGTCCTCAAAAAGGTCGGCGCAGGTCGAGAGGATGCCGTAAATGTCGACTTCGTCCATGCTTCTGGCGGATCCCCTGCCGTATCCGCCATCAACTCCTATGAGCACGGCGGGAAGGTTGAAGGCATCGACAACCCTGGAAGCCACTATTCCTATCACGCCGGGATGCCAGCCGCTGCCTTTGGACAGCACAATGTGATCGTCGGTCCTGCCGCTTTTCAGCTTAACGAAGACCTCTTCCTGGATAGCGCTGCCGATCTCCTGCCTCCTGACATTGATCCTGTTCAATTCCCTGGCTGACTCCCTCGCCCTGCCTTCATCTTTCTCCATCAGAAGGTCAACGGCCAGCGAGGCGTGCTCCAGCCGGCCCGCCGCGTTGATTCTGGGAGCCAGGCCGAAGTTCACCGCCCTGGTCGTAATGCCTCCGCTCAGGCCCGCCGCCTCGGACAGCTGCCTGAGGCCGAGCCTCTTTCGAAGCGATATGCTCTGGAGCCCCTGAACCGCCAGGACCCTGTTCTCTCCGCGCAGGGGCACAACATCAGCGAGGGTGCCCATAGAAACCAGGTCCAGAAGTGACAGGAGCATGCCGTCATCCCTGATGCCAGCCTTGCGCAGCAAGGCCCACGCGAACTTGAACGCCACCCCGGCTCCCGAAAGATCGAAGCATGAATTCCCGGGGCCGGCAAGCTTGGGATTGACTATGGAAAGCGCGGGGGGAAGCACCCCCGGAGGATTGTGATGGTCGGTGACGATAACGTCCATTCCGAGTTCTCCGGCAAGCTTGATCTCCCCGACGTTTCCAACGCCGCAGTCGACCGTTACTATGAGGCCGTAGCCGTCTTCCTTCAGGCGGCGCACGGCGCCGGAGTTCATTCCGTACCCTTCCCTGTACCTGTGCGGAATGTAGTAGCCGCAGTCAATGTTCAGGAATTTAAGCGTCTCAAGAAGTATGGCCGTGCCGGTAACGCCGTCGACGTCGTAGTCGCCGTAAACGGCGACCCGCTCTCCGGCCCCGGCGGCTTTGAGGACCCTGGAGCACGCCTTCTCCATCCCCGGCATCCGCCTCGGATCGGACAGGCTGGCCAGCTTCGGATCAAGAAAATCGGCCGCGAGCTTCTGATCGGTTATGCCCCTGTTGATGAGCACCTGCGCGGTTATCGGGGATATGTTGAGCCTGGATGAAAGCTTTTTTGAAAGGTCGGGGTCGGGCCTGTACTGCCTCCAGCGCTTCATCCCTTCTTTACAAGCATGAGCTTCTGGCCGTACTCCACGGGCTGGCCGTTCTCGACCAGTATCTTGTGAAGCTTCCCGGAGACTTCGGACTCTATCTCGTTGAAAAGCTTCATGGCCTCGATTATGCAGACCACCTTGCCGTTGGATACGGTATCGCCGACATCAACGTAAGGAGGCGATTCCGGGGACGGGGACCTGTAGAACGTGCCGACCATGGGAGACGTGATGGGAATGAGCCCGTCATCTTCGGAGGGCTCGGAAGAAGCCTGCTGGGGAGCGGCGTGATGATGGGCGGGAGCGCCTGAAGGAATAACAGCATGAACCGATCCCTTCTCCCTTCTGACCTCCACCTTCATCCCCTCCTCCTCGACCGCCAGAGCCGTTATGTCGGCCTCCTCCAGTATCTTGATTAGCTTCTTGATCAGATCAAAATCAACCATTTTAACTCACCCCGCTAGGTTTCCTGCTAAGCCCTTTCCACGTACTCTCCGGACCTCGTGTCAACCTTCACCCTGTCGCCCACGTTTACGAAGAAGGGCACCTGGACCGTGATGCCGGACTCAAGTTTTGCCGGCTTTGAGCCGCCCGACGCGGTGTCGCCCTTGAACCCCGGAGGCGTATCAACCACCTTCATGACGAGCGACGTGGGAAGGTCGACTCCCAGGGATTCCTTGCCGTAGAACAGTATTGTGACCGTGGCGCCGTCAAGAAGGTAGCTGACGGCTTCTCCCAGATTGTTCTTTGGTATCGCGACCTGCTCGAACGTCTCATTGTCCATGAAGTGGTAAAGGTTTTCGTCGTGGTAGAGGTACTGCATCTGCTTCCTGTCGATCTGGGCGCGCTCCACCTTCTCGTTTACGTTGAAGCTCCTCTCGGTGATGGCGCCGGTCCTCATGTTTCTGAGCTTTATCTTCACCCTGGCCATCTGAGCCATCTTAATGTGGTGATAATTGAGCGTCAGATAGGGAACGCCGTCTATTTCTATTGTGACGCCCGGCTTGACCTGGTTGATGCCGATGGACAAGGGAAAAACTCCTCCTTCTTGAGAAACTCGGGTATTTTACTATAAGAGCGGCATTTCTTCAATAGTTATTCTTCAACTGCTGAACGCGGTTTTTCAGCTCCTCGGAAATTTCCCTGTAAACGTAATAGGCGTTGCCCGACCTGAGCTTGGGCAGGTAGTCATCCATCAGCAGCGGCTTCCCGAAATTGACCTCGATATTTCCGGGCCTGGGGAACGGAGCTCCGGCCGGCAGGGCCTCAAGGGCGCCGTGGATATAGACCGGAACCACGGGCACGTTCAGCTCGGCGGCAAGCATTCCCACCCCCGGCCTGAAGGGAAGCAGGTTGCCGCTCTCCGACCTGGTGCCCTCCGGATTTATGTATATAGACTTGCCCTTTCTGAGAATTTTCGCCGCCACCCGAAGACCGGGCAGAAAATCATCGACAATGTCGATTCTCTGGACATTCGCGGCTATCTTCATGAAGAACCTGGCAAGGGGGAAATCGTAGAAAAACTTTGTGGCCAGCACGTAAAGGTCCCTGCTGGCCGGCCCCATGGCAAAGGCCACAAGTGGATAATCCATGGCCGAGCAGTGATTGGGCGCCACTATGTAAGGATGCTTCTTCGGCAGGTTCTCCCTGCCCTTCACCTTAAGGCGAAAATAGAACCTGCAGAGGAAAAAGAAAAAGACGCGGAATAAAGGCCTCAGGAACCTGTGGGGATACCTGAATTTCCCTAAAGCATCCTCTTCCCCGTCCTCGTCCAGGCGGAGCAGGCGTCTCCAGTAATCGGAGGTGGCTATTCTGTCTTCGGCCATTTAACCCTTCTTCTTTTCAAGGAGCTCCCTGGTAAGGGCGGTAATGTCGTTCAGGGTGGAGATGCTGCGGAGCTTTTCCTCCGGAACGTCAAGGCCGTATTTCTTGTCGAGCGACGCCAGAATTTCAACTCCCAGCAGAGAGTCCACGCCAAGATCGTAGAACAGGTTCGCGTCGGGGGCAATTTTATCCTCGGGTATCTTGATGATCTTCGAAACCAGAGCCCTGATATCATCTTCGAGGCTGCTCATAACCCCAACTCCTTCCTGAGAACGTATCTTTTCACCTTCCTGGTCGAGGTCTTGGGGAACTCCCCCTTCATGACAATGATGTCAGATATCCTTTTGTACTCGGGGAGGCCCGCGTTCACCCTGGATATCTCGCCCCTGAGGGCTTTTTCAGCGTCCTCCCCCGAAGCCTTTTCAGCGTCAGGAATGACGACCGCCACGATCTCCTCCATCCCCTTCCTCATCCCCTCCTTCACCTTTCTTCCCAGAACGCAGCATTCAGATATCAGATCGCTCTTTGAAAGCTCCATCTCCAGCTCCTCGGGATAAACGTTCAGCCCAGATCCGGTGACTATAACGTCCTTTGACCTTCCGGTTATGAAAAGGTATCCGTCAGCGTCAAAGCGGCCTATGTCGCCCGTGCAGAGCCACCCATCCCTGATCGTCCTTTCGGTAACGTCAGGGCGGTTGTAATATCCCTTCATGATGTTCGGGCCTTTGGCCAGGATCTCGCCTTCTCCGCTGTCATCCGGATGATCTATCCTGACCTCGACCCCCGGCAGCGGCTTCCCCACCGAACCTGTCCTGTTGTTCTTCAGGGTGCAGCAGGTGAGCACGGGAGAAGACTCGGTCAGGCCGTAGCCCTGAAGTATTGTTATCCCCATAAGATCGAACCCCGAGATGACCTCCGGATCTATAGCCGCGGCGCCGCTCACCCAGAACCTGACGTTCCCGCCGAGCTTGTCGTGGACCATCGGGAAGAGCGCCCTGCCGGCGTTCAGCCCGGTGATCTTCCTGACAAACCCCGACACGAACAAAAGAACATTGAACAAAACGCGGGCGAAGAGCCCTTTCTCCTCGACCCCCCGCTTAATTCCGTCGTAAAACAGCCTGAACAGAAGCGGGACCCCCAGCATAATGGTCACGCCGGAGTCCTGCATGTTCGAGATAAGAACGTGGGACTTGAGGCTTTCCGCGTACGTTATTCTTGATCCCATGTAGAAGGGGCACAGGAACCCTGTCGTCGTCTCAAAAGTGTGGTGAAGCGGAAGGACGGAGAGGAAATTGTCCTCCCTGCCTATCATCGGAAAGAGCTCGGCGAGCGCCAGGACATTCGACACAATGTTGCCGTGCGAAAGCATGACGCCTTTCGACGCGCCGGTGGTGCCCGACGTGTAGAGGATGGCGGCAAGATCGCCGGAACAAAGCTTTGCCTGAGGCACTTCCCCCCTCGCCTCCCCCGCCATTTTCTCAAAAGACAAGGCGTCATCGGAGGGGTCCATGCAGACCGTGAACTTGAGGTCCTGAAGTTCGCCCCGGAATTCCCTGAGGCCGGACAGGAACCTTGCGGACAGTATCACGCCTTTAGAAGCGGAGTCCTTAAGCAGGTTCGCGTGGTCGCGCGAAGAAAGAAGCGCGTCCAGAGGAACGGCTACGGCTCCGATGTACGCAACGGCAAGGTATGAAATTGCCCACTCGGGCCTGTTCTCGGACAGGATCGCGACCCTGTCCCCGGGAGATATCCCGAGAGACGCCAGATGAGAGGCGAGATTCCTGACGCTTTGCGAAACCTCGTTGAATGTCCAGGTCCTGTACGCCCCGTCCCTCCTGATCTGCATCGCGACCGAATCGCCGAAAAGAGAAGCGCTCCGGTCGACCATCTGCTTTAAGGTTGAGATTTTCTCCATGGGGAACGATGATATCAGAATTATTCCCGGCGTTCAACCGCGGCAGACGCGCCCTTCCTTGCTCTTTTCTGCTTTTATATGCTAAAATTGGCGCGCGAAAGGAGAATTTCATGCCAAAGAACATATTGAAACTGGGGCTTCCCAAGGGAAGCCTTGAAAAGAAGACCACCGAACTCCTGAGAAAGGCCGGATTTACCGTAAAAGGAACGGAGAGGACATATTATCCGGACGTTGACGACGACGAGCTGGACATAATGCTTGTCAGGGCTCAGGAGATGGGAAGATACGTGGAGCAGGGAGTCCTTGACTGCGGGATAACCGGGAGCGACTGGGTGGCTGACAGCGGGGCGGACGTGAAGACCGTGGATGAGCTGCTTTACGCCAAGCAGTCCCTGAAAAAGGTGAGATGGGTGCTTGCCGTCCCGAACGATTCAAAGATAAAGACCGTAAAGGACCTAAAGGGAAAGAGAATTGCGACCGAGCTAGTGAACGTCGCGAAGGATTACCTTAAAAAGAACGGAGTGGAGGCGGATGTCGAGTTCTCGTGGGGAGCCACCGAAGCCAAGCCGCCGGAGCTTGCGGACGCCATAATAGAGATAACCGAGACGGGAAGCTCTCTACGCGCCAACAACCTTAAGATAATCGATACGGTGGCGGAATCGGTGACCGTTTTTATTGCGAACAAAAAGGCCCTGACGGACGGGTTCAAGAAGCGGAAGATGGAGAACGTCCTGATGCTCCTGAAGGGTGCCCTGATCGCCGAAAAGCTGGTGGGTCTCAAGATGAACGTTCCGAAGAACAAGTTGAAGGAGGTCCTGGGGCTTCTTCCCGCTCTTCAAAAGCCGACTATAGCGGAGCTGTCCGACAAAAGCTGGCTTGATGTCGACACGATTATCAGCGAAAAAGTGGTAAGGGAAATTATTCCTCAGCTCAAGCGGGCGGGAGCGGAAGGCATTGTGGAATACCCTCTCAACAAGGTGATCTACTGATCCGCATAGTCTTCGGGATCTATTTTAACGGCTCCCGTTTCCTCGCTGATGACATGCGCCTCCACCCAGTCGGAGGCATCCTTCCCGGAAAAGCGCGCTGACAGAAGCAGAGACGAGCTTCCATTTACGCCGAAAGCGACATGCCTGCCCGCGTGGACAGCCGGATCAGGGCCCAGCAGGTCCCTTCCCAGGTCCGAAAAGGCAAGCCACCCGGGACCGGCGCTTAACACCGGCTTGTCGGGCTCCTCAAAGACAAGACGGTAGCGCAAACCGAAATCCTGGAGCGCCATTGCGACAAGGAGGGACGATTTGTTCAGCGATTCCAGGCTCGACCTGGAGCCGAAACCGGCAAAGAACACGCTCATTCCTTTGGGGTTTTCAAACGGGGACAGAAAATTGCACAGTTCCCACATCCCGACTTGCGCGCTGAAGTGCCCGGCCGCGGCGCGGATTATCGATCCGTCGTCTCCCCTCTTTGTCACTCCCATGAACAGGCACGGGGACAGATGCGTGTAGAACCATGTGGCGTCGTACCCCGAGAGCTCATCGGGACCCGCATGCACTGTATCGCTCACGCTGACAACCCTGTGCCCCCGCAGTTCGGCAAGGGGCTTTCTCAGGGCGCGGTAGCGCAGTATTGAGCATATTCCATCCCTCAAAGGGGCGGGCTGCGTATTCAGAGTTCTCAGTATTTTCATCGCGACTCTCTTATGTATTCATCGGAGACGATAACGGTTAATTTCAAAAATAATCGTGAAAATATGATAAAATTTACCCGGGGAGCAAACATGAGCGGCACAAATCATTACCACCTTTCGGCTGACGACGCGGCCTCCTGGCACAACCTGACCAGGCTGGGAAGCGAGGACAGGAAGTCATGGATAAGGAACAACCTGCCCGCGGTCAAGAAGGTCCTTGAGAAGATCAAGTTCGACCCTCGCGACATCCACCCCGTCACCCACGTGTCGCCCGAGAACTACCGCTCTCCCTGGGACCTCATAGGCTTCGTGTGCCTTGACGACAACATGTACACCGAAGCTGAGGAGATCTACAACGTTACCATAGACAAGGCAAGGGCCAAAAAGATGCACTTCGGGGCGTCGGCCTACAACAGGGGCGTGGCCAGGTTCCTTCAGGGGCTTTACCGCCAGGCGTACGACGACTTCAAGATGTCGAAGCAGGAGGACATGGCGATAAAGAATTTCTCATCCCCTTCAACAAGGGCCATTGCCTACATGGAGGAGACCATATTCCCGACAAAGGAATCGATCACGAAGAACCAGGAGAAGCTGGTCAAGGACATTAACAGCCCCCGGATGCTCGAAAAGGTTACGGGACCCTACGTCCTCAGGACGATCCACAAGTGGAACTCGTCAAGCCCGCTCTTCTCCCGCGGCATCAGCCAGGGCGGCGGCTACTTTTTGACCCTGAAGAACGCATCCGGTGAAACAAAGGGCATCGTCATAGATCCGGGATACGACTTCCTCGACATTTTCAGGGACCTGGGGCTGGGAATAGCGGACATCGACGCTGTGATCCTCACGCACGATCACGACGACCACACGCAGTCTGTCGAGGCCATACTCTCGCTTCTGGCCAAGTACAACGACCACAACATCGAGAAAAAGTCTAAGGTGATAGACATTTTCGGGTCTCCGGGGGCAATGCTGAAGTTCCAGGGGGTCCTCTCCGCGACCGATCCGAAAGGAGAAAGGGAGATCAACTTCACCCTTTTGGTCCCCGGAAGCTCGGTAACAAGCGTCGACCATTCAGGCACCATGGACAAATACGGGTTCAACCTTCACGTGAAGCACGCCTATCACAACGAGATGTGGACGAACCAGGAATCATCCGTGGGAGTAGTTATTGAAACAAGGATCAAGGAAAAGGGGGCCGGCCCGCTCTCGATCGGGGTCACGGGAGACACGCGGTACGAGCCGGGGCTTGGGAAAAACTACTCGGACGCGCAGATAATCCTGCTGAACATAGGATCGATCGAAAAGGAGGAGGGCAAATTCCTGCCTCAGCACCTGGGGATCTGCGGCTGCATCAACTTTTTGAAAGAAGCCCGGCTGGGAAAGCCGACGCTCGCTATCCTCACCGAATTCGGGGAGGAGTTCAAGGGGAGGCGGGACGTCATCAGCAAGATAATCGAGAACTGGGCCCAGCCGATGGCGACTGACGAGACCTCGCTCAAGGTGATACCCGCCGACGTGCACCTGGAATTGAAGCTCTCCGACATGACCATAAGGGAGACCGACACCAACGTCTTCTTCGACTACAACACCATCGACGTCGAAGAGGCGGACCCCGAGATCATCCGCTACAAGCTGCGGGAAGACTAGGGGTTTGCATAACGATGAGAATCTCCGCATTTTTCCCGGCGCATAACGAAAAGGAATCACTCCGGCCCCTGGTAAAGGCGCTTAAAGAAAAGCTGTCCGGCACGGCGGAAAAATACGAAATAATCATCGTTGACGACGGCAGCACGGATGCCACGGGGGAAACCGCGGACGGGCTGTCCGGAGTAAGGGTCATACATCACGGAAATAACCTCGGCTACGGCGCGGCGATCCGGTCCGGGATAGCCGCCTCCAAATACGAATGCATTTTTTACACGGACGGAGATTATCAGTTCGAGCCGGAAGAAATAGACAGGCTTCTGCCGTTCATTAAAGACTTCGATATAGTAACAGGCTATAGAATTCATAAGCAGCAATACAACCTGGCGAGAAAGCTCATTTCATTTATCAGAAACCTGATAGACAGGCTGATCTTCGGCCTCCCCTACAGGGACCTGGGGTGCGCCTTCAAGCTGTTCAGGCGGGAAATATTCAGCGATATGGCCCTCACGCTGAACGGCATGATGATAGAGACCGAGATATTCCTTAAGGCAAAAAAGAAGGGCTATAAAATCAAAGAGGTCGGCGTTTCGAACTATCCGAGGGCTCACGGAAAGGGTTCGGGAGGCAGCCTAAAGATGGTCTTGCCTGCGATACTTGAGCTGGGAAAACTGATTTTAATTTTTCTTGGAGGATAGCCTGAGAAGCTTCATTCCGGCGAAATCTGCCGGCTCCGCTGCCTCAAATCTCTCCTCCAGCACTCCCCCATCGCCGAAAAATTCATTAAATTTCCTCTTCTTCAAGATCAGCCACGCTGAGTCGAACCTGACGGCGTAGATCTTCTTCGCGAGGAACGTTCTCTCCAGCATGTCTTCCCAATAGTATTCGAAGAGCGGCACGCCGCCGATGCCCGTAAATACTAGCTCGTCAGCTTCGATACGATCTTTGGCGTAAGCGATAGCTCCCCGCCAGTCCTCCCTCTTGGGAATCGCATAAAAGGTAAGGAGGGGCACCGAAAACAGAATGACGAGAGCAATACAAAAAGCCTTTTTGAGATCCTGAGAAACCAACTCCCAGGTGCCGTGAGCAAGGAGCATGTAGAGCGCTGGCGAGAAGGCCAGAAGATATCTCTTCTGGCCGAGTAGCGGCTGGGAAAATACTGAATACGCAATTTCGAGAGCGATCGGAACGATCATCCACATCCAGAGCAAAAGCACCGAATAGCTGACGCGAGAGCCCCTTTGTTTGAATGCGGAAACGATCCCGGCGGCAAACGGGATCAGGAGAACAAAACTTAAAAGCTTTACGGCAAACACATAAATGCCCGACACGACGCACGTCTCAGGGATCGGCATCGGGAGCAGTAAATAACCGAAGAACAGGTTGCTGAACGTTCCGAAGCTCAGGGGAGGGATCCACTGCACGAAGAAAAGGTCCTTCATCCTCAGGTAGTGGAAGAACATGGGCGAATACAGGAACGCGATAAATACCAGCGCCAGGTTCAATTCATGGCTCCCTCTCTTCTTAACAAGGGAGTAAGCGAATTGGGCGGCAAGCACGGGAAGCACGGCCGCGCTAAGGTAAACCGCAATAAGAGAGGCAATTGCATACAGCACCCAATCGAGCCGCTTGTTTTCCTCAAGCGCCTTAACGAAGAAATAGAATGAAAGAATCGCGAAGAACACGATCATTGAATATGCTCTCGCTTCCTGCGAGAAGTGTATCTGTATCGCGGAGAACGTGAAAAGGGCGGTTGACGTATATATGATCGATTTATTCTCGAACAGCTTGCCCGCCAGAAGATAAAGGGCGTATATCGCTAGAACGCCGAAAAGGACCGACGGCAGGCGGAGCGCCAGTTCCGATCTGCCGAACAGCATAGAGACCGGTTTCAGGATCATAACATAAAGGGGCGACTGTCCGGTTGAAAGCTGGAACGAGATAAGCTCGGGAAGCGGCTTCAGTGATACTGCCGTGTACGCCTCATCGTGCCAGAAGCCCTCCTTCGTCAGGAGAAGAAGGCGAAGAAAAGCCCCCGCCGCAAGTAAAAGAAGCTCCGGCTTTTTCCAGGGGAACTTCAAGCCTGGCTAGGGAACCATCATCAAGGAGCCCCAGCTGCCCAGAGTGCTAGGCACTTCAGCGGAAGCGATAAAATTCAGGTTTTTGTCAAGCTTCACGACCCTCGTATGCGGGCTGTCGTATGCGAAAACAAAGACGTAATTCGAATCCAGGGAGACGGCTATTCCCGCCACGCTTCCGCCGCTGACAGCATGAATATCGATCGACGTCGGGTTGTTCACGTTCAGGGTGTTGATCTGCGAGTAGCACCCGTCGTTCATATACAGCATCCCTCCGTTCGGAGCCGCGGCAATCCTCCTGACCATGGCCGACTCGGATGTGACTGTATTTATATAAGATTCGTCGGAAGAGTTGAACATCATGACGCCGTAAGGCCAGTTCGTTTTGGTGACAAAAAACCTGTTGGTGCCGGCCGGGAATGATATGTCGCGAAGCCAGCAGTTGTCGCCGTAAAGAGCCTCCGCATCAATAGTTGTGTTTTGGCTCGACGAATACCCTGAAATTGCGTAAGAAAGTATTCTGTTGGTTGATGCCACAACATAAATTCTGTTGTTTAAAGGATTCAACGCCGCGCCGTAGCCGTTCCCGGACGCGTCAATAAACGGGCGCGAGTCAAGATAAAGGCCGTTTTCCACCCCGATATGGCTGATCCAGTCATCCTGCGCCACAACTGCCGTCGTGCCGGTCGCGGTAAAGGCGATTCCCATCGGCGACGTTTCGTGCGCGTTGATCGTTCTCTCGCAGGTCACGGTCTCCGTGTTGATGACATATACATCCGTTCCGGAATAATCTGTTATGCAGAGCTTTTTGCCGTCCGGGCTGAGGCCCATCCAGTTCCCTCTCGCCACGTCCGGAAGCTTAATGATCGATTTGACGGCAAGGGTATTCGGATCGAGAACATAGACCTCATTTGACAGGTACCCGGAAACATACAGGCTTCCCGCCAGAGGCACCGCTCCGCCCCCTCCCCCGGACGAAGAAACCGTGCCGCAGCCGAAGAACGACAGCAAAGCCATGAGAGCAAGCGGAAGAAGAAGCAGAAACGGAGCGAATTTCTTGAACATTTAAATCATCTCCTTCTTGGAGTTATGGGACGTAAAGGAGACTTCCATAATAATCGTGGAAATTTCCCGGTATATCGAGCGTATCAAGTACGGTGGTCAATGCTTTATTGAGTTTCAGTATTCTCCCCTGGTTGGGTCCGGAAACACCAATATATAGATACACCACGCTTGAATCAGGACTCACGGCAAAACCCTTACTAAAGCTTGCATTCGGCTCTCCAAGGTCGTTCCTTACGTCCACGTCGCTTATGCTCGGAGCGGACACCTCTATCTTATCAACATACGCATTGCTGCCGTAACTCATAACCGGACAAGCGTAAACCATTGTGCCGTCCGGAGAGGGAGCAAGCTTGCAGGGATATCCGTTGGAACAGCTTACCGTGGTAACCTGAGACTCATTTGTCGCCCTGTACACCCATATCTCTCTGGCAGAGTATGCGTTTGACACCAGAAAATTAGTGCTGGCCGGCGGAAAGCAAACATCGACCAGAGAATTGGAAACAGATATTGTGCTGA
>Ga0180433_10000825_pt1 | contig 52647 bp, 48 predicted proteins | sample SS_ome_8_FD_132980 | JGI IMG/M metagenome (GOLD analysis project Ga0180433, IMG submission 132980) | Hypersaline lake sediment archaeal communities from the Salton Sea, California, USA - SS_1_D_1 metaG | ecosystem: Environmental > Aquatic > Non-marine Saline and Alkaline > Hypersaline >...
AGGGTGGCGTTCTCCTCTACGATGATGGACCCGTTGATCTGGTGGAGGCCCTCGATCACGGTGACGTTGTTGCCCCTGATCGTCATCCCGGTTTCGAGGGAGACGCCTCCGGGTGACGAAATGCTGACCAGTATTATTGCGAGGATGACGAGCATCGACGGGAAGAGGTAAAGCCCTGTTCTCTTCTTTTCCATGTTCTTCCGAGGATCGGTTGAAACAATTTATAATTTATCTCCTGATGTGGGCTTTCTTCCCAAGGGATTACCAGGCCCGAAATGGTTGGGGAGAGATCGGTCCGGGATAAGCACCCTGAAGGAGGGATAGGTTTTATTTCTTGGAGCTGTGTCTTTTTTTTCTCTTATCTAGGGATGGGTGGGTCTTCTTCTCATCCATCGCCGGGTTTTCCTGGAATTGTTCTGTAAGCCTTTTTATCTCGACCTGGATCATGGATCGCTCGCCCGGGTTTTTCACCTGGTATTGGCCCTTGATTTTTTCACTTATATCGTGGGGGTTGGGACCGGGTCCCTCTGAAGCTAGTTTTTGTATGAAGATCGATGCCAGATCATCCATCATGGCTTCTACCCTCGGGTTCCGAAGATCCAGAAGGTACTGAATCACGCTATCTGTGTCCGGTAGATACCTTTTCTTTTTCAACTCGGTTATGGCTTCATAGGTCTTCTCAGTTACCAGGATGTGGCGATTCCTCGGTTCTCTTGTTGCGAAACCTTTCGGTGGGTGATTCATAGAGTCCAGTATTAACCCTGGAAAGAAAAGCATCACCCAGGTAGGTAACATGCTTTTCACGAATTCTTCAAAATCATCCGGGTGGTGGTTGGTGGACTGGCGCCTGGTTATCTTCGGATACGGCGGCTAGGTACTGGGCTGACCCTTCATCCCATTCTAAGGAGTATTCTGCCCATGGCTCTTCATCAAGACCGCCGTATTCGCCATCGAAATTGTCGCAGACCAAGCGTCCATCACCACCACTGTTTCCGCCGTAGACACCGTAATTACCTCCTCCTCTGGCATCTATTGTCGCACCCCATCCATCATGGATACTTGGATCAATGTCCTTAGAGGCGTAAGCGGTGTGAGTGTGAGCAAGATCCGTACCCAGATTATTTGAGTTCCGACCCGATACGGACCCAAGGAACCCATACGTATTGCCCGGGCATAGTCTGGAGCTTTACTATGTTTCGCCCCACTCCTCTACCGAGTGTGGCAGTTACAACGGTTTTTAGCTTCCGGGTTGGCCTCGCCGGTTCAAGGCCCTATCCGCTTTTTTCGATACCTAGTCGATGATGTTTTCAGTGGCTTACGGTTAGTGTGAAGATTCTGTGATAGGTCCATTCAGGTATTAGGTAGTCGTTTTCCAGTTCCAGGCCGGTTTGGATTATTTTCTTTTTTATTTTATCCAGTGGATACCCTTTCTTGTTTATCTCCCAGTAATGCTCCCCATCGAACTGGTGTTCGGGCTTCTTTTCCCTGATTTTAGGGATTATTATCCATCCGAACAGGGGTATCTTCCAGTTCCAGGTGCCTCCGGCGTCTGGTAGGGAGATGATAACAGCGTCTTTTGATACCATCTCCATCTCTCTTAACCCGTTTATAAACTGGTTAAATTCCAGGTGTTCGAGAACCTCGTAACACGCTACTGTGTCGAAGACATCGTTCTTGAAGGGAAGTCGGGTCACGTTAGCCACAACGGCGGGTTTCACTCCTGGGTCGATGTCGACGGTTGTGACTTTGCACCCTTTATGGTTAAGGTAGTTGCTAACGGTCTTGTTACCCGGACCTATCTCCAGCACGGAATCGGGTTTCCTGGAGATTATCTCTCTTATCTGGTACCAGTAACTAACCCACCTTTTTCTATCGTCATAGGAACAGTCATAATGGGTGGTGGGCGTTTCGAATGGACCCGCTTGACCCGGACCTATCTGGATCGGACCTTTCAATGATTTAACTGCCTCGTCTCTCGATATCTTGGCATCAGTTATGGCTGCTCACCCCGTTTAACTGGTGTCTTGATTCTGGGGTATCATCAAGCCCTATCAGCTGAAGTCATTAAACTTGCGACCTAGCATCGATGGACCGGGTTTCCATGGGTTATTTGAGGCTTTGGAAGGGTTGTCGGTTTAACATGGTTTTGATTATTTTATACGTTTCTGTGTATATTTAATTATTGTACGAAACAATTAAAAGTGGATTCCGGCTGCCGCGAAACCAGCGCCTCAGGACACCTTAGAATCCCCTCCCCCTGGTATTGGAAGCCTGGCAGCCATACCGCTGACACGCTACCTCCCAACAGGGCTAGGCCTTTAGACCGGCGTGAGCCTTGGCGCTAGGAAATGCGATGTGAACAGGAGTGGCCTGCCGACCAGCCGCCGAAGCCTGCTAGCATGCATTCTGGCCTCCCTCTGCCTGCAGGCCTTCATCATGCCCTCCACGGCCACGGAGATCCCGGTGGAGGTCATCATACTCAACGCCCCGCCCGCTGTTTCCGGCCTCGCCCTTCTCGACGGGTGGGGACCGCTTTTCTCCGGGGTCGACCCGGGAGCGGAGACCTGGCTGGAAGCCGTCATAGTGGATAACAACACGATATCCGATATGCTCCTGGTCCGGGTCACGCTTTTCCTGGGCGGCCGCGACGGGCCGGAATCCCCCGAAGATCACTACACCTTCACATGGACCCCCGGGGACGGTTTCTCGGGGGATTTCCTCGTGCCCTCGGCTTGCCGCGCCCCGGTCGACATGGATGGTGTTGGGGGTACCTGGCGCTTCGCCTTCCAGCTCTCCAGGACCGCCAGGTCATCCCCCGCCTGGACATGCGAGGTCCTCGCCCGGGACGAGGAGAGGTCGGGTACCCGGCGGGAGTCGTTCTCGGTAAACGAGTTCACATCGGTCAGCCTGGGCACGACCTCGGTCAGCTTTTCGGGAGCACCCGGCAGCACTGTCCCGGCGGTGGAGAACCCCTTCCAGATCCAGTACCTGTCGAACCATCCCTTCGAGCTGGGTGTCAGGGCCACGACCTTCGTCGGGGATAGGTCCCCGGAGTTCGTCATAGAGCCAGGCGCCTTCTCGGTTTCGACCTCCCCCGAGACCTCGGGGTCGAGCCTCTCACCCACGCGCGAGGTACTGCTGGAATCCGGGCCCGGGGAGGGCGAGATCGGTTTATACATATTCGTATCCGTTCCAGATCCATTCCTGGACCAGGACTACAGCGGAAAGATCATATTCGACCTGAGACCCGGAGGTGGGGGCTGATGGGAATTTTGCGCCGAAGACTGCTGGGATCGATGGGTAGGATTATGGTCAATCCAGCGGTATTAATCCCTCCCCTGGCGGCAGTCCTGCTCCTGGGTGTGGTGCTGGCTCTTCCGTTTTTAGGGGTCTCCGGCCCCGAGCAGAGGTTCGTTATGAAGCCCGGGGAATCCCTGGATTCCTACCTGAGGATCAGGAACGACGGCGACCGCCCCATGGAGGTTAGCCTCGACATTCGGGGAGAGGTCTCTGGCCTCGTCCATCCCCATAAAACGAGCTTCTCCCTCGACCCGGGTACGAGCAGCAGGGTGGCGCTTCGCTACAGCGTCCCGGCCCTGGCCGAGGCGGGTACATATGTCGGCGAGGTCCTACTCGTTCCCGGGGGCGGGGTCCGGACGGCCCTGTCACGGTTGGTGACGGTTACGGTGGCGGGTTCCGGGGAGATCTACCTCTACCTGGGGACCGGGCTCAACCTGGTGGGGTGGCCTGGGCCAGAATTGAGCTTCGAGGAGGCCTTCCGGGGCCATCCACAGGTGGCGAAGGTCTGGAGGAGGAGGGGGGATGGGGAGTACGATGTGGCAACCCACTACCCCGAGCACGACGTCTGGTGGTGCCCGGACCCCCTCTTCACCGGACTGGAAACCGGCGGGGCCTACTTCTTGGAGTGCGAATCGGATGTGCAGCTGCCCATAGATGCCCTGAGGTCGCCCCGTGCAGTCGGGTTAGACCCGGGCACCAACCTCCTCGCCTGGACGGGCCCCACGATGCCGGTAGCCGAGGCGTTTCCCCAGTCGTCGGGGAACCACCCCGTTGACAGGGTCTGGAAGCGGAACCGGGATGGGTCGTACTCCTCCATGGATTACTACCCGTCCTACGGGGTCTGGTGGTGCGCCGATCCCGGGTTCGAGGCACTGGAGTGGGGCCATGCATACTTCGTGGAGGCCTCTGAACCCACATCAATCACCGTGCCGGGGGTGGAGGGGTGAGGGCTGCCGCTACCTGCCTTCTGTTATTGGTAATCCTATCCTGGGCTACGCCGTTTGCGCGTGGCGATCTCGACGTCAACACCGTTGTGGGAATCATCACCCTGGACGGGGCGCCCGCCCCCGCGGGTACGTTGGTCACGGTCCGGGACATCTCCAACGGGCACATGGCCACCACCTCCATAGATGGTTCGTTGATACCCTTCTTCCTACTTGGGGAGGGCAGGTACGACACCGGGAACGTCCCCGCCTTCAACACGGGGGACGAGGTAGAGGTCAGAGTGGCAGGGGCCAGGGGATATTCGCGGGCCCGCCTAAAGGCGGGAACTACCACGGTCAACCTGGCGGCAACGTCTAACAACCCCCCGAGGATCAACCCCGTGCCCGAGCAGAGGGGCCTGGAGGATGTTGGGTGGACCCTGGACCTCACTCCCTACATCAAGGACCAGGACACCTCTCCCAGCCGGCTGGTCCTCATCTCCGACAGCCAGCACGCACGGGTTGACGGCCTGACCCTGTCGTTTCTGTACCCCGAGGGCGTGACCCTGGACACCGTCAGGATAGTGGTCTCTGACGGCTTCGACACAGACTCCGCCTTCATCACGGTCCGGGTCACCCCTGTGAACGACCCACCCGTACTGGATGATCTACCCGACGTCCTCCTGGAGCAGGGGGAGAACACGTCCCTGGATCTGGCTCCCTACCTGTCCGATCCCGACCACGACACGGGGCTGATCGAATTGACCCTTGTGGGCTCCGGCCCGCTATCGGGGTCCTTTTGGAACTCAACCCTTCTCCTCTCCTCCCCTCCTGACTGGACGGGTGACCTGGTTGCCACGGTTACCGCGACGGATCCCGGGGGTCTGAGTACCAGCGCGGGCCTCAGGGTCGTGGTCGAGCCCAACTATCCCTATCTGGTGGGGGTATTGACGGAGAAGATCGAGCTTCTGGAGGGGCTCCTGGAGTCCGCCAGGAGGGAGCGGGACGAGGCCCTGCTTTCGAAATCCCGATTACTGGAGTCCATGGACGCACTCGCGAACCGCACCGAGGAGATGGAGTCGGTACTTGCAAGTACCAGGCAGGAGGCGGACGACCTTCGCAGGAGGATGGAAGAGGAGCGCGGGGAGGCCTCCGAGCTGGAGGAATCGCTCCGGGGAAAGCTCGCGAACCTCACTGCCCAGATAGATCTCCGGGAGACCGCCATCGGGGAGATGGGCGCCAGGATATCGGAACTTCTCGCCGAGCACGACCTGGTGGTGGAGTTGGCGAGGGAGAGGGAGGAGAGGCTGAACGCTACCATTCATTCCCTGGAATCCATCGCGAGGGAGAGGGAGGATCTGCTCGCCAGGGCGAGGGAGAACAACACCGATCTCGCAGGTGAGATCGCCCGGCTTCTCGTCAGGGAGGGAAACCTCCTCGAGGACCTGGATGACCTGGAGGGGGAGAGAAGCTCCCTGGCTGTAAAGCTTGCCAACATCACGGGAACCGTCGAGCTCCTCGAGTCCGAGGAGACCGCCCAGGAAGCCGTGATCGCTTACCTCGGGGAGGAGGTGCAGAGGCTTCAGGTTGAGAGGGCGGATCTGGAGAGGGAACTGGAGGAGAAGGCCGACGAGGTGGTGTCGGTGAGTCGATCAGCTAGGGCCAGGCAGGACACCATCGAGGCCATGCACCAGAGGAACGTCAGGGACATGGGGATCCTGTTCGGGGTCCTGTTGGGGTTGGGTGTGGCCTCGGTCTGGGCGGTTTCCCGCCACAGGAGGCTGAGGAGAGCAACCCCCACCCCCAGGGGATCCGTTCCCGCGGGCCATGGCGGCGTTCCAAGATCCCGGCCCGGCATGATGGACCGCGTGAGATCCGTGAAACTTCCATCTTTCCGGGTGGACAGGTTCAGCACGGGGATCCGGTGGTCGCCGGGCCCTGTGACCGGCGGCTTGGGCTTGGTGAGGACCCTGGCGCGAAAGGCCTGGGCGCCGTTCGGGCTCCTGGCAAGGAGATGGAAGTACAGGGTCCGGGCCAGGCGGAGGGCGCTGTCAAAGCTCAGGGCCCGGAGGTGGCGCAGGGAGAGGTCCAGGTTCAGGGCCCAGGCGAGGGTCGGGGCGGCGCCAGGGCGCAACGCATCCCCGCGGCACGGCACGCCATCGAGGCGAAAGGCACGTTGGAGGTACGCGCTGAGACCGGGGAAGATACCCGGTATGCTGGGGGTGGGGAAAGGAGGCATCCTCCGATCACCGGTTCCGCGGAGCCAGAGAATGGGAAGCCGGAGCAGGTGGGGGTCCTGGCAGAGCCGGTTCCCCGACTCCATGCAGCTGGGGTCAGGGCCCCGGAGAGATGTTCCGTGATCGCGATGAAAAAACTGAACAAGAAGAATTACGAGAGGCTCCTGCGGTATCTCTACGAGGAGAACCCCGGTAGCTTCACATCCCACGACTTCCTAAGGTGGGCGAACGGCCGGTGCAGGAATAGCATGACCGTGATAGGCGTAACCCTCATGGTGAAGTCAATGCTTGGCAGCTACGTTGAGTCAGAGAAATCGGGGAAAAACACGGTTTTCAGGGTGGTGAAGAGGCCGCCCGTTCCCTTCTCTCTCTTCAGGGAAACTGCCCTGGAAATCGAGAATTTGAGGGCGAAAAACGAGACCTATGCCGGGACTTTGGAGAGGTTGAGGGGCGAGGCCTCCTTCCAGAAGGAGAGGAAGGCCCACGCCATCAGGGTGAACAAGAAGCTTCGTGCCAAGAACCAGAAGCTCTTGCTTGAGAACACCAGGCTGAAGAACATGTTCAAGGGGATAGAGAGGGACCTGGAGGAGCCCAAGCCACAGGAATCCCTCATAAGGAAGCGTCCCGGGTCCAAGAGGTCGAAGGTCCTCGACCTCCTCAGGAGGAAGCGCGTCGTAACATCAGAGGAGGTCGTAGAGGAGCTACCCGGGCTCTTCAAGGGAACGAAGAAGACCGCCAGGGGGTACGCCGGGTGTATCCTGAGCAGGCTCGTGGCCGACGGCGAGGCTTTCAGGCTCAACGTGGGCAACCCCGCCGTCTACCGCGTGATGGATGGACTGGAATGACACGGGCTTCTGGTAGGATAACGGGCCGTCCTATCTTGGTGGCGGGGTATCTCCGGGTCCAGTGCTGAGTGAGTGCATGGAACAAGAGGGGTCTCTGGCCCCTTCCTTTCCCCCGTAATCGACGTTCTGTGAATCGTGTTTTTAGTATAGGAATTATCGATAGGCCCGGTTTGGCAGGGCCCTGGGTATAGTTAGAGATACGGATCTTGTCTCCCCGAGGTAAGGGCGTGTTTTTGATTAAAGGGGAAAAGGGGTTTTCTAGGGAGACCTCTCCGTGCTCAGGTGAGTTTTTTGTTGGTTTTTTCGTGCATTCTGGTGTGCCGTTATCTGCTGGTGCTATTTCCGATTCCCTGGCCTATGTTGGCTTGATGTGTGTTGAGGACACCTCTCTGTACAGTTTTTTCCTCATCATCAGTGTCCAGAGTGTGAGGCTGCTTAGAAGGAGCGTTGAGGTGACAGCGAGCCATTCTATTACGTATACCCACAGGAGCGCGCTCTGTTTCGCCTTCATTGCGATCTCGTCAGCTTCTTCCAGGAGCTGTATGACCCGGTCAGCTTGACCAAGACTCTGGGCAAGGTCCAGGTCTACGAAGTGCTGTTTAGCTATGGAGAGGAGTTCCTCTACCTCGCCGAGCTTTTCGTCGACCCTCCCGGTGGGGGCTCCGAACCTGGATATGAACTCCATGGTTCCCGTCACCATCGATCTGTGGTAGTCTATTTCTCTGAATCTCAGCCGGGTGGTGTATAGCAGCTGGGTGTCCGTAGGCGGGGTGAGGCCGGTCAGGAAGTAGGCCATGTTGGAGACGAAGTCACCGTAGTGTTTCCAGAGTAGGAATACTCTACCGGCCGTTGTGACTCCGCCTGTCCCCACGGATCCTCTCAGGGTGGTGGGTGAGGCGAAGAACCTTCCCCTGCCGATGTCCCACCATGTCCAGCCTGGTTCTATCTCTCCCCCCGCCATGGGCCTGAGTTCGGATAGCTGTACAGCACCATCCCTCACCCGGAGTATGTTGTACCCGCCGAAGAAGTTGTGGTTCTCGTAACCATCCCATGGAACGCTCCGGATGAAGTCGTCTCCGGGTTTTGTCACGGCGTTTACGCAGAATTCCCTGAAGTCATTTACGCAATCCACGGGCATGACGTCCTGCAGAGGGGTGTCTGCGTAGGATGGGAATCCGTGGGCGCCTCCGAAGGACCCCGATCCCCCGCCCATGAAGAACCCCATGCCGTCCTCTAGTAGGCTGTCCTTCATCCATATCAAGGTATTCGGGGGGAAGTGTTCGAAACTGGTGTCATCCAGCCCTATGACGTCGTATTCCGCGTACTGCGCCCGGTTTCTGGGCAGGTAGAGCCTCAGTGCTTTTTGGATGATGTCTGGCTGGAGCCACGCCAGTCCTGAGACCGGTGTGGGCGATAGAAGTGGATCTGTTCGGAAGGAGTTGTAGGGGGAGAGGGTCCTGAACGGCGTCCCTATGTAAAGTACCCGGATGATCCCTGTCTTGGGGTCTCGCTTTACGTCCTTGCCCCTTACTATGCAGGGGAGGAGAACCAGTGAGAACAGTAGGGAAATTATTACTGGAACGAGTAATGGAGTCATCCATCGATGGTCTGGTTTCCCGGGCATTGGAGAGGCTAAATAATTCACACTGCTTAATAAAACTTCGATCAGCGGTTACTGATCCTGAACCTGGTTTCTCGCCCGGTATTACCGGAACCTGGAGCTGGCGGGGGGTTGAGCGAAACCTGATCATATCTGTGTATTTCAGCGGGAGTATAGTGCTGAGAAGCGGGGTCATTATGGGCAGGACGAGGCATCGGGGGTGGTCCCTGGGGGTGGTCCCTGGAATAAAAACCTATTGACACCTTCCCCGCCTGGTGGGAGGGGTCTGTCCAGGGAATTTCGTGGGGGATTAATATCCGCGGGGTCCTCGATCTTTTCATGGATCTTGTAGAGAAGGAAGCTCGGAACGAGATGTACGTCCCGGGGTTGACGGAGAGGGTGGAGAGGCTGGAGAGGTTGATCCAGGAAACCCGCCAGATGATGGAGAAATCCGACCAGGGTGGTAGTGACCCGGACAGACTCACCGTGCAAGCTGGCTGGATGAGATGAGGGGCTTCCGGGGGCACAGTCTCTTCCCCGCCCATCATCGGGATTCGGTTCCCTGGTAATTACAGCATCCTGCTCTAGATACCGGAATAGCCCGGGGACCGGGTTTTTCCATTAGCAGTGCCTCGGTGTTTGGGCTTCCCAGTATACAGCCCGGCCGGTGTTCATCCGGGGCAATCGGTTTTTGCCTGGTGTTGCAGGGTTTTTTTGGTCCTTTGTTCCACCTGGGCCAGGTCCTCCTGGCTGGGTCTTCCCCTTATGTCGCCCAGATATCCATTTACGCTGGCCTTTCTCCAGGTGTGGAACTCTCCCACCACGTATTGCTCGTCGAGGACCTTGAATCCCAGATGTTCCAGGAACTGGCGGAGGTACTTCCCGGCGGGCAGGGCCTCGCCTACGCCTATGTGTGGACCGGAGTATGTGACGAATACGATTGCCTCTTTCCCAGGTACCTGGTGGGCGGGCAGCCTTACCTCTTTTCGCCTCCTGTACTCCTCTCCCTTTTTCTGTATGTACCTGTTGATGGGCGCGGTGGGTAGGGAGTGGATCACGGGCGTCCCGAGGCACACCAGGTCGTAGTCGTAGAGGTCCTCTTTTTGTGCCCGTGTGATTTTTCTGGTTGTGGGTTCCATGCCTGTCTCTCTAACGGCTTTCTCGATGGCCCGGGCGACCTTCTCCGTGTTCCCGGTAGTTGTGTGGTAGAGTATGAGGGCTCTGCCGGTCCTGAACCCCTTCGCCAGCCCGGGGTGTTCTATGATGGTGTTCCTGGCGGCCCTTTTAAGCCGGTGTTTTGCCGATGCGGGTAGGAGGGGGGTTCGTGTGGTTGCCCTGAAGACCTCCCTGGTTGCAGGTGTTTTGAGGGTTTTGCGGAGGATGGATCTGAGGATGGTCCTGGAAAGCCCTCTGTGGTTTGTGTCTTCTTGCCTCATCTCCGGTTCCACCCAGTGATTATGTTGGTGAGTGCCGCGGATAGCTGCCTCGTGTGTGTTCCCGTGATTTTCTTGGTTTTCATGTCCCTGGTTCTTCTTACCATTGCTTTGGCTCTTTTCCCGGCGTAGATGTAGAATGGTTCGGGGTCGTCGAATGCCCACACGTCAAGGTCCATGTTCCTGTGGAGGAGGTGGCGGAGGATTCCCGGGGTTTCCCTGGGGCTTCGTTTCACCTCGATCTTCAGGAGGGAGGCCAGGAGCAGCGGGTTGATGTAGTAGTGGTCATCCGGGTACTGTGGCTGGGAGGAGTGTGGTGAGCGGTGGGTGGAACCGGTGGTGGTACCCGTGCCCAGTTCGTAGAGGGCCAGGGGTAGGTTGACCCCGAGTGCTGCGGGCTGCCCGATTCCGAGGTAGGGCCTGGGGTTTATCTCTATTAGTTTGAGTACCCCGTCTCCGGGGTCTTCCTTGAACTCTATGTTGACGGCCCCGACCCAGCCCATCTGGCCCAGCATCTCCCTGGCGGTTTTCACCAGGTCCTGGCGGTGGGCGCTTCGGGATATGCAGGCGACCCCGGCTCCCGGTGGGTACTGGGCGATCTTCTGGAAGCAGAACTCCGAGACGGGTCTGTGTTTTTTGTCCATGATCGCGTTGTATTTCCACAGGTTCTTTGTGGGCCCGGGAATGTATTCCTGGATTATCATGGGTTCGGAGAGGCTATGCGCCCACCGGGCGATATCTGCTATTTCTCCGGGTGATCTGCAGATGAAGCCCTTGGCCCCGAGCCGTGTGAAGCTACCCGCGCTGGTCCTGGGTTTGATGATCACCGGGAGTTTGAGCTGGTCCGGGGTGTTTTGGTGTTTTTGGTCCAGTGGCCTTGTTCCCGGCACCGGAACCGATGAGCTCTGGGCTGCCCGGGCGAGTCTTAATTTGTCCAGGGCGTCCATGAGGGTTTCTCTGCTGGGAAGGGTCGTTTTTAGCCCGAGCCCGGATAGCTCTTCCCAGTGCTTCACGTGCCGCAGGAGGAAGTCGTCGCCTGTGAGTATTATTACGGGGCTGCCCAGCTCTTCGTTGACCTTCCAGATGGTATCCGGATAGCTTTCCTCACCGTCGTGGATGTGGATGCCGCTGGTGTATCTTGAGACCTGCAGGGCCCGGATGCTGTCTTTGATACCTTCGAGGCCATTGTTTCCGTTGCCTGGCCCTGCCCCTTTTCTCACCTGGTCTCCCGGCCCCCCGTGGCAGAGGTAGTATACCTCAATCCCGGCCCTACCCAGTGATCTGCCCACCTGCAGGGTGGTGTTGGATGAGCCTGCGATTAGGCAGCTGGGCCCTGGGTCCATATGCTCAGTTATTTGAAGTCCTTGTTCTTAACGAGGGGTCGTTAGAAGCCTTCAATGCTGTCTCGGACCGGGGAAGTCGGGATCCCAAGGTAATGAACTGTTGTAAGGGCTAGGTTATCCACCGGTTTTCTCCGTGATCTCTGATCCTCTGTAACCATGATTGTGTTTGGGGTTGCAGGTTTTTTAGGCAGGTTTTTTTAGGCAGGGGGTTTGGACAGGGGGTTTGGACAGGGGGTTTGGACAGGGGGTTTGGGGTTGCGGGATATTGAATGGTGGGCCCTGTTCGGTAAGCATCATCTAAAACTCCCTGTCAGGTGGATATGTATGTGAAGGGTCACCCGAGGTCCCGGGCAAGGGAGGTTAACACGGCCGTCCACGAGGCCTACTATATCGCCCGTCTGAACCGTCTTCAGTACGCCTCCCCTATTGTAATCCAGCGGCACCAGGTTGAGAGGCTGGGCGAGGCCCTTGGACATGCTCGCAGGGCGATTCCCTGGTACTCCCGGTCCTGGCCCAGTTTTTCGGGTGGTGATCCTTTCGAGGTGCTTGGCTCCTTGCCGGTGGTGACCAAAAGGAATATCGTGGGGAGGAAGGATGAGCTGGTGTTGCCTGGATCGGACCTGGTGGGTGAGTGGAAGAACAGGACCTCGGGTTCCTCCGGTACTCCCAGCACGTTTTACTTTGATTGGAGGGCTGCCAGGATGGGAAAGGGTTCTTACCGGTTCACTATGCTTCAGAGCGGCTGGCGCCCGTGGCACAGGTTGGTCGCTGATTATACCCGGTCCCCGACGCCCAGGAGGTGGTACGAGGATCTGGGCCATATGAGGACGATCCGCCTGTGGACCTTTGAGCCTGCCTGTGAATCAGTCCGCAGGCTAGGGGAGTTTCGCCCCCACACCCTGTACCAGCTGCCGTCCCATCTTCAGCTGATCTCCCAGGAGATAATTTCCCAGGGTGTCAGGTTTGATCTGAGAGCGGTGTGTACGAATGGCGAGACCCTTTTTGATTCGCAGAGGGCTTTGATAGAGGAGGCTTTCGGGGTGGCGCCGAGGGATCAGTATGGCTCTGCGGAGTTCCCGAGGATCGCCTGGGAGTGCGAGGAGGGGGTTTACCATGTCCTACCGGAGCTGGTGGTGGAGATCCTGGACGATGTTGGGGAGCCTGTCGGGGAGGGCGAGAGGGGAAGGGTGGTCTGCACGGATATATACAACAGGGTCATGCCACTTATCAGGTATGACACGGGTGATTTGGCGGTTAGAGGACCTGGTGGGTGTCGCTGTGGGAGAACTCTCCCGACACTTCTAAGTGTTGAGGGGAAGGAGGATGATTTCCTGGTCACCAGGGATGGGGAGCTGGTCACTCCCCGGGCGCTTGACGGGTCTCTTGCCTCCACCCAGGAGATACTGATGTACGAGGCCCATCAGCGTCACCCGGGTCGTCTAACACTCAAGCTCGTAATGGCAAGACCGGGGCTGGATCCCGAGTTGTTGCCGGGTATCAAGGTTTTCCGAGATGGGCTTGGCAGGAGGTTCGACGTTGAGGTTAAGGTGGTTGATGATCTCCCGCTCCCCGGGTCTGGTAAAAGGAAGACCGTCGTCAACCAGATACCGGTCCCCCAGGCCCCGTGAACCGGTGGGTTGTCCGTGTCGGGAGTTAACCCCCGTGTTTCCCTGCGGTGGCTGGTACGTGTCCAGATGTGTCTCCATCCGGGGCTGGCTATCGGTCCTGAAGCGGGCGATGGTCTCCCTGACCTCCCCGGGAGTTTTTTGTATGGCGCCGGGCTCGTCGACTGGCACCCACTGGCTCCAGGTATTTTTTCCGGCAGACCTCTCTGGGTGCTCTAACAGGCATGCATATTTACTTCGGAAAAAAAGAGGGGGGAAGCCCTAAAAAAGAGGGGGCTCCCTAGTTTCTCTTGATGACGGAGCCGAGTACGAGGGCGCCGCACCCAAGGGCGATGGCGACCGGGACCGCGACGGGGTTCGGTTTGTTTTCCTTGTCGCCGGTGGCTGTGTAGGGAGAGATGAGAGGTCCACCGGATCTCTCCTCCTCCCCTATGGTCGCGTCGTCCTCCGGGGGCCTGTCGCTCTCTTCGTCCCCGCGTTCCTTGGTTGAGTCAACCGCCTTCTCGGGGTCGTCCTCCCCGACGTACGGCGTTTCCACTTCGTCCTGTTTCTGGTCTACGGCTCTGTCGGTGTCTATCCCTATGGTTACCTCGTTTTCGTCTATGGGTGTGTCTTCCCACTCTGGGTCCTCCTTTTCAGGGATTTCTTCTACTGCCCAGTCGGTCTCGGTGGGCGCGGGGGCTATCACCACGGTGTCGGTGGCGTTAACCCATTCCTCGTCGGGCTGGGAACCCTCGACACATTCTCCGTTATCCCTGGCCTCCTCGGTGCGTCCCTCGTCTGCGTACGCCGTCCCTGCGAAGAGGAGGGCAAGGGCGATGGCGGCGATGAATATATTCAGTTTCAGGTTTTTCACCTCCCTTGACCGTTCTCTGTGGAGGTGTTTGGGTGAAACGAAACATATAGTCTTGGTGAAACGATCCGGCAGAGGGGTTCTGTGGGGGGTGTTCTAGGTTCCATATCGGTCTCTCGCCGGCCCGGTTTGTCCCCGGGAACACGGGGACATCGGGGCACTGGACACTTCCACCGCAAAACCGCAACAACACAAACAGCCCCAGGGTCACTGGTCAGGAGTTTCTGGTGGTGCACGTCTTCCTTCTAGTGGCGGGGGCGAATCCCTGGGTGTAGATATCAGATGTAGCTTCTAAGCTCCCAGTATTAGTGGTTTTTCTCGCCACACACAGGAACTGGGGCCGTTGATTCAGAGTATGCTTCTCTTTTTTTATAATACATTTTTCAGAATCTCGCCAGCGGGTATCTGAGTTCAGGCGTTTGGTTTGCACCTTTTTTGGTGTATAGTATAGGTCGAATCCGGGAACCGGTGTTGAGAGCTCCTGAGCGAATAAAATGATGGTTCTGTGTTGGGTATTGGTTGTTGTGTAATCTGTGGTTCCGTGTTTCTTGGGCAGAGTTTTGAGCAAGTGTACTGACATTTCATGCTGCCTATTCTGCATATCGTGAATTGTGTTTTTGTCTTTGAATCTGCTTATGTTTTCGCCTGGTTTTGATCATTGTCTTGGTTTTTGTTGGGTGATGGTTTTTGTCGCTAAATGATGGGGTTGATCCTGGAGATGTTGGTGATATAGGTGATATCGGTGTACTGGTGGGGGGTAGGCTTGTGCCGGGTGAGGACGTTGTCCTTGTCACCAGAACCGACGTGTCCAGGGACGGGGCTTTTGGTGAGAGGTTTCTTTTCGTGACTTCGAGGCGTGTCATGGTTTACACACCGGGTGAGGATGACCCGGATGTCGAGATCGGTCTGGATCAGGTTAAGAGCGTGGAGGCGAAGCACCTGGTGGGCCAGGTGGTTCTGGAGGTGGAGACGGAGGACCGTAGGGTGGAGGTTCTGCGTGCAAGTAACTCGTTGTCAACCAGGTTCTCTAAGATCGCTAAATCCCTTGCAGATGCTTCCAGCAGTGGGGAAAGACCCGTATTTTTTCTGGATGAAGATGAGGAGGCCAGGCTCTGTCCCCAGTGCGGTAAACTTCTTCCTGAGAAGGGTGGTTTTTGCCCCGCCTGTCTGAAGAAGAGGAAGGTGTTGAGGAGGTTCTGGAAGTATGTCAGGCCTCATTGGACGAGGTTCACCCTGGTCGTGGTCGTTATTCTTCTGGGCATGGCTGTCTCTCTTCTTCCCCCTCTTCTCGTCAGGGAGCTGGTGGATGGTGTCCTGTTGGTTAAGGGTAGCAGGGATCGGCTTCTGCTCCTGATCGGCGCCCTGATCGGTGTCCATGTAACGAGTTCGGTTCTGGGTATTGTCCGGGGGAGGGTGGCGGCTTGGTTGAGCTCCAGGATTATCCACGAGATCAGGTTCGATCTCTATACGGCTATTCAGGGGCTTAATTTGAGGAGGATTGATAAGACCCAGACCGGGGCTTTGATGTCCCGGTTGACCCGGGATACCCATCGTTTGAACTGGGTTTTCGCTGATCTCGGCATGATGATCGTCCCATCGGTTCTTCAGCTTGTCGGGATCTGCTTTATGCTGGTTTTGCTTAACTGGAGGTTGGCGGTACTTGTGCTCCTGCCGGCTCCTGCGATTATTTTCGCAACGGTCTGGCTGTATCGGTATCTTCACATCCTCTACCACAGGGTGTGGCAGCGGGAGTCGAAGATGATGGCCCAGGCACAGGACTCTATTTCGGGTATCAGGGTTGTTAAGGCCTTTACCCAGGAGCCCGCGGAGGTTAGGCGTTTCGGTGAGCGGAGCCACGAGACCTATGTCATGACCGCTATGGCTGATAGCACCTGGGCAACTGCGTTTCCCTTGATCTCTTTCATCACGATGACGTCTACTTTTCTTGTCTGGTATTTCGGTGGTCTGAGGGTCATCAACGATACCCTGACCCTGGGTACCTTGATGGCTTTCTTCACCTATCTGGGTATGTTTTACAGCCCGCTCCAGATGCTCACCAGGATGACTGACCATATGAACCGGGCCTTCACAGCTGCCCAGCGGCTTTTCGAGATAACCGATGCTGACCAGGAGATCTACGAGGATCCCAACGCCATGTCCCTTGTCGACCCGGCTGGTGGGTTCAGTTTTGAGAACGTTCACTTTGGTTACCTGAAGGACAAGCCGGTGATCAAGGGAATGGATGTAGAGGTCAGGGCCGGGGAGATGATAGGCCTGGTGGGTAGGTCGGGTGTGGGTAAAACCACGATGATTAATCTGGTTTGCCGTTTCTACGACGTGGACGAGGGGGCGATAAAGATTGACGGAGTGGACATCAGGAAGATCAAGCTGAGGGATCTGAGGCGCAATATCGGTATTGTGCCCCAGGAGTCCTTCCTGTTTAACGGAACCATTGCTGAAAACATCGCCTACTCCCGGCCGGACTCGACGAGGGATGAGATCATTCAGGCCGCGATCGCGGCGAATGCCCACGGTTTCATAATGCGTTTCCCGGATGGTTACGACACCATCGTTGGTGAGAGGGGGTCGAGGGTTTCGGGTGGAGAGAAGCAAAGGATCGCGATAGCCCGGGCCATACTCCATGACCCCAAGATCCTGATCCTTGACGAGGCAACATCCCTGGTTGATACCCAGACGGAGGCCCTGATCCAGGAGGCCCTCGCCCATCTTGTTAAGGGTAGGACGACTTTCGCTATAGCCCATCGGCTATCCACCCTGAGAAACGCTGATAAACTCCTGGTTATCGATGACGGTAAGAAGGCAGAGTTCGGGACTCATGACGAGTTGTTGGAGAGAAAAGGTGTTTACTACAAACTGGTGGAGATGCAGACCAAGCTTTCCTCGATAAAGGCGGTGGACGGGTGAGTGATGGGGTGAGTCAGGGCCAGGGATGTTGGGATTGGAGGGGTGTAGATGGATGGTGTTGATATGTCTGTGCAGGTTTCGGTTGAGCCCGAGAAGGAGCCGGATTTCGAGTATCTCGACCCTGCAAGTGTTAGGTTGTTCCGATCTGGGCGGGGCTGGCTGATGCTCGAGGTCGGGGATGATCGGTGTTACATAGATGTCAGGGTGGTCCGGTCATTCCCGCTGTCGGATCCCGGGCATTACTATGGGTTTCTTAACGCCAAGGACAGGGTTATCGGGATCATCGTTGATCCATCAGGACTCGACCCAGGGTCCAGGGAGATCGCCGAACAGGAGCTGACCCGTCGGTATTTCACCCCGATCATCAGTCGTTTCATCCGGATGAGGGAAGAGCACGGGGTCGTTTACAGCGATGTTGAGACAAATCTCGGCCCCAGAGAGTTCGTTGTCAAAGGTATGCGTGATTCCATACTGGATCTCGGTGACGGGAGGGTGCTGATCAATGACGTTGAAGGAAATAGGTACATGGTGAAGGACTGGCACGGCCTTGACAGCAAATCAAAAAAATTGCTTGAGAGGGTGCTTTAACCCAGCAGGATCCAGGGCTGACCCGGGTGAGGGGTCGAGAAAATCTGATAGTATCCTGGGGGCCAGCCCACTCTTACCTACCAGGTGCTTATCTTCATTCCTTGATCCTTGTGTAGGGCTGGGTGTTCCTAGTTATCCCCCCTGGGGTTAACGGTTTTTTAGGGTGTGTAGCTGCAGGCATTATATGGTGAGTGCAAGGCGGATCAGGACAATCAGCACCATTACCATGGTGAACAGGGTTAGTCCGCCGAACACCCCGAGCCCGATCTTTATCAGGGTGCCGTGCCTGTCCAGGAAGTCGAGGATTCCGCCGGATTTCTCCATGGACTGGTTGATCTGCTCCAGCACAGTCCGGGACTCCGCCACGGTGGCGTTGACGCTGTCCAGGAGGGTCTCCATCCTGGGCTGGCTCTCGGCCCTGAAGCGGGCGATGGTTCCCCTGGTCTCCTCGAGTATCCTGTGTATGACGCCGGGCTCGTCGACGGGCACCCACTTGATGCGGTAGATGGCCTTCTCGACCTTGAGCTTCTCCCGGAGGTAGTAACGGAGCCTGCCCTGGACGGCGTGGTAGTTCTCCATGTAGGCGGAGACGGCGTTCTGGTTGAGCTCTGTGGCGACGCTGGCGGCCATGGGCTGCATGGCTATCGTGGATGCCTTGCCCTTCAGCGCCATGCTCGGCCCGCTCGCCAGGACCGCGTGGAGGATGGACCCGTCGATGGTCCCCGCGGTGCTCGTGAACCCGGCTGACCCGACCCCGTGGTGTTCCCTGCCGGGGTTATCCCCTGGATTGCCGGGGTTCCCTCCCGCGCCCCCCGGGTTCGTCGGGTTGGTTGGGCTGACCATGTTTTTCTCGGCCTTCATGGCGGTGCCGACCATCTTGGCCATCTGGAACTGGGCTGGCTGTGCCCTGACCAGGGCGTCCTGTAGCTGACTCGAAACTGCGGTGCTCTTCTCCACCAGCTTCTCCAGGTTGGCCATGGAGGCCTCAAGTACCTGCAGCTCGGCCTGCTTGGCCTCGGCGAGCTCGTGGACCGGGACGGCTTTCCAGGTCCTCACAACGAAGAGCTTCTTGACCTCCCCGAGTATCTCGTGGGACTCCTCCAGGTTGTCGTTTGCCGTGTCCAGTATCTCCTCTATGCGGGGCTGTTCAAGGGTGTTGAACCTCTCCAGTATCTGCTGGAGGCTGTATATGCTGCTGGGCACCACCCCGGGTTCCTCGTAGAGGATCTCGTTTATGGCCTTCCTCACCACCGCCAGCTTTGTCCTGACGGCCAGCTCGCGGTAGTCCACCCCGCCGAAGATGGCTCCCCAGAAGCTGTCGGTCCAGGAGCGGTCGTCGTCTGATTTCCCCAGGGACGCCAGCTCGGCGAGGAGTTCGGCCTCCCTCTGCCGGAGGGCCTCGAGGCGCTCCACCTCCTCGTCCCAGAGGTCGTCCTCGTCCCGGGGTGTGAGTCGCCTTACGGTGAGCATCTCCTCCATCTCCTTGAGGAACGAGGAGAGGTCCTTGCCCAGCTTCGTGACTGTCGACCCGACGGCTGCCAGAGCCGTGCCTGCGCCGTCGGAGATCTCCTCCAGGGCATCACCAGCCTTGTCTGCGGCCTTCCCGGCCTTGTACGCGGTCTTCCCTACGTTGTAGAGGCCCCCGGTTAGGGCCCCGAATACCCAGTCATCCCACGCCATGCATAACACCTGCCGGCCCGTATTCCTAGCGGGCCTTGTAGGATGGTGGCCTGTCCGGGCTCTAATACCTGCCGAAAGGGGGAAGGTTCCCCGGCTACGGTTCTTCTCGGGGGCGGCCGATACTTACATATTATCGTTTTTGCGATCGGGGTGTTGCACGGCAGGTCCACCCCCGGCCCCCCCCCCCGGACTCGAAACCGGAATGATGGATGGGAGGGAGGCCCCTTGAGATGCGCCTTCTCAGTATCCCTGGACGTCCAGACCCTCGATCCTCTCGAAGTGTCGGGGGTTTCTCGTGAGGATGGTTTCACCGCGGTTCAGTGCGATGCTGGCGATCATGCTATCGATGAGGCCGATTCTTTCTCCCTTGAGCAGCAGTTCCCCCAGGATCTCCCCGGCCATCCTGGCCTCACCGTACCCGAGATCCGCGTGACCGTGGGCACCTGCGAACTCCTCGACCTTCCGCCTCTCGCTGGCGGGGGCGTCAGACCTGACCACGCCGACGAAAAGTTCGAGTACAACGGGGGTCGGCACCAAAACCGCCTGATTACCCTCCTCCAGTTCCCTTGCCTTCCTCTCGGCATCCCGATTTCCCCGCAACAGGTCTATCGCGAACGTGGTGTCCAAGATCATCTCGTCTCCTCCGAGAGCCTCGACACCTCCCCTCTATCGATCTCGGAGAGTTCCTCCAGGGCATCCTCCATCCGCCTCGCCGTCTCCTCGGATATCGCCCCGGAGAACCGTGTCAGAGGCGGTTTCCCGGACTTGAGAAGCCTGTCGATCACATCGGTGAAACTCTCTTCCGGCCTCTTCTCCGTCCTCAGTTTCTCGTACACGCTCTTCCTGATCGAGATATTCTTTGATGTCATGTGTATTCTATGTACACAGAGTACATATATATCCTACCCCGTCCTCGATCGGAGATTGTCGGTACCAAGCCTGGCTCCGGACTTCAGAATGGTGAGGAGGATGAGGGCCCTTTCCCATTCTCGAGGTTCTCCAGTTAAGTAGGAATCAGATGGTATCTCTGTCGGGCAGGGTTTTTTTAGGGTTGTCCTCCTGGTTTCCCGGACCCTGGTGCCCGGGCGGGCTTCCCGCTCTCGTCACATGCCCTAACCATCACCCAGTAACTCCGCCACGCCACAGCAGGAGTGAGTCCATGAATAGCTGGGAACAGCTGCCCCAATTATAATGGCCCTTGTCCAGCTCTCCGCACCTTCTAGGACCTCAGGAACATCCGCCCCCGTGAGCCTTGCCCATCCGGAGTCCAAGTCTCCGTGATCCATTGAATGGATACCGAGGCTTCTTCCAGGGACTTGAACTCAGGGTCACCCGTTAAGATTGTGGCATCCTTCAGGACCGCGAGTGCGGCGCAGAAGCAGTCCGCGTATGCTATTGGCCACTGGGCCTTGATATGCGACGCGGTGAGTGCCTGCTCCCGGTCGACATCCACCGGCTCGATGGGAAGCTCGTCCAATCTGGCGAGGGCCTCCTGTGTTCTCTCCAGGCCCCGTTCGAGTCCGGTGATGTAGAGCACCTCCGCGAGGGTCACGACGCTAATGAAGGCCGCGCAGCGTATCCCCTGTGCTCTCTGCAGGATGTCCCTGACCTTCCGCCACCCGGGCGTGCATTACACCTGCCGGCCCGGACCTTGCCGGGCCCTGTTAGGTGGGTGGCCGGTCCTGTCTCTAATACCTGCCGAAAGGGGGAAGGTTACCGGCTACGGTTCTTCTCTGGGTCGTGCAATAATCACAGGTTCTCGTTTTTGTGATCGGGTTGTTACACGGAAGACCGTGTATTCACGTTGGACTCCAAGTCCTGATACCAACCTTTTCGTCTCCGCGATCGGGACCCCTGATAGGTCCCTCGAACTGCTGCTGGAGCTGATGGAGAAGAATTAAGACCTCGTGGGGAATACCTACCTACTGGAAGAGTACGCAAGGTATTCGAGGATTCTCCACCTTCAACCTTTTCAGTTTATCTGATGTGGGAAACCGGCATGTGTTGGCCCGGTTATCTTATGAGCAGTGGTTTAAAGAATCTAAGCCTCTTTTTTATTGAAGAGATGTAGTTGTCTTTCCAGATGTACGAATAGGGCTTCTGAACACCGCCAAAACGGCGGAACTTGTCGCTGATATTCCTGACCATGGATCCCTCGAAATCGAAGCTCTTCGATCTGCCGGCTGTAGCCTGGATACCCTCCCAGAGCAGTAGTGCCAGAACCCCCGGGTGTTCGTTCTCGAGTCTCGACCCCGATAACAGATAGTAGGTCGACTTCGAATTCCCCACGAGGTAGATCGAGCCGACGATTTCCCCCGATTTCGACAGAGCGGATATTATCTTCCTCGCGTCTCTCTCCCCGCAGGCACTGTCGATCCTCTCTATCGTTTTACGGGGATAACTTCTCTCCATTTTTTTGTAGGTCAGTCTACAGATCGAGTGGAAGTCCCTGAGCGGTATATCCTCCCTGACCTCGACCCTGCTTCTGGCCTGCTTAATTTCAGATCTGACTCCTTTCCTTATCCCCAACCAGTTGCGATTAGGGTCAATACACTCTATAACGTAGGTGTACCTCGTGCTCTGTTTGAAATCCCTCCAGTAAAAAGGCAGCCAATCAGTGTAGCTGTAGTGAAAGTTCTGGCTGAAACAATTGAAGGACGGGAGTTGGTCGATTATCTCCGTTGACAGCGTCTGCTTGGTCGATAACACCCTTGGATAGCTGCCCTTTATGGGCCCAAAGAGTATGCCAAGCGTCTGAGTAAGAATCGGCATCACGATATTCCTGCCCTTCCTAACCACGGGCATTGCTGCAACTGTTTTGCCCCCCGACTCGACGGTGACGTATTCCCACATTCCAGGGGCAACAGCGTCAAGCCACCAAGGCCGGCAGAAAATGCTCGACTGCGCGGAAACCTCGATCAAGTCATCGAAACTCATTCATGCATCACAACCAATCGGTTATCGAGGTCCCGGCCATCGAAAACCGTCCAGTTACCCAGGGTCTACCGTCCTTCCCTCAACAAGATCTATCATCGCGTTGATGATGTCAGCGGCCCGGTAGGCCCATATCGAGTTCCGCTTTCTCATCTCGTTCAGCATAAACGAAACCTTCCTCAGTAACTTGCTTCTCTGAAAAATTGCAGGGTTCCGGATTCTGGGGTAAAGATCGAACCTCCTCTCCAGCTCACGACACCAGAGACAGTTAAAACTTTGGCACAGGTTCAGGCTCGGGTCCTCACTGAGGACCCCGGCAATGCTGCCTACGACCCCCGCTGCGTCGACGAGCATCGATTCGGCCTCGCCGATATTCCCCTCCACGATCAGTCCTTTTTCGATCATATCCTCATTAAGGTCTGGCAGCCTCAGGGTGCAGCCCCACTCATTATTCCTATAAATCCCAATTGAACCGTCCTCCCTCCGGAAACGGACGCCGTGGGTCGGTGGAAGTATATTCAGAAGACCTGCCTCAAGCTGCCCCTGATGCCTCAGGCTGACCAGACGTCCCCCCAAACCTATGAAAAGTCCCTTTCCCCCGGCCTTGGCAAGCCTGGCGTAGGGTTGGAAGGCCGATGAATTCTCGTCGTGGCCATCCGTTAAGAATCGAGCGAGCCTGCCGATGGCGACAACGGAGTGTGAGGGATGCCTCGACCTCACCGAGCCTTCCCTCCTCCACATCGCCGCGGAAACGGCCCCGGTCTCCGGCGGCGTCGTATCAGGGTCGAAGACGTAATCCCAGGGCACCAGACCGCCCCACCTTTGCCTAAAACCGTTGCCCCTCTTGTTTTTCGGGATAGGCAGCGGGAAGAGACGGGTGAAGGTGGGGATCATTAGAGTTCCATCATCTCCAACCGCTTCAAGCAGTGCATCGATAAGGGCTTCCGGACCTACGTCGATCCAACCAATGCTTTTCAAAGAGATGCCCAGTGCGAGACAGTCACCACTATCGACACCTATCCCGGAAATATCCTCAAATAAGTCCTCACGACCAAGGCCCATTCTTTCAGGCACTCTCCAGAAATCAAAAAAGGTCAAACAAATATCCACTGAAAAATCAATCATTCTTTTAAGAGAAAGCCAGAGCCCTGCACTTGAACCGGATTCTTCAGGGTTGGATTTTCGCGATATGCGGTCAGTTGACCCGGGTTATACACGATGATTTTTTCCCGAGCAGGCGGTGTGGCGTAATCTCATGTTGTATTCTGGCAGCATTCCCGCAGCGAGTAGGAGAAGAAGGAAAGCTACTGTCACGGCTTGGGGTATCTCGTTCTGGGCATCGTTGACTATGTCAAGAGCATTAAGGGCAAGGTTTTTTGCCGGCTGGAGGTTTCCCTTCCCGAGTTCTTCCCTGGCACCCCCCAGGTAGATCAGGGCTCTTCCAACATCGAGCCCCATCGTCACAGCCTCCTCGTATTTCAGACTTGCTTTTTGGATTATCGATTGGCATTCTCTATGCCTCAGTTCGGTGATAGTCTCCCCTATGGTCTGGTTGAGGCCGTAGTAGTCACCGATAACAAGGTTCTCTTCAGCGTCCCGTGCTAACTTCAACTCGTTGGATACCTCCAAACCCGCGTTCGAGGCATCCAGGGTTGCTTTTGATAGCTCCTCCAGCCTGTCTTCAGCCCAGGGTTTACCCAATATAACCCAGCCCTGCCCCCCATTGTCATCCACAGCCTTTGGTATTACGGCCTGGTCGGTGAATCTCAGTTCCAAGGTGTGAATCTGTGAGTCAGGGGGGAGGAGACACACCCAAACATCCTGGCCGAATCTCTCCATTGGTGTCTCAAAGTACCGGCTTAGGGCTAGTGTCCGGGAAGTGGCCAGATTTGTGGGAGGTCGTTGCCAGCCATTTACACCCCAGACCAAGTAGCAGGTAGTGGATCCGGCGATGTCTGAGTGGGATGCATTGTAGTAGATCACGGTTGGTTCATGTTCATCGATGCCCCTTGGCAGGTGGGCCGGGCCGACGCCCACCAGGTCATCGATGTGTATGGCTAGGTCCGCCGCGTTGTTACTCTCCAGTATTTCGTCGATCAAGTTATCTGGGTCAGCTTCGAATACAGCCCTCCATTCACCTTCTAGTGTCAGCCAGGCGGTCTCTGTATCTACAGTCTCCCCCGGGGTCAGTGACTTGATGTTCATCCTTTGGTGTTCATATACCTTGTCCCTATCCCTGATCGCGAATTCGAGTTCGAAGGGATCAGAGTCCGCGTTCCCGGTATTCTTCACGGTGGCGCTGAGCTTGATCTCATCTAGGGGCCCGGGTACAGCTGGACTGCATGTTAGCGATACAAGCTTCAGGTCGGGTCTTGGCACCGAGATGTTTGTATTCAGTGAAAGCTGGTTGTTGTTCTCCTTCAGTCCTTCGTCAATTAGGCAAAGGCAGTCAACCTGAACCTGTATATTTGCAGGGCCGCTTTCCTGAGGTAGCCACCCTGCCTGGATCGTTGCGGTCTCTCCGGGTCCAAGGGGCCCGATCACGATATCTCCCAGGGTCTCACCATTTACCGTGAAACGTGCCAGTGAGCCAGCTGCAGCGGCCCCTGGGCCCCTGTTGGAAACAATAGCCGTTACATTAGCCCCAGCGGTAGGTTCCGGGTATCTGGGTTCGGTTGTGATGGATTCAACGACCAGATCAGGGAGGTCCATTTTCTGGATCTCGAGCCTATCGAAGATGGTTCCATCGGGGAGCCGTGCCTCAAGCAATAGGGATTCCCCACTGACGGTCACCAATACGTAGTGATGCTCGCTGACGGCGACCTCGGTCCATGGTTGTATGACGGCCCCGAGCTCGTGCAGACCCGCGCCACCTCCCCCCGTGACGATGTGTATCACTCCGTGGCCCCCGCTCACAGATCCCATTGGCCTGATTCTCTCGTAGATGTGGTTGTGTCCACAGAAAACGAGATCCACGCGGTTACTTACAAGGGTGTCTTCCCAGGTCCTTCTCACGGAGAGATCGGACCCGTGGTACCCCGAACTGTACATCGGTCTGTGTAGAAACACGAATTTCCATGTCGAGTTGCAGCTGGACAGATCATCTTGGAGCCATTCAAGTTGCTGCCCCGTCAGCGTGGTTTCGGTTGACAGAGCAACAAAGTGGGCGTTGCCGTAGTCAAAGGAGTACCACTCTTCAGACCCAGGGAGGGCGAACTGATCGAAGTAAAGGGGAGAGTTCTCCTCATGGTTCCCGATCGTGGGCATGACAACCTTTCGGGCCAGCAGCTCTTTCAGGGACTCGAACCAGAGATCCCATTGGGTCTGAACCGTTCCTTCACTGACAAGATCCCCAGTGTTTATCACAAAATCGGCATCCATGCCCAGGATATCAGTACCGATGGACCTCCTCACATCGAAGTTGGACCTGTCATCGCCATACGCCGCGAAGCAGTACCTCTCGGAGGGATCCCCTGGACCCGTCTCGAAGGAGTGAACCTCGCTCCAAGAGCGGCCGTCACCGCATCTGTAGAAGTAGCGGGTCTCAGATAAAAGTCCCTCCAGGGACACCTGGTGTATCTTTCCCGGCGTACTAGTTGCATTTTTTCCAAGGATCTCGGAGGGGCCGTACTCAACGATGCTTTGGGATACATCGTCGGTGCGCCACGTAACTGTTATCGATGAGGCCGGGTTATCTTCCCACGAGAGATGAATGTGCCTCGGACCCGGATCACTCAGGACGTCCGGGGTGGCCCAGATTGCCACGGTCAAGAGAAGCGAAAGGGCCCCCAGACGCAGTGGGCACAGGGGTTTGTTCAGGAGCCAATGTTTATAGGCCACGAACATTACCACATAGAAATTTACTTCTCCCTGTTTATAGATAAAACCCTCAACCCAATTCTAGCATTGGTTCCTGCCCGATTACATTTCATCAGGTTTGGTGACTGAGTATACCAAGAGATGGGTAATCGATCCCTTAGATTCTTGTTTTTCTAAAAACCTAAAAAGGATGTTATAGCGACTCGGCCACGACCCCTTCATTTGGATGTCTTTGCCTGATGGCTGGCTTTCCCCGCGGCTTCGCCCTGAGGTAGACGTGGTAGTGGCCAGGGTTGCTCGTTCCCTCGCTGTATCTGGATGGGTCCCACATGCCCAGATTCTCGAGCACCATCCGAACGTGCCTGAGCTCCTCCTCGGTGGGTATGCCGTTATGCCTCTTCAGGGCAATCACCGGGCAGCCTATTCCCTCTATCTCCGCCACCCAGACCCTGTTGTCCTCGTAACGCAGCTTCTTCATGCCTGATACAGGTGGGCAGAGGGGGCATGGCATTATGTTCACTCAGCTTTTTCTCACGGGATTTGGGGGTGATTGGGCGTCGGGTTGATAACTCTGAAGTCGAACACAGCCCTACTTTTGGGATCCACGCAAGGGAAAAAGGAAGCCTATTCCTACAGAAACACCACTAACCGAGATGGCAATCGGGTAGCGCACCGTATCGATACAATTGGAGGTATTTAATCAGATTCTGTGGGCGGGTGATGCGTCCGCCATGTATGCACCAAGTCTCAAACCCATGACGAAGCCGATTGTGCCGCCAACCAGCGCTATCAGAATCACCTCGAGAACTGTTGCGTTGAAACCCATACCCGAATTCCCCCTTGGCTGGAGCTTTTCTTTGATGTATCTTAGGGATAATCACGGGCGAATATATCGAGCATCCCGGTCTCCCCCCTCTGAACCCCACCATTAAACCTCGTTTATTATATAAAAACTATACGCATTTGGAATGAAAAACCATTTATTGAGATAAGTGCGGTGGAAAAGCAAGGTGTGCTCGGTGACAGATGAGCTTCGAAGCCGGGCGGAGAACGCCATCGAGGAGCGCAAAGCTATTCAGGATCAGCTGGAGAAGCTATCTTCCCTTGAGTCCTCCGGAGGGGTATCCTCCGGGACGGCATCCGAGATCAGGGAGGAACTCGGTAGAAAGGTCCGGGATGTCCATGAGATGTGCAGGAAGATCGCCGATGAGATCGAGGAAAACTTGAAGTCACTTGAAGGGGAGATGGCGGCCAGGAGAAAGGAGAGAGAGGTAATAGAGGCCAAACACAAGATCGGAGCCCTCGATGAGCATGATTATATGAAAAAGATCTCGAGTCTCGTATCCGGGGTCGACAAGATCGGGATCAAGGTAACTGAGCTCACCGATCTGGCAGAGAAGCTTGAGGGTGTGAATACTGATTCGGGGGGAATCCCAGAAAAACCGCCAGTGACCGACAATCCTCTGGAAAGTGGAGAGAAGAAAGGGTTGGGTGGGGAAAAGAATGTAAAAACCAAACCTGGCACTTGCCGTAATTGCGGTGCCGAGAACCGCCCGGGGGCGAAATTCTGCAAGAGCTGCGGGTCAAAGCTGGTGGCGGTAGAGACCAAGGGGGGCGGTGCATCCGGGGCCGGGGGGAAAGAAGCCGGTGTTTCTAGGGATAGTCCTCGCAGGGTCCTCTTCCTCGGCGTACACAGCACAAGGGTCATCGGCGATAAGGTAAGCGGCTACGAAGAGGTATTCGGTTTCCTAACGGGAATGGGTATTGAGGTCAAGTACGAGGTGGCCAGCGGGAGAGGTCCCATAAACCCCGTAACTGATGAGTACCTGGAGAAGTTCGGCGCTATCTTCGTGCTCGGGGCCCATAATGACAGGTTAGACCCCCGGAAGATTATGCAGAAGGGGGAGGTCGATGTCCTGAGGGGCTTTGTGGCTCGAGGGGGCGGGCTCCTATTAACACCCTGCATCTACGGCTCTGGCTTCAACTACCTGGAGGTAAAGGAGGGCCTATCGGATCTGTGCTTATCCATGGGGGTAAGCTTCCCGGAGGAGAGGGGAGACCTGATTGACCCCGCCAAGAGGGTCAGGGGAAGAGACGACCACTACCCGGGGAAGAAGGATGACTGGGCGCTCATCGAGGCCGGCGAGCACTCGCTGGTCAAGGATCTGGGGAAGGTGGGGTTTGGTCCCCACGGAGGAACCTTCCTCAAAATCAACGAGAACCCTGGCAACGGACTTCTGGGCGGTGTTGAGGTGGTTCTGGAGACGGGAAAGAACCAGGAGCCACCCGGTGCACCTGTCATGACGCTATCGAGCTACGGGCAGGGAAGGGTCGTGGTTTTCGGCTGCCCCACCGCCTTCATGTACCCCGAGCTACTTACAACGGATCTAGTGGATAACGCGAAGCTGCTGAAGAGGGTAGTGGAGCTGCTCCTCGAGTAGCGAGGGCGCTGGGGTATAGACCTAGAACCGATTTGTAGGATGTTCTACGCTTTCCCGATGATTAGACCATTTTGTAGTGGATCGTTTTCCAGGTACCTTTTTGCCCAAGGACAGGTTTTTCGTCGCGGGATTCCCGGTTCTCCGCTACCTTGAAAGACTTGGACCGGAGGGGAACAATCCCCACCAGAAAATTATTAATATACAGGACGTTATTATCGAAATTATTACCAAAAAACCAACAAATATTTCAATGAATGGGTCGTATGCATGTTTATCCGGGGTTTTTCTTTGGGTCACAAATAGGGGAAGGTTCCGGTGGAGTTGTCAACTACATGAGGAGAGCCAGGTGCCCGGACTGCGGGAACATGGGTGTAAGATACGACAGGTCAAGCAACCTATACACCTGCAGCTGCGGGAGCTCCTTCGAGCACCACCCTGACCTCTGCCCTTTCTACCACCGGAAATACGGCTGCATCTACTCCCCCACGGGGCGGAAGAAGGCGCCAGGGTTGGAGGGGGCCTTCCCGGACCCCTTCAGGGATCCCTACCCGAGCCCGTTCCCGGAGAAGAGGAAACGCCGCTGACCGTACCGCCGATCCGGTTATTTTCCCGAATACATCAACACCTTGTCTTCCATCGCAAGGGCAATACAGTGGCCATTTGGTAGGGTATCCCCACTCGGTCTCCTCATCCTTAAGAGTATCAAATCCCCAGTTACTAGAATCCCGGGAATATGCATCCTGAGTGGCGCGTGGTTCCCGGGCAGGAAGAATGAGGCGTGAAGAAGCACAGTCAGCGGCGCGGGGTTTAGCCGATGATCGAGCAAATCCGGAACCCTACAAACGCGCCGCCCGATTCATCATTTGGGGAGCTCGCTGAACTGGTTTCGGCCGACCCGGTTTACGACGGGGTCTGGGGAGAGCTTGCAGAGGGACCCGGGGGATCTGTTTTCAGCTCCCCTCCCTGGATCAGGGTTCTCAGGGAGACCTACGGATTCTCCCCCGGGGCCATAGTCGCCCTGAACCGGGAGGGCAGGCCACTGGGCGGGATGCCCTACTGCCGGGTTGAAGATCCCATCATGGGCAAGCGTGTGGTTACCCTGCCCTTCTCTGACTACTGTGATCCCATCGGAATGGACGATGATCTCTGGGGAGGCGCGGCCACCATCCTCGGGGAGGATGGTTGCCCCGTTCTGATAAGGTGCCTCAGATGCCAGCCACCCTTGGAAATAACCGGCCTAGATTTCCGGGTCTCCCGTACCGCCCTCTGGCACGGGATCGACCTCCGCTGGAACCGGGAGGAGCTGTGGTGCGGTATCAGGGACTCGGCCAGAAGGGCCGTCGAGAAGGCCAGGAGGGCGGGAGTTTCCATCAGCGTCGAAACCGGGAGCGAAGCCATAGACGAGTTCTTCCGGATGCACCTGGGAGTCAGGAAGCACAAGTACCGGCTACTTGCCCAGCCCCGGAGCTTCTTCAATAACATCTCCAGGTTCTTCTTTGAAACCGGCAGGGGATTCCTGCTCATGGCCAGGCACGGGGAGCGGGCCATTGCCGGAGTACTTATCCTCGTGTGGGGAGATACCCTGTACTACAAGTTCAACGCGTCAGACCCGGATTACCTGGACATGAGGCCCAACCACCTCCTGATATGGGAGGGGATCCTCAGGGCCAAGAGGATGGGTCTGAGGCGGTGGGACTTCGGCCTCTCCGATCCCGACCAGCCAGGGCTGGTGAGGTTCAAGAGGCACTTCGGTTCCTTCGAGAGGAAGATTAGGTTCCTGCGCCACGAGCCGGGAGATGGTTCTGCATCGGATAGGATCGGTGAGTTCAGGGAGGTCCTTGGAACCATAACCGACATCCTGACGGAGCCATCTGTCCCGGACCACGTGACGGAGAGGGCGGGGACCCTGCTTTACCGGTACTTCGCATAGCTGGGAACTGATTTGGCCGGAGGGAGAACATACAGCCCGCAGGGTAGGGGCCTGAGGCTGGTCCTCGCCCAGCACCCGGCCTCGGTACCTACCGGACCTGGTAGAGGTCAGCCGTCAGCCGCGCTATCTTCTCGGGGTTGTGGAAGCCTCTCACGAACCTGTTGCCCTCCCCCCCAAGCCGGGCACGGAGACCGGGATCCTCAACCATCTCGACGAGGGCATCGGGGAGTTCCTCCGCGCAGGCGTTGATAATTCCCGGGTTTTGGGGGAGAAGCTCGAGAAGTCCGTGGTCAATGGTGCTGACCACCGGTATGCCCATTGCCTGGGCCTCGTTGGCCACGATACCGTACCAACCGCCGTTTCGCCGGGGTTCCGGACGGACCTGATCGACGAGGACGTCGAAGGACTCCATTGCGCGAAGCGCCTCTCTGTGGGTGGTATTTTCCACGATACGCAGCTCCACCCCGGGGTGGCTCTGGGACAGGGTCTCGTAGGCTTTCTCTAAGTACCGAGTTCCCTTCCTCTCCCTGCTGGACGGTATGTGCCCGATCACGACCCCCTCCCCGCCCGCCCTGTTGGCCCGGGTATGCCCGGAGACTGGGTTGGGTACCCATGTGGCTCTGGGGGCGTATCTCAGGAGGTCCGGTGTGGATACAACGAGGTGGTGAGCTAGCCTGTCCAGTTTCCGGGTTTTCTTGCCCCTGATCTCGCTTCCGTGGTAGTGGACCACGACCACCTTTCCCCTGAGCCGGTGGAGGGGTAGGTCCAGCCTCCTTGACAGCAGGGAGGACCCGTGGAGGTGCAGCACGTCGTAGTTCTCCGTAATTTTTGCGGTGAAGGCCAGTGCCCAGGGGTAGTGCCGGGGGGCAAGGTCGAAGTGCATCCTGGGGAAGGGCGGGTCATAGTCCATGTGCACGGGGTATTTGAAGGGGTGGGGCAGGACAGCGCAGTCGCTGGAAAGCCCGATCTCGCGCTGGGCACATGCGAGTCTGTAGGGCACCCCTGCCAGGTTCTGGGGGGCGTGGAGGATCCTGATTCAGACCACACATAGGATTATTCCGCACGCAGATAAAAGGTGAAGCCAGTCCGATCGACAAGCAACTCGGCGGCCCCGGCGAACTCACCTGCATGGGTGGGACACAAGGTATCGATACCTTCGATTTTCCATCCGGGACCGGTTAATGGGTGCGGGACCGGAATTCTATTAATGCCTTTTCCGAATCAATTGCAGGGAAGATGGGAATGGGTGGCGATACAGGGAAGAGGGTTACTATTGGGCTCCCCGTCAGGAACGGGGAGAACTACCTGGGTGAGGCCCTGGACTCGATAACAGCCCAGACCCACGAGAACCTGCTGGTTATAATCTCGGACAACGCCTCGACCGACAGAACCGAGGATATCTGCAGGAACTACGCCGACTCGGACCCCAGGATAGTATACCACCGCCTGGAGGAAAACATCGGTGGTGCCAACAACTTCAACCGTGTATTCAATCTCTCCAACTCGCCCTACTTCAAGTGGGCCTGCCACGATGACGTCATAGCGCCGAATTTCTTGGAGAGCTGCCTCGCGGTCCTCGAGGAGGAACCCTCCGTTGTCCTATGTGCATCCAGGACGGACCGCATCGACGACGAGGGACGGGTGACGGGTACCTACGAGCACCGGATGAGGCTTGGATCGGATAAGCCCCACGTTCGATTCGGTGACCTTCTGGACATGGATCACCCCGTCTGGCCGATATTCGGCGTTTTCAGGTCGGAGGTCCTGGCGAAGACCCCCCTAATAGCGAGCTACGTCGGCTCGGACCGGAACCTCCTGGCCGAGGTCGGCCTAAGGGGCCGGATACACGAGCTGGCGGAACCTCTCTTTTTCAGGAGAGACCATCCGGGGGCTTCGACCAGGGTCTTCAGGAAGCACTCCAACGGACTTAAGAAGCACGACGAGAGGCTCGAGTGGTTCGACCCCTCCAGCTCGGTCAAGGTCCTCCTGCCGTACTGGCGGAGGTGCCGGGAGTATCGGGCCTCGGTGGTAAGAACACCCCTGCCCTGGGCGGAGAAAATCAGGTGCTACCTGGCAATAGGTTCATGGCTCCGCAAGGAGGGCCTGAGGCTCATGGCAAGCGATCTGGAGAGGAGATTTTTGAGGACGACCGAACCGGGGAGGCGGATAGCCGACCTTTTTAAGTTATTGATGAGGCACACGCTAGTGCACCAGGAGGTGTCGTTGTGAAGGTGGTCATACTGGCAGGCGGTGAGGGAAGGAGGCTTGCCGAGAACACCGCTACCATTCCCAAGCCCCTCGTCGAGATAGGCGGCCGCCCGATACTCTGGCACATACTCACCTACTACTCTCACTTCGCTTTTAACGAGTTCATAATCGCCCTGGGATACAAGGGCAACATGATCAAGAAGTGGATGACGACCTACAGGGTGCTGGAGGGGGATATCTCCATCGATACCGGCACCGGCAAGACGGTCCTCCACAACAACCACGCCCAGAACTGGAAGGTCGACCTGGTTGACACAGGGGAACAGACGGAGACCGGGGGTAGAATTAAGAGTCTTTCGAGCTGGATAGGCGGGGAGACCTTCATGATGACCTTTGCCGACGGGCTATCCAACATCGACCTCAGGGAACTGCTGCATTTTCACCGCTCCCACGGAAAACTCGCAACCGTGACCGCGGTGAGGCCGCCCCCGAGGTTCGGTCACCTGACCCTTGAGGGGGAGAGGGTGGTCGAGTTCGCCGAGAAGCCCAGGATAACCGATCGCTGGATAAATGGGGGCTTCTTCGTTCTGGAGCCCGGGGTGGTGGACTACATAGACGATGACGAAACCGCCTGGGAGAGGGAGCCCATGGAGGAGCTGGCACGGGACGGGGAGCTCATGGCCTACCTCCACGACGGGTTCTGGCAGTGTATGGACACGATCCACGACAGGGACCTCCTGGGAGAGCTATGGCTAAATAACAATGCCCCCTGGAAGATATGGTAGGTCCGGGGATGATCTTCAGGGAGTCAAGGCTCAGGGGCGTCTATGAATTAGAGGTTGAAAGGATAGAGGACGAGAGGGGATTCTTCGCCCGTAGCTTCTGCAGAGACGAGTTCACGCAGCACGGGCTGGAGACCCGGATTGCCCAGTCAAGCATATCGTACAGCTCCAGGATGGGAACACTGAGGGGAATGCACTACCAGGTCGAGCCCAGGCAGGAGTGCAAGCTTGTCAGGTGCACATCGGGCTCGATCCACGACGTCGTAATCGACCTCCGTCCGGGATCACCAACCTACAGGGAGCACGTGGGGATCCGCCTGACCCGGGAGAACCGGAGGATGATATACGTTCCAGCTGGATTTGCCCATGGCTTCATTACTCTGCAGGATGACACGGAGGTCCACTACCAGATCTCCGAGTTCTATTCCCCTGAGCACTCCCGGGGAGTCCGTTGGAACGATCCGGCTTTCGGGATCGAGTGGCCCGAAAGGGTCGTAGTAATTTCTGAAAGGGACAGGAACTTCCCTGACTTTGAGGGTGAAACTGGATGAGGAGGATCGTTGGGGAAGATCCGGATTTCTCCTCCCTGGGCGAGGAGATGTGGAGGATGGTGAAAGGACTCTACCCGATCTGCCGCAGCATCACCGGGGAGGGTCTGAGGGAGACCCTGAGGGTAATCGGGGAGCACATCCCACTGAGGACCCGGGAGCTGCCAACGGGGAAGAGGGTTCTGGACTGGACCATCCCGATGGAGTGGAACGTCAGGGAGGCTTTCGTGGAGAACTCCCGGGGTGAGAGGGTAATAGACTTCGAAGACCACAACCTCCACCTACTCGGGTACAGCCACCCTTTGGACGCGAAGATGGGCCTGGCGGAGCTGAAGAAACACCTCCACACACTGCCCGATCACCCCGACTGGATACCCTACAGGACCTCCTATTACGACGATAATTGGGGCTTTTGCCTGAGCCAGAACCAGCTGGAAGGCTTGCCCGAGGATAGCTACCACGTGAGGATCGACACCACCCTGGAGGAGGGCCACCTGAGCTATGGCGAGTGCATATTCCCGGGGGAGGTGGAGGATGAAGTGCTGCTTTCCTGCCATGCCTGCCACCCCTCCATGTGCAACGATAACCTCTCTGGTATAGCCCTGACCACGGCCTTGGGAAAATTGCTATCGGAGATGCCATCCCGCCGCTTCACCTACCACCTGCTCTTCGCCCCCGCCACAATCGGGGCCATTGCCTGGCTCTCCGAGAACCTGGACAGGGTGGGGCGGGTCAGGCATGGCCTGGTGGTAACCTGCGTGGGAGACCCCGGCCACATGACCTACAAGAGGAGCAGGAGGGGCACTGCCCGGATTGACAGGGCCGTCGAGCTCATCCTCCGGGAAAGTGGGGAGGAGTACGAGGTCATGGATTTCTCCCCCTGGGGCTACGACGAAAGGCAGTACTGCTCCCCGGGATTCGACATGGAGGTGGGTTCGCTGACGAGGTCCAGCCATGGACGGTATCCGGAGTACCACACCTCGGCGGACGATCTGGACCTGGTCAGGCCCGAGCACCTCTCTGACTCCCTAAGGAAATACCTCGCCGTCATCGACGTACTGGAGAACGACCGGAAATACCTGAACACCGTTGCCAGGGGCGAGCCCCAGCTGGGGAGAAGGGGCCTGTACCGGGCCGTTGGTGGGGGCACCTCTGAAGAGAGAATGCTCTCCCTGCTCTGGGTGCTGAACCTCTCCGATGGGGATTATGGCCTCATGGACATAGCCAAGAGGTCGGGACTTCCCTTCCGCGTTATAAGGGAGGCCGCGGGGGAGCTCCTAAAAACTGATCTGCTGCGGGAGATCTAGAGAGAGCTATGGAGGACGATTAGGTGCATGGTCAGGGATACTGGCGTGGGAAAAAGATCATGATCACGGGGGCCAGCGGCTTCATCGGGAGCCACCTCTGCAGGTACCTGCTGGACAGGGACGCTCAGGTCCACGGAATATCCAGGAGGCAACGGGATGGTGGTGGAGTCAACTGGTGGAGGGGAGACCTTTCAAAAATCGAGGACATCCGGCGAATAATGGGGGAGGTAAGGCCGGAGCACGTATTCCACCTCGCTGGTTTCGTCTCCGGTAGCAGGGCCCTGGACAGCGTGCTGCCGATCCTCCGCGACGGACTCGTATCCACCGTGAACGTCCTAGTTGCGGCTACCGAGGCTGGCTGCGAAGGGGTGTTACTGGCTGGTTCCGTAGAGGAGCCGGAAGCCTTACCCGCCGTTCCCTGCTCGCCATACGCCGCGGCAAAGTGGGCGGGTGGCGGGTATGCCCGGATGTTCAGGGAACTCTACGACACTCCTGCTGTAAACGCCAGGATCTACATGGTCTACGGGCCGGGTCAGATTGACCTTAAGAAACTGGTTCCCTACGTCACATTAAGCCTTCTGAGAAAGGAGAGGCCGCTGATTAGCAGCGGGGAGAGGCCCGTCGACTGGGTCTACGTCTCGGACGTGGTCAGGGGTCTCGCGGCGACATCCCGGGCCGGGTCCCATGAGGGAGTCGACATCGGGACGGGAAGGCTGGTAACGGTCAGGCAGGTCGTCGAGATCATCTACAGCATTGTCGGGGCAGATCATGAGCCGATCTTCGGAACCCTACCGGACCGGTCCATGGAACGGGTGCAGGCGGCCGACTCCGAACGGACCATGAGGCTGACGGGCTGGAGGCCGACCGTGGGCCTGGAGGATGGCCTCAGGGATACTGTCGATTGGTACAGGAGGGGGCATGAAGAGGGCAGGTTCCCACCGGGGGGATGAGGAGAGGGCGGTAGATTTCCCCTGACTATGTACCCCGCCCCGAGAGGTGTTCCAGACAACCGGCCTTCTCACCGGTGTGGAAAACCAGATCCATGATGAAGGAATCCAGCGGCATTTTCCTGGCTATAACGTTAAAGAGAATCGCCACATCCCGCCTGAAAGCCAGAACAAGGGAGAGACCACACGCTGCCAGCAGGGGCAGGGTGAACTGTGGACCCGTGACTGCGGTGGCGGCAATGGCGAGGGTCGCAAGGGACAGCAGGAGCCACACCAACTCCGTCATCCTCCAGAAATCGGAACCCCTGTACCACGCCCCGTGGTGCTTGAGGTTGTAGGCGCAAAGACCCCTCGCGTACCACCGCCCCCTACCAAAATACTCGGATAGCCTGGCCGGGTGCTCGTGGTCCACCCTCGCGCCGTGCGCGTAGGATATCCCGTGACCGGATTCGAGGATACGGCGGCCAAGGTCCCTGTCGACCTTGGAAACGAGTCCCTCATCGAAGCCGCCCAGATCGTTGAAGAGCTCCCGTGTGATTGCCATGTTGGCTCCTATCAGGAATGGGAGGTTCCGGCGGAGGCGTCCACGGGTCCAGGCCTCGATCTTCCTGTCCTCCGCCCTCGCCCACCTCGTACCCTGGGACGATGATACCCGGCAGGTGGCCGCCTGTGTTCTCTCCCTCCCCATGGCCCTGACTAGCTCCGCGATCCACCCTGGTGATGGCATGCAGTCCGACCCCGTGAAGGCAAGGACCGGGTACCTCGACAGGGAGACACCGAGGTTAAAGGCGCGGGAGACCCCGACCCTCTTCCCCAGGGGAAACACACGGATCCTGCCCAGAGTGTCACTTCGGGCCGTGGAGAGGGCTACCCGGAGCGTTTCATCGGTGGAGGCATCATCGATGAGTACTACCTCGAACTCGTCCCATCTCTGGGAGAGGAGGGACTCAAGGCATCTGCCGATAACACCCTCCTCGTTATGTGCTATGACGACTACTGATACAGCCGGTTTTCTGCCTTCCACCCCTCGTTCTTCCGGTGACAACGGGAAAATATTGGTCTGCCGCTTGAAAAGCCGGATTTCGAAAGCCTTCCAATCGATCCCATGGCACCCGGGTGGGAATTCGGTGGCGGGCTGTTCTGGTGTGACCGGGTAGGGTATGCCTGCCAGTTGCCAGAGCAGGTGCTGGCACTCATCTCTAGCCTTAAAAACAATGGATACAAAGAGGGTATGTTGGAGAGGTTTAAACCGGTCATAGAACTGGCCCGCGAGGAGGACATGCCGGAGGTGATCCGGATACTGAAGACCTGCGGCAACTACTTCGAGGGGGAGGAGGAGTGGCTGGCGAGGTCCAGGACTCTAGTTGCCAGATACGAGGGAAGGGTGATAGGGGCCAGGTCTTTTGAGAAGCTGGTCAACGGCTACTATCACGTCTACGGCCTCTGCGTGGACCCGGCATACAGGGGAAGGGGCGTGGGAGCTGACCTCTGCAGGCACGTCGAGGAGATTGTCTACCACGAGGGGGGAGTTGGCTACATCGGCGAGGCCCTGGACGAGGAGCTCGCCCAGTTCTACGTCCGCAAGCTGGGGGTGAAGATATGCCGGTTCAGCCTCAGGGGCTGGAGGAGCAACCTGGTTCCCTACAGGAAGGAGTTCAGGCAGGAGGGCATCGGCGACTCGATCAAGCTATCGATCAGGAGGTTCACCCTTTTCTGGATAAGGATCAGGCGCCTCCGGAAGATCGTGGAATTACTCGAATCAGCCTCCAGAAGGGTGAAGCAGGTTTGAATGTGGGAAACGGGAAGAGGAAGCCCCCCACCGATTCGCCCGATTTCCTCCTCCCGCCCTACGGACCCAGGGTGGAGGTACCGCTGTGGGATCCTGGGCCAAGGCTCAGAAGGCCTTGGGAGGCCCTGGGAGGTCTACTATCTCGACGGGGATCGCCGGGGGAGCTCGAGGCCGGTGTGAGGTCATTGACGGGGGCAGGCAGGGTCGCAAGCTACTCCTCCGGGGGTGCAGCACTGACGGCGGGCCTGATGGCCTCCAGGCTCCCGAGGCGTGGCGAGGTCATAATACCGTCCTACATCTGCGGGAGGGTCGCCGATGCCGTTATCTCCGCCGGTCTGCGGCTCTGTCTCGTGGACGTGGGGGAGGATGGCCTGATTTCAACGGGTGCCGTTGAGGAGGCGGTGGGGGATAGCTCGTGTGCGATCATCGCCCCCCACCTCTACGGAAAGCTCTGTGACATGCCGGCCCTGTCGGAGATCGCCACCGACAACGGTCTCATCCTGGTGGACGACTCGGCCCAGGCAATCGGGGCCTCGTCGGGGTCCAGGATGGCGGGAAGCATGGGGGATTTCGGCATCATAAGCTTCGGACCGGGAAAGGTCAGCTCGGGCATCGGGGGTGGCTGCCTCTTGACGGACAGCGAGGAGATATTCAGGGCGCTCCCTGAACCTCTCCCTCCACCAGGTATCCTCGGGGAGATGAGGCAGATCAACGGCCTGCTTGTCGAGAGGAGGCTCAGGAAGGCCGCCGCCCCATACAGGCACCTGAAGAAACCTAGTCCACGCAACCTCCTCCCCCCGGATAGGCCCCCCCGGAGGGTCGCCGTCGAGGGCATGGGATTAATCCAGTCCAGGGCATGCCTTGCCTCCCTTAACGACATCGGGGATGACCTGGGAGCCCGGAGGCTGATGGCAGCCTGGCTCCGAGAGGAACTCCATGGCATTGACGCCACGCTCCCCGGGGAGATCGAGGGAAGGGCATGGAGGGGCTACCCCGTGCTTCTTTCCGGGAAACACCGCTACGAGGTCGCCGTGGAACTGGCAGGATCACGCGTCGAGACCATCCCGCCATACGTGCCTATCCACATGCAGGGAAGGTACCGGGAATACTACCGAATATCGGGGAACCTCCAGGTCTCGGAGGATTCCTTCAGGCGCCTCGTCATCCTCCCCCTCCACAGGGGGATGGGGCAGGCCGAACTTGAGCTCGTAGCTGGTTCGCTGCGCAGAGCTGTCGGTCCCGGGATTTGACATTCTGGGAGCGAAGAGGAAATCCGTTGTGCTAGGGCTCCAGTAGCCCTTCCTCCCGCAGCACGTCCACGGCAAGGGCAGACGGGCTTTTCGACAGCCTGGCAGGTTCGGCCCTGAAATCCCCGTAGCTGTCGAGAAACTCCCTGATCACCGCCATCCTGTTCCGGGATACAACGCATGTGGAGCCTAGACCCTCTGGCCTCTCGGTCACCCCCCGTAGGAGGAGGCAGGGAACCCCTAGGTAGTAGGTCTCCTCCTGCAGGCCGCCACCGTCAGTTATCACGTACTCCGCTCCCCTGATCAGGTTTATGAAGGAGAAGTAATCCCTTCTGAGGGGGCTGATATCGACGTTTTCCTCCGCCTGGAGCCTGGACAGTAGGCCACCTCTTATCCTCCTCTTCGTGGAAGGGTGAAGCGGGAATACGACCCTGTGCTTCCCGGCCGCCAGCAGGATCGCCTCGATGGACCTCTTGAGCCTCCAGGGCACCATTATATTCTCGAACCTGTGCAGGGTCGCCACCACGTAAGGATCACCCCCCTCGGGGAATCCGTTCCGGACCGCGAGCTGGACGGAGTCGTACCCCGTGTTGCCCTCGGAGAGCAGCACCCGCCCCCCTGAGCCGGAAAGGTTACCCACGGCCTCCCGGGTCGGGGCGATAAGGAAATCCGACATGGCGTCCACGGAGATTCTGACAGACTCCTCGGGGAAGGGCTCCCTCAGAGTCCCGGACCTTAGCCCGGCCTCCAGGTGCACGAGCTTCCTGCCGGATAGCTTTGCGAGGAGCGCCCCCTGCAGCGCCGACAGTGGATCGCCGTGCACCAGGAAGGTGTCACCACCAAGCACCCCGATGCTGGAGAGAAGCCGCCTGCTCGAGGCCACCGACCAGCGAATTCCCGAGGCCATGCCGGTTACATCCTCCCTCCCACCGGCGGCCATGTCGGGTTCCCTGAGGTCGAAGAGCTGGATCAGCGATCGGATTATATCGCCGTGCTGGCCCAGGAGGACGAACTCGTAGGGTATCCCCCTGCGCTCCATCTCGATCAGCATCGGGGATGTCTTTATGAGCTGGCCCTTTGTGCCTATCAGGATCGAGATCATCCGGCCAATTCCGCCCCTATCTGGTAGGAGCTTGTCCCATCCCTTGAAAATCCTGCCCACCTGGGAGGGGTTTACCGGCCTGGGTTCAGTTTTTCAACCTCGATGCAGCAGATGGAACGGAATTAAAAGGGCCTTATTCACCATCCCAAACTTCTTATCTTCCCCGCGGGATACCTATCCCTGTTGGCAGGAACTCGCCCCCGTGCACTGGTTCTCGAGGGCCGATACATGGAAAAGGTAGCCAGGTTGCTCTGGCGCAGGGACATACCGGTCTACCTCGGAGATACGGTGCCCCTTCCCTTCGGCGTTCGATCACGCTATTTCGACGGTTCCCTGGTTCACCCCAATCCGTACTTCCACGAGGAGTTCGTTGAGACACTTGTACGTTGGCTAGAGGAGGGAGAAACCTGTGTACTATTCCCCGCATCTACGGACACTGTCTCCGTGATCTCCGCCTACCTTGGGAGAATCCAGGCGGTAACGGAGTGCCTAGTGCCCTGCTTCGACACCCTCATGATGGCCGTGGACAGGCTCGAGATCCTGAGGATCGCCCGGGGCGCCGGTATACCGGTGCCCGAGACCAGGCCATTAACGGATCCCGGAGATGTTGAGGTTTTCCCGGCGATTGCCAAGCCTCGTTACGAGACAGGCGGGGCAGCGGGGCTCAGACTTCTGAGGGACGGGGAAGATGCGGTGAAGGCCCTGGAGCTGGAGGAGAATTTCGGCCCCATGATCCTCCAGGAGTACGTGCCGGGGCCCAGCACCCAGATGAGGGGCTGCAACCTCCTGTACAACGCCAGGGGTGAACCCAGGGCCGTCTTCACCATGAGCAAGATCAGGGAGCACAAATCAACCGGGGGGATCACCCTCTCCGCCGTGAGCACCCGGGATGCCGTCGTGGCCGACCAGGCAAAGCGCTTACTGGGATCAATAGACTGGAGGGGCCTGGCGGAGGTGGAGTTCAAGGTCGACCCCAGGGACGGCGAGGCTAAGCTGATGGAGATCAACCCCAGGTTCTGGGCCTACCTGGAGTTCCCGGTCAGGTGTGGTGTCGACTTCCCCTACCTCTACTACAGGCTCTGCACCGGCGAGGAGTTCGATCCTGTGGATGAATACAGGACCGGCGTCGGCTACGCGAACCTGAGGCGCAAGCCCTCCAGGATACCCCTATCATACCTCTCAGCCCCGAGGAAAAACGGCCTGGTGATCGACCTCCCCGACCCCAGGGGCGTGGGCTGGTTCTGGATGCTGATGCTGAGGATAAGGAGGCACCTGAGGGGCGTGGACACCCGCAGGGGAAAGGCCCTGAGACATGTGATGGAGGGGAAGGGCGTTGGCTGAGTTTGACTTCAAGGTGTTCCATGATATCGACAGCGTCCCGATTCTGTGTTCCCATGAGGGGACGAACCCCTTCACCAACGCCCGATGGCTGAGGACCTTCGAGTACCTCTGCCGCCGGAACCGGGTCGATTACAGCTACCTCGTGGCATTCTCTGGTGAGGGCCTTCCTTCCGCGGTTCTACCAATGTACGTCACCGACTCCGAATCCGGTTTTGACACCGTTGATTCTGTCCTCTTCGGACGTTTCGAGGGTGCTGCACACAGGGTGGGAATCTCCGCCCTTCCGTCATACAAGGTTGGCGTTCCCTACTCCCCCTCGGACACCCTCCTCCAGGTAGGGAACGGGGACGGGATGGCTGGCCCGATAATGGACGAGGCGGCGCGTATTGCCTTCGAGGAGGGAGGCAGCCTCTACCTTTCCAGGACCCCCCGCGGAGGGGTCATCGAGCGGTCCCTGAAGGGTTCCGTAGCGATAACCTGTCCTCCTCCGACCTATCTCAGGATAAGGTGGGGGAGCATGGATGAGTACGCGAACTGGCTCGGGGAAAGGGGGCTGATGAAGGGCAAGAAGGTGAGGTGGGAGATCAGGCAACCTGAGAGAAGGGGAACCAGGATCGAGGTAATAGACACGCTGGAGGGCTTCAGGAAGGCAGCCGACGATTTCGCCCGACTCTCGACAAAGATATTCAACCGTCTGGGATCCAGGCCCTCCCCCTTCGATGAGGGGTTCTTCGTGACCCTGAGGCACAACATGGGCAACAGGGTCAAGGCCTACGTTGCGAGGAAGGACGGCGAGATTACCGCCCACATAATCGTCATGAAGTCACCCGGTAGCTGGGCCGTCCAGTTCGGGGGCAACGACCAGGAGAAAACCCACAGGAGCCTCGCCTGGATTAACGTGGTCTTTTACAGGCCCATGGGCGAGGCGATCGGGAGCGGCGTGAGGTTGATGGAGTACGGGACCCGTAGCTACGACTACAAGCTGAGGCGTGGATGCGAGATGATGGACGTTAGGGGTCAGCTGGTGGTCCCCGGCATTCTGAAGATGAGGGTTTACTCATCCTACTCGGTCCTGGCCAACTTCCTGCTTAGCAGGAAATACGGCCTCCGGTAATCAACTGGTAAGCTGCCTAATTACCCATGGCCCAACCATCCTGAAGATGGGCAGTGGAACCCGGGAGAAGATCTTCCTGACCAGGCCGGACCGGGCTAGTGAGGAATCCTTGGAGGTTACCAGCCTTTGCGGGTGATAAAGCTGGAGGGCGTCCTCCTCCAGGGTACCCCAGCCCCTCTTGAAGGCCAGTAGACCGGTGTTGTCCTTCCTCGTTAGCCCCATGTCGAAGCTCTCGTAACCCCGGTCGCAGGACCACTCCAGGGCTCTCCAGAAGAGGTAGTTGTTCGGCAGAAGCCTGAGGCGCCCCGGATCGGAGGCGGCAAAAACGCCCAGGATTGAGGATCCCTCGTCGAAGGCCATGATGCCAGCGACGGGTATCCCGCCCTCCCTTGCCAGCATGACTCTCGCCCTCCCGGGTTCCAGGGTCTCGAGTATCGAGAGGAAATACCTGGCGGACGGAACTGGAAGCCCCTGCCTCTTCCGGGTCAGGGTCTCTAGGCGGTGCATTTGGATGAAGTCCCCCCGGCCGCACGAAACGGAGAACTCGAGCCCCTGCCTGAGGGACCTTTTCACGCTTCTCTGCATTCCTCTGGAGAGCCTGGACCAGACCCTTTCGGGGTCCTCGTCCAGGGAGACAGTCGACCTTACCTCCTGGCTGAGGGCTTCATAGGGTAGGTGACAATCGGGCGTGCTGTACGTGGTGAGCCCGTGGATCGAGACCCCGTCGGCTCCCGTTGCCCTAGCAATCCTCGCGGCCTGGCCAAGCATTGCCCCGATGACCCCACCACCACCGAGCCACAACGGCCCTCCATAGGTGGAGCAGGGGAGGGATATTAACCGCCTGCAACCGAGGTTGTTAACAAGGAAAAGTGGAAGTATCCCCGAGATCGCCCCGCCCCTGTCCCTGGCGACCAGGTAGCGTGGGGTGAACTGGGGCGAGTACTCGGATGCCAGGATATCCCTCCACCGGGTGGTGTGAAACGTGGTCCCTCCATTCCCCCGGGCGAATGTGTCCCAGTCCCCCTCGTCTCCTGGCGGCAGGAGCTCGACGTGGATGATTTAACCAGCCCCCCCATTCTTGAAAGCATCTGCAAACTGGAGGTGGGTACCGGTCTCGATCCCTTCATCCCTGACGAAACTGAGGACCTTCTCCAGGAGCTCGATCTCATGGGAACCCTCGTAACGTGGATGGACGTAGAGGGAGGCGAGGCCATGAGCCCTCTCAGCCTCGAGTATCTTTCGGGTTATTCTCTCGTAGGTGCCCTTCCTGGATATGCCCGAGGTCCTCAAAAACTCGATGCTATCGACGTTGACGGGGATGTAGACGAAGGGCAGGGAGCCATCGCCGGTGTCCACCAGCTCCGGGTCGCCCCCAAGTCCCGTGAGTGTTTTGAAGTTATGGCGAGCCACGAGCTTCCTGACCCCGGGTCCATCGTGGCCGAGTGGCGTGGCGATCGCCCTGGGGCTCTCCCCCGTAAGGTCCCTGAATGCCAGGGTCATCTTTTCGAACTCCTCCTCCAGCTCCCGGGGGGAGGGAGAGTGCCAGCGGACGTGGACGTAGCCGTGAACTCCTAGGCAGTGACCACCACCCCGTATCTCGTTGAGTAACCCCGAACCGAGGGCGGGTATTTTAACCGGGTAGAGCAGGCACCGGGAGTGTTCCAGGAGGCGGACGGGTCCCATTCCCCAGCTGGCCCCAGATGCCCCACCCGGAATGCCCCTCCGAGATCGCAGAAACCTGTGTCTGAGCGAGGAGATCAGGTCGCCCTCCCAGCCCATGATGGAGTAGAAGGTGCCCTCCATGTCAAGCCTATCAAGTATGCTCAGGATTCTTGGCACGCCCCTGAGCAGGCCTGATACGGAGTCTATGTCAACCCTGAAGAGGAACATCTTGGGCGCTTTCCCGGGGCCACCCCGCGACTTGTTGGGCATACTTCAGGTGGAGGGTATTCAAAAGCTTTCCATGGCTGCAAATAACACCCAATATGATCCAAGGATTCCACCATATGCCCTTGATGGACCCACCCGACCCCCTTTATAAGGCTGTCGTCTAATCTAGACGGGAAGATTCAATGGGCGACCCCTCCTACGAAATAATTCCCTACAGGCACGAACACCGGGACGAAGTTCTCGACGTGATGGGTTACCTCTGGGGGGTCCGTGGAGAGATGGCCGAATCCTATTTCCAGTGGAAGTATCTTGAAAACCCCGCGAGGGTTGACCCCCCTGGAATGGTCGCCATACACGGAGGCAAGGTGGTGGCATTCAGGGGGTATTTTCCCAACAGGTGGACCCTCCTCGGCAGGAAGCTCGTGATACTCTCCCCCTGCGATACCTGCGTGGACCCGGCCCATCGGCGCAGGGGGCTGTCCGTAAGGATGGGATACGAGGCGATGGTACAATACGCCGGTAACCACAGGTTTTTTCTCAACCTAAGCAGTAGCGAATCCTCCCTGCCCGGATACAAAAAGATGGGGTTCTTCCCCCTGGTCCCCCGGACCTCGGCCGTAAAGTACACGACTAGGGAATACATCAGGCTAGGGTTCCGCAAGGTGGGACTGCATGGTCTGGGCGAGTACCTGTCCAGGTGCCGGCATCTTGAGCTCTCGGGGCAATCCCACCCATCCGGTTCCTACCGGGTCCAGACCACGGGGGAAACCCTCCCGGTGGAGATGGCCGAAATCATCGCGGCCAGCCCCGGTGGGGGAAGGCTTCAGCTGGACCGGGATAGCGACCTCTACGCCTGGCGGTTCCGTAACCCAAGGCGGACCTATGCATTTCACTACCTCATTGAGGGTAGCCAGCCCGTTGCCTTTGTAGCGATGCGCCTGGCCCCGAAAAACCAGGGTGACATACTCGACTACGGGGGCAGCGCCAAGGAGCTGGAGATACTGATTCGCAGCGTGCTGGGCTCCGGGTTTTACAGGTCCCTTTCAACGTGGGATTTCGCCCTTCGTGACGGGATCGGCCCGTGCCTGGGCTCCCTAGGATTCGTAAAGGCGGCGTTCCCGGATTTTCTCAGGTCCAGCTCCAAAATGGAGGACCTTCCACTTCTCTTGAGACCCGTCAGAGCTGAATCCGAGGAGCAGGACTGGTTCATTGGGGAAGTTGACCTGAGGAGGAAAGAGAACTGGCAGATAAGCGGGATTTGCTCGGAGGCCTACTGAGTGTGGTTGGCCCCAGCCTGTTCGCTGGTGGCACCCAATTTAATTAAGCACACAAACAGAATAACCATCGTTGCAGGCAGTCATACTGGCGGGTGGGATGGGGACGAGGCTCAGGCCCCTGACCATGACCCGGCCAAAGGTATTGCTCCCGGTGTGTAACCGGGCCATTATGGGCAGGCAGATAGACGCCGTCGCCGGGCTCGTCGAAGAGGTGATAGTGGCCGCGGGTTACAGGGGAGAGTACATCGAGAAATGGGCCGCGGAAGTCAAACCCGGTTCCCCGGAGGTTACGGTTGTGAGGGAGAGGGAGCCTCTTGGAACGGGAGGGGCCCTGGTAAACATCTGGGATAGGCTTGACGAGGAGTTCCTGGCGATGAACGGGGACATCGTCACAGACATGGATTTCGCCAAGCTCCTCGGGAAATCCGGAATGCATAGCACAATAGTCGCCGTCGAGGTCGAGGACACCTCAAGGTACGGCAACATGTCTCTGGATGGGGACATGGTGGTCAATTTTTCGGAGAAGCGGAGAAGTGCAGGCCCAGGAATAGTTAACTCCGCACTCTATCTCCTGAAGAGGAGTGATCTCGACCTCCTCCCACCGGGTCGATCCTCCCTGGAGAGGGAACTGTTCCCGGTTCTCGCGAGGAGGGGAGTCCTGGCTGCTCACATGATGCCGGGGGAAGATTATTGGCTGGACGTCGGCACACCCGCGTCCTACCTGGCAGCCAACCTCGACTGCGCGGAGAGGGAACCGATGGCAAGGATTGGGGCAAACGCCAAGATCGAGGGTCGGATTGACGGGTCCTCATGCATAGGACGGTCGTGTGCGGTGTCCAGGGGATGCACGGTGGAGGGCAGCCTTCTACTTGACGGCGTGGAACTGGAGGAGGACGTCGAGGTCCGGGGTTCGATTATCGGAACCGATTCAAAAGTCGGGGCCGGATCAAGGTTAATATCGACTGTCTTGGGCGATAGAACCCTTCTGCCTCCCGGTTCGCGATCCCAAAGCGGCTAGGCAAAGGCACATCAAACGGTATTGAACCGAATTTTTACCAGTGTTCTCGCCGGTTTTTCTCTCGCGGTGTACAACCTTGGTCCGATGAAGAAGTTCTCCGCGAGGGCACCCTGCAGGATAGACCTCTCTGGCGGCTGGACCGACGTTCCACCCTTCTCGACCGAGCACGAGGGGAGGGTCGTCAGCGTGGCAATAGACCTCTACTCGAGCGCCACCATAGTTCCCAGGGACGACCAGAGGGTCTCCCTTATCTCGGAGGATTTCGACGCCTTCGTTGAGGCGTCGGATGTGAGGGAGCTCGAGTACGACGGCAACCTGGACCTCATTAAGGCCGCAATCAAGAGGCTCGCGATTCCTAGCGGGCTTGACTGCCGGACTAAGAGCGATGCGCCGCCGGGATCGGGGCTGGGAACATCGGCCTCGATGGGCGTCGCAATACTGGGAGCCATAAACCGACTCCTCCCACCGAGCAGGCGGTACCTGACCATTGACAAGATAGCAATGATCGCCAACCTCCTGGAGGTGGAGGAGCTCAGGATCCCGGGGGGAAAACAGGACCAGTACGCGGCCGCCTTCGGCGGCATAAACCTGATGAGGTTCTCGGACCCGAGAGTGGAGGTGAGGAGACTGGCCTGTGTGGAGGGTTTCAGGGAGGCGCTAGAGGAGCACCTGTTGCTGTGCTACACGGGGAAATCGAGGCTCTCGGGGGACATCATAACCAAGGTCATGGACTCCTACAGGAGGGGTATCCCGGAGATCACGGAGGCCCTTTTCGACATGGTCGAGGTGTCCGGCGAGATGGCCCGTGCCATATGCAGGGAGGACCTGTCGGACCTGGCCATCCTGATGACGAGGAACTGGGAAGACCAGAAGGCTCTGGATCCCTCAGTTAACAACGATTCGATGGAGGCGATAATCACCGCCGCGAAAAGGGCCGGTGCGGTGGGATACAAGGCCTGTGGCGCTGGGGGAGGGGGTTGCCTTGCGATACTGTCGGGCGAGTCAAAGATGGAGTTGATAAGGAAGGCAATACTGAGAAACGGCTCTAGGATACTGGACTACAGAATCACCGAGTCGGGTCTCGAGCAGCAGTGATGGGGTCAGGGTTCGAACTGCTGGATGCACTCCGCCACGTAACTGACCTGGTCCCTGGAGATCTCGGGGACGATTGGCAATGAGAGTATTTTCGCCGAGACCTCCTCAGATACCGGGAAGTCACCGGCCCGGTACCCCAGATCTTGGTATATGGGGTGCAGGTGGATCGGGATCGGGTAGTGGAGTCCACATGAAACGCCGCGTGACTCCAGGTGCTCCATCAAACCATCCCGGTCACCGGATCGGATGACGTAGAGGTGGTAGACGTGCTCCACGCAGTCCAGCTTTGAGGGGGTTACCACGCTGCTGTCGGAGAGCAGGGAATCGTAGAGCGCCGCGTTATCACGCCTGTTCGCATTCCACTCCCCCAGGTGCCTGAGCTTCGCTATGAGGACCGCAGCCTGGATGCTATCCAGCCTCTTGTTGTACGCCGGTGCGACGTGGTGGTACTTACTGTCCTGGCCGTAGTTGCGCATCTTCCTCACCCTGTCGGCCAGTTCCCCGTCATCGGTGGTGATGGCTCCCCCGTCCCCGTAGGCACCCAGGTTCTTGCCGGGATAGAAGCTGAAGCAACCCGCATCGCCCATTGTGCCCGCCCTCTTTCCCCTGTAGGTCGCGCCGTGTGCCTGGGCCGAGTCCTCGATGACCGCCAGGCCTCTCTCCCCGGAGATCTCCAGTATCGGGTCCATGTCGGCGGGCTGACCGTAGAGGTGGACGGGGATAACCGCCCTGGTCTTATCCGTTATCGCCCGGGCAAGCAATGATGGATCCATGTTGTATGTTTCAGGATCAATGTCGACCAGGACCGGCCTTGCCCCCGCGAAGCTTATTGCGGAGGCCGTCGCTATAAAGGTGTTCGCAGCCGTTATGACCTCGTCCCCGGGGCCAACCCCGGCTGCCAGCAGGGCAAGCTGGATCGCGGAGAGCCCAGAGTCCACACCGATGCAGAATTTGGACCCACAGAACCTCGAGAAATCTCTCTCGAACTCGTCCACCTTTGGTCCCAGAATGAAGCTCGAACTGTTGAGAACCGTGTTTATCTCGACAAGGACCTCGTCCTTGATTGAACTGTACTGGGCATTCAGATCGGCAAAAGGGACCTTCATATCTACTGCTCCTTTTCCACCTTTTCCCCCGCCGCCTCCCTGGCTTGTACATCAAGGCCGTCCCTGTATGGCCTCTCGACGATATCTAGTGGGCATTCGAGCTCGTCAACATCGCAGATTACCCTCGCAGGGTATCCCCTGACCATTTTCCTGGGCGGGACGTCCCTGGTGACCATGCTCCCCGCGGCGACAAGGGAGTGGGCCCCGATATTCACCCTGGGAAGTATGATAGATCCCAGGCCTATACGGGCTCCTCTCTCGATAGTCGGGCCCTCCATGCACTTGGTGCAGAGGGGATGGAGGTCGTTGGCGACCATGACGCCGGCTGATATGAATACATCGGATTCGATGGTCGTGTACTGGGATACGACCGTGTTGCAGTGGACCTTCACGCGGTCGCCCACCACGCAACCGTAATCAAGAGTGGAGCTATTCCAGATGGAGAAATTATCCCCGATGTCGTTCTCCTCCCTTATCACCACGTTATGACCCGTCTCGAGCCCGTCACCAATTCTGGTGTTACTGTAGATCACGGTATTGGTCCGGATCCGGGCGTTCCTCCCGATCACCAGGTCCCTCAGGGGGATATCCCTCCCCGGAGCATAGTTCAGGATGGCCGAATCGTCTACTCTGGCTCCTGAACCTATCTTCACCGGGATATTCTCCCCTCCAGTCTAAGTAACTATTTAGACCGGGGATTTAAATTACAATTGAAGAAAACAATTGGTTTGCATGCGATTCCGGGCAGACTTTTCCCTGAATTCGGTGGAATTCTTATTAATTCGGGAGGGGAGGGGGGTGGGTGAGGGCCATTGTAGTCGGTATAGATGGTGGCGGCTGGAACTTCCTACTGGATTCCGCTTTGGCCGACTCCGGACGGGTATTCCGCGAGGTATCATCAGATTCCCCATCGGGTGACCTCATCTCAACGGTTCCACCGGTCACCGGCCCGGCCTGGGTGAGCTTTGCTACCGGGTGCAACCCGGGTGAGCACGGATGTTTTGGGTTCCTCATGCCCGCGGGTGGACTCACAGAAACCAGCCCCATCAACTCGAAAAACATATCCCGCCCGACCTTCTACGAGATACTTGAGAAGGTGGGGAAGAAATCCATCCTGATAAACCTGCCCTGCTCATACCCACCAAGAATACCGGGGGTGGTCATAACAGGACTCATGACCAGCGGAGACAGGTACATCTTTCCAGGGGGGATCGAGGATGAGTACCGGACGCTGAGGAAATACAGGCCCTTTCCCGACCAGGGACTGATGGCCAGGAGGAAGACCGCTGAACACCTGGAGGATATCCGGGACGTGGAGGAGAGGAGGTTCCGGTGCGCCAGGGAGCTCTTCGAATCGAGCTGGGACTTCTTCTTCGTCCTGTTCTCAGGCCTGGACTGGGCGCTCCACTCCTCAAGCGGCGGCCTGCGGGAGGCATCGGAAAATGCTGGGATCAGGCGTATCGTCGGGGACATCGGCCGATATCTTAACTGGTTTGTGGAGAATTGCCCTCCCGATGCATACCTGCTCCTGGTCTCCGATCACGGTTTCACCGATTACAACAGGACCTTTTACCCCAATGCCCTGCTCAGGGAGAGGGGTCTGCTGGACCTGACGGAGAGGGAGAGGGGAATCGAGGGACCGCACCGTATGTACAGGGAATACTCTTCCAGGTCCCTGAATCTAGGGGTACCCCGACCGTTCGTTTCCCTGCTCAGAAAATCACCTCGCCTCATGAACTTGGCCTTCAAGACCCTGGAACTCTCCCCCGTCCAGGTGAAGAGCAAGACGAGGCTGGTGCTCTCTGGGGATACCAGGGCAGCCTGCATATCTCCGGGCATGAGCCGGTACGGGACAGTGTATTTGTCGGAAAATGATGGATCACTCCTGGGGCGTGTAAGGGAGGAGCTGCTCGCCGCCCGGGATCCCTCCACGGGTGAGGAAATGGTGGACAGGGTGTGGACCAGGGATGAGATATATCATGGAAGGAGCTTGGGGCTCGGTCCCCACCTGGTAATCCGGGTGAGGGAGGGTTGCTGGGTAAACAATGACCTGACCTTCCCGAGGACGACTTCGACTGAAAGGGAGGTCAACCACGGTCTCCTCGGCATCTATGCCCTGGTGGCCAACGGTTATGCAGGGAATGCAGATTTCGGGAGGGCATCGATCGAGGACGTGGCCCCGACGGTACTGGCGAACTACAGTTTGCCCCTTCCAGGCTGGCTGGATGGCCGGCCCATTTTCAGGTTGAAGGGGTGATCCCGGCCTCGGGCCTGGTTCAAGCTTAATAGCCGCCTTGCCAGAGTTAATGGGGAAGAGGCAAGTGATTAGGATAACGGATTGTTCAGGGTACCAGGGGACCTGGGACGGGGTCTCTGAGGCCTCTCCTGCTGGAACCATCTTCCACAAGGATGCCTGGATCGGCGTGCTGGAGAGGAGCCTGGGCATTAGGGTCAAAAGGCTCGCTGCTGAGGAGGGCGGAGAAGTTGTCGGTATAATTCCCGTCTCGCTGAACATAACCCCAGACCAGTGGGGGAAAACACGCAGGCTACCGTTATCGGCTTCTTCCCCGCCGGTTAACATTGAAACCCCATATGGCGGTCCAATTGCCCTTCCGGGAAGGGAGGAAGCGGTTTTCCACCTGGTCAGGCACCTGCTGAGGAGGACGCCATCGACCAGGGTGATCTTCTCGCCCGATCCCGCAGAGGCTGAACTCACATACCCCGGGCTCGGGGGACTTGCGAAGGTCCAGACGAAGAGAACCTATATCGTGGACCTCGATCTCAACCGTGGGGCCCTTTGGAGCAATTGTAAAGGTAACATGAGAACCCACGTCAGGAAGGCGAGGAAGCTGGGGGTCAGGTTCACCACCTCGGACAGGTTCGAGGATCTTGATGATTTCCTTCGCCTGATTCGAATGACCTATTCCAGGGCGGGGTTTTCCCCCCTTCCCGGTCGGTTCTACCGCGAGGTCTTCGCCACCTATGCCGCCGAGGGCATGGCCATGCTTTTCTTCGCCGAGGTGGATGGGTACCGGGCTGCAGCCGAGATCTCCCTCATAGACGGGGACAGGCTCTACTCCTGGTCAGGGGGCTCCGATCAGGACTTCTGGAAGTTCCGGGCAAATAACCTCCTCAGCTGGGGCGTCCTGGACTGGGGGAGATCCCGGGGTCTGTCCATGGCCGACCTCTGCGGTGCGTGAGGCGCCACGAGTGTGACAGCCCAGCGGGCTGCTCAACAACGTGCAGCAGCGAGGCGTCGCCGCGCCGCCCAGATCGCTGCTGAGCGGGCGACAGGCAAGTACGAGTATGCCGCCGCCCTGGTGGCCTTGAGGCAGGGGAACTACCGTAAGGCCATCGAGTTGTTCAAAGTAGTCATCAAAGACTACCCCAACGGACCCTA
>Ga0180433_10000826_pt1 | contig 52641 bp, 49 predicted proteins | sample SS_ome_8_FD_132980 | JGI IMG/M metagenome (GOLD analysis project Ga0180433, IMG submission 132980) | Hypersaline lake sediment archaeal communities from the Salton Sea, California, USA - SS_1_D_1 metaG | ecosystem: Environmental > Aquatic > Non-marine Saline and Alkaline > Hypersaline >...
CCTGTTTACACCTTTTTTGCCCTCTTCTTTTGTCTGAGACCTAATAACAGAACCGAACTGCGTAGTAACAGGTTTAACTTTCCGCTCCACCATTTTCTCTTTTGGCAATGGGTCTCTACCGATTTTAATATAAACCGGGAGCTCCTCTACGTCTGGCCTATAGTTGTCCCATCCAGCAGGTGCATCAGAATCGGGAATAAACGATTCAGGATCCCATGGCCGATGCCAGCCTTGGCGTTCAGAATCCCAGGTATATCCACAACTTGCTGGGTCACCACCGATTTTAGTGTAAGAAGGGGCTTGCTCTTCTTCCTCCTTCGAGACCTCCGCCAGATGATTATAGTCAGAGATTGCATTCTTATCCTCCGCCCAAGCACCGCCCATTCCGGTAAAAACAAACACTCCTAAGATTAATACTATTAACCCTGCTTTACTTATTCTACTCATTTTATTTACCTCCTTTTGTTAAAACCGCTTCTCTTTCTTTAACCCCAAAGGATATGTCGGCTGGTTTGTTCCCAGTCTCTGGCGGTCCGGGGCAAATAAATTTCTATTTGGGGAAACTTTGCCTGTCGCAGCCTTCTCTTTTGGCACGGCACGGAAAACATGGCTTGCTTCCTTTATCGCCCCTCGAACTTTAACCAGCAATGATTGTTCAGTTTTCTTTCCTTCGCGGCTTAATTTAATCTCTTTACCTACCCCTTTTACTGTTTTTATAATCTCTCCTACTGCCTTTTTCCCTCTTTTTACAACCTTTTTTCCAATACCCTTTTCTATATACCCCTCTATTTTCTTTATATCTCTCTTGAAAACCTCCCGGTCAAAATCAGGCTTTGGCGCATTCCGAAACAGGAGGGTTCCCCGAGCCCGGCTATTCGCCGGACTCGGGGTTTTGGGGACAAGGGGAGTAAGGGTTTTCTCGCCAAAAAGGGCTTTTGTCTTGGGGATATGGGTGTGAGTAAAAACCTTTCCGTTTACTTCGCTAAAATACACCTTCTGCTGAATGGCCTGATGGATATTTTTTATGGGATTGGCCCGGGCAGCGCAAGAAAACTGGCCGATAAGTCCAGATATAATAAAGAAACATACACCTATTTTTAGAAAACTATTCGGTTTTTTCTTAGTTTGTTTTTCCATATCCAACACCGCTTTTCTTGATGACCAGACCCGGCTTGACAATATGGTTAATGTAAGTATGCCGGCCAGCCTTTTTCAAAACCAGAAATTCCGTAAACCCGCTTATATTTTTAGTCTCTCCCGGACGAAAAGACGAACCGGGGCTAACATACATTATACAAAATAGGAAAGGCTCCTTTTTACTCAAGGCCTGGTTAATGCAGCAGTCTGCCGAACGGCACATCGAAATAATCGCCTTCTGCTTTCCATTTAACATCGCCCTCACCAGCCTTTCTCTTTGTAAAAACAAAACCGAGCTGCCAAGAATTCCTTTTTCCTTCGGCAGCTCGGCTACCCTTCAGTTCTTTCAGGGTCCGTAGCTTTGCGCGGCCGCTTTTCAGCGGCTTTGCCCTTTCGGGATATTGGCCAATAAAAAATCCGGGTTACCCCACCTTCGGTAACCCGGCTTCCCTTCGCTTCACTCAGGGTCCGCGGTTTTGCGAGGCCACCTTGCGGTGGCTTTGCCTTTTTCGGGCCTCTTTACTGGCACCATAACTATACCATATTTTTTAGCCCTTGTCAAATTTTTCTTGACACCCTCCTTTTTTTACTGATATAATTTTCATCAGTTGCCTCAGCCCAATTAGGTTCTTCCCTTGCAGAGAGTATTTTCCCTTACCCATACCAAGGAGGAACGGTGAACAAGATGGGAAGATATTGTTTCTACTCCACCCTTAAAAACAAATCCGGCGTTACCTTAATTGAAAGTATAGTCGCTATTTTTCTCACCTTGACCGCCTTCGCCGTCTTGTTTCAGATGTTTTCCTTTGGCTACCTCCGGATAAAAAACGCTAAGCATCGCCTCAGCGCTATCCATCTTTGCCAGGAGGCTCTTGAAGAAAGGACTAAATTTACTTATGATGATCTTGCGGCGCTTGGTGATGAATCAGATTCTGTAATCATAGATAGGGGGCCGGACGTAGACTCGAATGAAGATGATTTAGTAGGTACCCGGGAAATAAAATATGAGCCCTGGATGGTCTCTGGAGAAACAGAGCAAGTGGGCCTGCGTATTATTGTCAGTGTTTCCTGGGAATGGAAAGGTAAACCCCAAACAGAAATATTGGCTTCCGCAATTAGCTCAATAGATAACTGAAAAGAAAATGAAAAAGAAAAATAAAATCTTTGACTTAAGCGGACTGACTTTAATAGAAATAGTAACGGCTATCTTAATTACCTCTCTGGTGATAGGCGGGTTAATTGCTAGTTATTTAGTCGTTCAGCGAAGCTGGGGTGGAGGTTCCAAACAAATTGTCTTACAGAGCCAGGGCCGGGTTGCCTTAAACCATATATGCCGCAATATACGGGAAAGCGAATTGATAAGTATAGCCGATGAAGGCAAAACACTTGCTTTAGTTAAATTGGACGGCCTAGAAAAAGACCCTCCTGACCAGATGAAATATACCTATGATGCTGAAACACACCAGATAATCTTTTTCCCTAGCTGGCCGGATGCTGACAGGCAAATGGTTCTTCTTGAAAACGTCTGGCCTCAGCCCGAAAGCCAAATTTTTTCCGGTTCGTTAACAACCTGTTACATTCGAATTCGAATAATCGACATAAATGCCAAGGATGGTTACCAGGGCATCGATTTAAGTTCGTTTGCCTACAAAAGAAACTGAATATCCGCTGCCAAGGACTTTGCCTGCATTTTCTGGGAACTGGCTTCGGGGGAAGGAGAAATGAGAGCGGAACAGACCAAAAAAGGAATGATAATTATTTTTGCCATAATTTTTATGTTTCTTTGCTTCCTGGCCGGAGGGACATATTTCGCGATAATAACCAACGAGTGTAAGCTCGTAGATAAAGAAATTAACTCTATTAAATCTTTCTATTTAGCGGAAGCCGGAATCCGGTATGGCCTCTGGAAAATCAAACAGGCCAACCCCTAAAATAAATTTGCTTTTCCCCCTCCCTTTATGGTATAATCATTATGGAGATGAAAGGGTGAAAAGCGGGAGGGAGGCAAATAAAATGAGAGTGAAAAAGGGCATTAAAGAATTCATACACGGTGTACTTGGTTTAACCGTAGCTTGTGTAGTTTGTCTCTTCTTTGCCAGCGCGGCTAAGGCCGAGACGGTATTAGTTGAGACAACTATTACATTGGGAGGCACCAGCTCCCTGGCCGATTTTGAAATCCCGGTTAAGGTAATAGAATTGGACAGCGGAGAAGAAGAGGGTACGCGGTATAAAAACTTTAAGGTGGCCTCTCAAGGAGAAAACCCCCGGGGTAAAGAGCGGTCTATAGAAACAGATGTACGGCTCACGGTAGACACCTATCAATATGATTCGCCGGACCCTGATCTTCCAGATGAACTGCCTATTCCGGAAGATTACCGGCCGACATTACCAACACCTCTCTATGGGTACATTCCAAGCGATTCAGGAGGAACAGCAAAAATTGTTCCGGGGGTTTGGTCGGTTGATGGTGACGGGAATCATCTTCCTGGTTCCTCACCACTAATTTTCGAGGAAGGCCAAGTTCCAGACGATATCGCCCTGCTTGACCCTACAAATGACGAGGCATTGCAAAACTCTGATTATTCCAATTTCATTTCGGGGATGATGGGAACATGGGCTATTGAATTACTCGCGGCCGGCATGGATATTAACTCCGTTCTTCCTGTTATGTACGCGATCGGAAACACCGTTGCCCAGTCAATTCTTGATGACTCGATGTTTGACGCTAGCTTTCTTGGAGTAGATGTAGGTGATGGAAATTCCTATTTAATTGACTTTAACGCAGATTACTCTGTAGCTGTGTTGAAAGCTAGCGACCCTTTAGGCATAATGTCTCCAGAGACCGGAGAAATGATGGGGTGGGATGAGGTTGATATCGCCGGTTATACAACAGTCTCAAGCAACAATAATTCATCCCTTATAGACGCTTTGGGCAGCCTGTCAGGGGCTAATGGCTCTGTCACAATAGAGGATGGGCTTTTAACAGGAACTTATTACGACATAAATACAGCTGGATATAAAAACATAAGTGCCGTAGTAGACATTGGCACGTATGTAAATAGCACCGTTAATAAAATATCCGCATTAGATAGTGCCGTGAAAGCGACGGTATCAACAGCAAATACAGAATATGCGGCGGCGGGATTCGGTTGGGATTATACTTCCTCGCTAACGGCTGTGAACTCCGTTTACCAAACCCAGAAGGACTATGCATATCAATCTTTTGAGTCATTGAAAGACACTTATATGGCTGGAGTAATTGACACCATCGAATATGTTCAGGCTTGCAAGGTTGTACATAAGCAGCTTGATGAAGCCAAAACGGCAAATTACAAAGCAGAGTCGGCAATCATGCATCCAAAAAATTGACACACCGGTTAAGGGAGATTGCAATGTTTAAGAAAATTATCGAAGTGTTGCTTGTAACTTTTTTTCTCTGGGGGATGTCCGCGGAGATTTTTTTGGTTCGGGCTAAGATAATAACATTAGTTTTTCCTAGTGAAATTAGCATTACCCGATGGGAAGAAGTTTCTTCCCAGAGCGAAAGCGAGTAAAGTTTTTAAAACCACATGTGTTTGAGGTCTTTTTTTCTCTCTAAAAATTTGGCGGTTTTTTCTATTATAGCCGCCCTTTTTGTTTGCCTCTTTTTCCCTTTCTTTGCCTCGGGCAAGGAGAGGGCTCTTGAGACAACTTACCAGCAGCGTCCCTTTATTTTTTTCCATCCGAGATTCGATAAAACCAAACAAATCACCGGCTATTGGGTTTTTAATCTTATTAAAGATCCCTCGGGTAAAACACAGACTGTTTGGATTGTTGCCTGCGATAAAAAGCGTATCCCGCAATATTACATGGACGGAAATAAAGAAATCAAAGCCCGTTACTTCTGGGAATTTGATGAGGAAGGAAAACCCAAAAGCTGGTTAATAAAAGAGGTGAAAAAGGATGCCTCGGGCAAAGAGGTAACCCTTGGCGAGGTGAAATTTAACCAGGAGGCTGAAATCGAATATTGGCTGGATGAAAAGGGAAACAAAATACTTCCTTCTCAAAAAACACTAGAAAAAAAATACAATAGCTCTATTGCTTCACCGCTTCTTGTCCTTGGTAATCCGGAATTCATCAAAACAGTTCAGTCAAACCTTTACGAGATCGCTTTCAGTCCCGCAGAAAAAACCGCGCCCGAGACAATTACACCACCACATTTAAAAGATTCTAATTTAAAAAAAGAGGTAAAAAAAGGCTCGGGAGTCTCCAAATTTATGTTAGGTAAAAGCGGCTATGTTATCTATATAACAATTTTTGCCCTGTTTGCCGGGACAGTGGTAAGCTTTATAGTCTACACCTTCCATCAAAATAAATAATAAAGATTTAAATGTCTAAATTCCTCACTTCGGCGGCATGTCCCTGGATAAATTCCCGCCTGGGTTCCACCCGATCTCCCATAAGCACGGTAAAAATCTCATTTGTCTGAACAGCGTCTTCCAGGCTGACCTTAAGAAGGGTGCGTTTCTCCGGATCCATAGTTGTCTCCCAGAGCTGGGATGGATTCATCTCCCCCAATCCTTTATAGCGTTGAATAGTCACTCCCTCTCGGCCTAATTCCTTGACCTTTTCTAAAATCTCCCTGAGGCTATAAAGAGGAATTTCTTCATTGCCTGTCAAGGTAGTATTCCTGGCGGCCGATGAGAGCGTTTTTCCTTGCTTCTCTTTCCTCTTTTTGATGAAGAATAAAGGCTTTTTCTCTCCTTCTTTCTTTTTCCCCTTCTTGTTTTTCCGGACAACAAAGGAGATTTCTTCTTCACCCCCTCCCAGGGTTTCTCGATTAACCTTTATCCCCTTTTTTTCCAGGTTTTTTATCACCCCTTCGACGTCCTCTGCCTCAATAAACTCCACCGTCTCCATGGACGAAAAGGCTCCAGCCTGGCTGGAATTTTCCACGCTCCCTGAGTCCTCTTCCTCTAAAAAATGAGCAAACTCTTTTTCTGAATAGACAAAAATTTCTTCCTTCTCTTTCGTCCGAATTTGATAAAGGGGGAGTTTTTTTGTTTTGGGGTGCCGCTGGACGAGGAATTTTTCTAAAGACATCCCCTTGCGCTTGAGGGCTATAGAAAGCTTCTCTAATTCTAGTAAATCCTTGATAATTTCTCGAAACTGAGTTTCGGTAAAAGACTGCTTCCCTTCCCCCAGTGCTAACTCGCGATTGCTAATCCCCTGCCTGACAAGGAAATTCTCCAACTCTTTTTCGCTTTCCACGTAACGCCCCTCTCCGCCTTTAGCCAGGCGGTAAAGCGGCGGTTGGGCAATATAGACATAACCTTGTTCAACAAGCGGCTGCATCTCCCGGTAAAAAAAGGTCAGGAGCAGTGTCCTGATATGAGCGCCATCGACATCGGCATCGGTCATTAAAATAATTTTTTTATATCTGACCTTCTCCAGGTTAAACTCATTCTGGACGCCGGCGCCAATGGCGGTAATCATACTGCGAATCTCTTCATTGCTCAAAACTTTATCCAGACGGGCTTTCTCTACGTTAATAATCTTTCCTTTAACGGGAAGAATCGCCTGAAAACGGCGGTCTCTGCCTTGTTTAGCCGAGCCCCCGGCTGAATCTCCTTCGACGAGATAAAGCTCACAAAGAGCCGGGTCTGTTTCTGAACAATCGGCCAATTTCCCGGGGAGATTGCTTCCTTCCAGGGCGCCCTTGCGGCGGGTTAGCTCCCGGGCTTTCCTGGCCGCTTCCCGGGCCTGGCGGGAAAGGACACATTTCTCCATGATTTTTCTGGCGACCGGCGGGTGTTCCTCTAAAAACTCAGATAATCCTTCGTTCACCAGCGACTCAACTATGCCTTTTATCTCGCTATTTCCCAGGCGTGTCTTCGTCTGCCCTTCAAATTGGGGGTCGGGCAGCTTAACCGAAATCAAGGCCGTCAATCCCTCGCGGACATCATCCCCGGACAAAGAGACTCCGTCGGATTTAAAAACATTGTTCTTCCGGGCATAATCGTTCGTTGTCCGGGTAAGGGCTGTCCGAAATCCGATTAGATGACTCCCGCCCTCTATGGTATTAATGTTATTGGCGAAAGAAAAAACATTCTCCGCATATCCATCATTGTATTGCAGGGCAACTTCTACTACAACCCCATTTTTTTCCTTGTGTAAATAAATCGGTTTTTTGTGCAAAACATTTTTATTTTTATTAAGGTGCTGGACAAAGGAAATAATCCCTCCTTCATACTGAAAAATAAATTCTTTATTCTTCCTTTCATCAGAAAATTTTATTTTCAACCCCGGGTTAAGAAAAGCCAATTCACGCAGCCGGTTAGAAAGAACGTCAAGATTAAAGTCAATGGAAGAGAAAATTTGCTGGTCCGGCTTAAAGGAAATACGCGTCCCCTGCTTCTTGGTTTTCCCGATAACCTCTAAACATTCCTTGGGCTTTCCTCTTTGATACCGCTGGTAATAGATTTTCCCATCACGAAAAACCTCTACTTCCAACCACTCCGCCAGGGCATTTACCACCGAAACCCCTACCCCGTGAAGCCCTCCGGAAACGCGGTAACTTTTGTGGTCAAATTTCCCTCCGGCATGCAGGGTGGTCATTACTACCTCGACTGCCGGTTTTTTTTGACTTCGGTGTAAATCGACCGGAATCCCCCGTCCATCATCGAGCACAGTTACTGTATTGTTCGAATGGACGACCACCTCGATGTTTTGGCAAAACCCGGACATTGCTTCGTCAACGCTGTTATCCACCACTTCATAAACGAGATGGTGCAACCCCCGGCTTGAAGTGTCACCGATATACATACTGGGGCGTTTTCTAACCGCTTCCAGTCCTTCTAAAACATGGATAGTCGTGGCGTCGTACTTGCGCCTCTCTTCTTTTTTTGTCTCTTTTTGAGGCATTTTTGTCTGGGGTTTTTTCTTTTTGGTTTTTTCCTCTTTTTTGGGGGCCACTTTTACTCCCTTTTTTCTACCTTATCCCTTTTACCTTTCCTTTTTCTATCTTTCCCAATTTAAAAAAGATGTCTTTTAAAATCGGTTTTTCCGCGCCCTGGTTTATTTTGTTTAAAATCTCTGTTTTATGGTGCAAGGTTAGCTGGTAAATCCAGGATGAATTATCCACCCGGACAAAGAGTTTCTTTTTTTTTATTCCTATAGGCTGGGTGTGCCGGGCAATTTGCCTGCCAACAGTTTCCTTCCATGACTCCATTACCCGAGCCTCTTGAAACCTTTTGTCTAAATCCAGTTTTTTTACCGCCCTTTTTAAAACCTCGTTAATTTTTTCTACTTTCCTCATATTCCATTATCCCGTCGTATCGTTATCCCGTTATATCGTTATAAAAAACGAGCTGCCGGTCAACAAGGTAACGATATAACGAATTAGCTTAGGCGCATCGGCATAATTACACAAATATACTCCTCTTTTTTTTCTTCCGGCTGAATCACTCCCGGGCTTAAAGAATTATTTAAACCAAAAATAATTTCTTCGCTTTCTATGTTTTTTAAAATATCGATTATAAAATAAGGGTTAAAAGCGATACTCAAATCTTCTCCTTTATAAGGAATATCTATTTCTTCTTTCGCCTCTCCTATTTCCGGGGTGTTAGCCGAAATAATTAACTTTCCTTGGGGAGAAAAATTTAATTTAACCGAATTGGTTTTTTCACTGGTTAATATCGCCGCTCTTCGAGTAGCTGTTAAGAGTTCTTCTCTGTTTATTTTTATCTTTTTTGTGAGTTCTTTGGGGATAACTTGTTCGTAATTTGGGTAATTTCCTTCTATTAAACGGCTGGTTAAATTAATCTCACCTAACCCAAAAGAAGAAGGAATTTGGCAGGATATTTGGTTCTCCCCTAATTTCATAACAATATCACTTTCTTCATCGTTTAAAACTTGAGCCAACTCTTGAACCGCTTTAATTGGTATAATAAAACTAAAATTATTCCCTTTATTTTCTTTAAGTTTATTAAAAACACAAGCCAGTCTTCTTCCGTCGGTTCCCACGACGATTAATGTGCTTTTCTCCACTTTGAAATAAAGTCCGTTTAAAACATACCGGGTTTCATTAAAAGAGACGGAAAAACTGGTTTTTTTTATGATTTTTTTTAGGGTTTCTTGGGGAAGAAGAAAATTTTTATCTTCTTTAAAAATAGGCGTTTTTGGAAATTCTTCTTTAGGTAACCCGTATATTTTAAAAAAGCTTTTTTTACACTCGATTTCCATTTGATTTTTTGTTACCTCTAATAAAATTTCTTCATCGGGTAACTCTTTTACAATATCCCCTAATCTTTTTACCGGTATAGAAATACTGCCTGGCCTTATCACATTAGCGGGGATATTGGTATTTATCCCTAATTCCAAATCGGTACAAAATAAATTAAGCCGGTTTTTTTGGGTATCCAGTAAAAGGTTGGAAAGAATCGGTAAAGTGCTTTTTGGGGAAATTGCTTTTTGGACAATTTGAATCCCTCTTAAAATATTTTCTTTTTCCACCTTAATTTTCATTTCTATCCCCCTTTTTTTATAATAATTTTAAATTAAAAGTTAGCAGTAATAACCGTAATACCTGTGGATTTGTGGATTCTTAAAAAACAGGCTAAAAAAACGAATATTATAGAAGGATAAGTTGTTAATAACAGTATAATAAATATCCACAAAACAAACAACTAAAAAAACTATTCATTATTAATTTTATTTTTTAATAAATCAACTAATTTTTGTAGATTTAAATCACTCTTTAATAAATGGTCAATTACGTTTACGGCATGTAACACTGTGGTATGGTCCCGTCCGCCGAAATACTCCCCTATTTCCGGGAGAGAACACTCGGTCAGCTGGCGGGTAAGAAACATAGCGACCTGGCGGGGGAAAACCACTGTTTTTGTCCTCTTTTTTATTTTCATATCAGCAACGCTTAAATCAAAATACTCGCTAACTTTTCTCTGAATCAAATCGATAGAAATGTGTTTTTCCCCCTGGCTGTGAGAAAAAAGGTCTTTTAGTGTTTCTTCGGCCAGTTCAGTCGTTATCGGAGCCCCCACTAAACTGGCGTAAGCCACCAGCCTGATTAAAGCGCCTTCCAATTCCCGGACATTAAAGCGAATTTTAGCTGCCAGAAAATTTGTTACCGCTTCGGGGATCGGCAGTGTTTCCTTTTCCGCCTTCTTTCTCAAAATGGCAATTCGCGTTTCTAAATCAGGGGGTTGAATATCGGTAACCAAACCCCACTCAAAGCGCGAAATTAAGCGCTCTTCTAAATTAGGAATTTCTTTTGGCGGAGAATCAGACGAAATAACAATTTGTTTATGTGCGTCGTAAAGGGTGTTAAAAGTGTGGAAAAATTCCTCCTGGGTGCTTTCTTTACCAGATAGAAATTGAATATCATCCAATAGAAGAAGGTCAACGTTGCGGTATTTATTTCTAAACCTCAATGTAGTCTGGTTTTGAATAGAGTCGATCAACTGATTGGTAAATTTTTCGCAAGAGCCATAGAAAACACATAAATTCGGATTGGTTTTTTGAGCTAAATGGCCCACGGCTTGTAAAAGATGGGTTTTCCCCAGGCCAACGCCGCCATAGATAAAAAGAGGATTGTAGGCTTTACCCGGAGATTGTCCCACAGCTAAAGAGGCGGCATGGGCGAACCGGCTGCCGGGGCCAACTACAAAATTTTCAAATTGGTATTTAGGATTCAGGTGGGTGTCTTCCCGGCTTAAAGAATTGGACCGGAGGGTATAGACCGGTTCTTTGTTCACAGAAGGCTCTTGGTTCGATTTTTTGATCGAAACCGAAACATGGCTTGTGGATAAACCACTTACCACGGAACAAACCTGCTCTAAATAGTGTTCCCTCACCCACTCCTCAATAAAAGAATTGGGGGCTTCCAAGACCAATTGAGAGTTATCGAGACTCAACGGCCTGAGGGGTTTAACCCATGTTTCAAAACTTTGCCGGGGGATAATTTTTTCTAATTCAGACAAGGCTTGAGGCCACAGGGTATCGAGGGCGGAAGACACAGGAAAACTCCTAACTATTTAAAACTAAGGGATTATATAGAAAACCATCAGTTTGACCACAACAAATCCACAAATTATCTACAGATAACCTAAGGGTTTGAAATACTTAAAGTTGGAGAGGAAAAATGCTAAAACCTTCTCACCCTTAACCGAAGCGAAACACTAACCTTGGGGGGACGAAGAAATTACGGATATCTACAACCTCAATAAAATCAAGGAGTTATAAAAAACAAACCTGTCTATTTTCACTGTCCTCGAGAAAAAGTCCGTCTGCTCTGTTGAAACAAGGGTAAAGGGCTAAATTGTTTTATCCGGAGACTTCCCCACCTTGTCCAAAAAATACCCACAGTTTATCCACATCCCCAAAAACCACCATAATTGGATACAGGTAAGAAAATTTTAACAAAAAAAATTTTTTTGTCAACTTTTTTTTGAAGTCTTTTAAACAAAGAAGACTTCTAAAACTTTCGGTACGCCAAACAAGTGCGCGGGTAGACAGCCAAAATGTTTCACGGGAAACAGTCTGGCTCATAGCTGTTAGCTCTTGGTCGATAGTCAAAAAAACTCCATTCCTTTAACCATGAGCCATGAGCCAAACAGGAAAGCCCTTGACAACCACCTCTAATTAACTTATAATCTCATAATCTGATAATCCGAATAACCCAGTAACGGGAGAAAGCGCTTTGAAAAGGACTTTTCAACCATCAAAAATTAGCCGAAAGAGAACACATGGATTCCGCCGCCGCAAACAGACGAAGGGGGGGCGCAAGGTTTTAAATCGCCGACGGAAAAAAGGAAGAAAGCGCCTGGCGGCCTGATTTCCGAAAAAGAGCTGCCGTAAAAAGAGTAAAGGGCGGCTAAAAATTACACAGAGAGGTTAAAGGACGGAATCCTTAAGATATCATCGGGTGTAGATTTACGGTGAGTGAATTCAGACATACCTTTCCCAGGGAAGAAAAAATCCGAAAGAAAAAAGACAGGGACGCGCTTTTTAAAAAAGGGAAAGTTTGTTCCGGGTCTATCTTACAGCTTTTTTTTCTTCCCCGCGGCGATAATTTACGCAAGGCAGGCTTTGCTTTTAGCCGGGGGGTAACCCCGGCGACAAAACGCAATCGTCTGCGGCGGCTTCTTAGCGAAGCTTACCGGTTAAACAAGGAGAAGGTGGGTTTGGGGTATAATCTGCTTCTCAAGGTAAAAAAGACGGTTTCTGAGACATCAATGGCCCGTTTTGAAACGGAGTTTCTAACCTTGGCCCGGAAAGCCGGGTTGCTCCGGAGCGCTAGGTTTGAGCCTGGTCAAAGACGGGAAAAAGAAAAGGCGGGGTAAACCGCAGATTGTTTCACGTGAAACAGTGTAGCCGATAGCTCATCGGTCATGGCTCATAGCTAAAATTGGCTATTGGCTCGTAGCTTATGGTTGATAGCTAATTAAGAAAAAAGATGATACAAGGGGTAGTACTGCTTATATTGCGCGTGTATAAAAAGGGGATATCCCCCTATCTGCCCCATCGCTGCCGTTTTTACCCTTCGTGTTCAGAGTATACCCGTCAAGCGATTAGTCGATATGGCTTATTACAGGGGATTTGGCTCGGAGGGTGGCGTCTTTTGCGCTGCGGGCCTTGGCATCCGGGTGGCTATGATCCGGTTAAATAGCGCATCAAGAAGAGCCCGTAGATGATGGCTTCCGTTAGCTGTTGGCTCAGAGTTCATCGCTCAAGGCTAAAAGAAAACACCTTTTTTGCCATTAGCTAAGAGCCAGAATGTTTCACGTGAAACAATTTGGCGGCGGCACCTAGAATCCCATAAAAAAGTGGGTGACAAAAGGGCAAAAAAGCCCAAAAAAGCGAAAAGGACTGAAGAAAATCGGGGTAAATTATGGAAAAAAGACTGCTATTAGCTATTGTTTTGTCGATTCTGGTTTTGGCTTCATTTCAGTATTATGCGGCAAAAATAGCCCCTCAGTCTGAACCGGGGCAGATAGAAACAAGAGAAAACAAAGCGGGCTTATCCCCTCAAATGACCACCGGGCCAACCGGCCATCCGGACAAGCAGCTAACCGGGGGTGTTTCAGGGGAAACAATGCTTCCAGGGCAGGAAGCCTCTTTTCCGGTCATAGAAGCGGGGGAGTCTAAGGTAGAAACGAGTCTTTTTAAAGCGGCCATTAGTCTCAACGGGGCCGGAGTCGCCGGCTGGCAGCTCAAGGAATATAAAAATAAGGATGGCCAGCTGATCAATTTGTCCTGCCCCGAGAGGTTGGCCTCCAACCTTCCTCTATATATCCGTTGGGGATCGGTCTCTCCTTTAATCTTCCGGGGGAAGGAGTTGCTAAAATTGGGTTTTGAGCAGCCTCAAGGAGAGCTGTTTCTGCAAGCCCAGGCTGACCCCTGGAGGCTGGATAAGAAAATGGCCTTTTCCGACCAGGATTACCTCTTTTGGTTAGAACTTAGCTGGCAGAATCTTTCCTCAGAGACAAGAAAGCTGCCGGACTATTATCTGGTTTGTACCCCTGGTTTTGGGTTACAAGATAAAGAAAACCGGCAGTATGCTGAAGCCAAAGCCGGTTTTGTCCTTGGGGATACGCTGAAAGCGAAAAAATGGAAGATACACTCTTTAACCAGGAAGTTAATCAGAAGAAACGCCGAAACCGGTTCAATTACCCGTCTGGATAATGAGCTTCCCGGGATAGTCCGCTGGTTGGCCTATCGGGTCAAATATTTTACCATAATCATCAAGCCAGAGGAAGAGGCAAAAGGAATCCTTTTTTCCGGATTAGGCGAGGATGAAGCCCTCTGCCAGCTAAAAATGCCGGGAGAAGAAGTTCGCCCCGGAGAAACTTTTAATCAACGTTTTGCCGTTTATCTGGGGCCGGTAGATTATGATCAGCTTAAAAGAGCAAATCTGGGTTTAGAGGCAATTTTTGAGAGCGGCGGATTGGCTCCTTTGCGAAGATTGGTCATGGCTGTTCTTAAATTTTTCTATAAAATGGTAGGGAACTGGGGGGTGGCTATCATCCTTTTGACCATAGTTGCCAAGATTATTCTTCTTCCCCTGACACAAAAAAGCTTCCGGTCGATGGGGGAGATGCAGAAACTTCAGCCGCAGATAAACAGCCTGCGACAGGTCTATAAAGATAACCCGCAAAAACTGCAAAAAGAGATTATGGAGCTTTACCGCAGCCACAAGGTTAACCCCATGGGCGGCTGTTTTCCCATGCTTTTGCAAATGCCGGTTTTTATTGCTTTATTTACCGCTTTAAGGAGCGCCATTGAGCTGCGACATGCCCCTTTTATCTTCTGGATAAAGGATCTCTCGGCCAAAGACCCCTTGTATGTTCTTCCTATTCTTATGGGAGGGGTAATGGTTGCCCAGCAGAAAATGAGCCCGCAAGCCGATCCCCAGCAGGCTAAAATGGCCATGATTATGCCTATATTTTTCACCTTTCTTTTTATGAATTTTCCCAGCGGCCTGGTTTTATACTGGCTGGTCAATAGCTTTCTTTCTGTGGGGGAGCAGTGGTGGATAAAGAAAAAGAATTAAATTGACTCGTTGATTGTGGCTGATGGCTCATAGCTGATTGCTTCCGCCAAAAGAGCTATGAGCCAAATTGTTTCACGTGAAACAATTTGGGAATGAGGGGTAAAGTGAGAAACTCCTATAGCGATACCATAGCTGCCATTGCCACGCCTTTAGGAGAGGGGGGTATTGGCATTGTCCGTTTGAGCGGCTCTCAGGCGGTATCTATTGCCGCCCGGATTTTCCGCTCGAGCCCCCGGCGAAATATTAATGAGTTACCCAGCCATAGCCTTCACTATGGGCAGGTGGTTTCCCGGACAAAGCCCATAGATGAAGGATTGCTGGCCATTATGAGGGCCCCCAATTCATATACCCGGGAAGATGTAGTTGAAATCCAGGCCCATGGCGGACCCATTCCTTTAGAGAAAATTCTCCGTTTGGTTATTGAGGAAGGTGCCCGGCCGGCTGAACCGGGAGAATTTACCCGGCGGGCTTTTCTTAACGGCCGGATGGACTTAGTCCAGGCTGAGGCGGTGGCCGATTTAATTCGGGCCCGGACAGAAGGCGCCTATGAAATTGCCCTGGGACAGCTTTCCGGCCGTTTTTCCGCGAAGGTAAAGGATTTACGGCAGCGGTTGATAAAGTGTTTAACCATAATCGAGGCAAGTATTGATTTCCCCGAGGAAAGCGGGTTGGGCCCGGGGAAATCGTTTCAGAAAACCCTTCGTCTTCTCGGTGACGAACTGCTTAAGCTGGAAGAAGGGGCGGAAAAAGGAAGAATCATCCGGGAAGGGATTAGGGCGGTTATTATCGGCCGGCCGAATGTGGGCAAATCAAGTTTAATGAATGCCCTCTTAAAAGAAAAAAGGGTTATTGTTACCCATATACCAGGAACCACCCGCGATGTCGTCGAAGAAATAGTCAATATCGAGGGTATCCCTTTAAGGATTGCGGATACGGCCGGCTTGCGAAAAACCAGGAAGCTGATTGAAATTCAGGGTGTTGCCCAAAGCCGTTCTTATCTGGACAAGGCGGATTTAGTTATTATCGTTCTGGACGGGCACCAGAAACTGAAGAAAGAAGATTTGGATATTATAAAATTAGTCAAAGAGAAAGGGAAAAAAGCCATTGCGGCCGTCAATAAGAGCGATTTGCCGATTCGATTGGAAATGCCCCGGTTAAAGCGACATTTTCCCGCCGGGATGACTGTCCGGATTTCAGCCAAATGTCTTGCGGGGATTTCGAATTTCAACCGGAAAATCGCCCCCGCCCTGGGAATAAAAAAACCCGGGAACGGAAGCGAAAATATCTTAGCCAGCCGCTTAAGGCACCAGATTAGCTTGGGAAATGCCCGGAGTAATGTCCATAATGCCCTTCTGGCCTGGCAAAACGGACTATCTGCTGAGTTTATTGCCTTTGACCTTTGGCAGTCGGTTGAAGCCTTAGATGAAATCTTGGGGCTGAATTATAAAGAAGATTTATTGGATAAAATATTCCGAGAATTTTGCATCGGAAAATAAGCAAATTTAGACATTTTTGAACAAGTCTGGACAATTTTGGATGCCTGAAATTGAGAAATATTTCTTGGAAGAAAGGTTTTTTCGACCCGAAGAAACTCGGGCGAGAGCAACGCTTAAAACGACAAAAATGGACATATTTTGGCATTTTTGTACATATTTGGACAATTACTGGCATGGTTTCCTGAGAATCTTTCTGTTCTTTGCATTTGCTGAAGTTGCCTGTGGATAACCTGAAGACATCTGTGGATAACTTAATACATTTGTGGACTGGGGTAGGCAAGTTTCAACTTTTCTGGACAAATTTGGACACTTCTGGACAAATTTGGACACTTTTGAAGACATAAAAGGGAGTTTTTTGTTGTGTCAAAAGTTTTTGCGGTAGCCAATCAAAAAGGGGGTGTTGGCAAAACCACCACCGTTTTAGGCTTGGCGGCTTGTTTTGCTTTTGCCGGGAAAAAGGTTTTGGTGGTTGATTTTGACCCTCAGGGTCAGGCGACTTCTGGCCTGGGGCTGGAAAAGGATAAAATTTCCCGGACAGTTTATTCCTGTCTTTTTGAAATAACGCGGCCTTTGGCCCTGGCTCAGGAGACAAAGGTAAAAAACCTCAAAATTATCCCTTCTAATATTGAGCTGGCCGGGGCTGAGGTGGAGTTGGTTGAAGTGCCGCAGAGGGAGGAACGCCTGCGGCGTTTAATCGAAAAAATCCGCCAGCGCTTTGACTTTGTTTTAATTGACTGCCCGCCATCTCTGGGGATATTGACGGTCAATGCTCTGGTGGCCGCCGATAGTGTTATTATTCCCGTCCAGTGCGAATATTATGCCTTGGAAGGATTGAGCCAATTGGTAAACTCCATCAACCTGATTCAGGCCGGGCTTAATCCGCATCTATCAATCGAGGGAGTCGTTTTAACCATGCATGATGTGCGCATTAACCTTTCCGCACAGGTAATAGATGAAGTTAGAAACTTTTTTCAGGAGAAGGTTTTTAAAGCGGTTGTTCCGCGCAATGTCCGCCTCGCCGAAGCACCCAGTTTTGGCCAGCCAATTATTCAATATGACCTCCGCTCAGCCGGGGCCGAAGCTTACCTGCGCCTGGCCAAGGAAATTTTAAAAAGATACAGATAAAAATTTACAGTATACAGATAACAATTGATGGTTTAAGTTAACAGTTTACAGTTCGTGTTTAACCATAAACTGAAATAACGAGCGAACGATATAACGGGAAACACGATAACGAGATAACGGACAACGGAATAACGTGATAACGAGCGATGAGATAACGTGATAACGGGGGACGTGATAACGAAGTCGAGGAGGAAAAACATGGCTAGACAGGTTTTAGGACGGGGATTAAGTGCGCTTATCTCCCGAGAAAGCGCCGAAAAAAGGGAGGAGGTTCGCCAATTAAATATTAAAGATGTGGTTGCCAGTCAGTTTCAACCGCGCCAGGATTTTGACTCCAGACAACTTAATGAGTTGGTGACTTCCATTAAAGAAAAAGGGGTAATTCAGCCGATTCTAGTCCGTCCTCTGGGTGACAAATATGAATTAGTGGCCGGGGAACGGCGATGGCGGGCTACCAAAGAACTGGGCTGGAAAAAAATTCCGGCTATGTTGAAAAATGTTTCCGATACCGAGGCCTTGGAGTTAACCTTAATTGAAAATCTGCAAAGGCAGGATTTAAATCCTATTGAGGAAGCCAAGGCCTATGAACGTTTGCTCAAGGACTTTAAGCTCACCCAGGAAAAATTAGCCAGGCAAATTGGTAAAGAGCGGGTTTCTGTGGCTAACACCTTGAGACTCCTTAAATTGCCCCAGGCGATTAAAGAGGAGATTTCCCGGGGACGCCTTTCGGCGGGTCAGGCTCGGCCCTTGCTGTCTTTAAAGAATTCAGCTAAGCAAGAGGAGCTTGGAAAAAAAATTATAAAAAAGGGGTTGTCGGCCAGAGAAGTAGAACAAGTCGTTCAAAAAATGCTTTCTTCGGTGCGTTTTCAGCCGCGGCGGTTTAAAAGGAACACCCAGCTTCTGGAAATTGAGGAGAAATTGCGTCATATCTTTGGCACCCAGGTACGCCTTAGACAAAAGGGAAATAAAGGAAAGATTGAAATAGAATTCTATTCTGCCGAGGATTTGGATAGGATTCTGGAAGTAATCAGACCGAAGTAGAAAATAGGATGAATTTATTAACGGTGCCCGCGAGCAGTTTAAAAAAAGAACATCCGGTAAAAATACCAATTCCTGATTGGCTGGTGAAAGAGGTTAGCTCCAAGCGTAATTTGGGTAGTCTGCCCAAAATTTTAAAGGAGGCTGGTCTTCGTACTGTTTGCCAGGCGGCCCGCTGTCCCAATATCGGCGAATGTTTTTCCCGGGGGACGGCCACCTTTTTAATTCTGGGCGATATTTGCCGCCGCCAATGTCGTTTTTGTAGCATAAAAAAAAGGCCTTCCGGGTATTTACCCGTAGACAAGGATGAACCGGCACGGATCGCTCAAACAGTTCAGCAGCTCGGGCTTGGATATGTGGTGGTTACCTCAGTCAGCCGTGATGACCTGCCTGACGGAGGAGCCGAACATTTTGCCCGGACAATCAGAAAGATAAAAAGCCGCACCCCGGGGATAACGGTAGAGGTTTTAATCCCTGATTTTTCTGGCCATCTCGAGGCATTAAAAACGGTGGTTAAAGAAAGGCCCGAGGTAATTAATCATAATTTAGAGACGGTCGAACCTCTTTATCCGAAGGTTCGCCCGCAGGCGGATTATAAGCGCTCACTGGAGTTACTTAGAAGGATAAAGGGTCTGGATGCCCGGATTTTTACCAAGTCAGGTTTAATCCTGGGGTTAGGAGAAGAAAAAGAAGAAATCCAAAAAGCCCTTAATGATTTACAGCAGGCTCAGGCGGATATTTTAACCTTAGGTCAGTATTTACAGCCGACGGTCAGGGAACTGGCTGTAGAGAAATATCTTACCCGGCAGGAATTTGCTTTTTGGCAGAAAGCAGCCGAGGCATTGGGTTTTCTTTTTGTCGCTTCGGGAAACCTGGTTCGCAGCTCATACAGGGCAGAAGAAGCCTATAAAAGAGCGTTATCCCGTTCGTCGTTATCTCGTTTTCAGGGTAACGATATAACGTGATAACGGCATTTAAATTTTACAGTGGAAATTTTTGTTTTCCATTTTTGACGAGATAACGGGATAACGAAAAAAACGGAGAAAGAATGAAAGGATTACGAATCTACAAATATGGAGAGCCGATATTACGCAAAAAATGTGCCCAAATAACAGAAGTTACTGATGAAGTAGGAGAAACTCTTGCGGCGATGAGCCGAACGATGTATGAATCCCAGGGGGTAGGATTAGCCGCGCCCCAGATTGGGCTGGGGAAACGCTTGATTGTTGTTGATATTGGCGATGGCCTCTGGGAATTGATGAATCCCAGAATTGTCTCCCGGCGGGGAGAAACTATTTCCCTGGAGGGATGTCTGAGTCTGCCAGGGATTACCGTAAATGTCAAACGTGCCAAGGAGGTTACTGTAGAGGCTTTAGAGAAAAAAGGGGAGAAGATAATGCTCGAAGCCAAAGGCCTATTTGCTTTCGCCCTGCAGCACGAAATTGACCATCTGGACGGTGTTTTGATTATTGACTATCTTGAGAAAAAAGAGAAAAAGGCAGTTGAGGAAAAGTTAAAAAAGTGGTTAAAAGAAACACCAAAAATGTAGGACACAGAGAAAAACGGAGCCGGGTAAATATAATCCTCTTTGGGCCGGTTTCTTCCCGGCGACTGGGGAAATCCTTAGGCATTAATCTTATCCCGCCCAAAACCTGCTCTTTGGATTGTATCTATTGCCAGCTTGGCAGCACCCCCAAAACCTCGGTAAAGCGTTATTCTTATCTTTCCGCGAACGAAGTCGAGACAAACCTAAAAAGATTTTTGGCCAAAGGAGGACGGGCCGATTATCTTACTCTTTCCGGGGGGGGGGAACCCACTCTTAACGCTCAGATTGGAAAGATTATCAGGCGGATTAAAACAATAAGCAGACTGCCGGTAGCCGTACTTACCAACGCCACCCTTTTTACTTCCCCTAAGGTGCGGCGAGAATTGCTGGCGGCGGATTTAGTTTTGCCTTCTCTGGATGCCGCCCGCCAAGCAACCTTTAAAAAAATTAATCGCCCCCATCGCAGATTAAAGATTAAAAATATCATCCAGGGCTTGCAACTCTTTCGCCGTCAATTTAAGGGGAAACTGTGGTTGGAAATTATGTTGGTAAGAAATATAAACGACTCAAAAAAAGAGCTTGAAGCCTTAAACAAAGCCGTATTGGCCATTAAACCGGATAAGATTCAGTTAAATACCGTGGTCAGGGAGCCGGCGGAAAAATTTGCCCATCCACTGACCGTCAGCCAACTCCAGAAAACAAAGAAATTTTTTGGCGACCGCTGCGAAATAATCAGCGGGCGCAAAGATAAAAGGAAAAGAATGCTCAAAGCCCTCAAGCCAAATTATCACACTTCGTAAGTGTGATAATTTTCCAAAAAAAAGGCAACTAAAAATGAAGAGCAAGGATATTAAAAAATTCGGCAGCACATTAGTTACGGGAGAAATTTACCATATTTTTAGTAAAAGCATCGCTGGTTTTAGAATATTTAAGCGGAAAGCGGAATTTAAAAGGATAAAAGAGATGCTTCAATATTATGTTTTTGAAAAACCTTCCATAAGATTTTCTTATTTTCTCCGGGCGCCTCAGAAAGAAAAAGAGAAATTCGTAGAAGCCGTTTCTAAAAATAATATTCAGAATAAAGGAAAAATTGTTAACATAGTTGCCTACTGTATTATGCCTACCCATATTCACTTAGTTCTGCAGCCTCTCAAGGAAAGGGGGATTTCCATATTTATGAAAAATCTTCTTGATAGCTACACGCGTTATTTTAATGTCAAATATAAAAGAAAAGGGCCTCTTTGGGAAGGAAGATTTAAAAGAGTTTGGGTCGGGTCAGAAAATCAACTCCTTCATCTTACTAGATATATTCATTTAAACCCGGTTACTGCGGGGTTAGTTAAAAGGCCAGAGGAATGGTTTGCATCCTCCTTTAACGAATATATAGAAGGTGATAGAAAGGATAAGCTTTGTAGATATGATGCACTTTTAAAGATTTCTCCAGAGTCCTATAAAAAATTTGTAAAAGAAAGAATTTTTTATCAGAAACAACTTGCGAAAATTAAGGAATTGACCTTTGATGTATAACCATTTTATCACACTTCGTAAGTATCACACTTCGTAAGTGTGATAAGTTGGGAGGATTGAAACGGGAAAATTATGATGAGGAATCTAGCAAGAAGCATATCAGCCGTTTTAGTGAGTGTGCTCCTTTTAATCCCGGGTGAGGCTCGGCCTATGGGAATGAAAACGCCTCAAAAAGCTCAGGGGCAGGTCGGAACCAAGATTCCCAAAGTTATTTTTACCCGTCTTGACGGAAAATTTTTTACTTCGGCTAAACTTAAGGGGAAAGTGGCCATACTCGATTTCTGGGCCACCTGGTATCCTCCCTGCCGTTCAGCTATTCCTGCCTTGATTGAACTTTACGAGATTTATGGCGGCAAAGAATTCGAAATTGTCAGCATCGCTTTGGATAAAGATATCAAGGAATTGAAAAGATTTGTGAAAGAAATAGAAATAAGCTATCCGATTGTTACGGGCAATAAAGGCATTGAACGGGCTTTCGGCGGCATTGAGGCGATTCCAACAACTCTTTTAGTCGATAAAAAGGGGACGATTCGTTTTCGCTTCGTTGGCTATACGCCAAAAGAGGTTTTTGAAGAAAAAATCAAACTTCTTCTTGGGGAGTGAGGCCCCGCACCTTCTAGACGAAATTGTTGTTTAGGCCGAACTCCGGAGCAAAATTTATTACGGGCGCATAAAAGCCCACGCTTCATAAACCGGCTGAGGCAAGGAGGAAGGCGCGGGATTGATTTTAAGTCTTGCTTTTATCCTGACCGGGTTCACCTCTACGGTGACCCAGGCCATGCTGGTCCGCGAATTAGTTGCTGTTTTTCTAGGCAACGAATTATCCTTAGGAATTATATTTTCCAGCTGGCTCTTCTGGGTAGCCGCCGGTAGCTTCTTTCTCGGCCGCTTAGTCGACCGGATAAAAAATAAACTCCGTTCTTATATTTCCTTCCAGATTCTCCTTTCTTTGATTTTGATTCCCATCCTCTTGGGGATAAAAGGCATCAGGCCCTTCTGGCATATTCCACCGGGAGAACTCATTGGATTTTTCCCTTTTGTCATCTCTGTTTTTCTGGTTTTGGCGCCGGTCGGTCTCATTCTTGGGTTTCAGTTTGCCCTGGCCTGCCGTCTTTATGCCCAAAAGAAATCCCGGACTGCTCTTCAAGGGAAGATAAAGGAAGCGAGTCTCGATTTTCAAAATACACCCAAGACGGCAGGTAAAGTCTACCGGCTTGATGCCTTAGGGGATATGTTCGGAGGAGTAACCTTTGCCTATCTTTTTGTCAACATTTTCCAGTCTTTTGAGACGGCAGCCAGTCTGGCTATTTTAAATTTGGCTTTAGCTATCACCCTGAGCCTCATAGTCTTAAAGGAAAAGATTTTATCTTTTTTGGGCTTTTCCCTCCTTCTCGTCTTCACTTATGGCTTGGGCTCTCCTTTGATGCATAACATAAATGGCTATGCTAATCGCCTGGAATGGAAAGGTATGAATTTTCAGGCGACAGATTTCTCTAAGTATAGTGACTATGCGGTAATTAAGGATGAATCAAGCTTTTATATTTACGGGGACGGTCAATTAAAATTTAGCCTCCCGGAGAAAGCGTTGCCGGAAGAAATTATTCACCTGAGTCTTTCGCAGATAGAAAATCCCGGGAGGATTCTTTTAATCGGCGGGGGAATAAGCGGGGCCATCAGGGAAGCCTTAAAATACCCTGCCTTAAAAGAGATTTTCTATTTAGAAAAAGATTCCGTCTTTATCCGTTTAGCCGAAAGGTATATCGGCCCGAAGGATAGAAATGCCTTAACTGACGCGCGGACCAAAATCGTCTTTGGCGACGGGAGGCTGTTTATCAAGGATTATCAAGGGGAAAAGTTTGACGGTATTATTTTAAACGCCGGCAACCCGCTGACTGCCGAAAGCAATCGTTTTTATACCTTGGAGTTTTTTAATGAAGTAAAAAGGATTCTTAACCCCAGGGGGATATTTTTTTTAGGTGTTGATTCCCACGAGAATTATTTGTCGCCGGAGATGAGAAAATTTAACGCTTGTATCTACCAGACGCTGAAAGAGGCCTTCCCTCATATTATACTTTTCCCCGGGGGGACTCTTTATCTGGTTGCCTCTTCTTCACCAGATTTTTTAACCGATAATCCCCAGGTTTTATCCCGGAGATTAAAGAGACGTGGGATTTTTTCTCAATACATCAACGAAGGGATTCTTCCCCAGCGCTTGAGTCCGGAAAGGCTTTCTTATATCCAGGAAATTTTATTATCCGAGAAAAAAGGAAGACTCAATCGAGATTTTCATCCCATTAGCTATTATTACAACCTCATTCTTTGGGGGAGCAGGATTTTCCCTGAAAACCGGGCTAATATTTTCTGGCGCCTTTCCCGGATAAAATTCAGCCGGCTGGCCCTTGGCCTTATTCTGGCCGGTTTCGTCTTAATGCTCTTCCGGCCTAAATCAGGAAAAGGGTTTATTCCCCTGGTGGTTTCTATTGGCGGCTTGGCCGGTATCTCTTTAGAGTTAATTTTGATTATTGGCTTTCAAATTATATACGGCAACCTTTATTTTATGATTGGGGTAATTGTCGCTTCTTTTATGCTGGGGCTGGTAGCCGGCGCCGGTTTTATAACCCGGCGGCTGGATAAAATTAAAAAGAAGTATTTAACCCTGGGACGGATAGAGCTGGGTCTGGGGATTTATGCTTTATTTATTGCTTTGAGTCTTTTAATGCTGAATCTTTGGCCATCCCAGCCTCTTGTTATCAGCACCCGGATTATTTTTCCGCTCTTGACTGTTTTTTGCGGCATCTGGGTAGGGATGCTTTTCCCTTTAGCAAACGATATATATTTGGCCAAGCTTGAGGCGGTGGGCAGGACCGCCGGAAAACTTTATGCCTTTGATTTAATGGGCGCTTGTCTCGGCTCTCTGGCCACGGCGGTTTTTCTTATTCCCCTTTTCGGCCTCATCCAGACGGCGCTTCTAATAGGCCTCATTTGCCTTTTAGGATTTTTATTGGTATCAATTTTAAACCATGTCTGATCAGGCTAAAGGATTTAACAAAAAGTCAAGGGAGATGGCTAAAAAAATAGGGATGATTCAAAAAAATATTTGCCAAACTATAGGCTATAGTGTATAATGGGATAAACTTGAAAAAGGGGGAGATTTTTGCATTTTAAAAAGCGCATTTTTATTTATCTAATTTTACTTGCTGGAATTTTTTCTCTTCAAGTTACTGGATTTTTTGCCCCGGTAAGAACCCAAAGGAGTTTATTTCGCCATTCGCCTAAGGCAACGGTATTGGAAGATGAGGCCGCTGCCTCTGACGACTTATTCCTTGCCGCGGTCAAATCAGAAACCTGCCAGGCAGAAGTCAAAGCTGAAGAAGTTGAATCAGAACCCTTCACCGGTAAAGGAGGTCCGCAAGAGCCTGAACTGGAATTAAGTTTCTCCCCCTATGAAGTCCAGCCCGGGGATAATCTCTGGGAAATTGCCAAGCGGGAAAATCTTGATTTAGATACTTTAATCAGCGCCAATAAGCTTAAACGGGCAAATTTAATTAATGCCGGAGACATCCTCCATATCCCCAATCAAAAAGGCATATTCCATAAAGTTAGGAAGGGTGAGACTCTTTCGGAAATTGCTAAGATTTATAAAGTAACCATAGAGGAAGTTTTAGAGATAAATGAGATAGAAGATCCCCAGGCTTTAACTATAAACGCGCAGTTATTTATTCCCGGAGCTAAACTTCTCCCTGAAGAGAGGGAATATATTTTAGGCTGGGGTTTTATCAGGCCCTGCCGGGGATGGATTTCTTCCCGATATGGTTGGAGGCGGGATCCTTTTACCGGGCAACGGAGATTTCATCACGGTATAGATTTAGCCGCCCCGCGAGGAACGCCGGTTTATGCGGCTCGGGACGGCCGGGTTACCCGTTCCGGCTGGACAGGAGGATACGGACGGATAATTATCATCAAACATAGCCGGGGCTATTCTACCCGTTATGGGCACAATTCAGTTAACCTGGTTAAAAATGGCCAATACGTGAGACAAGGCCAGCTTATTGCCCGGGTTGGCAACTCCGGGCGCTCTACTGGTTCTCACCTGCACTTTGAAGTTCGCCGTTGGGGCCGTCCACTTAATCCGCTTCCTCTAATCAGGAGTTATGCCCGCCGGAAATAAGCCAAAAATAAATAAGGTGACAGGTAATAATAGGTGATAGTTGGTAGCGTCTCCTAGAGCCTATAACCTAAATTACGAAAGGAGGGATAAATGCGTAAAAATTTTTGTTGGGGAGCGTCGTTAATTCTAGTTTTAGCCATGTTAGCCAGTGGCTGCGCCGGAAAGAAACCTTTTTGGAAAAAGCAAAGAGCCGGAGGAAAATTAGGCGCCGGGCTTGAAGAGATATCCGAAGAGGCTATCCCGCCGGAGCTTTCTGCCAAAGGGAAAGATTTTGTGGAGACAGAGTCTATTGGTGATGTTTTCTTTGAGTACGATGCCTACAATATTCGAACCGATGCTAAAGAGGCGCTAAAGAAAAATGCCAGGTGGCTTAAACGTTACCCCGGGGTAGAGATTCAGATAGAGGGGCATTGTGACGAACGGGGAAGTAACGAATATAACCTGGCCCTGGGACAGCGCCGGGCGACCAGCGCGCGTAATTTTCTTGTTTCCCTCGGAGTGGAGCCGGAACGGATTTATACCATCAGCTATGGTGAAGAAAAGCCATTTAGTCTGGGGCATAACGAAGAAGCCTGGGCCCAGAATCGCCGGGGGCATTTCCTCATTAGAAGGATGAAATAAAAAAATCGTTATTCATCTATCGTTATCTCGTGTATCTGTTCTTACGGTGTGATACTTAGATAGATAATGAAAGACTCGCCATTTTATCACACTTACGAAGTGTGATAAAATGTGTTTTGGCACATTTTAAACGTGATAACGAACAACGAAATAACGTGATAAAGCGAAAAATGCTAAAATATTTATTGCTTGGATTAGCCGTTTTTTTATCTGGCTGTGTTACCACCATGGGGGGGGAAGAGGTGGCTCGCTTGCAGTATGGGTTGGGCCGGTTGAACAAGCAGACAAACGAAGCCTTAGAAAAAATAGAAAAGAAGGAAGAGTCTTTAGAAAATAAGTTAGCCGTTTTAGAAGACGAAGTTAAAGAGTTAAAAAATGAAATAGATGTTAATCGGCAAGCCCTCATAAAGATTGAGCCGGGAGTAGTTAGTGCCCAGGGCTGGCTCTTGCCTCAGGAAAAAGAAAGTCAATTATTCCAGACCGCTTATAGCGACTATCTCAAAGGGCAATATTCCCTGGCGGTTATGGGTCTTCAGGAATATTTGCGTTTAAATCCCCAAGGGTCTCGGGCAGCCGAGGCAGAGTATTGGTTGGCAGAGTCATTTTTTAGCCAGGAGGATTTTAAATCGGCCGTTGAAGAGTTTGACAAATTAATTAAAAACCATCCCAAAAGCCGCTGGGCAGCTCCGGGGCTGTACAAAAAAGCCCTGGCCCTGGCCAAAGACGGAAAAGACGCTGATGCCCTGGTGATTGCCGAAGAAATTATTACCAAGTTTCCAAAAAGTGACGAAAGCAGATTAGCCGAGGAATTAAAGAAGGAATTAGAGCCACAGATTCCCAAACCCTAACTCCTTAGGGATTTACCGGTTAAAGGCAATCCGGGTTTTCCTTGAAATAACCGGGTGTCTTGTTTCGGGCGAGACCTGCCTGCCGGCAGACAGTGAATTCTAAGGGGCTCCGGATTTGGGATTTTTGATAAACAAGGGAAGTCTCTAAAAAAGATGGGTATTTTGTCTGAATTCACCCACTTAAGAAAAGCTTTGGTTACTTCCCTAGCGGTGCATTTTTTTTTAATCTGCATAGCCGCAAGTTTGCCTTTTTTCAAGCGTCGGATTATTTATAGCGCCCCTCTTTTTGTTGATATCGTAAAGACGCCGCCTACACCTGCTAAAAAGACGCAGAAAAAGAAAAGCGTAGTTTATAAAAAGCCAAAAAAGAAAGAAGCTAAGAAAAAAATTCAAAAAAAGCCCAAGACAATAGTAAAAAAAAAGGAAGAAACACCAGAGGCTTCTGAAGAAAAGGTAGTTAAACCGGTTCCCAAAGGGAAGGTTTCAGTCGATGCGGCTAAATTCCCTTTTACTTATTACCTCAGTATTATTCAAAGTAAAATTACTGAAAATTGGGTTCCCCCGGGAGAAGACACAGGGGAAAAAGAGGTCATGCTTTATTTCCGGATTCTAAAAAACGGGGAAATAACTTTTCCTAAAATAGAGAAAACCTCAGGAAGTAAAGTCTTTGATCAATCAGCCTTACGAGCAGTTGCCCTTGCTACCCCCCTGCCTCCTCTACCGCCGGAATTTGATGAAAATTTTCTTGGGGTTCACTTTGGTTTCCATTTTGAAGGGGAAGGATAATATCACTACCTCAGCGGGAAAAGGGGAAAATGAAAAAATTAGTTCTGGCAAGTTTGATTTTGATAGCGCTTACTCTATCGTCTGACCTTTGGGCGGTGGACGTTTACTTGAATATTGCTAAAGGCGTGGGCAGAAAGGTAAGGATTGCCCTTTCGCCTTTTGTGGATAAAAAAGGAGACGACCCGGACGAGCTTGGCGAAAATCTTTCTCAAGTTGTTGAGGATGACCTTAGGCAATCCGGATACTTTTATCTGGTTACCCCGCAGGATTCCATTCACCCGGAGATGAACCTTGATGAAAGGTTTGAAAAATTCAAAACTGCCGGAGCGGAAGTTATGGCCGACGGCAAATTTAGTGTTAACGACGAGAAAATAGTTTTTGAAGGCCGCCTGTATGATTTGTCTGATAGGCGGCAGATTACCGGCCGGGCTTATCGGGGGGAAAAAACAGGTTTCCGTCAGATTGCCCACCGTTTTTCCGACGAAATTGTCTATCGTTTTACCGGCGTTAAAGGCATTGCCCATACCAAAATTGCCTTTGTTCATCGGGAAGGGGGAAATAAGGAGCTGTATCTGGTGGATTATGACGGGTATAACTTGGAAAAACTTACCTTTGACTATTCCTTGGGACTTTTTCCCGCCTGGTCTCCAGACGGGAACAGCCTGGTTTATACTACTTATAAAAAAGGCAATCCCGATCTTTACCTAATCGATTTCCAAAGGAAAAAGGTGAGTGAATTATTGGGTTTTCAGGGATTGAATATGGGGGCAGAATTTTCGCCGAATGGGAAAGAGATAGCTTTGGTTTTGAGTAAAGACGGTAACCCGGAAATTTATCTCTATTCGGTAAAGCAAAAAAAACTCAAACGTTTGACTTACTACCGCGGGGTTGATTCCGGGCCGAGTTGGTCTCCTAACGGCCGGGAAATCGCTTTTTCGTCTGACCGTTCCGGCACCCCCCAGATTTACATAATGGATAAAGAAGGAGGTAATCTTCGCCGGGTGAGCTTTACGGGCGGATATAATACTTCGCCTGATTGGTCTCCCCGGGGAGACCAGATTGTTTATGCCGGAATGAAAGGGAAAATGTTCGATATTTATACGCTTAATGTTCATAGCCGAAAGACGGAGAAACTCACCGATAGTTTGTTTACCGGCGGCACCAATGAAGAGCCCTGCTGGTCGCCTGACGGAAGATACATCGCCTATAGCGCCACTCGGGGAGGAAAAAGAGAAATTTTTGTTATGGAGGCCTCCGGAGCCAATAAGCGAAAATTGGCTGGCCTTCCTGGGGACTGTTTTAGCCCAGCCTGGTCGCCGTAATAAAAACAGTTTACAGTTAACAGTGGACAGTGAACAGTCGGCAGAAAAACACTGCATAATTCAGAAGATGTGTTTGTGCTAGAAAAAAATTTACTTTTTCGTTTATGCAATTTTGCCTTAGCCTGCCCCTGTGTGTCGGTAGGCAGTCCACAGAGAAAGATAAATAAAATTGCAATTGTTCTAATCATTCCCCCATTTTTATCACACTTACGAAGTGTGATAAAAGAGTGATATTTTTTGCTTTCAACGAGATACCGGGCAACGGGATAACGTGATAACGATATAACGAGATGACGGTGAAGGTGATAATAGGCAAAAAACGCTTGCATTTCTATATAGCATATGATAACATGCTGATAATATCGGTTCTGGGGTATAAATCCTTACTAACATAATATATTGTATCCAAGGGGAGGGGTGAATGTTCCATAATATCGCCGAGACATTCAGATTTATTGCCAAGGGCGGAGTTTTAATGATTCCCATTATTTTCTGTTCAGTGCTCGCCCTGGCTATCATTATTGAACGCCTTTATTCTCTTCATCAAGCTCAAATCAACACCCAGGAATTTATGGCCCGCATCAGAGAGGTTCTGAAGAGAAATAAGATAATGGAAGCGATCCAAATTTGTGAAGATACCCCCGGGCCGATTGCCCAGATTCTTAAAGCCGGCATTCTTAAATACGACAGGGGAAAAGATGAGATTAAAGAAGCTATTGATGATGCCGGGCGGCACGAAGTGCCCCGGTTAGAAAAATATATGAATGTGCTTTCAACTGTTACTAACGTGGCTCCGCTTTTAGGTTTTTTAGGAACAGTTTCAGGGATGATTCGGGCTTTCATGCAAATACAGGAAAAAGGCGGAGTAGTTAACCCCGGCGATTTAGCCAATGGTATATGGGAGGCTTTACTAACTACCGCCGCAGGTTTAGCGGTGGCTATCCCGGTCCTGGTAGTTTATAACTATTTGGTGAGCCGGGTTGACGGTTTTGTCTTAGAGATGGAGAGAAGTTCCACGGATTTAGTGGAGATACTTTCTGATAAACCCCATTAGAGAATTTATTTCTAACGGGGGGGTTCTCTAACGGGGTAAAAACTATGAGATTCCGAAGACGAGCTAGGCTTTTAGGAGGGTTAACTAATACTACACCGCTGGTAGATGTTGTTTTTAACCTTTTACTTTTTTTTATGCTTTCCTCATCTTTTATCGTCCATTCGGGGATTAAGATTAAGCTGCCAGAGGCCTCGATAAAAGAAACCGAACGGGAGGCAAAATTAAATGTTACCATCACCCGCGACAATCGTATTTTTCTCAATGAACGGAGAGTGAATTTAAAAACGCTTCCCCAGACGATGAAAGGTTTTATCACTACGGGAAAAGAAGAAATTCTTTTTATCAAGGCAGACGCTAATGTCCGCCACGGGTTAGTGGTTGAAGTGATGGATATTGCTAAAAGAGCCGGGGTTGAACGTTTAGCCATCGCGACTGAACCGAAAAGGTAAAAGCAATGTTTAAAAGGAAGCCGTCATTAAAAGGTGCTTTAATTGGTTCCTTTATCGCGCATTCTGCCGTCCTTATCTTGTTTTCCATCGCTACGGTCAAAGAATTTTATCCTCAGCCCAGATATCTTGAGGTTTCCTTAGGGGCTCCCAGGGGAATGAGATATGTGCATTCAACTTCTTTCCGCCCCATAGAGAGAGCTGCCTACCATCCAAAGGCCCGCATTCCCGCAAACTTTTTTTACCGGGTTAGGAAGGCTTCTTTAGAAATTGCCCTAACCCATCCCCAAGGAAACCCCGGAGTCTTGAAACCAGCCCGCCAGATAGACTCACCCCCCAGCTTATTTCTCGGCTCCTCTCGAGAGGCAGAGGATTGGACGGGGAATCAAGATATCTTGAAAATTTTACGTGTTGTCTCTCCCGAGTCTCAGTATTTGATGCAAAAGATTGCCATTGAAAGAGAAGTGAAATTAAGGGTTCATCTTAGCCCTGACGGACGGGTGAGCTGGGTAGAAATGAATACATCTTCCGGGAATGCTTTACTGGACGGGTGGATAAAAAAGGAGATAGCCCGTTGGCAATTTATACCCTTATACCATCATGATTAAACTGCCGTTTTCAGTTGCCGTGGCCTTATATATTTTTCTTATCCTGGGAGTAATATTTAGTGTCTGGATATACAGCGAGGTGAGAAGAAAACTGCGAGCCTCGTCTTTTAAAAAAATATTATGGGAATGTCCAATCTGCACTAAGGTTTATTGGGTAGATTCAAGCAGGCAAATGTCACAATGTCCTCATTGCCAAAGTTTTAATAAAAAGAGCGATAAAGCGAACTTCAATCTCTCCTGAAGACGTCAAGCTCTCCTTCTATGCCCCCGGGCAGTTAAGATTCTAACAAGATGAAGAAGAAAAAAAATCAAACCACCTCCTTTTCGCTCTCTCGCAAGAGGCTGCGTGATCTTTCGTCTACCTCAGTCAATAAGCAAGAAGGCAGAGGAGTTACAGAAGTTCTTCTTAAGCTCCGAGAGGAAAAGAAAAAAAGCGAACAATACCTTCAAACATTGCATCAACTTCTTTTAAGTATCGCCAGAGCCTTTGCCGCCGCCGTTGAAACTAAAGACCCTTATAGCAAAGGCCATAGCCAAAAGGTGACCCAATATACCCTGGCGATTGCCAGGGAACTGCCGGCTTCTTTAAGAGAGAAATTTAGCGGCAACGCCCTGAGAGAGCTTCAATTGGCGGCTTTTCTACATGATATCGGCAAAATTGCTATCAGAAATGATATTCTGGATAAAAATGGTCCTTTGAATGAAGATGAATGGAAAGAGATAAAAAAACATCCCCGCCTTGGCGCCGAGATTTTAGAGCCGATTAAAGAACTAAAGGAGGTAGCGCGCCATATTAAGCATCATCATGAACGGGTTGATGGAAAAGGCTATCCGGATGGACTTAAAGGAGAGGAAATTCCTTTAGCCTCTCGGATTATAGCCGTGGCAGATGCTTTTGAGGCAATGACGGCGGCGCGGCCTTACCGTGACAAAAGGCCTCGCCGAAAAGCCATAGAGGAATTGAGGCGCTGTAGCGGACGGCAGTTTGATAAGCGTATTATCGAAGCTTTTACGCGCGCCTATAAAAAGAAAAAAGTTTAGAACTGACAGCGAAAAAACATAGTTTAAAAATTGAAACTTAATATGCGGGAGGAAAATAATGAATGTTGGCGTGTTGACTGGCGGTGGTGATTGCCCTGGATTAAATGCGGTTATTAGGGCGGTGATTCGAAAAGGCCTTCAATTTAATTTCAAAACCGTTGGTTTTCGCCGCGGTTGGGCCGGAGTAATGGAGGGGGATTTTATGCCCTTGACTTTAAATGATTCCTCCGGCATTTTAGCCCGCGGGGGAACTATTTTAGGCACTTCCCGGACCAATCCGTTTAAGGAAGAAGGCGGAGCGGAGAAAATCGGGGAATCCATAAAAAAATTTAATATCGGCGCTTTAATTGCCATCGGCGGTGACGATACCTTAGGAGTGGCCAATAAATTGTATAAAGAAAAGGGATTAAAGGTCATCGGCGTGCCTAAAACCATCGATAACGATTTATCGGCAACCGATTACACCTTTGGCTTTGATACGGCCGTAACTATTGCCACCGAAGCTGTTGACCGGTTGCATAGCACGGCTGAGTCTCACCAGCGGGTAATGATCGTTGAAGTAATGGGCAGGCATGCCGGCTGGATCGCCCTTTTCAGCGGGTTAGCCGGCGGGGCTGATTGTATTCTCATCCCAGAGAAACCTTTTGATGTTGACGAGGTGTGCCGGATAATCGCCAAAAGATATGCCCGGGGGAAAACTTTTAGTATTATTGTTGTCGCCGAGGGCTCTAAACCCAGGGGCATCCCAGAAATTACCAAGGATGACAGTATTGATGCTTTCGGACATATTCGGCTGGGAGGGATCGGTAACTGGTTAAGCAAAGAAATTGAAAAAAAGACGCATTATGAAACCCGTGTCTCAATCTTAGGCCATACCCAAAGAGGAGGCTCACCTACGGCGTATGACCGGATTTTGGCCACCCGTTTCGGAATTAAAGCGATGGAGTTGATTAAGGAAGGAAAATTCGGCCAGATGGCTAGCCTCCAGGGGAATGAAATAAAAAATGTAGCTTTGAGTGAAGCGGTAGCCAGTCCCAAGCTGGTCGATGATAAATGGTACCGTTTAGCCGAGGTATTTTTCGGGTAAAAGTTGATTCATCAAGGCAGACGGGAAAAGGGAAACGGTAGAAGGGAGACGGGAGATGAAAAAGAAGGGAGAAGAGAGATGGTAAACGGGAAAAGAAGGGAAACGGTAGAAGGGAGACGGAAAATGGAAGATGAGAAAAAAAAGGAAATTATGTATGGGATGAAAGGTTTAGTATCGGCAGCGCTAATTGTATCTATTGGCCTCTTGGCTGGCTGCGGCCGGAAAGCAAAAGAAGTTGCAGCAGTAGTTAATGGAAAGAAAATTTTAGTTTCTGAATTTAAAGATAAACTTAGCCGGATGCCCGCTTATTTTCAGCAAAACGACATTCAGCGACGGAAATTTCTGGAAAGTCTCATTGACCGGGAAATTCTTCTGGCGGAAGCCAGGAGGAAAGGCTTGGCTAAAAACAAAGCAGTCAAGGATCGGCTGAATATTGCTTTGGACCAGATTTTAATCGAAGAATTGGTTAAAACGGCTGTTCCTGAAATAACAGTTAATGATGAAACGCTGCAAAGATATTACGAGACTAATAAAGGCACCTTTATCGAGCCGGAAAAAGTTCGGGTAAGTCAAATTTTAATCCGTTCGGCTAAAGAGGGGGCGGATATTTTAAAGCAATTAAAAGAAGGGAAGGATTTTGAGGCTCTTGCCCGGACAAAGTCTATTAGCCCCGATGCCAGCCGAGGCGGAGATATTGGATTTTTCGGCCGCGGGGAGATGCTACCGGAATTTGAGAAAGCTGCGTTTAGTTTACAAAAAGGGGAAATTAGCAGTATCATTAAATCTCCCTTTGGCCACCATATCTTGAAAGTAACCGACAAGAAAGAAAAAAGGCAGAAAAGTTTTTCTGAAGCAAAGGAAGAGATTAAAGCAATTTTAAGGCAGAAACAGCAAAGAGAAGATTTGGATGCCTGGTTTAAAGAATTGAAAAAAAAGGCAAAGATTAAAATAAACGAGGAGTTTTTGACCCCAAAGCCTGAAGATGAGAGTAAAGATACAGCCGGAGAGCAAAAGCAGTAAAATGGAACCTATTCAAAGAAATAACGGGTTTAATTTCCCGCGGCAATCGGCAGGATTTTTTAAAAGTTTTTTCGTTTTACTTCTGTGCATACAATTTTTCTTTTCTCCCGATTTAAAAGGAGAAGTTATAGACCGGGTGCTTGCCGTAGTTAACGGGGAGATAATTACCGAAAGCGAGCTTGAAGCGGCCCTCATTCCTCTTGAACTTCAGTATGAGCAAACAGTAAAATCAAAGAGGGAACTCAGGCAGAAGTTAAAAGAGGCAAAAAAGCTAACTTTAGAGCAGTTGATTGAAAACAAAATATTGCTTCAAAAGGCTCAAGAAGAAAAGATTCAAATAGCCAAAGAGGAAAAGGATAAGTTAATCGAAGATATTAAAAGGAGCTTCGCCACACCAGAGAAATTTAAAGAATGGCTCAAGGCCCAGCAATTAACCGAACGGACCTTAAAAGAACGGCTCATTGAACGGGAAGTTATCCGCAAATTGATTAATAAGGAACTGCGGCCAGGCATTCAGATTAGTCCCGAAGAGGTAAAGAAGTTTTATGAAGATAATAAAGAGAAATTCAAAGATGATGCCCAGGTTAGCCTAGGTTATATTTTGATTAAAGGGCCGCCTGAGAGAGAAGAAAGTGAGGCAGAAATTTTAATCAGCCAGGTCTGGGCGAAACTTTCCGAAGGAATGGATTTTAATCTTCTGGTTAAGGAATATTCAGACGGGCCCAAAAAGTTTAACGGCGGAGAATGGGGATTTGTTAATATTCAAACCTTGCCCCCTGAACTGCGTGAACTTGTTGAAAAATTAGAAGTGGGAGAAATAAGCGAAATTATCCGCACCCCCTCAGGATTTAATGTTTTGAAGCTCACCGGGAAAAAGGACGCAAGACAGCAGGAGCTTTCTGAAGTAGAAGATTTAATCGAAGAGCAGATTTTCCGCAGCAAATTAGAAATAAAATACCAGCCCTGGCTGGACGAACTTAAAGAAGAGGCCTATATCGAACGGAAATAATTAGATGGAATTAAACGAACTAACGGCTCATCAGCTCCGGGATAAAATCAAGAAGAAAGAAATTCAAGCGGCCGATATATTAGAAAGTGTTTTTCGAAGAATCAACCAGGTAGAAAAAAAAATTGCTGCCTTTATTTCGTTAGATAAAGAAAAAGCGGAAAAGGCTATTTTTTCTTTAGAAGAAGGAAAAAACATTAAAGGAGTTTCTTATCTTTACGCTATCCCCATGGCGGTTAAAGATAATATCTGCGTTAAAGATGGGAGGACAAGCTGTGCTTCGCGCATTTTATCTTCCTTCACCTCCCCTTATTCAGCGACAATAGTTGAACGATTGGAAGACTCCGGCGCAATTATTTTTGGGAAAACTAATCTTGACGAATTTGCCATGGGGTCTTCTACAGAAACTTCCTGTTTCGGCCCCAGCCGCAATCCCTGGGATATTGAGGTTATTCCGGGCGGGTCAAGCGGCGGCAGCGCAGCTGCTGTGGCTGCCGATGAAACGATTGCCGCGATTGGTTCAGATACCGGCGGCTCTATCCGCCAGCCAGCGGCTTGCTGTGGTGTGGTCGGGATGAAACCCAGTTATGGTTTAGTTTCTCGATATGGACTGGTTGCCTTTGCCTCCTCCCTGGATCAAATCGGCCCGATAACTAAGGATGTTTATGACGCCGCTTTGCTTTTAAATGTCCTGGCTGGCTCGGATGGGCGCGATTCTACTTCCATCCCCAATTTACCCAATAGAGATTATACCCGGGCTCTCCTGACCGGGGTAAAAGGCATGAAAATCGGCCTGCCTAAAGAATATTTTTTGCCCGGTTTGAGCAGTGAGGTGGAAAAGGCAGTAAGGGAGGCGGTCGGTTTATTAGAAAAATCAGGGGCGGAAATTAAAGAAATTTCTCTTCCTCATACCGAATATTGTCTGCCGGTTTATTATATCATCGCTACCGCTGAAGCCAGTGCCAACCTGGCGCGTTATGACGGCGTCAGGTACGGATATAGAAAAGAAGGGAAGATGAATTTGACAGCGATGTATGAAAAGACTCGCGGTGAAGGCTTTGGCGAGGAGGTAAAGCGGAGGATTATGCTGGGAACTTATGCCCTTTCGGCCGGATATTATGAAGCTTATTATCTCAAGGCACAGAAAGTAAGGGCCCTGATAAAAAACGATTTTGATGAGGCCTTTAAAAAAGTAGAAGCGATTATTACCCCGACGATACCCACCCCGGCCTTTAAAATCGGAGAAAAAACCGATGATCCCCTGCAAATGTATCTTTCTGATATTTTTACTATTTCGGTTAATTTAGCCGGGCTTCCGGCTATTTCTATTCCCTGCGGCTTCAGCCAAGCCGGCCTTCCCATTGGCCTGCAGATTATCGGGCCTTATTTGGGGGAGGAGAAAGTTTTAAAACTGGCTTATGCCTATGAGAAAGAGACCGATTGGCATCAACGGAAACCCAGGCTTTCGTGAAAAAGGAATAAGTTAATAATGAGCAACGAAACCCCCGCCATTTTATCACACTTACGAAGTGTGATAAAAGTGTGGTGTTTTCTGCTTTAAACGAGACAATGTGATAACGGGACAACGAGATAACGAGCAACGGGATAACGGGATGACGAATTATCAAGTAGTTATTGGTTTAGAGGTTCATCTTCAGTTAAAAACGGAATCAAAAATTTTCTGCGGCTGCTCGGCTGAATATAACCTTGAACCTAATATTCAGGGTTGCCCAGTTTGTGCGGGTTTGCCCGGGGTGCTCCCGGTTTTAAACGAAAAAGCCAAACGCTTTACTTTAATGGCGGCACTGGCCTTAAATTGTAAAATAAATCCCTTTTCCAGTTTTTCCCGCAAGCAATATTTTTATCCGGATTTGCCTAAGAATTACCAGATTTCCCAGTACGATTTACCCGTGGCCGAAAATGGAAGCCTGGAAGTTGAAATAGGAGGGAAAATAAAGAAAATCGGGATTACCAGGGTTCATTTAGAAGAGGATGCCGGAAAACTTTTGCACTATATCGGCTCGCGGGCCTTGGAGCACAGCCTGGTTGATTTAAACCGTTCCGGACTGCCTCTTTTGGAAATTGTCAGCGAGCCGGATATGTATTCCTCGGAGGAGGCCTTTAGCTATCTGCAAGAGTTAAAGTCACTCATCCAGTATATCGGGGTAAGCGATTGTAATATGGAAGAAGGCAGCCTTCGCTGCGATGCCAATATTTCCATAAGAAAGGACAAAACCCATGTCTTGGGGGTAAAAACAGAACTTAAAAACATGAATTCTTTTCGGGCGGTAAAAAAAGCCCTGGATTATGAGGTAAAAAGGCAAAAAGAAGTTTTATCTCAAAGGAAAAAAATTGTCCAGGAAACCAGGCTCTGGGATGAAAAAGAAGGAATTACTCATCCAATGCGGCGCAAGGAAGAAGCTCACGATTACCGTTATTTCCCCGAGCCGGACTTATTGCCCCTCTTGACAGATAAGGCGGAAATAGAAGAAATAAAAAAGACCCTTCCGGAGCTGCCGGCCCAACGAAGAAAGCGCTTCCAGGGCCAATATAGTTTATCGGCTTACGATGTTTCTGTTATTACCTCTGAGAAAGAATTGTCGGATTTTTATGAAGATGTCGTTAAGGAATATGCCAAGAAAGAAAAATTAAAACCAGAGATTCACAAAAAAATAGCCAACTGGATTATGGGGGATTTTAAAGCCCGGCTTAAAGCCCAAAAGATTAGTGTCCTTGAATTACCAGTTAGCGCCCGTCATTTATCTGATTTAGTTAAATTGATTGAAGACGGGAAAATTAACCTCCGGCAGGCTAAAGAGGTTTTAAAAGAAATGATGGAAGAAAAATCTAAAGAAACGCCTTTACCCTCTGTTATCATCGGACAGAAAGGGGTGGGGCAAATTAGCGACCAAGGTGCCATAAAAGAGATTATCCGAGAAGTGATTGATGAAAATAAAAAAGCAGCTGAACGCTTGCGGCAGGGGGAGGAAAAAGTTTTAGGATATCTCATCGGGCAGGTAATGAAGAAAACTCAAGGGAAGGCGAACCCCAGCTTAATTAATAAAATTTTGAAAGAAGAACTTGCTTCGTAATTTTTACCCGCCAGCGGTGGGCTTGTCCGCCAATGGCGGGGCTGCCCACCCGGCATGAATCGAAAAAAGGAGATAAGCGGATAGCAAAATCAGGAGAAAATAATGGCCATAACAGAAAAGAAACTCAAGGAATTAGAGAAAAAATGCAATCAGATTCGCTGTGAAGTCTTGAAGATGCTTAACCGTGCTCGTTCCGGGCACATTGGCGGTTCACTTTCCTGTATTGAATTGATTGTTGCTCTTTATTACCACCTCATGCGCCATCATCCCAAGGATCCCGATTGGCCCGGACGGGACCGTTTTCATCTTTCCAAGGGGCATGCGGCTCCCACCTGGTATGCGGTGCTGGCCGATTTAGGTTATTTTTCTAAAGAAGAACTAAAAAGCCTGCGGTCTCTGGGCAGTATCTTACAGGGACATCCGGATATGACGCGTACTCCCGGGGTAGAAATGACCAGTGGTTCTTTGGGACAGGGATTATCAGTCGCCATGGGTATGGCTTTAGCCGCCAAATTAGACCGGAAGGATTCCCGGATCTATGTATTATTAGGTGACGGAGAAATACAGGAGGGCCAAATCTGGGAAGCGGCTATGAGTGCCGGACATTATAAACTGGATAATCTTTCCGCTTTCGTTGATTATAACAAACTGCAGATAGACGGTAAACTTGCCGAGATTATTGATATCGAACCTTTAAAGGACAAGTGGCGTTCTTTTAATTGGGAGGTTTTCGAAATAGATGGGCATGACATAAGGGCGATTGTTTCGGCCTGCGAGAAGGCCAAGAAGGTGAAAGGCCGGCCAACAATGATTATTGCCCATACGGTAAAGGGTAAAGGAATCAGCTTTATGGAAGATGTGGTCGATTATCATGGAGTTGTCCCGACGGATGAAGAATGCGCCTGCGCTCTTGAAGAGTTGAAAGATAAAAAAGATAAAAAGGATAAAGATTAAATTAGGGAGTGGATGCGGGATATTTCTTAAAAAGGTAAAAATAAAGAGGAAAGGATGAATAAAAAAATGGAATTTATCTCCTGCCGCGATATTTATGCATCGACGCTTATTGATTTAGGAAAGACCAATAAAGATATTGTTGTTCTTGATGCCGATTTGGCTAAATCTACCCGCACCTTAAAATTTGGGAAAGTTTTTCCTGATCGGTTTTTTGACTTAGGTGTGGCTGAACAAAATATGATGGGGGTAGCGGCTGGTTTAGCGGCTTCCGGCAAAACAGCCTTCGCCAGCTCTTTTGCTATGTTTGCCTCGGGCCGGGCCTGGGAGCAAATTCGCAATACCATAGCTTATTCTAACCTTAATGTAAAAATTTTTGTTACCCACGGAGGCATATCCGTTGGCGGCGATGGTTCCAGCCACCAATCCTTAGAAGATATCGCCTTAATGCGGGTTTTGCCGCAAATGAGGGTACTTGTTCCTTTAGACGGTTATGAAACGGAAAAAGCCGTCCGTCTGGCCGCCAAATCTCCCGGACCTTTCTATATCAGGGTCAGCCGGGAGAAGGTGCCGCAATTGACCAAAAAAGGGGATAAGTTCATTTTGGGGAAAAGCAGTTTACTTCATCCTGGAGGAGATGTGACCATTATTGCCTATGGGTTAATGGCCTTCGAGGGTTTAAAGGCAGAGAAAATTTTAGCCCAGGAAGGTATTAGTGTCCGCCTCATTAATATGTCAACTATAAAACCCATTGATGAGGAGGCAATTCTCCAGGCCGCCGAAGAGACCGGATTAATTGTTACCGCCGAGGAGCATTCAATAATTGGCGGTTTGGGAAGCGCGGTGGCTGAGTTTCTATCAGAAAAAAATCCCACCCCGGTCATTCGTATCGGCACCCGGGATAGATTTGGCCAGTCCGGCGCGCCGCGGGATCTTTTTGCCGAATATCATTTACTGGCCAAGGATATCGTTGCCGCCGTAAAAAAAGGATTGAAAATCAAAACTTCCGCCAAAAAGAGCGGCGTAGAGGCTTAGCTGATTGCTCATAGCTCTTAGTGGATAACTAACTAATCTTTTTTCGTCTAACCATGAGCCATGAGCAAAGAGCAAACAGCCAGGGGGAGTTAGGAGACAAACCGTAAACTGTCCACTGTACACTGTTAACTGGAAACTTAACCCATGTCCATCAAATACAGCCTAAGGCTTCTTAATATTATTACCGCGGTGGTTCTTTTAATTTTCTCTTCCTTTATGATTATTAAACTGAACAAAGCTGCCAATACCATAGAAACATTGGTTTTCCTAAAGGATGATTTAAGCAAGGAGGAGATTGAAGGGTTAAAAATGCGCCTCAAGGCCTTTAAAGGGATAAAAACAATAAAATTTTCTCATCCCGATGAAACTCTCAAAATGTGGACAAAAACCATAGAGAGAAAAAAACTTTTAGAACTTATTGATACAAACCCATTTCCGCCTCTTTTCCGAATCCAACTAAAAAAAGGAAAAAGCCTGAGAAGCCTTTACCGGATGAGGACCACCCTCGAACAAATTTCCGGGATCAAGAAAGTTGAGTATGGCGGAAGGCGGACGGAAGAGGTAATCAAGCGGACCCAGAGATATCTTTTTGCCTTTATTGTTGCCTTTTTTGCCGCTTTAATAAATATTTTAGACCATGTTTTTATCACCTATTATACGCGGAAGTAGAAAAAAACGGGCACTCTCCGTTTTTCATAAAATGAAAAGCTGCTTGTTCTATTGTCTAATTATATTTGCAGGTTTGTTTTTTGATTTCCCTTTTCTTTATGCCGCCGATAAGGTCCGAGACCCCGGGGGGCAGGTCTCGCACAAAGACATTATTGAAAAGAAAAAGAATCTAGGCACCCTGCAAAAGAAGATGGAGGAATATGAAAGAAAAAAAAGACGGGCGCAGGGGAAAGAAAAGGTGGTAACAAGGGACTTAAAAAAAATTAGCGCTGACCTTAAAGCCCGCCAGAAAGAAATATCTATCTATGCTTGGAATTTAGGGAAAAATAAGAGAGAAGAGGAATTATTACTGGCTTCTTTCCAAAAATTAGCTGATAAAAAACGGCAATTGACCGAACAGTTAATTAAGGAGGTAAAAATTAGATTCAAAGAAAGCCTCATCCCCCAGTTTATTGCCTTCCCCTCTGATTTAGGAAGTTTAACCATTCAAGATGAGCTTGATTATCTATTTGACTCCTCTATCGTTTCTTTCGGCCAAAACCTGAACCAAAAACTGAGTAACAAAGAAGAAGAAAAAAAAAAGCTGGAAAGATACCGCGATATAGAACTTACCTATAAAAAAATTGCCGAGGAAAAGGAGGAAAAAGCTAAAAGCCTTCATAAGAAAAAGAAAAAGCTTTTAACCCGCTACCAGAAGGAAAAAAAGGAACACGATAGGAAGATTAAGGAATTCAAGGAGCAGATGTTTTCCTTGGAACAAATGATTAAAGCTCTTGAGAAGACGCAGCGGCTGACTCGGGGTTTTCGCGGCGGTTATTTCCGGAAAAGTAAAGGAAAACTATTTATGCCGGTAGATGGCCAGATTCTTAAGGTCCGTTATGGGAAAAGCACCAATATCTATAAAGGGATAATGATAAAAGCCCCCCGGGGAAAAGGAGTAGTTTGTGTGGCCGATGGGAAGGTGATGTATGGAGATTGGTTCCGGGGGTTTGGCAATATTCTCATCATTGATCATGGCGGCGGCTATTCAACCCTGTATGCCCATCTGGAGGAGACGATGGTTGAGAAAGACGATCTGGTAAAGGAAGGACAGGTTATCGCTGCGGTAGGCGATACCGGTTCGTTAACGACTGAACCCAGGCTTTATTTTGAAATCCGCCGCTATGGCGAGTCTTTGAATCCTTTGGAATGGCTTAAAAAATAAATACCGTTATCCCGTTGTTCGTTATTTCGTCAACGAGATAACGGGATATTTCAATGCCGTTTCAATGCGGGTTTGAAATTTGAGTTTGGGATTATTAGCTTGGAATTTGTCTTACGAGAAAACGAGATAACGGGATAACGCAATAACGGTTTTTAAGGGGAGGAGATGAAATGGCAAAGAAAATAATTTTATGGGGGACGGTTTGTCTCATTGTTGGATTTATTGCTTATCTGCCAATTCAGGCGGCAGAGGGGAATCTTTATGAGAATCTTAAGATTTTTACTGACGCCATGAGTCTGGTCCAAATGGAATATGTCAAAGATGTCAATGCCAAGGATTTAATTTATGGCGCCCTTAAAGGGATGCTATCTTCCTTGGACTCTCACAGCCAGTTTCTTGACCCGGAAACATACAAAGAAACGCAGGTAGAAACCAAGGGAAAATTCGGCGGGCTGGGCATAGTCATCAGTATAAAGGACAGCCATCTGACCGTCATTTCTCCTTTAGAGGGCACTCCGGCTTACCGTTCGGGTATTAAAGCTAACGATGTGATTGTCAAAATAAACGGAGAAACCACCAAAGATATTACTTTGACTGACGCCGTCAAGAAATTACGCGGACCGAAAGGAACGCAGGTGACCATTACCATTATGAGGGAGGGAGAACCAAAGCTTTTAGATGTTACCATTACCCGCGATATTATTAAGATTGAAAGTGTTAAAAATGTCGAGGTTTTAGAGAATAAAATCGGCTACATCCGTCTGGTTGAATTTCAGGAAAAAACCGGCAGAGATTTGGAAAAGGCTTTACTCAAGCTGAGTGATGAGGGCATCCAGGCTTTGATTTTAGATGTTCGTAATAATCCCGGCGGTCTCCTGAACGAGGCGGCTGAGGTTTCCGATAAATTTTTACCCAAAGGAAGGATGATTGTTTATACTCAAGGGCGGGATAAAGAGGATGTAATCAAATACCTGTCGCGGAAGGACCCGGTCTGCCCCGGACTTCCCATGGTTATATTGGTTAACGGGGGTAGTGCCAGCGCTTCAGAAATTGTTGCTGCAGCCATTCAGGAATGGAACTGCGGCGTAATTCTGGGGACAGAAACTTTTGGAAAGGGCTCGGTGCAGAGTATTCTGCCTTTAAGAGACGGTTCGGCTCTTCGATTGACCACGGCTAAATATTTTACCCCAAAAGGTATTTCTATCCAGGATACCAAAGTACAGCCTGATATTGTGGTAGAAATTTCTGAAGAGGATGAACTGAGTTTGATGCGTCAGTCAGAGATGAGCAAGGAAGACAGGGAGAAACTTAAAGAAGAAAAAAAATTGGTGGATGACATCCAGCTCGAGAGAGCCAAAGATTTACTAAAGGCAATGGAAGTCTACCAGCAGAAATTAAAAGGTGAAGAAGCCCTAAGTTTGCCGTAAAAATAACATAGCCCGGATGAAAGGAAAGTTTTTTTGAAAAAAATTCAAATATTTTTATTAATCCTTTTAGTTATCGGATTTTTCCTCCTCCTTGATTACTGGAAGATAAAAAAAGGAGAGGTTTCCTATCTCAAACGGTGGCTGCCTTCCTATGACTATACTTTTCAGTCCCATCAAATTGATATGGCTATTGAATCGACTTTAGCCGATTTAGGGATGACCAGCAAGGATATTATAAAAAGCTACCGGGAGGAGAAAAAAAGTGGCAGAAAAAAGTGGATTTATGTTTATAAAGAATTGAAAGTTCCTCTGGAAGCCGATTTAAGTGATTATGCCGGATTAATCACAGATCAGGTAAAGAAATCTGGCGGGAAGATGTTCTCGCGGCAGATGCCTAAAGGAGAAAAAAATTATCTAAAGTTAATTTTTGGCCTTAAAGATATTCCCACGGCTATCTTAATTCTCAAAGCCCAGCCTCGGGCTAAAGTTGCTATTATTATTGACGATGTTGGCTATGGCGGGTTTTTAACCGAGAAACTTTTGAATCTGCCTTTCCCGGTGGCCTTATCTATTCTTCCCCATCTGAATCATTCAACAGATATTGCCAGAGAAGCCCACCGCTTGGGTTATGAGGTAATGCTTCATCTGCCCATGGAATCAATAAGGCCGGAAGAAAATCGGGGAGAAGGCATTATTTATGTGGATATGAGTAAAAAAACAATCAGCCGTTTAATTGAAAAATCGTTAGATAGCGTCCCTTATGCCGTGGGCGTTAACAACCATATGGGCTCGCGCGTTTGCCAGAATCCAGAAGTAGTTGAGGTAATTCTTACCCGGTTAAAGAAGCACAATTTATATTTTATTGACAGTTTGGTAATCGCCAGTTCAAAGGCCTATCAAATTGCCCAAAAGATGGCTATCCCTTCACATTACCGCCGCGTTTTTTTGGATAACCAGAATGACCCGGATTATATCAGAGGCCAGCTTGAAGAATTAAAAGACAAGGCCATTAGCGAAGGGGAAGCAATCGGTATTGGGCACTGCCGGAGAAATACTTTAGATGTTTTAACTGAAGCTGTTCCGGAAATAGAAAAAGAAGGTATTGAATTTGTTTTTGCCTCGGAGCTAGTGAAGTAAATCTGATAACTAGCGGGTAAGAGCTGCTAAAAAGACCTATAACCTATGGCCTATTGGTAAATAGTTATGCTGATTTGCGGGATTGAGACTTCTTGTGATGAGACGGCTGTTTCCATTGTTGAAGACGGGAAGAAAATAATTGAGAACCGCATTTTTTCTCAAGAGGCTATTCATCGGCCTTTTGGCGGGGTGGTTCCAGAGGTGGCTTGCCGCACCCATCTAGAAAAAATATTCCTGCTTCTGGATGAATTATTTAACAGAAACGGCTTGACTTACAAAGATATTGATGCCTGGGCAGTAACTTATGGCCCGGGATTAGTAGGTGCTTTGCTTATTGGCATTGCTACTGCCAAATCCTTAAGCTGTCTAACCGAAAAGCCTCTTTTAGCGGTCAATCATATTGAGGGGCATCTCTATGCTAATATTCTGGAGCACCAGGAAATTGCTTTCCCCTGGGTGGGGTTGGTTGTTTCCGGGGGGCACACCAGTCTTTATTTTGCTACCCGGCTGGGTAAATACAAACTGCTGGGAGAAACGGTTGATGATGCTGCCGGCGAAGCCTTTGATAAAGTGGCCAAACTTCTTTCTTTAGGTTATCCGGGCGGGCCGGCGGTTGAAGAAGCGGCTAAAGGCGGCGACAGAAGAAAAATTAAATTTCCCCGTCCGTCCGGGCCAAAAAGGAGAAAAGATTCTTTTGATTTTAGTTTTAGCGGTCTGAAGACCGCCGTGCTTTATTATCTTCGTGATCATCCCGAAGCCGCCACTCAGAAGGCTGATGTTGCTGCCGGTTTTCAGGAAGCGGTGATAGAGGTTTTAGTTGGGAAAACAGCTGAGGCGGCGAGAATGTTCGGGGTAAAGACGATTCTTGTCTCAGGCGGAGTAGCCAGCAATAACCGACTCCGTCAGGAATTCAGGCAGTTTGGGGAAAACGAGGGAATGAATATTTTTTTCCCCTCGCCTCTTTTGTGCACCGATAATGCCGCGATGATTGCCGGTTTAGGATTTTCTAAATTACAAAATGGAGAGAAAGCTTCTTTAGATTTAGGGCCGGTACCGGGATTGAAACTGTGAATGGTGGAATCGAAATAACGTGATAACGAGCAACGATATAACGAGATAACGATTAAGGAGATAGCGAGTTTGAGGAAAAAACCATGATTTCCTTTTCAGAAGTGCTTGTTCGTTTAATCTTAGCCAGCCTTTTAAGCGGACTGGTGGGTTTCGAAAGAGAATCTCATGGACGGGCAGCCGGGTTAAGAACCCATATTTTAGTCGGGGTGGGCGCTACTCTTTTTATGCTGGTTTCTCTTTATGTCGCCCAGGTCTATGGAGAAAACGGCTCGGCAGATCCCGGGCGTATTGCCGCTCAGGTTGTGACCGGGATAGGATTTCTCGGCGCCGGAACCATCCTCCGCTTTGGTGTTTCTATCCGCGGCTTAACCACTGCGGCCAGCATTTGGGGGGTGGCGGCAGTCGGCTTGGCGGTTGGCTGCGGCTTTTATCCGGCGGCACTGGGTGCTACCGTTATTTTCTTAATTGCCCTTTACTTTTTATCTAAACTAGGGGCGGTGATACCGGCTCAGTCCTATTTTAAGATTTTAACAGTTAAAGGGATAGATACCGAGCGGCATCTTGACAGAATCCACAATATTTTAAACCAGGGGAAAATCGGTATAGAAAGGTTGGAATGGGGGAAAGATTTTCTAAATAAAGAAGTAATAAACCTTCAATTGTTTTTAAGATTTCCGCATAAAGGTTTGGAAACCCATTTAATTAAGGAAATAGGAAAATTAGAGGGAATTCAGGAAGCCGGATTGGAATGATGCCGGTGAATAGTGCATGGTGAAAACGAGATAACGGGATAACGAAATAACGAGGAACGAGATAATGGGGAAAGTGAGTTATGAATAAAGATTTGATTTTTTATGTAATCGGCGGTTTGGGATTGTTTATCTACGGTATTCACCTGATGGGCATCGGTTTGCAAAAGGCGGCGGCGAATCGGATGCGAAGAATCTTAGGATCTTTAACCAGAAATGCCTTCACCGGAGTCTTGGTGGGTACGGGAATAACGGCCATCATTCAAAGCAGCAGCGCCACCACTGTCATGTTAGTTGGTTTTGTTAATGCCGGCCTGATGACTTTGAAACAATCTCTGGGCGTAATTTTAGGAGCAAATATTGGGACCACTATTACCGCCCAGCTTATTGCCTTCAAACTAACCGACTATGCCCTGCCGCTCATTGGGCTGGGCATGTTGACTATGCTTTTTGCCAAAAAGAAAACCCACAAGTCTTTTGGAGAATTTATGTTGGGTTTTGGTATTTTATTTTTGGGCTTAAAATTTCTGACCCAAAGCGTCAAACCCTTAGGGTCTCTCCCCCAGGTAAGAGAAGTCTTTATTTCATTCAGCACCAATCCCTTTTTGGGCATATTGGCCGGGGCAATTGTTACCGCTCTGGTTCAAAGCAGCAGTGTTACCACTGGTATTGTTTTAGCTTTAGCCGTGGGTGGCTTGATTGATTTAAACGGGGCAATTTATGTTATCTTAGGCTGTAACATCGGTACCTGCATTACCGCTTTGATTGCCAGTATTGGGACAAGCATCTCGGCTCGTCGGACAGCTTTAGCTCACGTGATTTTTAACGTTGTAGGGATACTGATATTTCTACCGTTTTTATCCCAATTCAGCCGTCTCATCAGCCTGACTTCGACTAATGTCATGCGCCAATGCGCTAATGCTCATACGGTTTTCAATGTGGGTATAACCTTAATATTTCTTCCTCTGGTTGGTCTTTTTGCCCGGATTATCCCCCGTCTTATTCCGGGGAGAGAAGTGGAAATCGAATTTGGGCCTAAGTATCTGGAGAGGCATCTTTTGAATACTCCATCTCTGGCTTTGCGGGTAGCTACAGAAGAAATCGTCCGCACCTTGAAAATGACCCGCTTAATGGTTAACCAAAGCATGCAGGGGTTTTTTCATGACGACGCCCGGGCTTTAGTTAAGGTAGAAAGAGGCGAAGAGGCCGTTGATAATCTGCAGGAAGCAGTGACGGATTATTTAATGGAGTTGATGCAAAGAGAGCTGAACGAAGAAGAGTCGCGAAAAATTCCGGCTTTGCTTCACAACATAAATGATGTGGAACGTATCGGCGACCACGCGGAAAATTTAGCCGAACTGGCCGAGAGAAAAATTGAGTGTAAACTCCCCTTTTCTTCAGAGGCAATTAAGGAATTGCATGGGATTCATCATGAATTGGAGAAGATGACCGAAGCAACAATCCAGGCCTTAGAGCGGAATGATTTAAAAAAAGCCGAAGAGGTTTTGGAAAATGAAGAGCTTATTAACCGCCTCCGCGATAAATTAAAAGAAAATCATATCAGCCGCCTGGAAGAAAATAAATGTTTGGTTTTGTCAGGGATTGTTTTTTTGGACACTATCAGTAATTTTGAAAAAATTGCTGACCATCTGACCAATATTGTTCAGGCGGTTGCCGACGCTTTACAATGGGAAAGAAAAAAAACAGAAATGCGATAACGAAAATTTCCGCCATTTTTCACACTTACGAAGTGTGATAAAGGTGTGATAAAATCTGCTTTTAACGGGACAACAAGTAACGAAATGACGTGATAACGAGATAACGGGATGGCGTGATAACGGGAAGTATGAAGCCAATATCGGAGATTGCCAAAAACTGGGGAGTAAAGGAAGAAGAGCTTAAATGCTTCGGCCCTTATATGGCCAAGGTTTCCCTGAATCTTTTGAAGCGTTTAAAGAATAGCCCTGAGGGAAATTTAATTATTATCTCGGCGATGACTCCAACCAATCAGGGAGAAGGGAAAACTACCACTACTATTGGTTTGGCCCAGGCCTTGAATCGGTTAGGCAAAAAAGCTATTCCAACCCTGCGAGAGCCGTCACTCGGCCCTTTTATGGGCCTAAAAGGAGGGGCAACCGGCGGCGGCGCCGCTGAGGTGCTGCCTAAGGATGAGATAAATCTGCATTTTACCGGAGATATTCACGCCGTCGGGGCCGCCCACAATTTGTTGGCTGCCCTGGTTGATAATTCAATTTATCGGGGAAACAATTTAAAATTAAACCCGGAGCGCCTTTTTTGGCCCCGGGTGATTGATACCAGTGACCGGGGTCTCCGAGAAATTTTATTAAGTTCAAGCGGCAAAATCGCCCAGAATCCTTATAAAACCTCTTTTGAAATTACCGCCGCTTCCGAAATTATGGCGGTTTTATGTTTATCTGAAAATTTCTCCGAATTAAAAAGAAAAATAGGAGAGATTATCGTTGGACTGGATTTTTCTGAAAAGCCCGTCAGGGTAAAAGACCTGGGGGCAGAAGGAGCGCTATCCCTTCTTTTAAAAGATGCCCTGATGCCTAATTTGGTTCAGACCAGTGAGTTTGGTCCAGCCTTTATCCACGGCGGCCCATTTGCTAATATTGCCCATGGCTGTAACAGTATCCTGGCGATAAAGATGGCTTTGAAATTAGCCGATTTTGTCGTTACCGAGACTGGGTTTGCCGTCGATTTGGGTGCGGAAAAGTTTATCCATCTGGTTTCATCCCCCTTTAATCTTTCTCCCCGGGCTTTAGTCATTGTCGCCAGTCTCCGCGCCTTGAAAATGCATGGCGGAGAAAAGGCTGGTTTTAAATTAGGGTTGGACAATTTATCCAAGCAGATAGAAAATGGAGAAAAACTGGGGTTTCGGGTGGTTGTTGCCCTAAACAGGTTTAAAGAGGATTTGCCTCAAGAAATCAAATATGTAGAAGATTTTTTTGCTAAGAAGCAAATCTCTTTAGCTGTTTCTGAGGTCTGGCAAAAAGGAGGAAGAGGCGGCGAGGATTTGGCAAAAAAGATTTTAGAGGTAGTTAACCGCTCTGGGGGAAATAAAACCTTCAAGGGTTTATATACCCATAACAATTCTTTTAAAGAAAAGGTAGAGGCGATTGCTGTTGAAATTTACGGGGCAAGTGGGGTAGGTTATTCTGAGGAGGCAGAAAAAGATATCGCTTTTCTTAAGAAAAATAAATTGGACCAGATGCCGGTTTGTCTGGCCAAGACACACAAGTCGCTTTCTGATAATCCTAATCTTTTAGGCAGGCCCAAGGGTTTTAAAATTAAAGTTGAAAAAATTAAGCCGGCTGCCGGAGCGGGTTTTTTAGTTGTATATTGCGGTAAAATTCTTACTTTGCCGGGGCTCCCCCTTTATCCCCGGGCGATGCGAATGGATTTGGGGGATGATGGAGAAATCAAAGAGAAAAATGGTTGAAAACCCGAAAATTCTAGTGAAAATAGCAGAAAAAATTGGTTTCCTCAGTAAAAAGAAATTAAATGAAGCCATGGAGGAACAGAAGCGTACAGGGGAAAGACTCCCGGCTGTTTTAGTTAGGCTCGGATATCTGGCTAAGGAAGAATTAGGCATTGCCCTGGCCAATCAATTCAATATGGAAACGGTCAAATTATCTGAAAAAGAGATTTCCATCGAGCTTTTAAAAAGTTTTGACGCCGAATTAGTTAAAAGACACCGCTTTATTCCTTTAGAGAAAGAAAAAGGTAAATTAATTGTCGCCATTGATAATCCTTTAAATCTTTTTGCCTTTTCTTATTTAGAAAACCAGCTTAAGTGTAAAATGAATGCTTTTTTAATTACCCCCAAGGAGCTTGATCAGGCCCTGGAGAAATTTTTTGGTTTCGAAGAACCCCGGATTACTTCTCTTTATAAAAAATTACGAGACGAGGATTTACATATTGAAGGGTTTGGCGATGAATTAGAAGAGACGCCGGCTGATGACGCCCCGATTATTAAATTGGTTCATGTATTAATCCTGGAGGGTTTTCGCAGCCGGGCCAGCGATATTCATCTTGAGCCTTTGGAGAACCGGTTTCGCATTCGCTACCGCATTGACGGAGTACTTCACGATGCGCCCGGACCACCCAAAAGATTGGAAGCGGCCATTATCTCCCGGGTAAAAATTATGGCCAGGATGGATATTGCCGAGAAACGCCTGCCACAGGACGGCCGCATTAAGATTAAGCTTGCCGGAAAAGACCTGGATTTAAGGGTTTCGACCCTGCCCGGGCTTTATGGAGAAAGTGTCGTTTTGCGAATTTTAGACCGAAGCAGTTTATTAAAAGATATGGCTGATTTGGGATTCAGTCTGCGTGACCAGAAAGAATTCGAGAAATTATTAGGTATTACTAACGGAATAATTCTGGTGACTGGGCCGACGGGCAGCGGCAAAACCACGACACTTTACTCAGCGTTAAGCCGTTTGAACCAGGCTGACCGTAAAATTGTTACCGTCGAAGATCCGATAGAATACCAAATTTCCGGTATCAACCAGGTAGAGGTAAAGCCCTATATCGGCCTGACCTTTGCCCAGAGCCTGCGTTCAATTTTAAGGCAGGCGCCGGATATCCTGATGATTGGTGAAATTCGGGATTTGGAAACAGCCGAAATTGCTATTCGCTCCGCCCTCACCGGACATTTGGTCCTCAGCACCTTGCATACCAATGATGCCTGCAGTGCCGTCACCCGGTTGATTGATATGGGAGTAAAGCCCTTTTTAGTTGCTTCTTCTTTGCGGGCGGTTTTATCGCAGCGATTAGTCAGGAAAATTTGTTCTTACTGCAAAGAAGCCTATCAACCCAGTTTGAATGAGTTAACTGAAGTTGGCTTGAAAGAGGGCGATATTCCTGAGGTGACTTTTTATCGCGGTAAGGGATGTCCAAAATGCAATCAAACCGGTTTCCGGGAGAGAATTGCTATTTTTGAACTGTTGCTTATGAGCGAACAGTTAAGAAAGATAATTTATGGCAAGCCTTCGAGCACCCAGATAAAAGACATTGCCCAGAAAGAAGGAATGTTTACCCTGCGGGAGGACGGCTGGGCAAAGGTTTTTGCCGGGATAACTACTTTAACTGAAGTCTCCCGGGTAACCATAGGCGATGATGATTAAAATAGAGCTTGGATTCGTGAATGGTAAATCGTGAATAGTGCAAACGAGATAACGTGATAACGGGAAACGGGATAACGAAAAATGGTGGATAGAAAAACGGGAAGAAAACACCTGAGGCATTATAAAAGCTTGGGAGAGCTGCTGGTAGAGATGCAGATTGTCAATGAAAAGCAGCTGGAAGAGTTGATGCTTGAGCAGAGAAGAACCGGAGAATTGCTCGGGCGGATTGTCGTCCGCCAGGGATTAGCCAGCGAAAAGGAAATTATGGATGCTTTGGCGGCGCAAACCGATATGCCGGTGGTAACTTTAAGCCGTTTGAAAATTAACCCAAAGATTATTAATAAAATCTCTCCCAGTTTAGCCAGGATTTATAAAGTTGTGCCCATTAGAGAGGAAGGCAAAGTTTTGCTTGTTGCTCTTTCTGACCCTTTTAATACCCAGGTTCTTGATGATTTGCGTTTTATTCTGAATAGTGAAGTGAGGGGAGCTATCGCCAGTGATAAAGATATTGACCAGGCCTTGCAGAAATATTACGGAAAGGAAACAGAAAGCCTGGAGGTATTGCTGCAAAAAATGGAGTCTACTCCCTTGATGCAAAAGGAATTAGAAAAGGTGAGTGAACCCGATATTGCCAGTCTTCAGGAATTAGCCCGGGAAGCCCCAATTGTTAAACTGGTAAATCTGGTTTTGATTCAAGCGGTTAAGGCCCGGGCCAGTGATATCCA
>Ga0180433_10000827_pt1 | contig 52579 bp, 49 predicted proteins | sample SS_ome_8_FD_132980 | JGI IMG/M metagenome (GOLD analysis project Ga0180433, IMG submission 132980) | Hypersaline lake sediment archaeal communities from the Salton Sea, California, USA - SS_1_D_1 metaG | ecosystem: Environmental > Aquatic > Non-marine Saline and Alkaline > Hypersaline >...
AAAGGGCACTGGAGCGATTCCTCTCCATTTCCACCAGCTCTACCCCCGGTATCGTGCGCAGGAGTACCCTTGGGGCATCATATTCGCCGTTCCACCGACCGAGAAAGCAGGCGTCGTGGTAGGTGACCCGGGCATCAAGGCGGCCGGGCACGTTCAGCTTGCCGCTCTGGAGCAGATCGCGGAGAAGCTGGGTGTAGTGCATCACCTCGAAAGCACCACCAAGCGCGGGGTAGTCGTTCCTGATGGCGTTGTACGAGTGGGGTGACAGCGTGACAATCCTGGTCACCCCCAGGCTCCTGAATTTCTCTATGTTCTCCTCAGCCAGCATCTCGAAGAGTGTCTCTTCACCGAGCTTGTTCACCTCGTTGCCATCGCAGTTCTCCTCGCCACCCAGCACCCCGAAGGAGACACCCGCGCTCTCCATGACTTGCGCCAGAGCCCTGGCCGCTTCCTGGGCCCGGCTGTCGTAAGAGCCTACGCAGCCGACGTAGTACAGGAGCTCCTGCCCCTGGTAATACTGGACACCGGTCCCCTGGGCCCACTCGCCCCGTCTTGATCTGGCGGTCCCGTAGGGATTGCCCTGCCGCTGCACATTCTCTAGGAAGTCCTTGACCGCCGGCGGCACGGTGCCTCTCTCAACCATCTCACCCTTGGCGGCGACTATCATGTTGAGGATATCGACGTTGAAGCTGAGGGGGCACTTCTCTTCGCAGTTCTTGCAGGCCGTGCAGGAGAACAAGATGTCGGCGAGATGGTCTGTCCACTCGATCTCGTCGTTCAGCCAGGCCCGGGTCAGCCACAGACGCCCCCCGCAGGAGTAGGTCTCCATGCGGAAGCGGGCATAGGCGGGGCAGTTGTTAACGTCCATCCAGTTGACCGGGAACTTGCAGTACCCGCACCGGAAGCACCGGTGTATGGTGTCCGCGTACTTGAAGTCTGCCAGCGTCATTCGCCTGCCTCCCAGTTGCCCGGATTCATGATCCCATTGGGGTCAAGGAGCCGCTTCACCTTTTGCATCAGGGCGAGGGTCTGGGGATCCATCCTCTCCATGACCAGCTTTTGGCCGTAGGTGCCCGGCTTCCATATGGTGCCCCCCAGTTCCAGGGCAAGGTCATCCGATTCGTGCAGGGCCTCTCTCGCCTGCCTTACCGTCTCGGGGTCTGCCCGGCTGAAGGCATACGTCCAGGAGAACATCATCGCATGGGACATCCCGATGACCCGCCCCAGCACGGTGTAGGGAATGTCATGCCTTTCGGAGATCTCGCGTCCGCGCCGGTAGCAGTCCGGGTAGGTCTCCACGGGCATGATCGCCCCCACATACTCGAAGCCGCCGCCCTTTCTCCAGTCGGATGTCTTGGATACCTGGGGTCTCTGGACGCGCCGCGCGAATCCGAGCAGACCGCCGTCACCGCGACGGATGTATTCGCCCAGGGTATCATCCCAGATCATCTTCTGTCTGAACTCCAGCTCTTCCTCCGAGTCAGCGCTTATGCCGATGGTGAAGTGGTGCAGGCCGCTGGCGAAGGGAGGGATAGCCTGGCTGAAGGCGACGATGTCATGCGCCATCTCCGTGTGCGTAATCCGGTGTATGATCTCGGGGACCAGGTCTTCGTCTTCCACCACGAACTGCCCCGAGCCCTGTATCTTCTTACGCGGGAACAGCTTCAGCGATACCTTGGTAACTATGCCAGTTGTGCCACTCCACCCCAGGAAGAGGCCCACGTCCGGCAAGGGGTGCTGCGTGTACCAGCCCGCGGATATCGCGCAGGAGCCGAACCGGCATATCTCACCGGTGGGCAGGACCACTTCCAGCCCGTTGACCATGTCCGAGTTGAACCCGTAGGGATGGGCCAGGTCACCCTGCCCGTGTATGCACACGTTGCCCGCGATGGTAGCCTGCGGAGGCGCCCCCGGTTCCGAGTGCATCAGGATGGGGTGGTGTCTCTCCAGGTATGACGTCAGTTGCCCCTGTGACACGCCGCACTCCAACAGGGCGTATCGTGACTCCTCGTTTACCTCCAGTATTCTGTCCATGCGCTTCAGGTCAAGGGCAATACCACCGCGCAGCGGTACCGCCAGTCCGGCGAGAGACAGCCCGCCTCCCAGAGGGGCTACTGGAATCCTCTCTCTGTTTGCGAGCCTGAGGATGGCCTGGATTTCGTCTGCGGTAGCGGGTGCCACCGCGTAGTCCGGCCGGTGGGGCTCGGTGGTCCCCAGGTCAAAGGAGAAGATGTACAGCTCCTCGGGGCGGGCGGAGACGTGCTCCTCGCCGACTATGTTGACCAGGTCTTCGTATACGGTACTCACGAATCACCTCCATCCCGCCGGTTGCTCGCCGATGGCGAGGCGGCAGAGGTCGCTCAGAAAGACGGGCCGTATGCCTGCTCTGGAGACCGGCTCCGCCAGCGTAGTGAAGCAGGCCGGGCAGTTGAACGCGCAGACCTCGGCTCCCGCGTTCACCATGTCCTGGATATTGCGCCGCTGTACGTCTGCCGCGCGGAGACGGCTGCCTTCCCGTCTCTGGCCCATGATGGTGCCGCCACAGCACAGGGCATTATCGTCAACGTATTCCCGGTCTACGTTCTCCGCGCCGATAAGCTCAACTATGTCCCTGACGAAGTGGTGCTTGTCCGATGACAGACGGGACGAGCAGGGGCGCTGGTAAGCTACCTTCAGGTTGACCGGGGTTATCTCTTCCCTGAGCTCCAGCAACCGGTTGTGGAGGTACTCAAACAGGTGTATGGGCCTGAACGGAACCTCTATCCCGAATGCGGGAGCGTAGGACGTGAATGCCCCGTAGCATTCGTCATGGAAGCAGACCAGATCGGTGACGCCATGCCTGGTAATGGTCTCTATGACCCCCGGAAGCCTCTCCTTGATGACCGATGACCTGGCATAGTGCAGGTACATCAACTGGCAAAAGTAGTGGAACATCTTGCGGGGATCGGCCGATATCAGGGACAGGCTCTCGAACAGCTTGCCCTGCACCAGGTACATCAGGTCTGAGAAGGCACCCATGGTCATGGCCGTTCCGCTGACTTCGTTGATAACCGGCTCCCCGCGGAACGGGATACCGGTCTGTATCCCGCGCCTGATGAGCGGTTTGGGTAGCGGAGGGATATCCAGTGCTTCCTGGCGCTCCACTATCAGATAGAACGGGTGGTTGCCCATGGGGCAGTACTCCTCGCACGCGTAGCAGGTAACGCAATCGTGGAGAACGAACGAGTCCTCCCCCGCGGCTATCCCGGCGATCTCCCTTCTTGCCGTCTCGGTGTCCACGTCCATGTACTGGCACCTGGTCAGGCAGTCGCAGTCCTGGCAGGAGAGACAGAGACTGCTATCGTGCTTCAGCTCATACATGCGCTTGCCTCCTGGAACTAGTGCGTCGGGGCTGCGTGGCGGCTGTTGCCGCTCCCATCCTACTCCCGGCATACGGCGGCGTCAAGCGAGCGAGCCTGGAAGGCAGCAAGCACTGTGACTGGTTTCCTCCCCCGCGTCGGCGGGTGCCCGGTGGCTGGCGCTGTGGGGGATGATTAGCACGCCCTCCAGGACGCGAACGACCCCTTGCCTGGAACCCGCTCCGCACCCCGTTTTGGGGAGTGCAAAGGGGTCTATTACCGTTCGAACCGCGTGCCGCCAGCGCGCCACCCCGCCATGACTTCTCCCTCAATACCAGGGGTACCGCGGCGACACAGCGGTGTGCGGCGCTCGGGGCAAGATCGGCCCTGTCACAGAGCCTGCCGGGGAGAAAAAGTCATCCCAATATCCCCAGGAAGACCCCGGCCGCGGTGGCCGTGCCTATCACCCCGGCGATATTCGGTCCCATGGCGTGCATCAGCAGGAAGTTGCGGGGGTTGGCCTGCTGTCCCATCCTCTGCACCACCCGCGCGGACATGGGTACCGCAGACAGGCCAGCGGCCCCAATCATCGGGTTGATCTTCTCACCGGGGAGGAGATTCATGAGCTTGGCCAGCAGTATCCCAGCAGCGGTGGACGTGGCGAAAGCCACCACCCCCAGTCCCAGCACTGCCAGGCTGTCCGTTTTCAGGAAGCTCTCCGCACTCATGAATGCCCCGATGCTCAGCCCGAGAAGAATGGTCAGGATGTTCATGAAGGCATTGGCGGCGGTTTCGGCAAGCCGCTCGGTGACACCGGAAACCGCCAGCAGGTTCCCGAACATGAACATGCCCACCAGGGGCGCCGAGCGGGGTACCAGCAGGATAATCACCACCGCGGCAACCAGCGGGAAAAGGAGCTTCTGCCGCCGGGATACAGGCTTCATCTGTGGCTTCATGTAGATGGCCCGCTCCTTCCTGGTGGTCAGCAGGCGGATTATGGGTGGCTGGATGATCGGCACCAGGGCCATGTAGGTATAGGCAGCCACCGCGGTCACCCCGATGAGGTTCGGGGCAAGCTGGTTGGTCAGGTAGACGGTGGTGGGGCCGTCCGCACCGCCGATTATGCCGATGGCGGCGGCCTCTTTGACCCCGATGTCAAGAAAGTCCGGGAAGGCGCTGCCGAGGAGAAGAGCGGCGAAGAAGGCGAAGAAGACCCCGAACTGCGCCCCGGCCCCAAGTATGAGGGTCTTGGGGTTGGCGATAAGCGGCCCGAAATCGGTCAGCGCCCCCAGGCCGAGGAAGATGAAAGCGGGTATGAGCTCGGTGGCGATACCACCCCGGAAGACCCGCGCCAGGATTCCCACCGGCTCACCATCGGCGAACTCCATCAGCCCACCCAGCGGCAGGTTCACCAGGAGCACACCGAAGCCAATGGGTACAAGCAGCAGGGGCTCCATCTTCCTGGCGATACCCAGGTAGAGCAGGAGCCCCGCGACGGCGAACATTGCTATGGGACGCCAGTCCAATGCTCCAAAGCCGGTCTCATACAGGCCAAACAACTACGTGCTCTCTTCACCCCTTGATCCCGGTTCTCGGGCCGCCAACCCGATGAGTCTCACCACCCCGGAAAGAACCACCAGCACCAGGATGGTCATCCCGAAACCACCCCCGGCGACCCTGGCCACCAGACCCCAGTCTATCATCTGCTCCCCTGGCACGCCCGGCCGGCTAGTACTCTATGGTGGCCAGGTGGTAACCCGTCTCCACCACCTGCTGGGCCTTGACCTTTATCTCCGTAACCGTCCCCGCCAGCGGGGCCATGATGGGGTTCTCCATTTTCATTGACTCTATGTAGAGCAGGGTATCACCCTCCTCCACCTTGTCGCCGACGCTCACCTCTACACTGATTACCGTACCCGTGATCGGCGCCTCCACGATTTCCTGGGCCAACTGCGTACTCCTTTCCCGTGAGACACTAGTGTTCTGGTCTCAGGCTGGATTGACTTCCTCAAAAGAAAAGGGCGCCCCAACCCGTTGTCTGAGTGTCGACGCCCTTCTTACCAAGCATTAGCTTGCGGTCTGCCTAGGACTCGTCGTCTCCTGCCAGTGCGCCCACAGCCGCAGACCTGATCACGATCTCGTCACCCTCCACGTCCACCATCACGGTGTCACCGGCAGTGAACCTGCTCCGGAGGATATCTTCGGAGAGCTTGTCCGCTACCAGGTCCTGGATCGTCCTGCGTAGCGGCCGCGCTCCGAAGACCTCGTCGTAGCCTTTCTCGCCGAGGAAGTCCTTGGCGGCGTCGGTCACCTCGAGCTTTATGTCCTTCTCCGCCAGCTGCTCCGATATCATTCCCAGCATCAGGTCCACTATCTGGCGGATGTGCTCACGGTTGAGAGCGTGGAAGACGACAATACCGTCAATCCGGTTCAGGAACTCGGGCCGGAAGGTCTTCTTCACCTCACCAAGCAGCTTGTCCTTCATCCGCTCGTAGGACTCCTGGCGGACGCGGTCCTCGTCTGCCCGGGAGGTGAAGCCGATGGCGCCGCCCTTGCGGATAACCTCGGCGCCAATATTGCTGGTCATGACGATGATGCTGTTGCGGAAGTCTACGCGCCGTCCCTTTGCGTCCGTCAGATGGCCGTCATCAAATATCTGCAGGAGGATATTGAAGACGTCCGGATGGGCCTTCTCAATCTCGTCCATGAGTATGCAGCAGTATGACTTCCGGCGCACCGCCTCGGTGAGCTGACCGCCTTCGTCGTAGCCGACATACCCCGGCGGAGCTCCGACCATCCGGGAGACGGTGTGTTTCTCCATGTATTCGGACATGTCCAGGCGGATAAGGGCGTCCTCGCTGCCGAACATGAACTCGGCCAGCGCCCTCACCAGCTCCGTCTTGCCCACTCCGGTAGGGCCGAGGAAGATGAAGTTGCCGATGGGATGGCGCGGGTCCTTGAGACCGGCGCGGGCGCGCCGCACCGCCTTGGCGATGGTGTCTATTGCCTCGTCCTGGCCGATGATGCGCTTGTGGAGGGCTTCTTCCATGTGGAGCAGCCGCTCGGTCTCGTCGCCGCCAAGCTGGGTGACGGGAATGCCGGTCCACATGCTCACCACAGTGGCGATGTCCTCGGTGCTCACCTCGGGCTTCTCCTGCTCCTGCTCGGCCTGCCACTCCTTCTCCAGGCCCCTTATCTTCTCCTCTACCTGGAGCTCTTGCTGGCGCTTCTCGGCGGCATAGTCATACTGCTGGGCCGCCAGCGCGGACTCCTTCTCTTTGCGCACGCTCTCCAGGAGACGCCGCGCCTCCTTGAGGGTTATCGGGGTGCTGCGGCGCTGAATCCTCACCCGCGAAGACGCCTCGTCCACGAGGTCGATCGCCTTGTCAGGCAGGAAGCGGTCTGGAATGTAGCGTGAAGCCAGGGTTGCCGCCGCATTCAGAGCGTCTCCGCTTATGGTCAGCTTGTGGTGCTCTTCGTAGCGTTCCCTGATACCGCGCAGGATCTCCATAGTCTCTTCGACAGTGGGCTCCTCCACCAGGACGGGCTGGAACCGCCGCTCCAGGGCAGGGTCCCGCTCCACGTGCTTGCGGTAGTCATCCAGGGTAGTCGCGCCAATAACCTGCAGCTGCCCCCTGGCGAGGGAGGGCTTGAGGATGCTGGCGGCATCAACCGCGCCCTCGGCGGCACCCGCGCCCACGATAGTATGGAACTCGTCCACGAAGAGAACGCAGTTCCCCGCGGTCTTGATCTCGTCGATAATCTTCTTGAGGCGCTCTTCGAACTCGCCGCGGTACTTGGTGCCAGCTACCACCGCGGCCATGTCCAGCGTCACCAGGCGCTTTTCCTCCAGCGTCTCGGGGACGTCCCCGGAGGCAATCCGATGTGCCAGCCCCTCGACGATTGCCGTCTTACCCACACCGGGCTCGCCGATGAGGGCGGGGTTGTTCTTCGTGCGGCGGCTGAGTATCTGGATGACACGCTCGATCTCCCGCTCTCTGCCGATAACGGGGTCAAGCCTGCTGGCACGTGCGGCTGCGGTGAGGTCAATGCTGAGCTGGTCAAGCGCCGGGGTGCGGCTCTGACCACGGGCACCTCTGCCCTTGGGGGCATTCTGGCTGAGAATACGGGTGGTCTCGGCGCGTACCTGCTCCAGGGTGATACCGAAGCTGTCCAGCACACCGGCAGCCACCCCGCCCCCCTCGTGCAGCAGGCCCAGAAGAAGATGCTCGGTGCCGATGTAGTTGTGGCCGAGATTGCGCGCCTCGTCAATGGCAAGCTCTATGACCCGCTTGGCCCGGGGGGTAAGACCTATCTCCCCGGAGGTGGGTTTCTCGCCGTGGCCGATTATGAACTCGACTCCGGAACGAACCTTTCCCAGGCTGACGTTGAGGTTGGTGAGGACCTTGGCAGCAACGCCCTCCTCCTCGCGCAGCAGGCCGAGCAGGATGTGCTCGGTGCCGATATAGCTATGGTTCAGGTGCTGTGCCTCTTCCTGAGCCAGAGTAAGCACCCTGCGCGCTCGCTCCGAGAATTTCTCAAATCGGCTCGCCATACTCTCCTCCGTGTGCCCGCCCGGCGACTATGTCTGCCTCGCCGGGTCCAGACAAGAGGATTCAGGCTCCCTGGCAGTGACATATTTTCCACAGGGGGTCGCCCCCCCAGTATCGTCTGCGCTGAAGCGTTTCACTTCCGTGTTCGGGATGGGAACGGGTGGTTCCGCTTCGCTAAGACCACCAGGAAGCCTATTTTCTCTCCTGTCTCCATTGTAAACCCGACGGCGGTATCAATGGCAACCCCCGCCGGGGCCACTGTCATTGCCCTTCAGTGTCATTCTAGCATATCACGCCCTGTGGGGCAAAAAATACCCAGACCTCAGGCCTGGGCTCCTTCTGGCACATGCTAATACCAAGTCTGAAGCAGGTCAAGCCCTCGACCATTAGTACGGCTCGGCTCAAGACATTACTGCCCTTACACTTGCCGCCTATCAAACAAGTAGTCTACTTGCGGTCTTACCCCTTCCGAAGAAGGATGGGAGATCTTATCTTGGGGCCGGCTTCGCACTTAGATGCTTTCAGCGCTTATCCGCACCAGACGTAGCTACCCAGCGGTGCCCCTGGCGGGACAACTGGTACACCAGAGGTCTGTCCCTCTCGATCCTCTCGTACTAGAGAGAGCCCCCCTCAAATCTCCGGACGCCCACGACGGATAGAGACCGACCTGTCTCACGACGGTCTGAACCCAGCTCGCGTACCGCTTTAATGGGCGAACAGCCCAACCCTTGGGACCCGCTTCAGCCCCAGGATGCGACGAGCCGACATCGAGGTGCCAAACCCTGCCGTCGCTGTGAACGCTTGGGCAGGATAAGCCTGTTATCCCCGGGGTAGCTTTTATCCGTTAAGCCACGGCCCTTCCACACGGAGCCGTAGGATCACTTTGCCCGACTTTCGTCTCTGATCGACTTGTGGGTCTCACAGTCAAGCCCCCTTATGCCAATGCACTCTGTGAGTGATTTCCATCCACTCTGAGGGGACCTTTGGGCGCCTCCGTTACTGTTTGGGAGGCGACCGCCCCAGTCAAACTACCCGCCAGACACTGTCCCCCAGCTTGATCTGGGGTTAGAACCTAGACTCACCAAGAGTGGTATTTCAATGACGGCTCTGCCGAGGCTAGCGCCCCGGCTTCACAGCCTCCCACCTATGCTACACATGCTAAGCCCAGATCCAGTGCCAAGCTGTAGTAAAGCTCCACGGGGTCTTTTTGTCCTGTCGCGGGTAACCCGCATCTGCACGGGTATTTCAATTTCGCCGAGCCCCTCGTTGAGACAGCGCCCAAGTCGTTACACCATTCGTGCGGGTCGGAACTTACCCGACAAGGGATTTCGCTACCTTAGGACTGTTATAGTTACAGCCGCCGTTCACTGGGGCTTCAGTTCAGAGCTTTGGCCTCCCGAAGGAAGCCTGACCCCTCCCCTTAACCTTCCAGCACTGGGCAGGTATCAGCCCCTATACTTCAGCTTACGCTTTCGCAGAGACCTATGTTTTTGTTAAACAGTCGCTTGGGCCCATTTAATGCTACCCTTCCTAGAAGGGCACCCCTTCTCCCTAAGTTACGGGGTTAGATTGCCGAGTTCCTTAACGAGGGTTATCTCGATCACCTCGGGACTTTCATCCCAACCTACCTGAGTCGGTTTGCGGTACGGGCGCTCCTGCTTCAACGGCAACGAGGCTTTTCTTGACGGCATGGGTGCAGCCGAGTCGCTTTGCTTTTGCCGCAGCTTCCCCCCACCTTCAGCTGTAGCATCCGGGGTGGATTTACCTGCCCCGGCATCACCTGGGGTGGGAGACACACCATGTCCATTAGGCATGCTCAGCCTGCCCTTCCGCGTCCCCCCTTTACCTCCGCAGAAGCGGTACGGGAATAATAACCCGTTGTCCATCGCCTACGCCTTTCGGCCTCGGCTTAGGCCCGACTAACCCTACGCGGATTAACCTTCCGTAGGAAACCTTAGGTTTTCGGTGGGCGTGTTTCTCACACGCCTTTCGCTACTCATGCCGGCATTCTCACTTCCCTTCGCTCCACCCTTCCTCACAGAAGGACTTCACGGCTAGGGAACGCTCCCCTACCTCCTTCACCTTCGGGTGAAGGACCATAGCTTCGGTGACGAGCTTTAGCCCCGTTGAATTGTCGGCGCAGCACCACTCAACCAGTGAGCTATTACGCACTCTTTAGAGGGTGGCTGCTTCTAAGCCAACCTCCTGGCTGTCTGTGCAGTCCTACTTCCTTGCCCACTTAGCTCGCTCTTCGGGACCTTAGCTGATGGTCTGGGCTGTTTCCCTCTCGACCATGGAGCTTATCCCCCACAGTCTCACTCCCAGGCTTGGGCCAATGGCATTCGCAGTTTGGTTGGAGTTGGTAAGCGACTAGCCCCCTAGTCCATCCAGCGCTCTACCTCCATTGGCGATCACCTGAGGCTGCACCTCAATGCATTTCGGGGAGAACCAGCTATCTCCGGGTTCGGTTGGCATTTCACCCCTATCCACAGCTCATCCTACAGCTCTGCAACGCTGACAGGTTCGGGCCTCCACTCTGATGTTATCAGAGCTTCACCCTGGCCATGGATAGCTCACCCGGCTTCGGGTCTAATCCATGCGACAATGTACGCCCTGTTAAGACTCGCTTTCGCTGCGGCTCCGCGATGTCAATCGCTTAACCTGCCACACAGATTAACTCACCGGCTCATTCTTCAATAGGCACGCCATCATCCTTCCGGAGAAGGACTCTGACTGCTTGTAGGCACACGGTTTCAGGTCTATTTCACTCCCCTCCCGGGGTACTTTTCACCTTTCCCTCACGGTACTAGTCCACTATCGGTCATCAAGGGTATTTAGCCTTGCCCTGTGGTCAGGGCAGATTCCCACAGGATTTCTCGTGTCCCGTGGTACTCAAGGTCAGATAGGGAGCCTCCCCCTTTAGCTTACGGGACTCTCACCCTCTGTGGTGGTCCGTTCCAGGATCCTTCTTCTAGAGTTCGGTTTGTAACTCCCTGACCTAGTCTGAGTTCGGTCTTACCTGCCTTACAACCCCGTGTCAGCATAGGCCTCAGCGCCACTAAGCTGATACGGTTTGGGCTCTTCCCCTTTCGTTCGCCACTACTCAGGGAATGACTATCTTTTCCTCAGGGTACTGAGATGTTTCACTTCCCCTGCTTACCTCCACCCAGCCTATGTGTTCAGCTGGGGGTGTCCTCCGTTCGGGAGGACGGGTTGCCCCATTCGGGAATCCCCGGCTAGGCTTGTTAGACAGCTCACCGGGGCTTATCGCAGTCTTGCCACGCCCTTCTTCGGCCCTTGATGCCAAGGCATCCACCGTGCGCCCTTACCCGCTTGACCTGCTTCAGGTTTGGTATTAGCGTCATATTCAGTTTTTAAAGTTCTGCGGAAAATCAGAGCGGCCTGGTGAACTGCACCAAGCCGCTGGCTCAGCCTGCAATCACCAGTTACCCACTATGTAGCTACGGTCATGCCTGCCCTGACTCCTACTGCTGAATTACTATAGCACAGCCCCCCACCACTGTCAATAGGTAGTCTCTTCCCTCACCACCTGAGGGCAGGCGGTGTGGTATAATGTTGGTCACAGGAGGCACAAATACCGATGTTTGACGTGGCCGAGTTCGCCCTGGCGGCGGAGCGCATCAGAGCAAAGGCACTGGAGGAAGGCAGGCTGCTTGACAACCCCTCCGAGGAGGAGCTGGAGCGGCTTGCCGAGAGAGAACCGGAGGTCCGCCGGACAATCTACGGCAATCTGGTAGCGGAGAGCGAGCCCATGTCCCGGGCTGCCATGTTCACCACCAACAGCGTGGACTCCCGGTTCGGCGAGGCTGAAGCCAGGCTGCTTGCCCAGGCAGAGTCAGTCCTTGCCGGGAAGAAACTGGTCTCGGTGGACCGGATTGTGGGTAACTATCAGAGTGGTACCGTGATACGGCTGACCGTGCCCGAGGAGTTCGCCCATGTTGCCTTTGGGGGGAAGAACCTCTTCATCCCTGCCCGGGGTGAGGTGAAGCGCCCTGACTACGAGATCATAATGTTCAGGGATGATGCCTTCGAGCAGAACAGGGCGAAACCCCTTCCTCAGAAGGACATCACCATACGCCTGGCTATGCTTGACGACGGCCGGGTTATCAAGATAGTGCGCAACAGCAACTACATCGGGGAGTACAAGAAGGGCGTTTTCGCCGCCGAGGACTGGGTAGCCAAGACCAGGCGGGGTGGCATCTTCCTCCACGCAGGCTGCCGGCAGGACTACCTCCAGTCAACTCACGGAGACTACCGCACCGTCCGGTCGCTCCTTGTCGCCCTGAGCGCCAATGGCAAGACAACCACCACCGGTCGCGTGCTTGCACGCAAGGGCAAGGAGAAGTCCTGGCTGGTTCAAGATGACGGCGGTACCCTGATGCCGGACGGCTCCTTCCACGGCTTCGAGCAGGGCGGGCTCTTTGTCAAGACCGAGAATGTGCACCCCGGCGAACAGGAAGAGATCTACTACGGGCTTCTGCGACCGCAGACATTCGGGGAAAACATACATGTGACCGAAGACGGCGACATGGATTTCCACAACCTGGAGACCACCTCCAACGGCAGGGCGATAATCCACCGGCGCGACTTCATGCACGCCAGCTCTTTCATTGACGTGGAGAAGATAGATAACCTGATCCTGATAACCCGCCAGCCGCAGATGCCCGCCATCGCCAGGCTCACACAGGAGCAGGCGGTGGCCTATATGGTGCTGGGCCAGGCAATGGAGTCGTCCGCGGGAGACCCTACCAGGGCGGGAAGGACAAGGGCGGAGTTCTTCTATGACCCGTTCTTGGCGGGCAATCGGGCTGACCACGCCAATCTGTTCTACGATATGCTGCAGGGTATGCCCCACATGCAGTACTACATCCTGAACACGGGCGGCATCGGTGAAGGCGAGCGATACCGGGATATACAGCTCGGGCACACGATGGGAATCCTGGATTCACTGCTGCGCGGCGGGCTGGAGGACTGGGTGGACTCTCCCACCGGTCTTCAGGTACCGGCGGCGGTGAGGTCAGTGGATGACATCTACTTCCACCCCGAGATGCTCTACTCGCGGAGTGAGTTTGAGGAGACGCAGAGGAAGCTCAGAGAGTTCCAGAGAGAGGCTCTGGAGAAGGTGGGTAGCGGGCTGCATCCGGACATCAGGCGAGTCTTCGAGTAAGGATGGTGTATGGGGCCTGCCGGTACCAGTGTCCCGGAGGGGTGTCAGGGACACTGGTACCAGTCCAGGGACAAAGTGCTAGGAACCCGGTTCCGCGTCGGTCTGACGGAGGAGCTTATCAGACGTGGCGGTGGGCCGGGGTTGCTTCTCGGGCTGAGTTCTCTTCTCCCTCTCCACCCGGGCCCTCAGCTGGAGCAGTCGGAAAACGGTCTCGGCTTTGCCGGTTATGACGAAACTCTCCATTGACTGCCTCGTTTCCCCTTCAGTCCACCTTAACCTGAGTCTACCACGCGGACATAAAGACGGGCATAAATGTCCTAAACATTTCATAAAGCTTTCGTGAAGGTTTCATAAAACCCGGCTGACCCAGGAAAAGAAAGGGGTATACCATGGCTGACCCACGAATCGAGAAGCTGGCAGAGCTATTGGTCGACTACTCGGTGGCGGTGAAAACTGGTGACAAGGTGGTCATAGCGGGTGAGACCATCGCCGAGCCCTTTCTCAAGGCGCTCTATGCAAGGGTGCTCCGCGCGGGCGGACACCCCACCATGATGGCGGTGCTCCCCGGCCTGGACGAGATCCTCTTCCGTCACGCATCGGACGAGCAGCTACAGTACGTTCCCGCCTGGCTCAGGGACATCATCTCTACCTATGACGTGCGTATCTCCGTTATCGCCGAGCATAACACCAAGGCGCTCAGCAACATTGACCCCGCAAGGATGGTGCTCCACAGCCGGGCCCGCACCGAGCTGATGGAGATTTCCATGCGTCGTTCCGCTGCCCGTGAGCTGCTCTGGACGGTGGCCCTCTTCCCCACCAATGCCTGCGCTCAGGATGCCGAGATGAGCCTGAGCGAGTACGAGGACTTTGTCTACGGGGCCTGCATGCCTGACCTGCAGGACCCGGTCAGCTACTGGCAACGGTTCTCTGCCTGGCAGCAGCGCATCGTGGAGTGGCTGCGGGGGAAGGACAGCGTCCACGTCACCGGTCCGGACACCGATCTCCGGCTGAGTATCGCCGGGCGCGACTTTCAGAACTGTGACGGCCACTACAACATGCCCGATGGTGAGGTCTTCACTGGCCCGGTCGAGGACAGCCTCGAGGGCCACGTCCACTTCTCCTACCCGGCCATCTACCAGGGCCGTGAGGTTACCGGCGTGCGGCTGTGGTTCGAGAAGGGGCAGGTGGTCAAAGCCAGTGCGGACAAGAATGAGGACTTCCTCCTGAAGACGCTTGATACCGACGAAGGCTCTCGGCGGGTGGGCGAGTTCGCCATCGGCACCAACGAGGGGATTACCCGCTTCACCCGCCAGATACTGTTCGACGAGAAGATAAACGGCAGCTTCCACATGGCGCTGGGGGCAGGTTACCCTGAGACCGGCAGCCAGAACAAGTCCGCCATCCACTGGGACATGATTTGCGACCTTCGCGAAGGCGGCGAGATATGGGTGGACGGCGAGCTCCTGTACCGGAACGGGGAGTTTGTGATCGGCTCGGATTGACTGGCTTCTCTTTGTAGCGTACAATTCCGCAGGGCACCTACGTGGGATAGGGGGCCGGGTGATGATCTGGCAGGCGCAGGGTCAGGAGAGTGCAGCGCAGGCGCGGCCTTCCATAACTGCCTTGGAGGAAGGGGCCGTGCGCGAGCGCCTGGCCATAGAAGAGAAATACCGCCCTCTCATGTCAGAGAATGCCAGGCTAGGCCGGCTGGTCTCCTATGTCGGCAACAAGTCCGTACCGATCCTGAGACTCTACCGATTCAAGGAGGCTTTCTCTCTGGGTCTGGTCAACCACTTCCTGGACGAGTTTGGCGCCTCACCGGATGACCTGGTATTCGACCCTTTCGCTGGAATGGGCACCACGCTCTTTGGAGCAATGCTGCGGGGCGTGCCTTCGCTGGGTGTGGAGCGTCTACCTGTGGCAGCATTTATCAGCAGGACACTGCCCAGATTATTGCTGGTAGAACCTGGTTCTATAGCCTCAGTATTCAAGGATCTCGAAAAGCTGGTGGACGAATGCGAGCCGGCGGATATCGCTGATGACGTTGCGATTATGCAGGTGGCGTTTGAGCAATCTAGCCTGATGCGGCTGCGGAAATGGAGGACGGCCATTGATAGGCTGTCGCCCCCCCTGAGAGACCTATTCACCCTGCTATTCCTCTCCATACTTGAGAGCACAAGCTATGCATCCAATGACGGCCAGTTTCTAAGGTTGAAGCCTGACAAGAAGCTGCTGGCTCCTGATGAAGCGATGCTCAGGAAAGCACTGCAAGCCGAAACCGATTTGATCGCAGTCCAGCATATGTGGTCCAACCGAGCCAGCCACATCAAAGACATTCCAGTGGTCCATGAAGGGGATGCCCGTGACCTTACTGATGTGCAGTTCCCCCAGAAGCCGACCGTCGTGATAACGTCACCTCCCTATCCTAACAGGTATGACTACTCCAGAAGCTACTGCCTGGAATTGTGTTTCCGGTTTGTGCAGGACTTCCAGCAGTTGAAGGAGGTGCGGTTCGGGATTCTGCGGTCCCATATTGAATCCAGGGCTGAACAAAGTGACGGACCTTGCCACCCTGTGATAGCCGAAGTCATGCAGAATCTTCAGGGGAGAAAGCTGAACAACCCGCGCATTCCCATCATGCTTACGGCGTATTTCGTTGACATGGAGAGGTGCATAGACGAGTGGGGCCGGGTACTTGCCCCGGGCGCAAGAGTTGCCATGGTCGTGGACAACGTGCGTTTTGATGGGCAGCTAGTGCCGGTGGACCTTGTCCTGTGTGATATAGCCGAGCGGCACGGCTTTTGCGTTGACGAGGTCGTAGTGGCGCGGCACAAGGGGAATAGCTCACAGCAGATGGGACGCTATGGTCGGATACCTGTACGAGAGAGCATCACGTTGTGGAGCAAGCGTTGAACACGAGTCACTTGCAGCACGAGGCAGAGAAGGCCAGCTACGCGCTACGCTCGTCCTTCTTCTACAGAGTCCATTCTGTTTGGCCTAATCTGCTTCAGATGCTCACTCTGGCGAGGGACTTGGGAGTAAGATGGGAGGGTCGTGGGGAACTCGGCATCTCTCAGGAAGCCTGGCAGCAGGTCCAGAAGCAGGGTATTGACCCAGTCAATGCATTCTGCCACCCCGAAGTCATACGAGCTACCCCACCGCTGGTTACTTATTACCGTTGTCTTGCTTTGCTGCCTCAGAAGGGAGCACAGCGTCTGGCATTTGCCACCAAGCAGCTTGAGGACGGCAAGAGGGCCGTGCTGGCCGAGGAACAGGCAGGACAATTGGCGCAGGTCTTCAATGGCCTGATCAGCCTGCTCATTGAATCCGACCCCAACTGGTCGCTGGAACAGAATCACGTAGCCGCTCTGCTGAATCTAGGAACGCAGGTCAACGGCTCCTGGCGGAATGAGATAGGAGCCGAGGGAAGTCGGAGAGTGAAGGAGCTACTGATTGGTCACTTCGCGCAGGGAAGGCTCATCGCTGATGCTTCCCGAACAGATGGTTCAAGGATGGATGCGGCTGAGCTCGTTAGTGCCGGCCATGCGTCCCCCATAGAGGCTATCCGGTCATTCAGCACGCGCAATGGGTACACGTTCATTTTCGGAAGCGAACCTGACATATCAATCCGCAATGCCGGTGGAGTACTGGTGAGTACGGTTGAAGTCAAGTATGGCCTTGACCCAGCAGGAGCGTTGGAGCGGTATGGAGCGGCCAAGAAGTCCTTTGAGCATGCAACGGCCGAGAATCGCCGAGTTCACAACGTGTATCTGGCCAGTTGCATCACCGACGAGGTGCGGAGTAGAATTGCCCAAGACAGGCTCGTCAACGAAGACTTCAATCTCACGGAAGTCCTCGCGGATAGTGAGACGCGAGGACGCTTTCTTGCGCATATCCAGCATCAGGTAAGCCTATGATTGCCCTGGTGTCTGGGGGCTATGAATCCCTCACCTCACCCCCCCCGGCGAAACGCCCAGAATATCCCTCCGAGTATCAGCACGCCGCCGGCTATCTCGCTCCAGGTAGGGGCCTCGCTCAGTATCACGAAGGCCAGGGCGGTCGCCAGCACCGGTTCGCCCAGCACCGCTATCGTCACCATGGTCGCCGAAACGAAGCGCAGCGCCCAGTTTAGCGAGGTATGTCCCAGTAGCTGCGGCACCACTGCCAGCAGCACCAGCATCAGGTAGGTGCTGGAGGAGTATCCGAACAGTGCCTGCCCGGAGGCGAGTACCGCCAGCACAAGCAGCACGGCCGCCGATGTGTAGGTTACCGCGGCGTAGCTCAGTATCCCAATCCTCTGCCTGAGCCGGCGCCCGATGAGCAGGTATCCTGCCACCGCCAGGGCGCCTGACAGGGCCAGTCCACCCCCCAGCAGGGGCTGCGGGCCGAGCTGCCAGTTGCCGTAGCCGATGAGCACAGCCCCCGCCAGGCACAATATGATGCCCGAAATCACCCGCATGCCCAGCCTCTCGTGGAAGAGCAGGTACGAGGCAATCGCCACGAAGACGGGGTTGGCGGTAACCAGCACCACCGAGGTGGCTACCGATGTGTAGCCAAGAGATGCTATCCAGAGGGCGAAGTGGAGCGCCAGGAAGCCCCCGGAAAGCGCCAGGAGGATGGTTTCCCGGCGCGAGAGCGCGCGTAGCTCCTGCCGGGCTCGTATCCAGGCCGCCGGAGCAAGTACCAGGGAAGCCAGGCACAGCCGGTAGGCGGCAATCACAAGCGGCGGCGCCTCGGCGAGGCGAATGAAGATGGCGGCGAAGGAGACCGATATCACCCCCAGGGCAAGAACTGCGTGCTGCCGGGTCATGGTGGCTACATACTAGCCGAACCTCCATGCCAAATCCACCGCCACGCACCTTGCCCGAGGCGTGGGGTCAGCCTGAGGGCCTTTGCGTCTCTGTGAAGAGACACCGCAACCTGCGAAAATCATACTGGTTGACAATGACTCTGACAGACAACCAGAGGCAAACCGACCGGCCGCCCATAAATCCTTTAGAAACCACCGGCTAAATGGGGTATAATGGGGCGGTGACCATGGCTTCCCAGGTGTTCTATCGCAGGTGGCGCCCGCAGACGCTGGCTGACGTAGTCGGGCAGGAACCCGTCACTCAGACCCTGCTCAACGCTCTAACCAGCGGCCGCATTTCTCACGCCTACCTCTTCTGCGGACCGCGTGGTACCGGCAAGACCAGCACCGGGCGCATCCTTGCCAAGGCGGTGAACTGCCTCGGCAACGGGCACGGGGAGCCCTGCAACGCCTGCGCCATGTGCCAGGCTATTACCGAAGGCCGTGCCCTGGACATCATCGAGATAGACGCCGCCAGCAATACCGGCGTGGACAATATCCGTGACCTCCGTGAAAGGGTTGGCTATGCCCCCAGCCAGGCCCGCTACAAGGTCTACATCATCGACGAGTTCCACATGCTCAGTACTGCCGCCTCCAATGCCCTCCTCAAGACCCTGGAAGAGCCGCCGGCACATGTCATCTTCGTCCTTGCCACCACCGAGGTGCACAAGATACTCCCCACCATCATGTCCCGCTGCCAGCGCTTTGACTTCCGCCGCCTCTCCCAGCAGGACATCGCCGCCAAGCTTGCCCGTATCTGCCAGACCGAGGGGATCACCGCCGAGCCGGAGGCGGTTCGCCTCATTGCCAGGAGCGCCACCGGCAGCCTCCGCGATGCTGAAAACCTTCTTCAGCAGGTAACCACCTACTACGGTACCGAGATCGGTTTGCACCAGGTGCAGGAGCTGCTCGGGATCACCGGCGACCGGCGTACGCGCGACCTGGCCCGGCACATCATTCACGGCGACATCGCGGCCGGGATAGCAGCCGTTGGCGGCGCCAATGCTGACGGCATCAACCTGCGCCAGTTCAACCGCGAGCTCGTGGAGTACCTCCGGATGCTCCTCCTTGTCAAGACCGGTGCGGAGGAAGCGGTCGATCTCATCTCCGAGGAGCTCACCGAGCTCAGAGAACTTGCCGACTCCGCCTCCCTGGCTCAGATCCTCAAAGCCGTCAAGACCTTCGGCCAGCTCGAAATCGGCCTGGATAACCAGTCGACCCTTCCTTTGGAGCTCGCCCTCGTCGATTCCATCATCAATCCGCCATCGCAGGAGGAGAAGCCCCCTCCGGCACGTCAGGCAGCCCCGCGCCCCGTGCAACAGGAATCCACGCCCCCACCCTCTCCGCCTGCTCCCAGGCAGTCCGAAGTCAGGTCTGACACCGGCGAGACACCGCCCCCGGAAGTTAGCCCGGCAGTTGCCGGACCGGCTCCTGCTGAAACGGTTACACCCGTCGCCGCCAGCGGTCGGGCGTCCGCGGCAGCCGAGACCGAGAGACTGCGGCAGGAGTGGCGGCAGGTAATTGAGCAGGCCCCACCGGAGACCAAGAGGACCCCCGCCCTGGCCATCCTCAGGAGCGCCGGCGTCCAGCCGCTATCCGTAGACGAGGACACCGTGGTCCTCTCTTTCCGGTACCCCCTGTTCAAGGAGAAGCTGGAAGACCCGGAGAACCAGAAAGTGGTCGAAAAGGTCATCGGCAGCTTTCTCGGGCACCCCTGCCGCGTGCAGTGTGTTGCTGAAGACAACTACCTGGTCAGGGAAGCCCTCAGACTCGGCGCCCAGATCGTAGACACGGAGGAAGCATGAATCTATCCATGATAAACCAGGCACGGCAGCTCAAGGCCAAGCTCGAAGAGGCCCAGAAGGAGCTCGCCCGGACCGAGGTCCAGGCCGAGGCCGGGAAAGGTGCCGTGAAGGTCACTGCCAACGGTCAGCAGAAGATTGTGTCCGTGACCATATCGCCCGCCGCCATGGACCCGAAGCAACCGGAGCAACTGGAGCAGCTGCTCTTGAAGGCGATACAGGATGCCCAGGCGAAGTCCGAGAAGGCAGCTGCCAGGCGCATGAAAGGCCTGACTGGCGGCCTCAAGATCCCCGGGTTGTTCTAGCCCGGTCTCACCGGTGTACAGCCGCTCCAGGACAATCTAAGGAGAGCACGTATTGCACCAGGATGCCGTTACTCCCACCGACCCCATTGAGCATCTCGTTCGGGAGCTCAGCAAGCTGCCCGCCATCGGCCCCAAGAGCGCCCAGCGCATCACCTACTACCTGCTGCGTTCCTCCCGCGAGCAGACCGATGCCCTCGCCGATGCCCTCAGAGACCTCAGAAGCAGGATCACGCTCTGCTCAACCTGCTACAACGTCACCGATGTTGACCCCTGCCGGATATGCCAGAACGAGCAGCGCGACCGTACCACTGTCTGTGTCGTCGAGCAGCCCCAGGACGTGGTCGCCATTGAGCATACCGGCGGCTTCCGCGGTCTCTACCACGTGCTCCACGGCGCCATCTCCCCCACCGAAGGCGTGGGAGCGGGTGACGTCAGGATCAGGGAGCTGACCGATCGCCTGAAGGACGGCGCCGTCCGCGAGGTCATCCTGGCCACCAACACCAACCTGGAGGGTGAGCAGACCGCCATGTACCTGAACCACGTCCTTTCACCCCTCGGCATAAGGGTCACTCGTCTGGCCCGCGGACTGCCCTTCGGCACCGAGCTGGAATACGCCGATGACGCGACTCTGACCCGTGCCCTGGAGGGGAGGCAGACCCTCTAGCCGCCGTTACTTTGCCGCCCGCGGCCCCCGGGGATGATCCATTGATTGAGGAATACCGCGAAGAAACGCCCTCAGGCCTCCAGGGTACCATCATAGACATCGAGACCATTGGCCGGTTCGACCAGCGCTACCGGTTCACCAATGACGCTCGCGAGTATCAGTATGTCCAGCCGGTGATATTCGGTTTCATCGACCGGTTCTGTCTCCGAATCCTCTACGTATGCCGCCGCAGCGAGATAACCGAGCTCAGCGAGCGCGTCTCGGTGGTCCTGGCCACCCTGCCCCGGCCTTTCTACGCCTTCAACGCCAGCTTCGAAGAGGCGGTGCTGTTCCACAACCTCGGTGAGGAGTGGCGCTTCGACGGCGAGCTCCAGGCAGCCAGGTTCGAGTCCAAGGCCGAAGCAGTGCGCAAGCTGGGCATACCCAACTACGGCGACCCGTTCTATGACAAGGGCATTCTCTGCATGTATGCCTGGGAGAACGGCGAGTTCCGCAAGGCGGTCAGCCATAACCGCGCCTGCCTCCTGAAAGAACGGGACATCCTGCTTATGAGGGGCTTCCGCGAGCCTGACGAGCTGGTATTCGTGAGGTAGTCAGTGGCGAGCAGGTTCCAGATGGTTTTGGTTGCCGGGAGGGTAGAGGACGTCTGATGCCCGCCATTTCTACAGGAAGAATCCCGGCACCGCCCAAGCCGCTTGACGTGTGTGACCCTTTGGGACGCCACGTGGACATCCTGGAATGACCAGACCGCGTAGCTATCAGACCGAGGTGGTCATCATCCGCAAGACCCGCCTCCGGGAGGCGGACCATATCCTGACTCTGTATACCCCTGACCTGGGCAAGACCCAGGGCGTTGCCCGCGGCGTCCGGCGTCCCCGCAGCAAGCTCGCCGGCCACCTGGAGCTGCTCACCCACAGCCAGGTCTCCCTGGCTCGGGGACGGCACCTGGACACAATCACCGGCAGCCAGACCATCAACGCCTTTCTCCCGCTCAAGAGCGACCTCGTGCTCGGCTCCTGTGGCCTCTACGTCACCGAGCTCATAAACCAGTTCACCCCCGAGCATGTCCCCGATCCTCCCCTGTTCCGGTTGCTCGTGGACACACTGGGCAACCTCTGCCAGGATGCGGACCGCGAGCTCACCCTGCGCTACTTCGAGGTCAACCTCCTCCACCATCTGGGTTACCGGCCTCAGCTCCAGACCTGTGTCGCCTGTCACCGGCCGCTACCGCCTGGCACCAACTACTTCAGCCCCTCCGCCGGAGGAGTGGTCTGTGCGGAGTGTTGCCCCACCCAGCCCCTCGCCTACCCACTTTCCGTGAATGCCCTCAAGGTGCTTCGCCTTCTCCAGAGCAGCGGCTACGCCACCATCAACCGCCTCCGGATTGACGATTCTCAGCTCATGCGCGAGCTGGAGACAACCATGAGACACTACCTCAGGCACCTGCTTGAGCGTGACCTCAAGTCTGCCGACTGGCTGGACGCCCTGCGCGAGCAGCTCAGGCCTACCACCGCCACTGAAAGCGAGTGTTGACCCGGAGTTGCCTTTACCTTTACTACCATCCGGAGATGGCCTATACTGGGTACCAAACCACCCGCTGCCAGGTACACGACATGACGTCCCGACAAGACCGTATCATCGAGCAGAGACTTGATAAGCTGGACCGCATCCGGAGCCTGGGTATTGACCCCTACCCCGCGCGGTTCCCACGCACTCACACCGCCCAGCAGGCCACAGCCCTCCTTGAGCAGATGGAGGCTGGCCAGGCCCGCCCCGGCGAAGTCAGCGTTGCCGGGCGCATCACGGCGCGGCGCAAAATGGGCAAAAGCGCCTTCCTCGACATCCATGACGACTCCGGCAAGATGCAGCTACTGTTTCAGGACGCACACCGCCTGGGTGACAGAGACCTCGCCCTTTTCAATGACCTGGATACCGGCGACATCCTTGGCGCCAGGGGTACGTTGCTGCGCACCCGTACCGGCGAACCAACCGTCGCTGTGAAGGGCTTTGCTCTCCTCGCCAAGTCGCTCCGGCCCCTGCCCGAGAAGTGGCATGGCCTCAGTGACCTGGAAACGCGCTACCGCCAGCGATACCTGGACCTCATCTCCAATCCTCGCACACGCAAGACCTTCCGCATCCGCGGACAGGTCATCGGCGCCATCCGCCGGTTCCTGGACGAGCGCGGGTTCCTGGAGGTGGAAACACCCGTTCTCGCCTATTCCGCGGGCGGTGCCCTTGCGACACCTTTCGTCACCCACCACCACGCCCTCGACCATGACTTCTATCTGCGCATTTCCCTTGAGCTACCCCTCAAGCGCCTGGTCATCGGTGGTCTAGAGCGTGTCTATGAGCTCGGGCGCGTCTTCCGCAACGAGGGCGTGTCCACCAAGCACAACCCGGAGTTTACCCTCCTGGAGAGCTACCAGGCCTATGCCGACTACAATGACGTCATGGCCATGGTGGAGGAGCTTGTCTCCACCGTTTGCCAGCAGGTTATCGGCGGCCAGGAGGTGGAGTTCGGGGAGAGCACCATCAGCTTCCACCCACCCTGGCCGCGTATCGGCCTGCGCGAGGCCATCAGGGAGCATAGTGGCATCGACTTCGTCCAGTATCCAGATGTGCTCCGCCTGGGGGCACGCATGAAGGAGCTGGGCATGGAGGTGGACCCTCGCCAGAACTGGGCGCACCTGGTGGACCAGTTGCTGTCCACCTTCGTAGAGCCCAGGTTGGTGCAGCCCACCTTCCTGGTGGACTACCCTGTCTCCATGTCTCCCCTGGCCAAGACCAGGCCGGGTCAGGAGAGGGTGGTGGAGCGCTTCGAGGCCTTCGCCGGCGGCATCGAAATCGCCAACGCATTCACCGAGCTCAACGACCCCCTGGAGCAGCGCGAGCGCTTCCGGCAGCAGCAGCGGGACCGCCAGCCGGAAGGACAGCCGGGGGAGACCGTGGACGAGGACTTCCTGGTCGCGCTGGAGTACGGCATGCCCCCCACCGGGGGGCTGGGTATGGGCATAGACCGGCTGGTGATGCTCCTCACAAACCACCAGTCCATCCGCGAGGTCATACTCTTCCCGCAGCTCAAGGACAGGCCGGAAGGATGAGGCGGCTCAGCAGATGGAGTGGCAGGGCATAGTCAGCATAGTGGCGGCAGTAGGAGCAGTAGCAGCAGCCGGGGGAGCGTGGAAGTCCGCGCGGGAGACTCGCAGGACTTCTCAGGCACAGATGGTCATGCAAATCATGGCTGTCTATAGCTCACCCGAGATGCTCGAGGCCCTGAAGAACCTCCACTGGCATCAAGAGCATACCCCTGATCTCGCGACACAGCTTGCCGACGGCACTCTTAATCACTCGAAGCGCTCGCGAGTTGAGCAGGACACCAGGCTCGTTGCTAACTACTTCCACCGCCTGAGACTACTGCTGGAAATCCGCCTCGTGGACGGGGGGTTCGTCAAACGTTTGATAACGCCCGACCAGGCCAGGTTCCTGCTTCAGATGATTGAGCCAATCGACAAAGCCCAGAACGCCAACTATGACCGTTCAACATACGACGTTTTCCGCAGCCTTTTCCCGGACGCCGGTCGACCGTTCGGAGGGCGAACCCATGTCTGACTTGAGATTCGTCCGGGGAGAACACTGAGGTGGCGCTGCAGGTTCAGACGAACCAGCGGCAATTTGCCCTCATCACGGAGATCAGCCGGCGTCCGAGAGGGGCCTCGCCCCTCTCGCTTTCTCTCCCCTCTCCCTTGAGGGAGAGGGGGACACAGGGGGTGAGGGTGACACAAAGGCCCGAAGGAGAAACCAATGCTTGACCTGAGATTCATACGCGAAGACCCCGACGCAATCCGCGACGCTCTCAGAAAGCGCAACGACACCGCCCCCGTGGACGATATTCTGTCCCTTGACACCCGGCGCCGCCAGCAGATACAGGAGCTGGAGGACCTGCGGCGGGCCCGCCGCGAAGCCGCCCGCGACCGCCAGACCGCCGCCGAGCAGGGCCGCCGCATCCGTGACCAGATAAAGGAGCTGGAGCAGGCCGTACACACTACCGAGGAGAGCCTGGAGCAGCTCCTCCTCCAGGTGCCCAACATCCCCCACGACTCCGTCCCCATCGGCAAGGATGACGCCGACAACCCGCTGGTACGCACCTGGGGCGAGCCGAAGTCCTTCAGCTTCACTCCCGCCCCCCACTGGGAGATTGGCGAGAAGCTCGGCATCATTGACTTCGAGCGGGGAGTGAAGCTGTCCGGCTCCCGTTTCTACGTCCTGAGAGGGGCCGGTGCCCGGCTCCAGCGCGCCCTCATCGCCTTCATGCTGGACCTGCACACCCGCGAGCACGGCTACCAGGAGATATATCCGCCCTTCATGGTCAAGCGCGACTGCATGGTGGGGGCCGGTCAGCTACCCAAGTTCGCCGACAACATCTACCATGACGCCGAAGAGGACTACTGGTTCGTGGGTACCGCCGAGATACCCCTCACCAACCTCCACCGCGACGAAATCATACCCCCGGGCATGCTGCCCATCTACTATGTCGCCTACACCGCCTGCTTCCGCCGTGAGAAGATGTCCGCCGGCAAGGACACGCGCGGCATCAAACGCGGGCACCAGTTCGACAAGGTGGAGCTGTACAAGTTCTGCTCCCCGGAGAGGTCCTACGACGAGCTTGAGAAGATGGTCACCAACGCCGAGCAGGTCTGCCAGCGCCTCGGACTGCCCTACCGGGTCAGGGAGCTGTGCACCGGCGACATCGGCTTCGCCTCGGCCAAGTCCTACGACATTGACGTGTGGGCGCCGGGCTGCCAGGAGTGGCTTGAGGTAAGCTCCTGCTCCAACTGCACCGACTTCCAGGCCCGCCGCGCCAATATCCGCTACCGCCCCGCCCCTGACTCCCGGCCGGTCTTCGTCCACACCCTCAACGGCTCCGGCGTGGCCCTGCCCCGCATCATGATCGCCGTCCTGGAGAACTACCAGCAGCCGGACGGGTCAGTTACGGTGCCCGAGGTGCTCAAAGGGTTTGTGGGGACGGAGAGGATAGGGTAGTATGTCCGTGAGGCAGCAATGACCACGGTCGGCAAGAATATACCTCTCTTCCCGCACCCGCCCATTGGTGATCGCTTTGGGATTGAGGACATCGTCCTGCACCTGGGTGACGCGCGCGAATTCCTGGCCACCATTCCGGCCAATACGGTCAGGCTGATTATCACTTCACCGCCCTACAACATTGGGAAGGAATACGAGACCCGGTCCAGTATCAATGCCTATCTACGCGCTCAGGAACCGGCCATAGACGAGTTGGTCAGGGTACTGGATGACCACGGGAGCCTCTGCTGGCAGGTAGGCAACTTCGTCACAGACTCTGAAGTCTTTCCCCTCGACGTCTTCTACTACGACCTCTTCAAAAAGCGGGGTCTCAAGCTCCGCAACAGAATAGTGTGGCACTTCGGACATGGTCTACATGCATCAAGGAGGTTCTCGGGTCGGTACGAGACTATTCTCTGGTTCACCAAGACGGACCAATACGTCTTCAAGCTCGACAGAGTAAGGGTACCAGCCAAGTACCCCGGGAAACGCCATTTCAAGGGACCCAATAAGGGGAAACTCTCGGGCAATCCCCTCGGGAAGAACCCGTCTGATATCTGGGAAGTCGTAGCTCAAGATTGGGAAAGGGAGCTGTGGGACATACCAAACGTCAAGGCTAATCATCCTGAGAAGACTACCCACCCGTGCCAGTTCCCGGTTGAACTCGTAGAACGCTGTGTGCTTGCACTGACAAATGAAGGTGACTGGGTGCTCGACCCGTACTGTGGGGTCGGTTCGGCACTGGTGGCAGCCCTCATGCATGACCGCAGAGCCGTGGGCTGCGATAAGGAGGCGACCTATGTAGAGACCGCTCGTCGCAGGATTGCAGCCCTGTATAACGGTACTCTACCGGTGAGACCCTTGGGCAAGCCAAAGCACGTTCCGAGCGGCAGAGAGAGAGTTGCTCAGCTGCCTGATGAATGGGTGGGTGGTCACCAGACATGATCATCGCCGGTGAGTTCTCCTTCAATGGTGGCAAGGATTATGTCCAGAAGAAGTATGCATCCCTCTTGCAAGAGGTGATTGACATCATCTCGATCGTGGATGCCAGAGATCACAGAACGAAACGTAGCAGAGAGAAGACCATGTCCGGCACAATGCTGTACAGCCCACGGTCCCTGAATGGCGCTTTCAAAGATGAGTTCAGCAAGCGCAATTGGCAGAGGATCAGGGTCAAATGCGAATACTCGACCGAGTACTACACCAAGGACTACACACCACGGCTCCTCAGAGGTGGTGCCTTTCGAGAGATGGACTTCCTCAAGGGGAAGTTAGGAGTTGAAGTACAATTTGGCAAGTACGCTTTCATGGTGTACAACGTATGCGCCAAAATGACTATCTTCAACAAGATGGGGTATATTCACGCAGGGATTGAAATAGTGCCTATCAAGCAGTTCGCCGATGAGATGTCAACTGGCGTATCCTACTTCCAGCAGTTCGTCTGGGACTTGGAGAAGAGGGGGTAGCGGAGATCGACATTCCGGTTCTGATCCTGGGCATCGACGCCTGACCCCCTACATCCACCCCCACCCCTTCACCAGCTCCTCCGCCTCGGCTATCATCCCGTCAATGAACTCCTTCACCGTGGGCACGCCCTCGAGCGCCCCCACCGCCAGTGAGCCTACCCGGCTCGGCTCCGGCTCACCCTCCGGTACCATCCCCTGGTAGTCGGTGGCCTTCGGCTGGGCGCGCTCCAGCAGAGGCAGCCACTCGTTCAGCGGCAGCTTGCCCCGCTGCGCCAGCACCTCGGCGTACTTCTTCGGGTCGGTGGAGCTCAGCACCCGGTAGCGCAGCATGGGGTGGTCCGGGCGCGAGCGCACCATCTCCTGCTTGGACTGCTCGTTGGTGGGGCACTCCTTTGTGGCCATGAAGGCCGTCCCCATCATTATCCCGTCCGCCCCCATCGCCAGCGCCCCCAGCAGGCCGCGCGCGTCACCGATACCTCCAGCGGCAACGAAAGGCACCTCCACCTGCCGGCTCCCCCAGCTTATGGCTATGAATGTCGGTAGCTGCTCCGGGTTCTTGAACCCCACCCCTTCTAGCCCGACCACTATTACCGCGTCCGCTCCCAGTTCCTCCGCGTGCTGGGCATCCTTCACCCGCGCGGACTTGTGGACCCAGGTCAGGCCGCTTTCCTTTATGCGCGGCGCGAGCGAGTCCGGCTTGTAGATCGCCGTCTCCACCGGCACCCCCTCCTCGATGCATACCTCCAGCATCTCATCAATACGGGGGCATATCCCGAAGCTCAGGTTCACCCCGAAAGAGCCGGATGTGGCCTTCCTGCAGCTACGGATATCCTCGCTTAGCTGCTCAGGAGTCCGTGATACCGACGCGGTGATACACCCGTGTACGCCTGCATTGGCACAGGCGGCCGCGAACTCCCAGCCTCCGAATCCGCCGTAGGCACCCTCCAGGATGGGGTACTTGCAGCCGAATAGCTCCGTGATCCGGGTCTTCCACTCCATTCCTGTCCTCCTTCCGAGAGTACCTAGAGCATAGCCAAAGCGGCAGCCTCCGTCAATGTCCCTGCACGGGCGGGTTGCTTCAGCAGAAAGCCTTGGCGGGAGTAGAATGGTGTCCCGGTGCACGCAACCATAGACTACCGGTCTGTAGCCCCTTGGCCACCGGGATTCTCGGAGCGCGCGAGATCCCTCACCGCACAGAGAGGCCTGAGCAGAGTCCCGGGAGGTGAGGGTGACGGAGGGGGTGGCAAGAAGGTGGCCACTGCATCATGCCACGCTGACGCTGGTGCAGGCCGTCATGCAGGCGGGGGTAGTCGGCAAGACGGGCACCGGCTATGGTGAGCGGGCGCTCTTTGCGGTGGTGCGGCAGGTGTATCGAAGGGGTATCAACGCGACGGGGCGATGAAGTGTTGAAGGCGCTGGGATATGAGGGATCACAAGGAGCTAGGTGTCACCTGAGCCCGCTCATACTGATTCCGACAGACAACCTGAGGCAGGAAGTACGCCCGCTGGAATCACCGGCCTCGGCTGCTGGTCAGGTCTGCCTCTGCCCGCCCCCGGAGTTCCTTCGCCACTCTTAACGTGCCCGCAATACGCCCGTAACACGGGCCGGATACACTGGTTATGATGGCAATATTGCCTGATTGCATCCCCGGAAACGAATAGCTGTCACACGATGTTCCCGACACCCGGCCTGACGGGGAGCAGGAGAAAGAGAAGGAGAAGGGAGATGTCATACGATTGGGGTCCGCACTACATCATGCCAACGTCAGTAGCCATGCGCTACTCGGGGATTGTCCGTTTACGTGAGCAGCTTGACGATGACCTGCTTGGCAAGGAGCTTGAGGCCCTGGGAATCCGGGGAACTGTCCAGCGGGTAAACAACCCGTGGTACTTCCGGAGGAAGGGCTCAACGACCTGGATTCTGATTGGGGAGTCTGACGACCGCGCTGAGAACTTCCCGGTGACCTGGAATACCAGGGAGCTGGAGAACGGCGATTACGAAGTCCTGGGGCTGATGCACGTATATGTGAAGGAAGGCGGCAACGTCAGGGTCATTGCCCGTCAGAATGTAGTGGGTGTAACAGTTGAGAACTAGCTTGTCCTTTCTCTGCCCCACGCACGCCTGCGGCAGCCCACGCACAGAAAAGTGCTCCCGTGGCCGGTCAGCAGCCCCGGAACCGACTGGTGATGGGCAGCCGCCGGTCGCGCCCGAATGCCCGGGGGGTTATCTTGACCCCGGGAGGGGACTGGCGGCGCTTGTATTCGCTCCGGTCAACGAGCCGCACCGCCCTTTCTACCAGTGAGCGCTCGAAGCCCATATCCACGATCTGCTCCACGCTCTTGTCCTCTTCAACATAGGCGGTGAGGATAGGGTCCAGGAGCTCGTAGGGCGGCAGGGTGTCCGTGTCCTGCTGGTCCGGCCTCAGCTCCGCGGAGGGCGGTTTGGTGATTATGGTCTGGGGGATGAGCTCTTCGCCGGCGAGCGAGTTCCGGTACAGGGCCAGCTCGCGCACCAGGGTCTTGGGCACGTCCTTGATCACGGCAAAGCCGCCCGCCATGTCCCCGTAGAGTGTAGTATAGCCGGTGGCAATCTCGCTCTTGTTGCCGGTTGTCAGCACGATCCAGCCGAACTTGTTGGACAGGGCCATGAGGATATTCCCCCGGATGCGAGCCTGGATGTTCTCTTCGGTGGTGCCAGGCTGTGCCCCGGCGAAGGCGTCCTGCATCGTCTCCAGATAGGCCCGGAAGGCGGTCTCTATGGGCACTGTCATCAGGCGTATGCCAAGGTTGTGGGCCAGCCGCACAGTGTCCGACACGCTGCCGGACGAGGAGTAGCGGGAGGGCATTGACACCCCTACCACCCTGTCCTTGCCGAGAGCGTCCACGGCAATGGCGGCTACCAGGGCGGAGTCAATACCGCCGGAGAGCCCGATCACTACATCCTCAAAGCCGTTCTTGCGTATGTAGTCCCGTGTCCCCAGCACCAGCGCATCGTAGACTTCACCGGGCATGCCGCGCAGAAGCACCTGCCGGGCCGGTGGTGGTGGCTTGGGCATGGTCCTCAGGGCGTCTGATATCACCAGCCGGTCACTGCGCCACGGCTGACCGTCGAGCAGCGGGCTCTCCTTTCGCCACCGGGGGTCGTGCAAACGTGCGCGGAAGACCGACTCCACGTCGAGGTCGGCTAGCACCAGGTCCTCCTCGAACTGCCTGCCGCGGGCGAGCAGGCGTCCTTGCTCGTCGAGAATCATGCTGTTGCCGTCGAAGACCAGCTCGTCCTGCCCACCCACCAGGTTTGCGTACACGAATATGGTGACCGTGTCCGATGCACGTGTGGCCAGCATCCGCTGCCGGGCGTCTCCCCGGCCCGCATGATACGGAGAAGCGCTGATATTGATGATTACCTCTGCCCCGGCAAAGGCCTGGGCGGTGGCGGGTCCACCCTCGTACCAGATGTCCTCGCAGATGTTCACTCCCAGCCCCATCCCGGCCAGTGTATAGACCGGGCATGCGTCTCCGGCCCGGAAGTAGCGGTTCTCGTCGAATACCCCGTAGTTAGGCAGGTATATCTTGTGGTAGACACTCACCAGCCGGCGATCATGGAGCACCGCGGCGGCATTGTAAACGTCCTCCCGGGCATCCACGAAACCGACCACGACGGTAAGGCCCTCGGATCCGGCAGTCACCTCCTGCAGGCAGCGCCGGTTCTGCTCGACGAACTGCGGCTTGAGGAGCAGGTCCTCGGGCGGGTAGCCGCAGATGGCCAGCTCCGGGAAGACCACCACGTCCGCGCCCAGGTCCCTCGCCTCCGCAACCCGTCCCATTATCCTGGCCGTATTGCCGGCAAAGTCGCCGACAGTCACGTTGATCTGGGCGATAGCCACTCGCAGCCGTTTCACATCCGTCCTTACCCTGCGGTGCCTTCCCCGTCCGTCAGGTATCGGGAGGGCCTTCGGCATGCCCCGTATGCCCCTCCGGGCTCCTGTTTCTGAGCAGGCTGCTACAGTACGGGCAAGTAGCGCTGGATCTCGTAGTCGGTGACCTGGGTGCGGTAGAAGTCCCACTCGATCTTCTTGTTGGTTATGAACGCCTGGAAGAGATGGTCGCCCAGGGCCTTTCTGACCAGCTCGCTTTGCTCGGTGAGGTTGATGGCCTCCAGGAGGCTGGCGGGAAGAGTACCAATGCCGTGGGTCTGCCTTTCGGCCTCGCTCATCTCGTAGACGTTTTTCTCCACTGGCACAGGGGCCTCGTAGCCCTGCTCGATACCTTCCAGGCCGGCGGCGAGCATGACGCTGAAGGCGAGGTAGGGGTTGCAGGCGGGGTCCGGGGAACGGAACTCCACCCTGGTGGCCTGCTCCCGGCCGGGCTGGTATTCGGGGACGCGGATGAGGTCAGAGCGGTTGCGCCGTGCCCAGGACAGGTAGACGGGCGCTTCGTAGCCCGGGACGAGGCGCTTGTAGGAGTTGACCCACTGGTTGCATACGGCGGTGATCTCGGGGGCATGCCTGAGGAGACCAGCGATGTAGCCCCGGGCGTCGGTGGAGAGGTGGTAGTCGTCCTCGGGGGCGAAGAAGGCGTTCCTTTCCCCCTTGAAGAGGGACTGGTGCACGTGCATGCCGCTGCCGTTGATACCGAAGACGGGCTTGGGCATGAAGGTGGCGTACACTCCCCTGGACATGGCCACCTCTTTGACCACCAGGCGGTAGGTCATGACGTTATCGGCCATGGTGAGGGCGTCGGTATAGCGCATGTCGATCTCGTGCTGGCTGTGAGCAACCTCGTGGTGGGAGTACTCCACGTCTATGCCGATCTGCTCCAGCATGAGCACCGTCTCTCGCCTCAGGTCGTTGGCAGCATCCAGGGGGGTAAGGTCAAAGTAGCCGCCTCTATCAAGGGGCTCGGTACCTTTGTCGTCTTTGAAGTAGAAGTACTCCAGCTCCGGCCCCACGTAGAAGGTATAGCCGAGGTCCGCCGCCCGTTTCAGGTTTCGTTTGAGGATGTAGCGGGGGTCCCCCTCGAAGGGCGCGCCGCCGGGACGCAGGATATCGCAGAACATCCTGGCCACGGCATTGTGCTCGCGGGGGCGCCAGGGTACCAGCCGGAAGGTATCCGGATCGGGCAGGGCCACCATGTCGCTTTCGTCAATGCGGGCGAAACCTTCAATCGAGGAGCCGTCAAAGCCCATCCCCCGGGTCAGGGCGCCCTCTAGCTCCTCCACCGTTATGGCGAAGCTCTTGAGCATGCCCAGGATGTCCGTGAACCACATCCACACGAACTTGACGTTGTGCTCCCTGGCCATCTTGAGGACGTATTCCCGGCCCTCTTCCCTTTTCTCTGTCATCCTGCCTCTGCCTCCTTTCATGGAATTATACCGCATCCTTACCGAAATCGCCGGTCCGGATACGTATGGCATCATAGACCGGAACGACGAATATCTTGCCGTCACCGATCTCGCCAGTTCGGGCGCTTCGAGTGATTGCGCTGAGTACGGGAGCCACGTCTTCGTCCATCACCACTACTTCCACCTTGAGCTTGGGAAGGAGCTCCACCCGGTATTCCCCCGCCCGCCATTGCAGGGACACCCCGCCTTGCTTGCCCCGGCCGCAGACCTCGCTGACGGTCATGCCGAAGTACCCCAGTGCCTCCAGGGACCTGCGTACTGGCTCCAGCTTCTCTTCCCGGATGATGGCCTCGATCTTCTTCATCTCAGCGGTCCTCCGTACGCCCTCTCGCCGTGCTGGGAGATGTCCAGCCCGACCGTCTCCTCGGTGGGGCTTACTCTCAGCCCCATGGTGAGGTCGACCAGCTTTCCCAGTACCCAGGCGGCGCCGAAGGCGAACAGGCCCACCGCGCCGACTCCAGCGAACTGGAGGATGATCTGCCCCGGGTTACCGTAGAGCATTCCATCGGCACCGGCGGAGTTGACTGCGGCACTGGCGAAGATACCAGTCGCGAGAGCGCCCCAGGCTCCGCCCATCCCGTGAACCGCCCAGACGTCCAGTGATTCATCTATGCCTCGCTTCATTCGGAAGAGCATGCAGTAGTAGCACACTGCGGCGGCAACGGCGCCGATCGGCACTGCCATGATGGGGGTAACAAAGCCAGCCGCGGGCGTGATTGCCACCAGGCCTGCCACCGCGCCGGTGGCCACTCCGAGAAGGGTGGGCCGGCGGTAGAGCCAGCCGAGCAGCATCCACACGAACGCTGCCGTGGCCGCCGAGATATTGGTTGCCACGAAGGCGCTCGCTGCCACCCCGTTTGGGCCCAGGGCGCTACCGGCGTTGAAACCGAACCAGCCGAACCAGAGAATACCGGCGCCGAGAGCCACCATGGGAACGTTGCCCGGCTCCATCGGCTCACCCTCCTGGAAACCGCGGCGGGGACCCAGGGAAACCGCCAGGGCCAGCGCCGAGAAACCGGCAGCGACGTGTACCACCGTCCCACCGGCGAAATCAAGGGCCCCCAGCTTGGCCAGCCAGCCACCGTCACCCCACACCCAGTGTGCCACCGGGCAGTAAACGAACGTCAGCCAGAGCACGGAAAACACCAGCAGGGCGCTGAACTTGATACGCTCCACCACCGCGCCCGTGATGAGGGCGACGGTGATGATCGCGAACATGCCCTGGAAGACCATGAAGGCCAGGTGAGGGATGCTGGTAGCGTAAGTGCCGGAAGGCTGCTGGTCTACTCCGGCAAGCAGTGCGAACTCAAACCCACCGATGATACCTGCACGGTCCGGCCCGAAGCTCAGACTGTAGCCATAGATGATCCAGAGAAGGCCCACGATGCCCATAGCAGCGAAGCTCATCATCATGGTGGAAAGGAAGTTCTTTCTTCTCACCATGCCGCCGTAGAAGAGGGCTACCCCCGGGGTCATCAGCAGCACCATCGCGGAGGACATCAATACCCAGGCAGTGGCGGCATAGTCTATCATCATTCCTGCCCCCCTGTGTTGCTGGCTGTCTTCATTCTAGACGGTCTATGTTTCCGGCGTGTTGCCGCCGGGTTACGTATTCGTTACGCTCCAAAAAACGTGCGTAAGCACGCGTCTTGGGCCGTGCTACAGCAGCCAAAGCCACGGGAAGACAGGGGTTCCGGGGCCAACCAGCAATCTGAAGAGGCATCCGGGATATGCTCGGGGTTATTCCAGTGGTGGGGTCGTCAGGACAGCAGCATCAGTCTCACGGCCGCAGGTAGCCTGGCGCACACCGGCATTCTGAAGGACGGCTAGAGCAACTCATCGAAGCGGGTGAGCCTGCCGTAGTCAACGACGCCGCTCTCGCCGATATTCTCTATGTGTATGCCCGCTTCCACGGCAGCCGCTACCGGGTTGAGGCCGCCTAGTAGTACCATGCCCACCCGTTCCAGACCCACGGGGACCTGGCAGACGGACTCGCCGACATCGCCCAGTGCGTATACCCCGCCGATACCGGTTTCCTTCATGGCCGCGATTCTCTGGCTCACCAGCTGCCTCGCAACCGCGGGCAGCTCCCGGAAGTTCGCCAGCACCTTGCCGGTACCGGTCCCCGCGGCTACTCCGACGCTGGTCATGCCTGCGCGGATGTACTGCTCCGAGGGGTCTATGGAAGTGCCGGAGTAGTCTATCACCGCCACGAACCGTCTCGGCCGCGAGTCCTTTACCTCCAGGACTCCGCCGAATCTTGAGTTGACGGGGATGCCCGCCTTGAGCAGGGCACCGTTTATGGCCACGCTACACACCGTCGCCAGACCGATGCGTCCCCTGGGAATGACCACCGAACCCAGCTTCTCCCCCTCCCGGGCAACGGCCACCATCCGGCTCACGCAGAGCCCGGCCCGGAATGCGTCCTTCATGGCAGAGAGGGCCTCGGCGAACCTCTCTCTTTCAATCAGTGAGGTGTTTATCGGCAGCTGCCCCGTCTTGCTCCCGGGATCAAAGGTGGTCAGGAAGGCCAGCGACTCCAGCTTGTCGATTATGAAACCTACCTGCTCGGGCGCCAGCGCATTCTGAAGCTCCTCCAGTCCCAGCGAGGTGAGCCTGCGCCCGCTGCGGCCCAGGGGTACGGTGTAGCCCCGCTCATCGGCTATTCTCAGGTGATAGCGCACGGCCCTCTCGCTGAGGAAGATGCCATGCCTTTCCAGCTCGCGGGCAACAGTAATGGAGCCCAGCGGCTCGGCAGACTCGCTGAGCACCCTCAGGATGGCGATTATCTTCCTCTCGGTATCGGTACCTGAGCCCTGTTCCACGACAGCATCTCCCGGTCAGAGGCTGGTCGTGGCCATTATACCACCAGGGAGCGGTTTGTCGTAGGCCGGTGTAGGTAGCCTGCGGTGCGTTGATTATGGGCACCCAATCCAATAGAATCATGCTATGCTGAACCCACCCCAATCTCCCGCGTTCCCGGGGCGCAGTCAACCGGCAGGAGGAGTCAGGCACATGGACTACAGGCAGATAGTGTACCAGCCGGGGACGGTCGCCCGGATAGTGATGAACAGGCCGGAGTACCGCAACGCCCTCAGCAGGGTTATGCTGGAGGAGATGGATGACGCCTTCAATCGTGCGGCTGCCGATGACGGTGACAGGGTGATAGACCTGTCCGGCGAAGGAAAGGACTTCTGCGCAAGGCATGACATCGGTTCGCCCCCCGAACAGGCAGACAGGACGGAGCGGGGGTATGTCGGGGAGTACGCTTCCCTGGTACAAGCGCGGCCGGGAGCTGCCGCTCGAGAGCAAGCTGCGCTAACAGGCGTCGAGCTTGCCTGCAAGCATGGTCAGGAGACCGGGCCCGGGATTGCCGGGCGTCCCGGGGATTTTTCGGAAGAGGACTGAGCAGAGACCATGCCGGTAAGAGAGCTGTCCGCCGCCCTGATCTCCGAAGGCCTGGATACCCGTCTGCTCGGGCGGAGGGTGCTGTACTACCCCCGCCTCAGAACAACCATGGATACCGCCCGCCGGGAAGCCCTCAGGGGCACGCCCGATGGCACGGTGGTGGTTGCCGGTGAGCAGACGGCTGGCCGGGGACGTCTCAAGCGGACCTGGCTCTCTCCACGCGGCAACCTTGCCCTCTCGGTGGTGCTGTACCCCGAACGAGACCACGTGCACTCCCTGACAATGGTCGCCTCGGTAGCGGCGGCCCGCAGCATAGAAGTCGTCACCGGCCTTGCTCCTGAGCTCAAGTGGCCTAACGATGTGCTGCTGGGCGGCAGGAAGATCTGCGGCATCCTGGTAGAGACCAGTCTGCGGGCAGACAGAGTAGACTACGCCATCGTCGGCATCGGCGTGAACGTCAACCTGGAGCCGGCAGCCTTCCCCGAGCTCCCTCCGGCCACCACCAGCGTCTCAAGAGAAGCCGGGCGGGAGGTATCCCGCCTCGACCTGTTGAGGAGCTTGCTCCGCGAGCTGGACCGGCTTTACCTGGCAGAGTCTGCCGGTGAAGCCGTGTACCGGGAGTGGCGGGACAGGCTGGTGACCCTGGGTAAACCGGTGCGCGTAACCAGCCCGGGGATCACGCTGGAAGGCACGGCAGAATCAGTGGGGCCGGACGGCAGCCTGCTGCTGCGGCTACCGGACGGTACCCTGGAGCGTGTCCTGGCGGCAGATGTCACCCTGCGTGGCCAGACATAGCCAGATAGCCCGCCTCAAGCACGGGGCAGACCCGTCCCCTGAACTTTCCCACTACGGCCGGACGTGGCTCCTAGCTGCTGCCCCGGCTGGTGTCCCCTTCACTGCGCCTGTCTGCGAACATCCTGATGACGTCCATCGGAAACGGGAAGATGAGGGTGCTGTTCTTTTCGGCGGCAATCTCGGTGAGGGTCTGGAGGTAGCGGAGCTGGAGGGTAACCGGCTCGCGGGCAATAATCTCGCCCGCTTGACTCAGCCGCTCCGAGGCCTGGAACTCGCCGTCGGCATGGATGATCTTGGCGCGCCGCTCTCTCTCCGCCTCGGCCTGGGCGGCCATCATCCGCCGCATCTGCTCGGGGAGCTCCACCTCCTTGAGCTCGACCGTGCTCACCTTGATACCCCAGGGGTCGGTGTGCTCGTCGATGATCTGCTGGAGCATCTGGTTCAGCTTCTCCCGCTGAGCCAGCAGCTCGTCAAGCTCGGATTGCCCCAGAACGTTGCGCAGGGTGGTCTGGGATATCTGCGAGGTGGCCCGGAAGTAGTCCTCCACGTTGACCACTGACGCTGCCGGGTCAACCACCCGGAAGTAGATCACCGCGTTCACCCTGACAGTTACGTTGTCCTTGGTTATGACTTCCTGGGGAGTAACGTCCATGGTGAACACCCGCAGGTTCCTCTTAATGACCCGGTCAACGAAAGGGATGATGAGGAAGAAACCGGGGCCTTTCGTGCTCAACAGGCGTCCCAGGCGCAGGATTACCCCCCGTTCCCACTCGGGGACGATCTTGACAGTGTTGGGGATAAGGATGAGCAGTACCAGGGCGACTATCCCCCAGACTATGGCCGTGTCCATGTGATTGCCTCCTTGACGTTCTCCAGTGTGTATCCCGATATCCGGTGTTACGGTTGGCCGTCATCACCTCCTTGCCGGTTCCCGGCTCGCTTCTCCGGCCGGGTGCGCGGTCAGGGTTTGTCCTGCCGTCTGACGAACAGCTTGAGGCCGCGCAGCCCGTCCACCCTGACGGTCGTACCTGCTTCTATATTACCTTCGCGGGAGACCGCCGTCCAGAGCTCGCCATCGAGCATTACCCGTCCCTCCGGCCGCAGGGCCGACTTCACTACTGCGGTCTTCCCGCGCATTGCCTCCTTGCCAACCGCCGGTCGCCTGAGAACCGCTCTCACGGTATCGTAGACGTCCTTCAGGTTGGAGGCAAGGGCTGCCGCGGCAACCACGAGAACGAAGACGATGCCGATGATGAGCCAGATCACTGGACGGTCTCCGTGCCCTGCCGCCTTACGTACAGCCTCAGGCTCTCCACCCGGTTCACCACCACCGTCTCGCCCGGCTCCACCCGGCCCTCCTCCGAGACCGCCGTCCAGCGTTCGCCCTTCAGAAGCACGGTACCCTCCGGTGCCAGGGCCACCTTCACCACTCCGGTCTTGCCGACAAGCCCTTCCGCCCCCCCGTATGCCTGGCGACGGTGCGCCGAGACGACACGGGTAACGACGAAGGCCGCGAAGAGGCCGATGCAGGCCGCCAGTATGCCAATCAGCCAGGGATTCACCTGGAACAGTGGCCCTCCTTTGAACAGGATCAGTGAGCCGAGCACCAGCGCAACGATACCGCCGCCAGTGAGCAGCCCGAAGCTGGTGGTGAATACCTCGGCGATGAACAGGCCGAAAGCCCCCACCACCAGGAGTATCCCGGCGATGTTCACCGGCAGGTTACCCAGAGAGTAGAACGCCATTATCGCGCAGATGGCGCCCGCCACCCCGGGGAAGATCAGGCCGGGGTTGGAGATCTCCACGAACAGCCCCAGGGAGGCCAGCCCCAGCAGCACAAAGGCGATGTTAGGGTCGGTTATCGCCAGCAGGAAGCTCTCCACCCAGGTCATTGGAATGCGGTGCACGTCTGCCTCCGTGGTCTCTATTGTGACCACCACACCGCCGAGCATGGTTGTCTCCCAGCCGTCAAGCTCGGCGATCAGGGCGGAGAGGTCAGGAGCAACCAGGTCAATAACACCCACGTCCAGGGCTTCACGCTCGGTGGCTGATACGGCCTCCCGGACCGCCTTTTCGGCCCAGTCCATGTTACGGCCGTGGGCTTCGGCGATGCTCCGGATGTAAGCGGCGGCGTCATTTATGACCTTCTCCTGCATCGCCTGGGACATCTCCTGCTCGCCCTCGGGCCCGATGGAGACCGGGCTGGCGGCGCCGATGGCCGTCCCGGGGGCCATGGCGGCAACATGCCCCGCCACGGTAATGAAGACTCCCGCCGAAGCCGCGCGTGCTCCCGCCGGAGACACGTACACCACCACCGGAATGCGGGCGTTGACGATGTCCTGGACTATGTCCCGCATGGCGGTATCCAGCCCGCCGGGGGTATCCAGCTGGATAATGCAGGCGGACGCACCGGTCTTCTCCGCCTCTTCTATGCCGCGTGCTACGTAGTCGGCCAGCACCGGATTGATGATGCCCTTGGCCTCCAGCACCACGATGGTGGGTGCTGCTGCCCGCGTCACCAGTCCAACCAGCCCCCACCCGATCACGGCGGTCAGTAGCAGTATGCGCCCTATCCTCGCCATCGTCCCCCCAGCCCCTATGTTCTAGTCGTCATGATGATAGCATGGGGGTGGTACCGTTTCAACAGGGACCGCTGGTGCCGCAGGGTCACCTTCCTGTCGGCGGAGACGGGCTGAGATTGAGCCACGCGTGCAAACTGGTGTAGAATTGACGTACCATCGGTTAGTCATCGGGGGCCGAACATGAGAGTGGGAAGATGCCGGGGGACCCGGGACCTGTCTCCCGAAGAGATGACCAGGTTCCGGTTCATAGAGGGGGTGTTCCGGGACTGCTGCCTGAGGGCGGGGTATCAGGAGATCAGGACGCCCACAATCGAGTACCTGCACCTGTTCACCTCCACCGGTACACTGACCCCCGGGAAGCTGAGCAAAGTTTATTCCTTTCTTGACTGGGACGGCTGGAGCGGTGAGAGAGTCGTGCTCAGGCCGGACGCCACCATCCCGGTGGTGCGCTCGTATGTGGAAATGCCCGGCGAGCCGGGGCTGGCAAAGCTCTTCTACGTAGCCAATATCTTCAGCTTCGAAGAAACGGGCAGGGACAACCGGGAGATCTGGCAATGCGGAGTGGAGCTCATCGGTGCCGGGTCGGTGGCAGCGGATGTGGAGCTGATCTCCCTGCTCCTGGAGGTGCTGACCAGGCTCGGCCTGAAGCACCTGAGCCTCAAGCTGTCTCACGCCGGCCTTGCGCGAGCTCTTCTTGCCCGGTTCGGGCTGAGCCCCCAGGAGCAGGCGGCAGCGTTCGATCAGATACTGGACGGGAACAGGGACGTGCTCACTCGCCTGGTCAGCAGGTCGGCGGGGCTGGGAGAGGCCCTGACTCCGCTGCTCGACCTGAGGGGTCAGTCGCCCGGATTTCTTCGCAACCTGAGGTCCGTGTTCAGCCGGGACCTGCCCGGGTTCCGCCTGGCACTGAACAACTTCATTGAGATAGTGGACCTTCTGGAAAGGCTGGGTGCCAGGTACGAAGTTGACATAACCTCAGGAAAGGGATTCGAATACTACACCGGGGTGATGTTCCAGGTCTTTGACCGTGAAGAGAGGGTGGCCGGTGGCGGCCGGTACGACGACCTGATTCCACTGATGGGCGGCCGGCAGGTACCCGCCTCCGGTTTTGCCCTGGAGATGGAGCACCTGTTCGGGCGAGTGAGTCCCCCGGACGGGGCTGGAGGTGTGCCCGAGATGGTCCTCATACGGACCGGGGATAAGAAGCCGGAGACCGTCCTGCCGGGGTTGCTGGCCGCTCGCTCTCTGCGCGAAGCCGGCTATGCCGCCGAGGTGGACCTCGGCGGCCGGTTACCCGCGGGTACGAGGTGGACGGTAGACGTGCGCGAGCGGTCACCGCGTTTCATCGTGACCGATCTCACCAGCCAGGCAGAGCTTGAGGTCGATGCCGCCGAAGACGTCGTGGCGGTTCTGGGAGGTAGAGGTGCCGGTTAGGATGGCCCTCCCCAAGGGACGCCTTCTTGCCGAAACTGCTTCTCTGCTCAGGAAGACGGGCTGGGGAGTGGAAGGGTACGATCAAGGCCTGCGCTATTACCGCCTCAGGTCGGGGCAGTTTCCCGAGCTGCAGGCCAAGGTCTTCAACGAGCGTGATGTCCCCATCCAGGTGGCGGTAGGCAACTACGACCTCGGTATCTGCGGGCTTGAGTGGGTGGAGGAGCTGTGCGTCAGATACCCCAGCGCCAACCTGGTGAAGGTTAGGGACCTGGGCTACGGCAAGGGAGTCCTCTATCTGGCAGCCAGCCGGGCCCTCCCGGTGCCCACGGTGGCAGCGCTCCGTGAGGAAGACGGCCTGGTGCGAATCGCCAGCGAATACCCCAACCTGGCCGAGTACCTTGCCCTCAAGCTCCGGTTGCGTCGCTTCTGTATCTTCCCAGTGTGGGGCGCCGCCGAAGCGTACCCGCCGGAGAGCGCGACCCTGGCACTGGTGTCGGCGGGGACAGAAGAGGAGCTGGCGGTGACCGGCCTTGCGCCCGTGACAACCCTTCTTCATTCCAGTACCTTCCTGGTAGCCAACCGGACGAGTTGGGAGCAGAAGGACCTCAGCCCCATTCTGGGCTCGCTGGATGACTCGCTTCCCCAATCAGGTGACCGCCGCGAAGGAGAGGCCGCCGCCCCAGCTGCGGCTGCGGAGCCGGTCACCTGGCTGGCCGGAGAGGACACGGTGCGCCTGGCCCTGCCCGATGGCCACCAGCAGGCCCCGACTGCCGAGCTTCTCGGCGAGGCCGGTATCAAGCTTGACGATTACCCCTCTGGCGACGGCTTCCGCCGCCCACGCCCCGCCCTTGATGGTGTGGTCGCAAAGGTCATCCGGCCACAGGACATGCCCCTTCAGGTGGCCAACGGCAACTTTGACCTGGCCATTACCGGCCGCGACTGGTTGACTGACCATCTGACCATGTTCCCCACCAGTCCGGCCACGGAGTTGCTGGACCTCAGGTCGGGGAAGGTCCGCATGGTCGCCGTGATCAGCCGAGACGTCCCCGCGGATGACGTCTTCGGACTGAGGGCACTGGTTGCCGGGCGCAGCACCCCTTTCCGGGTCGCCTCGGAGTACGTGAACATCGCGGATAAGTATGCCCGGGACAACCGCCTCGGCATGTACCGTGTGATACCGACGTGGGGCGCGACCGAGGCTTTCCTGCCCGAGGACGCGGACCTGTTGATTGAGAACACCGAGACCGGCCGGACGATCGCCCGCCACAACCTCAAGATAATCGACACGCTGTTCGAGTCCACCGCCTGCGTTATCGGTAACAGGAACGGCACTACCAGTGCCCTCAAGCAGGAGAGGATGGCGTCCATTCTGAACAGACTGCGCTCGGCGGTGGGGGGTGGCTGAGATGCGGGTCATCAGGGGTATTGCGGCTGGCAGGGAGGCCCTGTCCCGCCGGGTGCTGGCGGCGGCGGAAGATGCAGACGAGCGTGAGCAGGCTGTCCGTCGCATATTGGGCGACGTGGCCCGGCGAGGTGATGCCGCTGTCCGGGAGTATACCCTCCAGTTCGACCATGTGACGCTTGAATCCGTGGAGGTGAGCAGGAACGAGATTGCCGAGGCGCATCGGCACATTGACCCTGCCCTGCTCTCGGCGCTGAGGCTGGCATCACGCAGGATCAGGGACTTCCACACCCGGCAGATGGAGGTTGTCCGCTCCGGCTGGACGGGCACGGGCCTGGGCTGGCTGGTACGGCCGCTCGGGCGCGTTGGCGTGTACGCTCCGCACGGCACCGCCCCCTACCCCTCTTCACTGTTGATGACGGCGGTACCGGCAAAGGTTGCCGGTGTCTCCGAGGTTATCGTGGCCACACCGCGGGGGCCTGACGGCGTCCTGCCCGCGGCGACCCTGGTGGCCGCCGATATCGCCGGGGTGGACCGCATCTTCTCCATCGGCGGGGCGCAGGCGATTGCCGCCCTGGCCTTCGGTACCGAGTCCGTCCCACGCGTGGACAAAATCTGCGGGCCCGGTAACGTCTACGTGATGCTCGCCAAGAAGCTCGTTTTCGGGGTGGTGGGTATCGATGCCCTCCAGGGGCCCTCCGAGGTGCTCATCATTGCCGATGACACTGCCGACCCCGGATGGTGCGCAGCCGACCTGCTTGCCCAGGCGGAGCACGACGAGCTGGCAGAGGCCGTCCTGGTCACCACCTCGGCAGCCCTGGCAGACAGGGTGGTATCAGAGGTTAGAGAGCAGCTCCGCCAGCTTTCCCGAAGAGAGACCGCGACACGCTCTCTGGAGAAGACGGGGAGGATGGTGGTGGTTGACACCATGGAGGAGGCGGTGGAGCTCGCCAACCTCTACGCCCCCGAGCACCTGCTTCTCATGGTGGAGAACGCCGATTCCTACCTGCCTCGACTGGTCAACGCGGGATGCATTGTCCTGGGCGACCGGGCAACCGTGGCCCTGGGCGACTACGTTGCCGGGCCGAGCCATGTTCTGCCCACCCAGGGAACGGCGCGCTTCAGCTCTCCACTGAGCGTGCTCGACTTCGTCAGGCTGACCAACGTCATTCGGGAGGAAGGCGACTTGCTGCGGGAGCTAGGGCCGGCGGCGGTGACCATCGCCCGCTTCGAGGGCCTGGACGCCCATGTCCGCGCCGTGGAGAAGCGCCTCAGAGGAGGTCAGTAGACGATGGCCCAGAAGCGGGAGACGGCCGGGGCCAACGAGGTGCTCAGGCGAATCAGGCCGGAACTGCTGAACTTCGGGGGGTACTCTGCCGCCACCTCCCCGGAGACGCTGGAAGGGAAGACCGCAGTGCCGGTGGAGAGCATCACCAAGCTGGATGCCAACGAGAACCCCTACGGATGCTCTCCTAGAGTGGGCCGGGCACTGGCCGACTATGCCAGCTTCCACGTATACCCTGACGACGGGCAGGAGAAGCTGCGCCGGTTGCTGGCAGACTACACCGGCGTGGGTGTCCCGCATATCGTCGCCGAGAGCGGCAGCAACCGGCTCATCGACCTCGTCCTGCGCCTGCTTCTCAGCCCGGGTGACGAGGTAATCAGCTGCGTGCCCACGTTCGGCATCTACAGCTTCAGTACCGAGCTCTGCGGAGGTACGCTGGTACCGGTGCCCCGTGACGAGCACTTCGGAGTAGACGTCACCGCGGTGAAGGCGGCCATCACCGATCGCACCAAGGTTATCGTTCTGGCCAACCCCAATAACCCCACCGGCACGGCAACGCCCGAAGCGGACATACTGGAGATGGTAGGTACGGGAGTACCGGTGCTGATTGACGAGGCATACTACGAGTTCTTCGGGCAAACGGTGGCGCCCCTGGTTAGCCGTCACGAGAACCTGATGGTGCTGCGCACCTTCAGTAAGTGGGCCGGGTTGGCCGGTCTCAGGGTGGGCTACGGGCTATTTCCTGCCGCAGTCGCGGACTACCTCCTCAGGATCAAGATGCCCTACAGTGTCAGTGTCGCCGCCCTGGTCGCGGTGGAGGAGTCGCTCAAGGACACCGACTACCTGATGGGAAGGGTGAAGGCGATAGTGGCCGAGAAGGAACGCCTCTTTGAGCAGCTCGGGCAGATTGAGTGGCTGCGGCCGGTTCCCTCGGTGGCGAACTTCATCCTGTGCCGGGTGCTTGCCGGTAAGGCCGGCGACCTGCACCGGCGGCTCCTCGAGCGGGGGGTACTGGTGCGCTACTTTCACCAGCCACCGGTCGATGACTGCATCCGTGTCAGTGTCGGGCGGCCGGAAGATACCGATACCCTGGTAAGGGTACTCCGCGAGATAGGAGGATAGAGCCGTGCCCAAGCGAACGTCGGCTGTAACAAGAGACACCAGCGAGACCAGGGTCAGCGTGGAGCTTGCCATTGACGGCTCCGGGGAGCACGAGATAACCACCGGCATAGAGATGCTGGACCACCTCCTCGCCCAGGTGGCCCGGCACGGCAGGTTCGATCTCAAGGTAAGCGCGTCCGGCGATGACCAGCACCATATCGCCGAGGACGTCGCCATCTGCATCGGGCTTGCCTTTGGCCAGGCCCTCGACGAGAAGCGGGGCATCGTGCGCATGGCTGACGCCTCGGTTCCCATGGACGATGCCCTGGCTACGGTGGCGGTGGATATCGGTGGGAGGGGCTATAGCGTGCTCGAACTGCCCTTCAGGGAAAACGACATGCTGGGGTTTGCCACCGACCTCGTGCGGCACTTCCTGGAGTCATTCGCCGCCGAGGCCAGGATCAACCTCCACGCCCGTATCCTGTACGGCGTCAACGACCACCACAAGGCGGAGGCACTCTTCAAGGCCCTGGGGCGGGCGATGGACAAGGCGACCCAGGCTGACGAACGGTTCAGTGGCGAGCTCCCCACCACCAAGGGGCGGCTGGGGAGCTAGGACTGTTCGGGGCGCCGGATGACCTCGAAGATAACCCCGCCGGGACCGCCGGTGTCCATGTAGGCCCAGCGTCCCGGTGCGGTGCTCAGGACTTTACCGCCGGCAGCCACCACTTTCGCGGCCTCGCCGTCAACGTCATCAACGTAGAACCCCAGGTGATGCAGCCCCTCGCCGTGCTCCTCCAGGTGCTGGGAGTGGAATATCCGCCCCACCACCGGCTCGATCAGCTCAAGCTGCACTACGCCAAGGTCGGCAAAGCATAGCTTCACCTTACCGGGCTGCCCGTCGACGTCGGTGATGTCGAACTCCACCTTCCTCCAGGGCCCGATCCCGAACAGGGCGGTCCAGGACTCCATCACCTTTTCGCTATCGCGGACGACGATGCCGATCTGGTCCAACCTGGTAAGCGGCAGTACTGGATTTGATGAGTTGCCCATATTAGCCCACCTCCTCGTGAGAGAGACGTACGTGCCTCGCCCGCACACGGGCTAGTACTCCGGCAGCTTCTGCCCGGTCAGGCGCTCGTAGGCGGTGCGGTACCTCTCGCTGGTTCTGTCGATCACGTCCTGGGGCAGCATCGGCGCGGGTGGGGTCTTGTCCCACCCGAAAGCCTCCAGCCAGTCGCGCACCGGCTGCTTGTCATAGCTCGGCTGGGAATGCCCCACCTGGTAACGGTCAGCGGGCCAGAAGCGGCTGGAGTCCGGGGTGAAGAGCTCGTCGATAAGGACGAGCCGTCCCTGGTGGATGCCGAACTCCATCTTGGTGTCAGCGATGATTATGCCCCGCTCCAGGGCGCGCTCCTGCGCGAAGCTGTAGAGGGCCAGACACCTGTCGCGGAGCTCTTCGGCGAGGCTCCTGCCCACCATTCTCCTCACGTCGTCCATGCTCATGGGCTCATCATGCCCCTCCTCCGCCTTGGTGGTGGGGGTGAAGATGGGCGCGGGCAGCTCCTGGCTCTCCCGCAGCCCCTTGGGGAGCGAGACCCCGCAGATGCTACCGGAGCGCCGGTACTCTGCCCAGCCGGAGCCCGCCAGGTATCCGCGTACCACGCACTCGACGGGTATACGTTCTACCTTCCGGACAACCATGGACCGACCGGCCAGATAGGCAGGATAGTCGAACCGCTGGCTCTCCGCCAGGTAGGCATCGAGGCAGGGAACGTCTTCGACGACCTCGACGAGGTGGTTGGTGACCTGCCCGGCGGTCTCGCGGAACCAGTAGGCCGAGAGCTGGTTAAGCACAACGCCCTTGTTGGGGATGCCGCAGGGAAGCACGACGTCAAAGGCAGAGATACGGTCGGTAGCCACGATCAGGAGATTTTCGCCGAGGTAGTAGCTGTCCCTCACCTTGCCGCGAATGAAGGGTGGTAGAGGAAGGTCTGATTGGAGCAGAACGTCCATGACTATGCCAATATAGCATACCCCGGTGGCAAAAGCGTAGTCGGCAAGGGATTGCCGCCTCGCCTAGGGGAACAGGAAGTCCAGTATGGGGTCTATGTCCTCGGTGGCGGCCTGACCCCGTATCGGGCGCCCCTCCAGGCAGGATTCAAATATCTCGCTGTTCTGGTGGATCACCCCGATGACGGTCATGTCTCGTTTGTCAAGGTAGTCACGCAGCCGGTCAGCAATGTCGTCCGAGGCTATTTTGTTGAGGACCACCCAGACGTCGGCGATGTCGATCTGCCCGGACAGCTCCTTCACCTTCTCGGCGACTTCCAGAGAGTCGATGGAGGGTTCGACCACCACCAGCACGCAGTCGATGCTGGTCTCCACACCGCGCCCGAAGTGCTCCACTCCCGCCTCCAGGTCAATGACGGCGATCTCGTCAGGTTCGAGGCGGAGCTTCTTCAGGAATGACCGGCTCACAATGCCCATCGGGCAGGCACAGCCCTCCATTGCCATCAGTATCTTGCCGATGTTCACCAGCCGGATACCGTCGCTCTCGAAGATGAAGTCCGGCGGCAGGTCGGCCAGCTGCAGGTCCTCGTGGATGAGTTCCACGCTCATCTCGGGAATACCTGAGCGTACCGCTTCCTCAAGCTGGGACTCCAGCTTCTGCTTGCCGCCGAGGTAGTCAGTCAGCGGCTTAGGAGGACGCTCGAATCCGAGCATCCGGTGCAGGCCGGTATTGGACTCGTCTGAATCCACCACGAGCACCCGGCGGCCCCGCCGCCGCAGTCCACCCGCCAGCAACCGCACCAGTACGGTCTTGCCGCTCCCTCCCTTGCCACATACCGCTATCTTGTTCACTGCTCTAGCCTCCAAAGGGTGCCACGTATGGCTATCCCGCCGCTGGCGGCGTCACCACATCTTGAGCCGGCGGGGATAGCGCCGCACCGGCAGCAGCCGGTCCAGGCGCATGAACGACCGATACACCTTCTCCAGGGTATCGTTGGCACCGTTTTCCACGCCGGTCATCACTAGACCGGCGATGTAGTTCATGTACTCGTCAAAGGACGCGAATTCCCTCTTGTAGCCCACGTCGTAGGCAAAGCGGTATATGCTCTCGTGGCTGTACTCCTCCACGATCACGCCGCGGAGACGCTCCGCGGTCCCGGGGGGCAGCGGCCTGGGCCAGAGATAGCCGGCGTAGCGGCGGGGCAGGGGAAGGGCGTCTTCCTCCAGGAAAGCGTCTACCACTTCGTCAAAGGCATCGTCAGCACCGTTCTCCGCACCGATGGCCACCATGTCCGCCAGTCTGTCCAGGAACTGCTCGTAGGAGGAGAACGTCTCCTTGTAGCCCCGGCGATAGACACGGCGATAGCGCCTCCTGCCGATGAGCTGGGAAGCAATGGCGGCACGGACGTCTTCCCGTATCGCCTGCTTATAGCCCTCGGGCCAGAAGGTCTCCGCCGCCGAGTCCTCGTCCTCGGTATCGGGGATGAAGTGCATTTCCGTCTCTCTGCGTGCTGCGAGTGCTTCAGGGACCGCCCCGGACGTATATCACCTGACCGGAGACGAAGCTGGAATCGTTCGAAGCCAGGAACGAGACCACGCCGGCGACGTCCTCGGGGGTACCAAGCCTCCTCAGGGCTACCCGGGTGGTGGCGAACCGGCGGAAGTCATCCAGGTACATGCCTTCTCTGCGGGCTGCGTTCCGGGTCATCTCAGTATCGATATACTCGGGGGCCACGCAGTTTACGTTGATCCCGAAAGGCCCCAGCTCCAGGGCAAGCGCCCGTGTGAATCCCTGCACCGCCGCACTGGCAGCGGCATAGGCGCTCTGCATCCACTCACCCAGAGCGGCCGGTACCGGCGAAGACAGGTTTATGATCTTGCCGTATTTCTGCTGCACCATGTGCTGCTGCGCCGCCCGGGCGCAGTTGAAGCTTCCCCTGGCCTGCGTGGCGAGTACCGAGTCCCAGTCATCCTCAGATATCTTCTGGATGGGAGCGTCCTGCCTGATGCCGGCACAGTTCACCAGAATGTCGATACTGCCGAAGCGTTTCTCTGCCGCCTTGAAGACCTGGGCCACCTCGTAGCCGCTGGTGACATCCACCTTTATTGCCAGGGATTGCCGGCGGCTCTTCCTGAGCCGCTCGGCCACGTTCTCAGCAAAGGCCAGGTCAATGTCGGCAGCAACGATTCTGGCGCCTTCTTCGGCCAACCGGAAGGCAACCGCCCTCCCTATGCCGCGTCCGGCGCCAGTAACAACGGCAACCCTGTTTTCCAGCTTCACCGGATTTCTCTAGGGGGTCAGGGACTAGATCTTCCGCATGGAGAACTCGCAGTAGCCGTCCTTCGCGGTCTCCTTGGCCATGTCTATGATGGCCTCCATCTCCTGGTGCCTGCGGAGCGTGTCCAGGGCAGTGAGGCAGTAGTCCTTGCAGGTCATCATGCCGGCGACATCGTCGCCGCACTTCTCCTTGATGGCGGCAAAGAGGGCGCACTGTGGTATTCGGTATTCAAGCACTTCCATGTTGTTCAGGGTGATCGGGACCTTGAGGAAGTTCTGAGTACCGAGGTATGCGATCTCGATGAAGCGCTGCGGAACGTGCGGCCACACCATGAACTGGTTGCCCTGCCGGTCCACGGACTCCAGCACCATCTCAATGGTGCGGTCCGAGTACTCCTCCCCCAGCTGAATGGTCCTCCGCATCCAGGCCTCGCCGAGCTCCTTGAAAAGGGCGCTGCCTATGGCCGGGATATCAGCTTTCGTCTTGCCCTTGATGGCATCCGCCAGCCGGGAGGACACGACGTCCGCATTGAACTCGGAGCGGAGCATGTCGATCATGTCCTCGTTCAGGTCAAACGAGTAGGGCCGCGGAGCGACGAACACGGAATAGGGCGTCTTCTTGAGCTCTGCAAACGGATCTTTCTTAGTTTCTGCCATGGCTATCTCCTATTGCTGCCACTGCTCGCCTTCGACCTTGGGCTTGACACGTGCCTGCTCAGGCATCTCTATCTTGATTGCATCGACCGGGCACAGCTCAACGCACAGGTTGCACCCCGTGCACTTGTCCCGCCGCGAGGCGAAGAGCACGTAGTTTCCGTCCACCCGGGGGTCCATCTCTTCCAGGCGCTTCTCCTTGGACATCACCCGGGTCACGTGGAAGACAGCCTCCGGGCATATCTGCAGGCACTTCTTGCACAGGAAGGGAACGGTGCACTTCTCCAGGTCAATGGTTATCCTGGGGAACTTCCTCCCCATGGGTAGCGGATAGGTCATGTCCACACCTCCGCCACCGCGGGCACGTCGGCCCGCCACTTCATCTCGATGGCGCCTCGCGGACAGCCGGTGGCACAGATCCCGCAGCCGTAGCACTTGAAAACGTCAATGTTGGCCTTCTCGCTGGTTACCTCGAACTTGAGCGCGCCCCACTGGCAGCGCTGGGCGCAGATACCGCAGCCATTGCACTTGTCATAGTCCACCACGGCCACGTAGTGGCTCTTGAGAGTACCGATACCGAAGTCCACCGCGTTCCTCAGGGCGCCACAGTCGGGGTAGTCACACTGGCAGAAGCCGCCGATGAACGGGGCGCCGAAGAGCATCAGGATGTGGACGAAGCCGCGGCGGTCCATCTCGTGGTTCCACTCTATGGCCTCGTCAATATTGACGAACTTAACGCCGCCCTTGTAGCGCTCCGGCCAGCGCTCCCACTTTAGCATGCCCACGCCCATGCCCATGCAGGTGTACTCCATCTCGTTGCGCTCGTCGATGGCGCGGGCGCCCTTGCGGCAGATGCAGGCTATCAGCCCAATGGGTGAAGAGAGCTCCAGCACCCGGTCGGCGTCCTCCAGCGGGATCACCTGGCTGCCCTGGCCCCGCGCCTGCATGATACCGGTAATCCGCTCGAACTCGGCGCGGTCATTGTTCTCGATGGCGTTAAGGATGTCGCCCATCCCCGGGCCGCTTCGTGCTCCCGTCTCCAGGCCGGCCTCGGGACCTTTGAAACCCTCACCGGGAGCCCGCAGCTTGTACATGTTGCGTGCATAGTTTCTGGGGTTCAGGTACCAGACACCGTTTCCGTATTCCGGGTCCCCAAACTGGTCACACATCCAGCACATCTCTTCTACCTCCTGTTTATGCCTCCAAATACTATAATAGACGACCGGCGGTCTCAAAGCAAAGCTGCCCGCGCTCGAATATGCAGTTGGCACACATACGGCAGTTGAGACACCGCCGCGCCTCTTCGACCGCCTGCCAGAACGTATACCCCAGGTTCACCTCCTTGAAAGTCGTTACCGCTTGCTTGCCGGAGAGCTTGGGTACCTCCCACTGGTCATGGTGGGCCAGGTAAGATGGCACCTGCTCGGCCTTGATGGTGATTATCTCGCGAGTATCATCGGTGGCAACGATGGGCTGACTGCTGAGGTACTGGTCAATGGATAGCGCTGCCCGCCGTCCGGCAGCCATTGACTCGGTCACCGTGCCACGGCCGGTGGTGATGTCTCCGGCAGCGAAGACACCGTCCATGCTCGTTTCCCCGGTGGCGGAGTTCACGATAACCGTGCCGCGACCGCTCAGCTTGAGCGAGTCCAGACCAGTGGTATCCGGTGCCTGCCCGACAGCCACGATTACCTGGTCGGCGTCCACCGAGAAGTCGCTGCCTGGCCCCTCCTTGAGGGTCCAGTGCATCCGGCCGTCGCTGTCCATCCAGGCGGAGGCCACCCGCTTGAAGTCGATCCCGCTCACCCGGTTGCCGCTTTTGGAGGTGAACTTCTGTGGTGCCAGCGATGGGTGGACCCTGACCCCCTCTCTCTCCGCCTCCTCGATCTCCCAGTCAAACGCAGGCATGTCGGCGCGGCTCTCCAGACAGGCAACGTGCACCTCGTCAGCTCCGAGTCGCACGGCGGTGCGAGCGACATCCATGGCCACGGCGCCGCCGCCGATCACCCATACCTTTCCCTTCACGGAGGTGATCCGCCTCTGTTTCGCCTCCATGAGGAACGGCAGGGCATTGCTGACACCGGCAAAGTCCGAGCCGGGTATGTTCAGGTCCGCACTTTTCTGGGCACCAATGGCGACCAGCACCGCCCCGAATCCCTGGCGGGCAAGGGCGTCCAGGCTGATGTCCCTGCCGACGCGCACGTTGCAGTGGATCTGGACGCCAAGGGCGGTGATGTAACCGATGTCAGCCAGGACTGACTCCACCGGCAGGAGAAAATCGGGGATGGCGGAGGTGAGGATTCCTCCCGGGGTCTGGGCGGCCTCGAATACGGCCACGCCGTAGCCCTTCCGGACCAGGTCATGGGCCGCGGTCAGGCCCGCGGGGCCGGAGCCCACGATTGCCACCCGGGCCTCCTTCGTGCGGGGGACCCGTGATGGCTTCTCCTCGCTGGCCCAGTCAGCCGCATAGCGTTTCAGCGCCGCGATGGCTATCGGGCTGTCAACCACCTTCCGGTTGCACTCGGTCTCACAGGGGTGGTGGCAGACTCTCCCGCAGACGGAGGGAAGGGGATTGGTCTCGCGGATGATCGCCAGCGCCTTGTTGATGTCCCCCTGGGCGATAGCCATGGCGTAGTTGGGGACGTCCTGGTGGAGCGGACAAACAGCCTCGCAGGGGCTGTACTTGTCAACCTCGGGCCAGCACCTCTCGCGGTGGATGAAGGCAGGGGTCTCCGGCTTCCTCACCGCACTGTAGTACGTCTGGGATGCATAGACAACCATTTCTCTCAAACCCTCCTCGGTGGGCCAGACTGTCCGGCGCCCACATTCTAGCACCTGCCATGACGTCGGTCAAACGGCCGAATTGACCGAAATCCACCACCTGATTGTCAGGCCCACAGTTCTGGGCCGAGTCCACCGTGCTGGGATTGTTGCCTGCAGGTTGAGTGATGGTTCGCGGGCCTTACGGGAGGCGATTCTGGC
>Ga0180433_10000828_pt1 | contig 52569 bp, 58 predicted proteins | sample SS_ome_8_FD_132980 | JGI IMG/M metagenome (GOLD analysis project Ga0180433, IMG submission 132980) | Hypersaline lake sediment archaeal communities from the Salton Sea, California, USA - SS_1_D_1 metaG | ecosystem: Environmental > Aquatic > Non-marine Saline and Alkaline > Hypersaline >...
AAGAACTTAACAACGAATTGAGAGCTGCAGCACTGAATGGAGATTTAGAAAGAGTGAAAGACACACTCTCAAAGGGTGCAGATGTTAATGCTAAGAATAATCGAGGATTTACTGCTTTGATGTGGGCTACTTTGAATCGTCATTATGAAATTGTTAGATTGCTGATAGATGCCGGAGCAGATGTTAATGCTAAGACTGATGGTGGGAGTACTGCTTTAACGTATGCTGCAGAAAATGGATATAAAGAGATTGTTGAATTGTTAGTAGAAAAATCAGGAGGCTTGGAAGGAGTAAGAAAACAGATGCAAGATGCAATAAAAAAAGAAAAAGATCCAGAAAAAAGATTGAAATTGAGAATTGAACTTGCTGAAAGTTACAAAGAGATTGTTTCATGTTTAGGCAAAGAAACCAAAGTAGATGCTAAGACAATAAAACTGCCTCCTAAAGAAAGAGGAAAATTCAGAATAAGAAGAACAGTCTGATTATTTTTTATATCTAAGAAAAGCACCGATGCCTGCAAAACCCTGCAGGAACTGCATTCCTTCGGTTGTGTTTGTTGATATGACCTCAACTTCAATATTCTTAGACCTTGCCAGGTCAACCAAATCATCCAACAAAGGCTCATCCTCAACTATTCTCATTTTTGAATTGCATTTAGGGCATTCAATAGTTTCTTCAGGCTCTTCCCTTGTAATTTTGTGCTCTTCATTTCCGCAGGAGTTGCACTTGTAGCTGATTCTTTTGTAGTCAAGACCTTCAGACAATAGAACCTTCTCGGCCTGATTTATTTCAATTGCCCCCCTCACCTGCTTTTCACCATATGTTGCAAGGCCATCATGAACAACTTCCTTTATGAATCTCTCAACAATTATTTTTTCCTTTATTGATTCCTGTTCTGCAAGGAGATTCTCACTTTTTGCTATTACTTCCCTCAACCCATATTCATCAGTATAACCAGTATCAACAGGGCCAAGAATCTTTATCTGGTAATTGAATGGTTTTGCCTTTAGAAAGAAATCCTTTGTAGGACCGGGACCACCAACGATAACTGATTTTGTCCTGTTCAAAAAATGTTCATCCATTGCAAGTCCTACTCTCTTGTAATACTTTTCAATACTCTCCTCAATCAGTCTCTCATATCTTCTTGCGCTGTTATGAACTATAAGACCATTAGCAACAAAGTTTGCAGATTGTGGAACTGTTAAATCTATAAATTCCCCTTCTTCCTCTACTTTTTCATTTTTTGCTACTCTTGCTATAACCACATCACCATCTGCAACATCCTTCAACATATGATATATCTGCTTCTTTCCCTTTAAAACGGGTAAAACATTTCTCTTAAAAGCATCTCTTCCAAGAGGTTTAACATTTCTGAAGAAACAGCTTGCAGCATGGAAGTCAGAAGTTTTCAATCCCACTGAGTTTATGAGTCTGTATACTTCTCTGCCGTCTATTGGCATCTGGTTTGTAACTTCTGCTTTAACATTTCTTGAACATATCTCTTTCAAACGTTTTGTTTTGTCCTCTCTGCTAAAGCCAATATGCCTCTTAAAATTTCTTACTGATTCAAGATCAGATATCGAAACATACCATTGTGAATTTCCTTTTACTGCTTTCTTCGAGAATGCTCCAAGTATCCCAAAACGTAATAACAGAAGCTGTACTTTTTGTATCAATTTTTTACTCACTCCTGCAACGTCTACTCTTTTTCCATGCAAATATCCTTCAGCATCAAAGAACCCTTTAAGGAAACCAGCAGCAACTTCATTTTCTGATAATAATATCTGCTTTGGAATATTTCTTTTACTGCTATTGGCCAATACTTCCGAAAACAAAGAGGAGATGGCATTAGTTATTTGGAGATTGTAAAGTCTGATTTCATAGTATTTTTTCTTTGCAAAGCTTCCTTTCTGCCCAGTTTTGTCAACTATTCTAACTGTTGGTTCCATCCCAAATATCTTTTTTATCATTTTACAATATTTTTCAACCATCTCTTTCTTTCCTTCGTATATTATCAGACGGTTTCCATCAAGAGTTCCATCCCCACACAATACACCTAAGAAGTATGCAAATTCATAATCCAAATATTTCGGTAATCTATATTTTGGTTTCAGGAATTTTTTATTGAATTTAAGGTTGTATGTAGAATAAAGTTGTAGAATTTTTTCTTTAGAAAGAGGTATTTCGCCCCTTTCCATCCTGCACACTGCCATCTGAGTTATTCCCAGTTTTTTGGCAATGTCCTTTTGTCTTAGTCCAAGTTTTTTTCTTGTTTCTCTTAATTTTTCATATTCCGTTTTATCAAGTTCAACTATTCTTTCTGCAGAGAATCCAAGAGGTATCTTTTTTCCCTTATGTTTTATTTTCCTTACAGCAATTAATCTGTCCCCAGATACCAAATCCTTTCCATACTTCTCCTTTATGCCATACTCACTTATAACAAGAAATCTATGGTATGGAGTCGCTTCTATTTCAAGTGTTGGTGCATTAGTTCTTATTCTATGAAATCTCCTTGATTTTGTTTTGTAAGCATCTGAGCAATAAAAATCCTCAATTCTATGTTTTGAAGTGTTAAGACCTTTTATTTTTTCATTCACTAGAAGCTCCTTAATTTCTATTATATCTCCATCATTTTTGTGTATGAGTGTTTCAGGAGACAAACATTGTCCACCCTTTCGTATTTTCTGGTGGGCTGTGGAATTTAATCTTTTTACAATGTTCAATTGTGTTCCCTTCATTATTGCGAGTGTTGCCTCCCTTCCATCAAGAACAAGAAGTCCATATGAATCTCTTGTTTCAACCATTCTCTCGAAGGGTTCAAGAAAGAATTTGCTGTCACATCTGTAAACGCTCACATGCAAAGGTTCGGGAGGATCCACAGTAAACAACTCAACATCCGTCTTTGCAGGATTGTCCGATATGTTTCCGCAAAACACCGCAATGCCTTTTTCAGGAGTACTTCTGTATATCTTCAGGTGATGAATTATTTTCTCCAAAGCGGCCATCACATTAGTCTTTGTTGATTTTGATTTGATGTTCGATGCCTGGCTTGCTTCCTCCCTAAGTTTATTGGTTGTGTCATGCAGAGGAGAGCCTGCACCTATATACACAGATATCAACTCTGTACCTGTACCCTTGTACTGGGAAAGTTTTCTCAATATTTTTCTGAATTCATACATCTGTTCAGAAGTTGCTTTTGTTGTCTTAGAATTCATTCTGCTACCCTCTGGATTATCTGTTAAGGGAAAGAAAGGTTTTAAAATCACAACATGGTAAACTTCAACATGGAAGCGACATTAAGCAGGATTATTTCCTATTCGGCCAGTTTCTACTTAAAGAGGCTAAAATTAGTTTCGATATTTTCACTGCTTTTCATTGTTTCATATCTCATACTTCTTTTTGTGGATGCGCCGACATTCGATGCACTGGCTGCAGTTTTCCTAAGAACAGGAAGTATTCCGGAGCTTTCAGGAATACATATATTTCTCATAGTATTCGGCTATCTTTTTTCAACATTCATAGCAGCTGATGCAATCACAAATGTAAATTTAATAATAAAATCACAAAGAACACTAACGGATATCCCAAAGAAAGTAATGGCTGCTCTTGGAACTTATGCAGTCAAGATGTTTTATCTGCTTACAATTTTTCTTCTCATTGTTTTTACCATGAATCTTGCAACATTTGAGATGGAAGGGGCTTCAGTGATATACCCTCTTTCAATCTTCATACTCTATCTTTTCTTCCTTTTCATACCAATTCCTGCAGTTGTGATAGATAATTATGATGCTTTTGAAGCGATAGGATACTCAATTAAAGCATTCATGAGAAACCCAATAACGACATTTATCTATTATCTTGTTTGGACTGTTATAGGACTGCTGATACTCACAGTGTTCGGATTTATCCTTTACAATCTCCTTCCAGGTCTATGGGCAAGGGCTATTCTGATGCTCATAAACTTTGTGTTCGTTCTTCCATTCCTGCTTATTCTCCAGACTCATATGTACATGGAGAAGTATCCTCTTGCCCACTGAGGGATTTCCATGAAAAAATCAAAAAAAACTGAAAAAAGAAAAAAGGAGCACATAAATATAGCTTTGAAAAAAAGCGCACAATACAAAAGAAGCGCCGGTTTTGAGAATGTTGATTTTGTACACTGCTCTCTGCCAGAAGTTGATTTTTCAAAAATAAACCTCTCAATGAAATTTCTGGGAAAATGGCTGAGATATCCTCTTATGATAACGGCAATAACTGGAGGATATACAGGAGGAGGCCATATCAACAGGAAGCTTGCAGAGATTGCGGAGGAAAATGGTCTCGCCTTCGGAATCGGTTCACAAAGGGCAATGATTGAGAATCCTGAAAAAAAGGGAACCTTCGCGGTAAGGGAATTGGCACCTTCAGTTCCTCTTGTTGCAAACATAGGTGCAATTCAGTTGAAAGAATATTCATTAAGGCAGATTGAAGGGCTTGTTTCAGGAATAGAGGCGGATGCCCTTGCAGTTCATTTAAATCCCCTGCAGGAGGCAATACAGCCTGAAGGAGACAAGGATTTCTCCGGTGTTTTAAGGGCGATTGAAAGATTGTGCAGTGATATCGGAGTTCCTGTTATTGTTAAGGAAACAGGCGCAGGAATGAGCGCGGATGTTGCTTTTAAATTGAGAGATGCAGGGGTAAAATATCTTGATGTTGCAGGCGCAGGAGGGACATCATGGAGCAGGGTGGAATACTCAAGAAAAGGCCCTGTTAAAGGTTTTGAGGAATGGGGGATTCCAACTGTAGAATCAATTCTGATGTGTAAGGGCATTCTTCCCTTGATAGGAAGCGGAGGAGTAAGAAACGGAATAGATGCGGCTAAATGCATAGCTCTTGGTGCTGATCTTGCAGGAGCAGCATATCCTTTCCTTAAGGCTCTGAATGAGAAAAAACTCAAAAAAATGCTTGATGAATGGAAGATGCAGATGAAGATGGCTGCATTTTTAACAGGCTCAAAGGATTATGAAGGACTGAAAAAGGCAAAAATGATCTTCAGGAAAGTGTGACATACCTTTAAATACTCTTTTTACCATATATACATTATCTAACACATAGTTGAAAAACTGGGTGTTAACGGTGTTGTAATGGGAAAAAAGATCGCAGCCAAAAAACTGGACGGGTATGTCGATAAGGCCAGAAGTTTTCATGAAAGAAGAAACGGTTCCCATATATTCGAGCACAACAAAACTGTTTTTGAAAGAGCAAAACAAACCAACATACTTACTCCCAGAACTGCTGAAAAAGAAGGAAAACATGACGCACACAACTGTGTTCTTGCGCTTGAGATTCTCCATCATGCTTTTGCTAATTCAAAATTCCTACCTGGAAACCTTGAGCACAGAGCCTGGGTGAGAGATGATTTTGAAGTTTTCTGTGAACTCACTGAGCTCGACCTTGACCCAGACAGGGATGTTAGGAAATACGCTGAATTGTTTTCCAGAAGAATACACGGTGTGCCCCCACTGGCTCTTCTTGCAAAGTTTGCAGATCTTATGACTGTTCATGATGACCCTTTGATAAGCAACATGTCCGACAATCCAATTTTCAGAAGATATTCTGATTGGCCGTTAAAAAGAAAAGCAATTGCTGATGCTGCTTTGAAAGTTTACGGTCCTTTTGCTGACAGACTTGGTTACCATGCTGTCCAGAGAGCAATAAATGAACTTGCAGTTGCTGAATTGTATCCAGAGAAACTTGATTTTGTAAGAAAAAGAAAGGAAGAACTTGCAGAAAGGATAGAAAGAACAAAAACACTGCTTCTTGAGAATGTTTTAAGTGCATTCATGAAGACATTGGGCTGTCAGGACTTTAGCAAAGAACTTCCAGCAACTGTAAACGGATATAGAATAATCCCGAGAGTGGAAAAATCAGATGGAAGTTCAGTCCTAAAACTTGAAAAACCCAAATATGCTGATCTTACTGACTTTCATGATCTTGCTGCGTCGATAATACTTACCCCCAATAAAGACAGGATATATGATGTAATGGCCGCCCTTACTGGAAACGGCGGAATAATATCTAGAATATTAAGGATGCACGGCCTCGTTTTCCAGGGGGATTTTGACATAAAGATAACTGATTATGTTGCAAGACCTAAGGAAAATGGATATCGTTCTCTTCATATAGATGTTGAAATACTCAATCCTGACTGGGTAAGTTTTGAAATAATAATAAGGACTTTCGATATGCACAAGGAAGCTGAAAGGGGAGGATCTGCACACTATCTTTACAAAGGAGGGACAAAACAAGAATCAGTCCTTTCTGATTATGATCGTCTTGTTGAATCACTTTCAATAGGATGCAAATTTGTTGAGAAAAGAGCAATAGATGTGGCAACACATGCTCCTGAAATGAAAGTAAGGGTTCAGGCAATTTCAGCTGATGGAAAAGTACACGGTGAATTTGTAAGCGTTCCCCATTCCAGCACAGTACTTGATGCGATTGCAAGACTCAAAGGTGTTGATATTGATTTATCAGAAGGTTTCGGTTTAGGAGGAAATTACAGAAGACTTAGCTCTCCACTACGTCATCACAAGGAATTGACAATAAAGGCAGATTCCGGAAGCCAGAAGCTTGACCCCCATGCCGCTAAAGGATTAATACCTGCAGTCCGTACACTTGAAGCAGCAAAAATGCTTAGAGATTTAGCAAAGGAAGGAAATGGAAACACCAATGGAAAGAAAAAGAAAAGAAAAAGACGTTAGATGCTCACAACGTATTTTTTCTCAATGTTCAGATAATCCGTTATGCTGAAATCAATTGCTTTGTCAACAGCATTAAGGATTGATGCAAACACCACATAGCTTCCTGCTATTCCAAGAGAGAATACCCCTCTTTCAAACAATACAACAGGAATCAATGCCAGCCATATTGCAGGCGTCATTGCATTCACAAAGTACAGGAATAATACAGAACCTACTGCATGTGCAGTGAATGTTGCTCCAAGACTTCTTAGAATCAACCTGTCAGGAAGCATCTTTGCGAGCAGTGGTATTGTCCACAATAATGCATACTCCCATGCCTGTGCACCAACAGGATTTGCCCAGAATGCAATCATTGCCAGTACAGGTATTGCTATTCCTATCTTGTCTTTGAAAAGCCTGTCCTTGTTTCTGCTGAAATAGTATGCTGCAAAAAGCATTGGGGTCAATCTAACAAGATTGATTATGTTCAGCTCTTTCCCTGTGAATATGAAGTTTATGATTTCAGCTATTGCAACTGCGATTACACCTGCTATTGAGCCGAGAAAACCTCCTGCAATAGGTCCAAAGAACTGATAAAGTGTAAAGAACTGGCTGTCAGCACCGACTATTGCTGAAAAGTTCAATTGCATTCCTGCAAGAGTAAGCACTATAAACAGGCCCAGAAATATTGCTCCACGTTTTGAAAACAATTTTTGCATTTCTCCACCTCTTTTTAATTGAACATTCTTAGAACTTGATGTTTTAAATACCTAGCGATTTCCAGACAGTCTGAGTTGCCACACCCTTTACAAGGTCGCTGGGATCGCTCACTGCCCTCATGAGTTCTGGTCTTGCAGAATGGATAGATACCCCCGCATCATTCAATCTATCAAGACAGACTATTGCCGACCATCTTATTTTTTCATTATCACTATCCATAAGAATAGTTAAATGACCTACAAGTGCCGAAGCATCCCTTACAGTCATGCCTTCGTAATATGCCACCATGGCATTTATTGCACTCACTCTGATTTCCTCATCTTCATCTCTCATCAAAGCGCCTATTGTAGCAAAAGAAGGGCTTATGTCATAATTTTCTGATGCTGCATCATCCAGTACGCTTAATATAAACATCTTTGTTTGTTTTGGCTCATTATCCAAAAGCGCATCGTTCAACAGTGTAAAAACAGCATCTTTTGACTTTGGGTCTGAAATTGCTGAAATCAATGCAAGCTTTGCCTTTAATCTTACATCTTTTTCATTATGACCCAAACAGCTTAGAAAAGCATCAAGAGCTTCATATGTATAACCGCTGTGTTTTGATAAATCACCGAGCCTTTCCATTCGGGTCATCAATTCTCCAAAATTTCCTTTTTTTGTTTTTATCTTTTCTGCCAGCTGCGATATCCTGCTTTTTAATCTGTCTGCAGGGTTTTCATTCCGAATCCTTATCTGGCCTTTAGTTAACCGCATTAGTTCACCTAACTGATCTTTTTCAAACAAATTTCATAACAGCCTATTAAAAAACATTTCCATGGACGAACTTAGATTGAACTTTTTTCAATACGCCACTCAAACGGGCTCGGAGGGATTCGAACCCTCGACCTGCGGATTAAAAGTCCGACGCTCTACCAAGCTGAGCTACGAGCCCTAAAACTGAACATTTAGAATTTCAACGTAGTTTTAAATATTTAAATCCTATCTATTTAAATCTGTTTCACGCCAGGTTGGCAGATCGGCTATGCGGCCGCCTGCAGACCGCTTTTTTGAGGTTTTAAATAAACCGATGATGAGCATAAAGCGGCATAGAGGGGTTCGACTCCCTTACCTGGCTTTCTTTTTATCTTTTTCTGCAATATGTTGTACATTATTCTAATTCTCTATATTCATGTTTTCTTTCCAGAACATCCACAAGTTCTATTTCTCTAAAATGAGAATGCAAAACATAAATTATTCTAAATTTTCCTACATGAATAGACCAGTATGGATTACCAACCAGCTTTTTACCTATTGGAGCACGTTCTTTCAAATACTGTACTTTTCTCCAAATCTGCTGTTTTATTATTTTATCCTTAATACCAGAAAGTGATTTATCGAATTGTTCCTTAAAAATTAGTTTGAATGTCATCTTATTCGAGCTCTGGATGGCGTTTCAGAAACTCCTCCTCTGTAAAGCTCTTTCCAAGCCTGGCTTTTTCTAACCTTTCCAGATCTTCTTTAGTAAATTCTTCAGTTTCGACAATCTCATCATACATTGAAGATTTATACATGAGCGTTTCGTATTCCTTTTTTGGGATTGATACTTTTTCTTCCATAAAATCTACCTGTTATTATAACGATTCTGATATTTATAATTGTATTGGTCCAACTGAATTTATTATTTTCTGCAATATGTTGCATCTGAAATACAACAAATATATTTATGTCACTGATTTAACCTTTCCGATACTCTTTTTAATTTTCTTTTTGATTAGTTTTTGTGATATAAATGAAACTCTTGAAGTTCGGCATATTAGTTTTGATTTTGAGTGGTTTGATATTTTCAGTAGAATGTTATGATTCAGACAATGAGGACATCTACAATAAAGGATATGTCACAGGCCCGAACGCGGCCGGACAGACGGTAACTGAATATGATTCATGCAGAGAAGGAGACTCCGGATACGGAGGAGATGAAAGTGGGGAGTATGTGTTTGAGCAGACCTGTGAGATATATTCTAATGGTGCTTTTATTGGAAAGTACATAAAATGTCCATTAGATTATTACTGTTATGATGGTGCTTGTAAACCTTTAGATGAAGAAGAGGAACCTGAGGAAGAGGAAGGAAGAGTATGTCAAAGTACTGATCCAAATCTAGGTAAGAACATATATGAAAAAGGAACAACAACACAATGGACAGCCCAAGGTTCCTTTCTAGATTCAGAAACAGACTACTGCCGAGATTCTTCAACAGTTGTAGATTATTATTGCAGCCGCGGAGAGATAGAATTCACTTATGAAGATTGTCCATCAGACTATGTATGTGAGGATGGTGCTTGTAAATCTTTAGATGGAGAAGATGAGTCCACAGAAGAAGTTTCTTACACTCTTATGGATGTGGATGATTGCAGATGTCAATACGTAGTTAATAGGGAAATAAAAGAAGTGCCTTATGGTGAAGAAATAGAAAAAAATATAGGAGGTCCAGAAGGATATAGTTCTTTTTTAGTTGATTTTACAGGGGGAGCAAAAGTTGATGGTAAAGTGCTCTGTAAAACAACTATATACGGCAATATTGATTGGTATATTGAAGATGGATTTGAAGTTTATCTTGGTTCAAGACCAACAAGCCACATTATCCTAACTGAGATAGGAAGGGACTACTGTACTTTCTTGATAAATGGTGAATCAGTCACAATAGATAAAGGTGACTATTTGGATCTTTCTGTAGGATATGACGGAGCCTACATTGATGTGGAAGATGTGGCATCAGATAAATGTAAAATACACGTTCACCCTGACGAAATGTGGTTGCTGGAAGATTCAGAAGGACTCTCAGTTGAAGTTACTACAGTATACCCTCCCACATCCACCCGTTACGTCAACTACTTTGATCTTTCTGTGGAGGGTATCGAGTGTGGAGAGGAAGAAGTTTTTGTTGAAGTAGAGCCTGTCGAAGAGGAAGTGATAGAAATAGAACCTGTAGAAGAGGAGGAAGCAACGCAACACTATTCAGTAGCTCTTAACAAAGGCTGGAATCTTGTTTCCTCACCTTTGAAAATGTCAAGTTCAATGACGGCTAGGGCTAGGATAAGAAATACAACCTGCGAGGGCATTAAGGCATTTATGTACGACTCGAATTCCAATAAGTATGATATATACACATTAAGTACAGGAGAATACATACCAACACCTTATGCATTCTGGGCAAAAGTTGATTCATTTTGTTTGCTAATATTTGAAGGGAATTACCACGTATCTTATGACGATGGGTTGAATGTTCCGCGAGGATGGGTAGCTCTTGGAGCACCCATGAAAAAAACCAATTGGGATGATATTAAAGGTGATTGTGTGGCGGCAAGCGGTCCATGGGATTTTGATACATCTGAATGGACTTGGAAGAGAGCAACTGAATTCAGACCAACTAAAGGCTATTTTGTGAAGACAAGTGGTAGCTGTACTCTAGGAGGTGAAAGTCCTCCGCCTCTTCCGGGATAAGGAGGTTATGATATGGAAAATCTCAAATATTTTGGCTGTTTTCTTTTCGCTTTTATTCTTTTTTCCGGTTGTATAGTGATTGATGAGGGAGGTGTGAAACCAGAAAATGCAGAAGAAGATAATGAAACAGTAGTTAATATCACAGAAGACATTCCCCCATCTCTTCCCGCTGAAGAAGATGCTGAAAAGGATGAAGTGGTGGTTCAACCTACTGATGACGCACCCCCACCTTTACCTGATTTAGAATCGCCAGGGATTAAAACAGAAGAGGAAACAGAAAATGATTTACCATCATTTCCGGAATAGGATTATTTAGCTAATCTTTCCCTTTGTTTGAAGCAGGTTTAGTAACACAAAAAGACGAAGTACACATGCGAAGTCATTATAGAAAATCTTGAAATAATCCAAAACAAATAAATACTTCTTATGCAATATATCTTCAGAATCATGCTGGATATTGTATGATTGGTGAAGGATTCTAATCTCAAGCAAAGCCGACTTACCTGGCTTTATACTTTTATATTTTTCTCTGCATAAATACATTGAATGGTATCTGTAGAAGAAATATCGGAATTCAAAAAAGAGCATCTTGCCCTTGAAGAAAGGATAAAAAAATTCGAAAAAAAGCAGTACAACACAATTCTCGAACTCTCAGAGCAGCTGAATGAACTGATATACGGCATAGAGACAGTGCAGGATAAGGGGAAATCGATGAAAAATCCTGCTGTAAGCACAAGAATAAAAATGGCCAAAAAGGGCATGAAGCTCTCAAAGGGATTGAAGCATTTTGAAAAGGAAGTGGTCTTTGCCTTTGATGAAGGCAGAATATCTGAAGAAACAGGAAAAAGATTCGGTTCAATCCTCAAATCAATCAAAAAAAATAAGATGGATTTGGCAAAAGAGGAGTTTGAATATTTCCTTGAAATCCTTGATTTGGATAAAAGATACAATGAATCGATTGAAGAATTGGATGAAAAAAACAAGACCCTTGAAAAGGAAAAACTTAGGATAAAAAATCTTCTTACAGAGATGTCAGAACTTGAAAAAGAGACAGTTGATGCTGAAAAAGTAAGAAACCATGAGGAATTTTCAGAAAGTCTGAAAAAACTTGAAGGAATCAGAAGAAATTATCTTAATTCACTTGTTTCAAAACCTGTTCTTGAACTCCTTGATAACTTGGAGAGGCATCCAATGAAAGACAATTTCCACTCTTCTCCTGAAAAAGAAGCTGAACTGAAAAAATTCTTTTTAGATTATCCCGATTTTGGAAAATATGACGCAAAACAGCTTTGTGAAATTTCAGAATACAGCGAAAAAAAGCTTTCACACATTTGCCCCGAAACCTCAAGATTCAGAAAATTAGTTCTTGGAAACAGGGAGTTTTTCAATTCAATCAATACACTTGAACAGACTTCTTTCCTTGAAGTTAATGAAAACAATGAAAACGCAATGGGTTTTTATGCAAAAAACCTTGATGCAAAAAACATTGTTGAAAAAATTCTTCTTTTGAAAAAGGACAAGCACTCATACAGGGAGGAGTATGAAAGAGACAGGAAAATAAAAGAAAGAAAAAAAGAGCTTGAAAAGTATTCAAGGAAAGAACTGGAAAAGGAACTTAATGATATCGAATCGCTTATCGGACTTCTTCATTCTGATTCCATACCTGAATCTAAAGAAGAGCACGCAGGAGAAAGCCTTTTCTCCCGAATCAAATCCTTTTTTCAGTAATTAATAAGGATAGACATCTTCTCCGAAGTATCCATCATCAGGCAATTCCCCTATTTCATGACCCATTGTTTCCTCATCTGCAGGACTTCCTTCATTCCAGTCAGCCATGACATCATAGTATTCCTGGGGCAATTCATGTTTCTTCATTTCAGGCTCTACAAATTCTTCAGGCGGATTAAAGAAATTATAAACTCCAAAAATGAAATTGTAAAATCCGAATTTCAAACTGCTTCCAAAGTCATTTCCCTGTATTGTTATCAATCCTTCAGACAATGCCTGTTGTGCCGTCATCTCTCCTTCTGCAACATAAAGAACAGTCTGCCTGTCAGTATCTACTGTAACTGTTGAGTCCGCAAGGTGCCCTTCTCCATAATCAACAACTTCTCCTCCCTGTGTTGTAACATATCCTTTGTCACCTTCAGCGGTGTTTACGTTTATTCTTTCATTTGCAAACACCCCTCCAAGAACAGGAGTGCTCATCAAATCAGTTTTATAGAAATCAATTGTATAATCGGTAAATGACTGCTCCACATGATCACATGCCATATTGCCCCTTATGTTGGTGGGGTCAAGACAGGTATCATGAACAACTACATTCTGTTTTACACAATCCCAGCAGTTAGTCTGATAATTGTAATAACATGAAGAACCGGGTCCGCAGTTTAGATTGCAGTCAGCTTCAGAAAAGTATTCTCCGAGTGCAGGTATGCATATAAGCGGAGAATGGCAGTGGCAGCATACAGGACAGCACATCTGATCCTTACCGCATCCCTCAGGAGTTGCCATAGGGTCGCAGTTCTCGCCCACAGAACCGTCTATCTGTCCGTTTCCGCAACAGCATCTTGCAGGACAGAAATCAGCACCGCAAATATCGTTTGCAATTTCATCGAGATTATCCTGGGTAGGATTAGAATTTGCCCCCCAAGTTCTGCACATTATTCCTCCATCACAGTCTTCAAGTCCCATCATGTGGCCGGCTTCGTGTGCAAAATCCTTATAGTGTTCCCCCTGTGGTTTGGTAGCATTAACAGGCCTGCTTGCTATGTCAGACCACCATCCTTTTTCGCTGTTTCCACCATTTCCTGAAGAAACGCCGTACATGTATGCTATGTAGAACTTTGCTCCTGTCCAGTTTGTCTGGTTTCTCGGAGGATTGTTGTTGTAATCAGTAACCATTATGCAGTGATAGTCAGCAGGAGGGTTGTTCTTGCAATCCTGCGCTGTCTTTGTTATTACATTGAAAGTCATCTTGCATTTGCAGTCTCCAACAGTGCGGTGGCCGTTGGGTCCGTTCCAGACGCTTTCTATTTCCTGCTCCGCCCTGTTCATATAATCCTGAGTAGCACCCTGAAATGCTATTTTCAATGTTATTGTAAGCTCACAATCACCTTTTGTGCAGGTTGTTTCAGCAAAAGTCAAATTTGTTAAAAAAATCAGAGTCACTATTCCGAAAATAAGATATTTTTCAAAACCGTTCATGATTAAGCTTCAATGATAATCTTTTTATGAATTATCATCTCACAGGGAGGTATTTCTGGTACTTTAGTAATTTTTTGAATAATCTGTTGGGATAGTAGGTTGCAAGAGAGAGATTTGCATAGTATTCCACTGCCTTCATCGTTCCCCCTTTCTTCATTCTTCTTGCAGAGGTAACTACCGAAGGTTCGGGCAAGTATATCACTCTTCCTGTTTTATGAAGCTTCCTTGCCATGGCCCCATCCTCAAGCGGTTTTGAAGGAAATCCTCTTACTCTTGAAAAATCTTTTTTCCTAATGACATTGTTGAATCCCAAAAGCTCCCCTTTTCCTGACATCCCCTTCATTATAAGGTAATGGTTTGAAAGGATTTCTATCATTTCAAGTGATTTTCTTCTTTCATCGAATCTGAAGGCGCATGAAAGCCCTTTGATTTTTCCGTTTTCCATCACACTTTCAACAGTCCTTAAGTAATTTGGAGGTATTACGGTATCTCCGTCTATGAAAACAAGCAGTTCACCTTTTGCTGCCCTCGCGCCCTTGTTTCTTCCAGCAGAAATGCCCTTTTTTCTTACTTCAACAATCTTGTCTGCATACCTTTCAGCTATGCTCACTGTTTTGTCTTTGCTTCCCCCATCAGCCAAGATAACCTCGAAACTGCTTTCTGTATTCTGCGAGGATATTGCTTTCAGACATTTTTTGATGTCCTCCTCTTCATTGAGAGTGGGTATTACAACTGAAACATCCATTTTTTCAACACCGGTTCTTATAGTTGTATTTATGGTATTAAAATTCTCCGATTGAAATAAAAAAGTTAACTGTCAATCAATTTTGGAAACTCCTGTGATTGAAATGGCTGCAAAATCAAAGAAAAAATTGGTTATAGGTTGGTTTACGTTCACATGTTCAGAGGACAATTCTATTCTTTTTGTTGAATTGTTGAACACTCATTTTTTTGAGTGGAAAGAGAAAATAGAATTCAGGCACTGCAAGCTTCTGAAATCAGATAATATCCTCAAGGATCTTGATGTTGCATTCATTGAAGGGGCAATTTCAAGCGAAAAGGATGCAGAGCACCTAAAAGAAATAAGAAAAAACACAAAGAACCTTGTTACTGTCGGAGCATGCGCCTGCACAGGAATGCCTGCAGGGCAGAGAAACCTGTTTGACAAAAAACTCAAAGAAAAAATAAAGCACACTCTAAGAGCCTATGAACTCAACGAGAATGTCCAGCCGGTAAAGAATTTTGTCAAGGTGGATGATGAGGTTCCTGGATGCCCCATGAATGAAAAAATATTTCTTGAAACACTTGACAAATATTTCAAAAAATTCGGAGTGAAATAAATGCATAAAGAAGAGGAGATTCTTACTGTAAAAGACCTTAGCAAGATAGAAGGACATGCGGAATTAGAGGTTACTGTCAGGGGTAACAAGGTAAAAAAAGCAAAATTGAAGGTTTCTGAGAACAAGAGATTTTTCATACAGGCATCTTTGGGCAAGGATTTCACAAACGTACATCAGCTTGTTTCAAGAATTTGCGGAACATGCAGCATGGCGCATATGCTCTGCTCTCTTGAAGCCGTTGAGTATGCTTTGGGTGTGAAACCCTCAGATCAGACTCTTGCATTAAGGAGGCTTGCATTGAACGGAGTGCATATACGGGACCATGCTATGCATCTTTATCTTTTCTGCCTTCCTGATATTTACAAAAAGGATTCAGTGCTTGATTTTCCGGATGAGGGCCCTTTGCATGATCTGATACACAAGGCATTTGACATCAAGGCGGCGGGAAACAGGCTGTCTGAAATTACTGCAGGAAGGGCAGTTCATGCCCCTTTTCCCGCGGTAGGAGGTTTTGTAAAGCTTCCAAAAAATGATGATCTGAAAGAGGTTTCAAAAGATTTGAAGAAAGTCAGGGATGCCGCAATCGAGTTTGTAGAGGTATTCAAAAACAGCGGTTTCAAATTTGAGATGGAAACCCAGTTTGTTGCAATGACAAACGACAATTATGATTTCATAGACGGGGAAATAACGAGTTCGGAGGGATACTGTATCCCCCCGTTCAGCTATCCGAGATATTTAAAGAGGAAAGTAGCCCCCTATTCACAGGCACCAGGTTTTGAATTTGAAGGTGAGCCGTACATGGTCGGTGCTCTTGCAAGAATGAATATGAACAGCAAGGGAATGCATAAGGATACCCTGAAAGACCTTAAGAAATACATCTGCACCTTTCCCTGCAATGATGTTTACCACAACAATGTTGCACAGGCAATAGAGGTTGTACACTGTATAGACAGGTCACTTGAAATTATTGACCAGATGGAGATAAAGGATGAAAGGCCTCCTGTGATAAAACCAAAGGCATGTGAAGGGGTGGGCGTGGTTGAAGCCCCCAGAGGAACATTATATTACAATTATGAAATAGACAAGGAAGGAAAGATAAAGCATTCAGACATCGTCATTCCGACATCCCAGAATCAGATAAAGATGGAAAAGGACCTGGGCGCATTAGTGCAGGAGAATCTCGATAAGAAAGTGAAGAAAAAAGACATAATACACAATATGGAAACGTTGATACGCGCTTACGACCCCTGTATGTCCTGCGCAACCCATTTCCTCAAAGTAAAGTGGCTCTGATGAGTTTTTTCAATTCTTCAAATGCTTTTTTTTCACTGTAATCAACAGGAATCCCGAGAATTTTTACTGTTTCAACCATTTTCATTTTTTTAAGAAGTTTCAGTGTGATTCCAAGGTCGAAATCATGCATGGAATATATCTTATCGCTCTGTATGTTTTCAAGATTTGTCATCAATGAAACTTTTTTTATCCCCTCAACAATATCGAGTATTATTATTTTCTTTCCCTCTTTTTCAAGGCTTTCTGCAGTATCGAATTCCTTGAATTCTATTTCAGGAAATTCCTTCTGGAGCAGAGGCATCAGCTTTAGGGAGAGAGAATCCTTATCAACAAGTGGATTTCCGAACACAAGAATCTTCATAAAAATAGATTCATGGCGCAATGTTTAAAAGTTGAAAAGTAGAAAAGGATTCGATTATTATGCACACACCAGATGGATTCCTTACTGATTGGATTTGTGTATTCCTCTTGTTTGCTTCTATGATTCCTTTGGCATATGCATTCAAGACTCTGAGAAAAACAATAACAAAGGAAAAGGCAATGCATATGGCTCTTTTTGCAGCAGTCATATTTGCGGCCCAGATGCTTAATTTTCCTATAGCCGATGGAACAAGCGGACATCTTATAGGGGCAGCATTTGCAGCCATAATTCTCGGCCCCGAAGCGGCAGTCATAATCCTGGCCTCAGTTCTTATTGTACAGGCCCTGGTATTCGGGGATGGAGGCATTTTTTCACTTGGTGCAAACATATTCAACATGGGAGTTGTTGCAGGATATTCTGCAAACTATGTTTACCTTAGGTTAAAATCATTTTCAAACTCCATAGCTGTTTTTGCAGCCTCATGGTTCAGTGTTTTTGCAGCTTCAGTGGCAGCATCTCTTGAACTTGCAGTAAGCGGAACAACAGCTCTTATTCCTGTCTTTTTTGCAATGGTTTCAACACATGCTTTGATAGGGGTGGGTGAAGGCCTTATAACATTCGGGCTGGTCAGTTATTTCTACAGCAAAAGCAGGGACATTTCATTCCAGTATATCACATACACCACTGCATTCGCATTTCTTCTCCTGGCTGCCTTCCTTCCTTTTGTTTCAGAATCCCCTGATGGCCTCGAGAGAATTGCCATAAATTTCGGATTCTTTGAAAATGCGATAGAAGTTTATTCGGCCCCACTGCCAGATTATACCCTGTTTGCTTCAGAAAGTTACCTGTTTGTTCTTGGAGCGGGAATAATAGGAATGCTTGCCACTTTTTCAGTAACCTATTGTATTTCAAAATACTTTATTTTATTTTCTTTAAGGTAGATTTCAGCCTTCTCGAATTCGTTGTCCCTTAAAACCCTGTCAATGTCAGTGAATTGTTTTGCTTTGTATCTCGGATGGTACTGCCTCATCAGATTCACGTATGTTTTATCCCTCATATTATCCCCAACCCACTCAAGAATTTTTCCGGTACAGCAGTCTATGTGGTTTGGAAGAACAAGAATTCTCATTATCACTTCTGCACTTTCACCTGCTTTTATTAAATTCCCCGTAACAGTCTCCATATATTTTGAAACATCAGAAAGCCTCATCGCACACCTGTTGTTTCCATACCTGAAGTCTGCAAGATAAACATCCACAGCCCCTTCAAGAAGCTTCATTGCCTCTTCGCTCATGTACATGTTTGAATTCCATATTAGTGGTGCATTGCTTACAAGTTTAGTTGCAGTATCCAGTATCGTATGAAGATTCGGAGTGGGTTCCCCTCCAACAAAATTTGCATTTTTTACAGAATCCTCCATAAATTTGTTGTCTATCCAGTGTGCAAGCTTCTCTCCCTTTGCTATCGCCCCTTTTTCAGGATGCTGGCTTATGTCCCAATTCTGGCAGTAGGCGCATGCCATTGTGCATCCTGTAAAGAATATTGTGCCGCTTGGAACGAGAAAGCTCTCCTCACCGTGGTGTGCAAACATCGATGCGACCTTGCTTTCATTTCCAACTTTGCACCATCCTTTTTTTCCTTCGGTTCTGTCAACACCGCATCTTCTTTCGCAGAATGCACAGGATTTAAGGATCTCTTCTGCGATTTCTTTTTTCAAATCAAGAAGAGAATATTCAGCGTCTCCGCTTTTTCTAAGACTGTTGAACCCTTTTTCTCTCTCTTCCCTGAATTCTTTTATTTTTTCATCATGCTCTTTCCACATTCCTTTCAGACTTTTTTTCTTTACACAATGTATTTTTTTCAGAAAACGAAAATATGGGATTTCTTCTCCTAGAACAACAGAATGATATCTTGGTAAAGCCTCTTCAGCCAAAGTCATTGTTCTAATAACTTAAGCAATATTTTAAATGATAACTGAGATAAGATAGAATTCTGGTGATTTTCATGAATATGAAAAAAGTGGAAAATGGAGTATGGGAGATTGATAAAGAGGAGAAGATGAAGGTTTCAGCTTATGTTTTTGCAAATGATAAGCTCATTGAGCAGATGAAAAAAGACAGGACTTTCTGGCAGTTGAAAAATGTCGCAAGCCTGGAAGGAGTGGTGAAGCATGCACTCCTGATGCCTGACGGCCATGAAGGCTATGGCTTTCCTATAGGAGGGGTGGCTGCTTTTGATGCAGAAAAGGGAGTTGTTTCACCCGGAGGAATTGGTTACGACATAAATTGCGGCGTCAGACTGCTCACAACTCCTTTGAAAGAAGATGAAGTACGCCCAAAGATAAGGGAACTTGTTGACGGCTTGTTCAAGAATGTTCCCAGCGGTGTGGGAAGCGAAAGCAAGCTCAGAGTATCGCATGAAGAATTGGACGAAGCGGTTGTTAAAGGCATTGACTGGGCCATAGAAAAGGGGTATGGAAGAAAAGAGGACAAGGAAACAACCGAGGAATATGGAAGGATGGAGGGTGCGGACCCTTCAAAGGTTTCATCCACTGCCAAAAAAAGAGGAAGAAAGCAGTTTGGAACTCTTGGTGCAGGAAACCATTTCCTTGAGGTTCAGGTTGTTGACAAGGTGTTTAATCCTGAAGTTGCAAAGGCATTCGGCCTTGAAGAGGGGATGATAACAGCAATGATCCACTGCGGTTCAAGAGGTTTCGGCCATCAGATATGCTCGGATAATATAGGAAGCCTTCTCGATTTATCAAGAAAACTTAATCTCTGGCTTCCTGACAAGGAATTGGTGTATGCCCCTCTTGATTCTGAAGAAGCCAAAAACTATCTTGCAGCAATGAGATGTGCAGTAAACTATGCATTCATCAACAGGCATGTGATAATGCACTGGACAAGAGAAACATTTGACCAGGTATTCGGTAAAGGGACAGGGGACAAGATGAAGCTTGTTTACGATGTTGCACACAACATTGCAAAAATAGAGGAGCATGATGTTGATGGTGAAAAGAGGAAACTGATAGTTCACAGGAAAGGGGCAACAAGGGCATTCCCCGCAGGAAGGCCTGAACTGCCTGAAATATATCGTTCTGTCGGCCAGCCTGTTCTGATTCCGGGAAGCATGGGAACTGCAAGCTATGTTCTTGTAGGAAATAAAAAAGGTCTTGAAAGATGCTGGGGTTCCACATGCCATGGAGCTGGAAGAACAATGTCGAGAGGACAGGCAATAAGGACGCATAACGGAAAGGAATTGACAAAACAGCTCTGGGACCAGAAGAAGATTTATGTGAGAGCCACAAACTCAAAGGTAGTTGCTGAGGAGGCTCCTGATGCTTACAAGACAATTGATGATGTAGTCCAGAGTGTTGTTGATGCGGGAATCTCAGACATGGTTGTAAGATTGAAACCATTGGGAGTGGCGAAGGGATAGTTTTATTAACGGTTGTAATAGATATACATAAGAGGAGTTAGATTAAATGACTGTAGAAAGATTCAAGAGAGTCAAAAAAGAAAATAGATTACCAGGTTTAAGGGCAAGACAAGAACTCGTTGAAGGATTGAGAAGAAGTCGTCTAGATAAATTGAAACTTAAAATCCTTAAGGGAGCAGTGAAAAGATTGCGTGCAAAACCAGATAAACTTGAAACTTTTGGAGCTATGGATGATAAAGGAAGATGGTACAGCTTATCAATATTTGATGATAAAACTTTTGTTGTTGAGGTATTCAAACCTTCCAAAAAATGTGGATTTACTTCCTGGAATGTTGCATTGGCTTCTCATGGAAAATCAAGACTTCTTAAAGGTTCGATTTCTTCAAACGATTTTTCATTCGATAAACCTGAAAAAAAGAAAAAATGCAAAGAAAAAAGATGTGGAAGAAGAAGGCCTGAGAGAGTACAAAAAGTAATTTCATCAAAAAACACAACTCCTGATGGAGAGCTTCTTAGGAGCAGAAATAAGGATGTGGTTGATGTGGGCCCAGCTCATTTAAGGGCAAAAGAAGTGGCAAATGCAGCACCAGGGGAATTTCTCAGAAGAGTCCTCTGACTTTTTAAATTTATTTTCTTTAAATTAAATCATGGAAGCGAGCTTCAAACTGCATCATTATTTCACTATTTTTATTCTTATCCTGTTCTATCTTATTTTATGGCAGATGATAGGAAACACAGATATAAATTTCTCTCTTGATTATATTTTATCATCTACTTTCTTTCTAATCTTTTTCAGTTTATCATTCATGGAGCTTTTCATCCAGTTTTATTTTGCACGCTATGCTAAAGAAAACCCAAAGACAATCCCTGTAGTTACAACACTGCCCTCGATGCACCTGATATTCGGTTTCGTAGTGGCATTCACAACCCTTGACATTACTTTTTACTATCTGTTCATTCCCTTCTGGTTCATAGGATTTATGTACAACCAGTTTACCTTCTTTTCACAATAGTGGTTCCTGCTTTTCCCTTTACTGCCTTTTCAACATTGTCAATAGAACAGATTACAACTTTCTTTCCGCCTTTTATCAGGAATTTTACTGCCGATTCTATCTTAGGCTTCATGCTTCCCTCTGCAAACTGCCCTTCCCTTAACAATCTTCCTGCTTCCCTTAAACCCATTTTTTTTATTTTCATTTTGTTTTTCGTTCCAAAATTAGTGTATGCTGCATCCGTAGAAGTTATGAATATGATTGTATCGGCATCTATTTCATTTGCAAGGAACTGTGTTAACCTGTCCTTATCAATTACTGCTTCTACTCCTTCCCCTCTTTTGGTGACGGGTATCCCTCCTCCCCCGCCTGCAATTACTATGAATCCCTTTTCCATGAGAGCTTTAATCGCATCTTTTTCCTTTATGTCCTTTACTTCAGGAGATGGAACAACTCTTCTATATCCTCTTCCCGAATCCCAGACCATTCCTCTTTTCTTCTTTGAATAAAAAGGCCCTATTGGTTTTGAAGGTTTTCTGAATGCGAGGTCTTTCTTGTCAACAACAACTCTTGTTACAACGCTTACATTCTTTTTCCCGGTGGCTTTGGGTATTGCTCTCTGTATTATATATCCCAATTCCCCCTGAGTCATCGCATCGCATACAAAAAGAGGCATTGGAGGAACTTTCTTTGTTTTCTCCTGTTGTATTAGAAGATTCCCCACCTGAGGTCCGTTACCGTGGGTTATCACAACTTCATTATTCTTGAGAACAGAAACAAGCTTCTTCATTGATTTCTCTGCTGCTTTTACCTGATCCTTGAAACTACCCTTCTTCCCTTTCTCAAGAAGTGCATTTCCTCCTAAAGCAATAACCACTCTCATGAGGGTGTTTCTTCAATTAGAATAAAAAATGTTAGTTTCTGCTCAATCTTAAAACAACTTCTACAGTTGGATCAATTGCATTTAATTTCGCTGGCAGACGGAGATAATTAACTTCAATACCATCAGCAAATTCAGACCTTACAATCTTTCCTGCAAGGAATTCTTCAGGGAAAAGATCTCTGAATTGTTTAACCACTATGCCCTCCATCAATGCAGGTTCTCCTGTTTTTTCATCTAAAGCATAAGCAGAAGTTCCTATCAAGGCGGGCAATTCTTCCATAGTAAAAGTTCCTGTTTCTATTCTTGGAACAGGAAAAAACATTATCGGACTGACATTCCCTGAGTTTTCACCTACTCTAAGCTTTCCTGTCCTCATATCAAGTGCAATCTGTTCTTTTTCTTCAGGGAATAGAAACACCCCCCTGTTAGCGTCAAAAACATCAAAAACGGCATATCTTCCAGGTGCTCTATAACGGATCGAATGCTGTCTTTTCAAATCCTCTGCAAAAATCTTGAAGTTTTCAGCGTCAAATGCAATAGTTCTTCCATCCATCTTCTCTTCAATAACAACCTTTCCTCTCAACAATCTTTTAACTTCCTTCTCAGTCAGGACATTTCTTTTAGGTATCTTTTTACCTATGGGAAATCTCTTCGGCTTCTGATGTTCGATGTGATCAATTTTTCTAACCATGATTAAACCTCGATAAACTACTTATGTGGGAAAATATATTTAAATATGCGTTTTTTAAGTTGTCTTTATGAGATAAATGTGTTAAAAAGTGTAATAGAAAGGTTTATATATAAGCTTACACATAATTATATTATGAAACACAGGTTAAAACACGGACTTGGAAACAATCCTAATTTGGCCAGATTTAGGACCAAGGAAAAACTTATGAGCCATCGTAGGGCACGTAAGTACCTTAGGAAAGCCAAAGGAATCAGGGAAGAGATAACATCTAGAGTCTTTGTTGTAGACACCTGTTATCTTATCAGACTTGCACAGTCAGGTTATGGTATCCATCGTTCACTTGAAGAACTCGCTGATAAGGGTGAGATCATAATTACAGAACAGGTTTTTGATGAATTTAAAAGACACTCTACAAAAGAAGAATTTGGAGAACTTTGCCGTGCAATCTTCCATTCCGGTATAGTTAAAAAAGAGAAAATTGAAGTTACGCCTGATAAACAGGAAGAACTTTCCTCTATAATGAAAACACTATCAGATAAGGACAATTCGCGTCTTTCAGAAGGAGATTCTTCGATTATTGTAATTACGGAAATACTCGGGGATCTTTATGACAGAACAGTTGTTCTAAGTGATGACGGTGATGTCCATCTTCTTATACCGAGAAAAAACGGAGTGTCAGTTCAAAGAGTGGCATAATTTTATTAATATTAATTTTATTCTCTCTACATGGTGAGGAATGTACTTATCTTGGGGGCAGCGGGCAGAGATTTTCACAACTTCAATGTTTTTTACAGGAACAATCCAGCATACAAGGTTGCAGGGTTCACAGCAACACAGATTCCCTTTATTTCAGAGAGAAAATATCCAAAGGAATTATCGGGATTACTCTACCCAAAAGGAATTCCCATTTTTGAAGAGAAAGACCTTGAGAAATTAATCAAAAAATATAATATTGATGATGTTGCCTTTTCCTATTCCGATGTTTCCCATGATTATGTGATGCATCTTGCTTCAAGGGCACAATCAGCAGGAGCAAGCTTTGTTCTTTTGGGGCCTAATGATACAATGATTAAAAGCAAGAAAAAAGTTCTTGCGATATGCGCCACAAGAACCGGTGCGGGAAAAAGCCCCTTAACAAGGAAAGTTACACAGATTCTCAAGAAGAATGTGAAATATGCAGTTGTCAGACACCCTATGCCTTATGGGGATTTGAAAAAGCAGATTGCCCAGAGATTTGCAACCCTTGATGACCTGGACAAGCATGAATGCACTGTTGAAGAAAGGGAGGAATATGAATCACACATCAAGAACGGTTCGGTTGTTTATGCAGGAGTTGATTATGAAAAGATACTGGATTTTGCAGAATGGGAATCTGATCTGGTTCTTTGGGATGGAGGAAACAACGATTTCCCTTTTTACAAGCCCGATCTGCTTATTGTAGTTGCAGATGCATTGAGGGCGGGCCATGAAGAAAATTATTACCCTGGAGAAACAAACTTCAGGATGGCCGATGTCATTGTTATAAACAAAGTAAGCGGTTCTAAAAAAGGTGCTTCTTTGATTAAGGAGAATGCAAAGAAAATGAACCCAAAAGCAAAAATAATTGAAACTGATGTTGTTTTAACTTCTGATTCTGATGTTAAACTGAAAGGAAAGAAAGTGATTGCAGTCGATGACGGTCCAACTATAACACATGGGGGAATGGCTTATGGTGCAGGTTATGTTTTTGCAAAGAAAAAGAAAGCAAAATTGCTGGACCCAAGGAAACATGCCTCAGGGACAATAAAAAAAGCATATGAAAAATATCCCCACATGCTGAAAGTTCTTCCTGCTTTGGGATACAGTGAAAAGCAGCTGAAGGAATTGGAAAAAACAATAAACAGGGCAAAGCCGGACGTAGTTGTTACAGGAACTCCTATCGACATTAAAAGCATAATCAAGATCAAAGCTCCAGTGGTTCATGTAAAATATGATATAAAAGAAAGAAAAGGAAGCCTGGAAAAATTGCTATCCGGGTTTTTAAGAAAAAAATTAAAAAAATAAATTATTTTTTAGCCATGAATGCTGCCAGAAGTCCAAGGACACCGACTACGATGTATCCTACTCCCTCATAATCAACATAGGTGTCAATTACTCCCGCAACACCTAATGCAAGGAACAGGAAACCGATCAATGTGAATCCTGCGGACATCATTGCGGGAACTGCTTTGTTTAATGCGTTTTCCATGCCTGTTTCAATAGAAAACCTTAGCATATCTCCGAGTTTTTCTGTTTCATCCTCAACTATTCCTTTGTATTTGTTAACTTCCAATGTTGCAAACTCACTCACAAGATATTTTATAAGATTCATCATATCATTCACCTCATCATTTTACCCAATAGAAATCCTACGGCAAAAGCAACTCCTACAGCCTTCAAAGGCTCTTTTCTTACAAATCTTTCAACTTCCTCTGCTTCATGCTCCAGGGCATCCTTTCCTTTGTATGAAGCTGCTCTGACTCCTTTTCTTACTTCAGACTCTATTTCGTCCTCTTTTTCCTTAATCATTTTTGCTACATTCGGCATTTTCTTCTTTGATTTTTTCTTTTTGGCCATAACAATCCCAGAATTGGATTCTTTTCTATGATTTATAAAACTTTTGGAAAATTAGACTATTCTGACTTCTCCGTTATCGGCATCAACTTCTACAGAATCACCATCCTTGAGGACTCTGCTTCCAATTCTTGTTCCTATTATGCATGGAATCTTCAATTCCCTTGAAACAATGGCGGCATGGCATGTGATTCCCCCCTCGTCAGTGACTATTGCTGCGGCTTTCTTCATTCCGATAACATAATCCGGCCTCGTCATCACGGCAACAAGGATATTCCCCTCTTCAACCTTTCCGATATCCCTGGCACTTTTCACAACTTTTACTTTTCCTTTTGCTTTTCCAAGCGAAGCACACATTCCTTTTATGACTTTAATGTCAGCAGGAATGTCGAGTTTGACAAATTCATGAAAAAGTTCTTCTTTGTCTTCTCCTATGATCACTGTTACTTTGTTTTCCCTCATTATAACCCCCATGTTCCCAATTCTTTTTCTGAGTTCTTCCTTGTTTATTTTTCCCTCAAAAACAAGTTTTATTTCTGGAGGAACAAGGTATTTCAGCTCCTCAACTGTAAAACCGAATCTTTTTCCTATTTCTTCGAGAAACAGTGAAAAATAATGTGTTGTAAAGAAGGTTGATTTCTTTCTTTCATCCTGCCAGTGGGTAAAATCCTCTGAGTATTTTATCAGAGAACGCAATTCATAAGGCAGTTTTAATTCATCCATCAGTTTTTCTTTTCTTTTTTTGTTCTCTGAAGGGTGGTTTTTTATCCTCTCGTATTCCTTTTTTGCATTTCCCCTGTCAAGTATTTTCAGCAATTCACCCTCAAAGAATTCCCAGGTCAATACATTGTCATCTACATAGTTGTTGTGAAGCCAGAAATATCTCTTCTGATGCTCTTTTACAGCATCAATGTTCTTCGGATCTTCAATAGCAATTTTCAGAAGAGAAAGCTCTGCTTCATTTGTGAATGAAAGATGTACGGGAGCAGTCAATACGCTGAATATCCTATTGTATTCGCTTTCCCTTCCCACTTCTTTCAAATATTCAAGAAGCTTGTCTGCAATTATCCTGTCTCCATAAAGAGCAAAACCGTCTATCAGTGAGCTTGAGCTTATCTTTCTTATGAAGGTGGCATAAATCTCATCATACAATTTCTTCAATTCCTCATTTTTAAGATTATTAAGGTCCGTCTTTTCTATTTTTTCACAGAGTTCATAGAATTTTTTCTCATCATCTTCCCATCTCTCCATCAGTTTCTCTGTGAAATCATAATCTGTCTTACTTTTTTCAAGAAATATTTTTGTGATTCTTTCATTGTCATCTTCCCATAGATACCAGTCTGCTTTATGGTCGGTGAAGAAACAAATTCGTACCTTTGCATTTCCACCAGGCATTTTTCTCTCTTCAGAAGTAACTTCGCCCACTCCCACGTAAAAAAGGAATAAAGAACACCCATCAAATCTCTGATGGTACCAGCTGTTTTCAAGCAGGGTTTTTCTTTCTTCTTCGCTTAGTTTTTTCTCTACCATCATAGTAATCAACCAGACAAAATACTTTATTATTCCTTTCTGTGGAGAATCCTTTTCTTGTTTGCAACCATAAGAACCGAGCTGTTTAGTCTTTCAGCCATATTATCCATGCTATCTTCTACAACTGCCCTCATATCCATGTTTTCAAGAACATCCATTGTTTCAGCAGGAACAACGATTATAGGCGCATCAAGTATTGAAGTATTGTCCATTGCATGATAAAGAGCATCCTCAATCCCTATTCTCTGGGCATCATAACCTGCATTCACTGCACATGCAATAGCAAACAGCATGCTCTGGGGCATCCCGTCTGTTCCGAAAGTTATTCTGTCTTTTCTTCCTTCTGCTTCGTACAATTCAATTATTGTTCTTATGGCATTCATTTTCTCTTTCAGATCACCGAGATTTCTTGCATAATCCGGCCTGAATGCCTCTGTTGAATAGTTTGGCTGTAATGAAATGGATATTCCGACGAGTTCTGCGGCCCTTCTCATGCAGATTTCATCAACAATGTTGAAATGCTGGAATTCCAAATCGATTCCATGGCTTATGAATGCGGGTGCGGCATCCAAAAGAAGCTTTACTGTTCCGTCTCCTATCGCATGCCAGGCCATATCCCTTACTCCATATTCAAGAAGTCTCTGTATGTAGTCCTTTACCACTGCTGGATCAGCAACGTTTATGGGGATGGTGTGTTCGTCCCCTTTTGTTCCATCTGCGAATGTCAAATCTTTTAATGTAGCATTCCTTGTTCCGCCGTCATTAACCCATTTCACTCCTACTCTGGGTACAAAACCTCTTACATACTCAAGAACTTCAGGGTTTTTCATGAAAAGCTCATGTGAAATAAAAGCACTTTTCACAGGCGAGAATCCGAATTTTTTCTTGACTCTTTCAACAGCCTCTCTAAGAACCTCGGCACCAACTTTCGTAAATATTATTTTTTCATCAACAGCAGTTGTCCCCTCTTGGATTCTTTTTGTCATCCACGTCTCAACCGCGTCAACCGCCCTGTCAAGGAACGTTTCTTCAAGAATCTGCATTGCAAGAAAACTGAAATCCTCGGTGATTTTTCCATCCTTCTGGAGTTTTCCTTTCATTCCATCCTTCTTTCTTCTGTGGAGTTCTCCAAGCATTTTTGTATTAACCACAGCGCCGTGCATTGCAGTGTCCATTGCAACAACTATTCCTTCTTTGCTTATTTCATCCAAATCCTCGGCAGTAACTCCTGCCTCATAAGCATATCCCCATCCAAATACATTCTTCTGTTCCTTTGCCCTTTCATCCAGAGCTTTCAGAACCTCTTTTTTGTTTTTATTTTCTCCAAGCCAAACGACTCTTGTTGCTTCAACCATTACTCCCTGTAACAAGGGATGGGCATGAGTATCTTTCTGTGCAGGGATTAGAATTCCTCCTTTTCTTACAGCATCCTCAACAGCCCTTGAAACACCTGGCAAGAATCCCCTTTTGTTCATTTCTTTAGCAACACCCTCTGGTTTTCTTCTAATCATAAGTTCTCTCATATGTCCACATCTGTTATTAGTAATATAAATATGTGTAAAACCTTATTTAAATGTTCCTGTCAGAAGTTAATAAATAAATAAAAATATTATTAAAAATATTCATTTTTTTATCATTTTAAGAAATAAAAACACAAAAATATTTAAATAGAAGCATTTTAAATAAAAATATGGTGGAATACCCCCTTACAAAAATAGATGAAATATTGCTGTATGAGCTGGGTATTAATGCCAGAATTCCCATCAATAAAATAGCAGGGAAATACAGTATATCAAAAGACACACTAAAACGACATATGGAGAAGCTTGAAAAAGAAAAAATAATCAAAGGGTACATAACAAGACTGAACATGACTTCACTGGGGTATGTTTTTCTTACATTTCTTGCAAGGTCGAGCGGTCTCAATCCTAAATTAAGTGATTTTCTTGTAAGATCATTCGGCTCAATCAAACAGTGCGGATGGATAGGAATACTCGGGGGAACATGGGACATCTATGGGGGATTCTGGGTGAAGGATTTCAAAGAAGCACTTGAAATAAAGGATAAGATAGTTGAAAAAACAGGAAAATATCTTTTGAACACTGAATACTGCCTCAACCTCCACAGAAACTACTACAACAACATGGGATTTCTGAAACACCCTGAAAAATTCAAAAAAGTAAAATCAATTGCAGAATATTCAGGAAAAACACCGGTAAAACTTGATGAAGACGATATTGCAATACTTCAGATGATTGAAAACAACGCAAGAATATCTTATGTTGAAATTTCAGAGTCAACAGGAATCCCCCCCTCAAAAGTGCAGTTCAGATTAAAACAGATGATAAAAAAGAAATTAATCCTAAACTTCAGAACTTTGTTTGATGACAAGAGGATAGGTGTTGATTTTTCTGCAGTGACGCTGAGATTCAAGAATTACAATGAAAAAATATTGAAAAAACTGACTGAATTGTGCGATTCAGACCCCAACATAGGATATATGGGAAGAATGGTGGGTCCCTTTGATGCATGGGTTGAGTTCCATGTTCCAAAAGAAAAAACATGGACTGCTGCGGATGAAATAAAAAGAAATCTGGGAGAAGACCTTCTCTCATTGGAGCAGATTCATTACTACGATATCAAAAGAGTAAGATATTATCCAGCTGAGATTCCTCCACTTAAAAATAAAAACATTAAAGTAGAGAAATAAAAAGGTGGGAAAATGAAAACAATGAGAACAAGCAGGGATGTTACAAAAGAGGACATTCTAGAAATTATGGAACGCTCAAAAAAAGTTGAGGAAGGAAAAGGAAAATCATTGAAGGGAAAGATTCTTGGTGTTTTAAGCTACAGGCCCAGCCTTAGAAGCACTGCATCTGCAATACATTCAATGCTGAAAGCAGATGGAGATTACATAGTTCTTGATGCAAGCTATGCAAAATCTGGAGAAGAAGATCTTGATGACACAATGCGTGCAATTGCGGATATTGTAGATATTCTTGTAATGAGGACTCCCATGACTGTTGAAATAAAGGATATGAAAGCAGATTTGCCTGTTTTGAATATCATGTGCGGGGATGAGCACACTGCAGGAGCATTGTGGTTTTTCTATTCTTTATACAAAAGGGGAGTAAAACTTGAAGGATTGAAGGTAGGGGTTTACGGACAGGTGAAATATTCACAGCCGACAATTGCTTTGTACAGAATGGGTGCAAAACTGGGAATGAAATTCTACGAAGATTCTGTTGTTGATGAGATAGGTGCAAGCGAGGAAGTCAAAAAAGAACTTGGCGGAAATTGGGAGAAAAGAAAAATAGATGAATATATCGATGAAGTCGATTTCATGTGGATTTCTGAAGGAAGACCGGGAGAAGGTGCAAGCGAGGAAACATTGAGGAAATTCCTTGAAGAGTACAAAATAATAACTCCTGAAACAATGGAAAAAAGCAAGAAAGAGTGTTATTGGTATTTTGATGAACCCAGAACATTGCCTGATGGAAGACTCACTGCGGTAAAGGAATGCGACACCAACAAGATGCTTTTGAATGAACCTGTGATGAAGGAAAGTATTGTTGTAAACAGGGCATTATATGAATGGGCTTTGGAGGTGTGAAAAATGACTATGCTTTTGAGAAAACCTGTAACAAGAATCTACACTTGTGATAAGGAAACAGCAGAAAGAATTTTTCAGGAATTGAAAAAATCAGGATACCTGCCATGGGGAAGAGAAGAGCTTGAACACAAGATGCTTGATGTTCCAGGAAAGTTGATGTCTTTTGCAACTTATGATATTTACAGGAAACCAAAAGATTCAAAGGAAAGGGTTCCTGATCCCGAAACATGGAAGATAGTAGGAAAGGCAGAAGAAAAATGGGATAGTAAAAAGAAAGACTATTATTTTGTTTTCACTTTACCTCCTGCAGGCACAGCAATTGCAAAAGTGATTGAAGGAAAAGGCAAACCATGGGAGAAAAAAGTTGTTGCTAAAAAATAATTTTTACCTGGCTCACGCTAACTAATTCTTAATTAAAAGAAATAGAAAAGGCTTCAAGGATTTGAAGTATAAGAGCTTCCTTGCAAATGTCCGCGTTTGTATTCCAAATTATCAGTAAATTTGGAGGTGATCTATCCGCAGGTTCCCCTACGGATACCTTGTTTATCGCTAAATGAGGTATCAAATAAAGACCTGCATCTAGTTACGACTTAGCCCTCCTCACGCCCCCCCGGTTCGAATTGGGCAATAACCCATGCCTCACCGAGAAAACATTTGGATGACTTGACGGGCGGTGTGTGCAAGGAGCGGGGACACATTCACCGCAGGTTAGTGACCCGCGATTACTAGGGATTCCATCTTCACGAGGGTGAGTTGCAACCCTCGATCCGGACCACGAATGGATTTGTGGGATTAGCATCTCCTTTCGGAGTAGCAGCCCATTGTGCCATCCTCTGTATGCCGCGTGTAGCCCAAGGATTTCGGACCATACTGACCTACCGTCGCCCACTCCTTCCTCCCACTTAGCGCGGGCAGTCCTTTTAGAGTGCACCTTCTCCGGAGAGAAAGTTAGCAACTAAAAGCATGGGTCTCGCTCGTTGCCTGACTTAACAGGACAATTTGTGCCACAAAGTTCATTACAAACTTCATGTTCACACCACGAGCTGACGATGGCCATGCAATACCTCTCGGCTTGTTGGGCAAGATCTTTAGTCTGACCTTCATCCTGCCGTCGTCCTTGGTGATATTTCCGGTGTTGTATCCAATTAAACCGTAGCATCCACCCCTGGTGGTGCTCCCCCGCCAATTCCTTTAAGTTTCAGTCTTGCGACCGTACTCCCCAGGCGGCTGACTTAACACATACGCACAATTTTTGGTAAAGCTACCAAAAAAGGTTCTACGCTACAGCACTGCCCTAGATTACTCTAGAGCAACACCACAGTCAGCATCATTTACAGCCAGGACTACCGGGGTATCTAATCCCGTTCGCTCCCCTGGCTTTCGTTCCTCACCGTCAGACGCGTTTTGGACAGGCGCCTTCGCCACTGGTAGTCCTTCCAGGCTCAACGGATTTTACCCCTACCCTGGAAGTACTCCTGTCCTCCCCCGCTCTCGAGTCTAGCAGTATCTCCTGCACGCAATGGAGTTGAGCTCCACTATTTCACAGAAGACTTAATAGACCGGCTACGAACGCTTTAGGCCCAATATTCGTGGATATCACTTGAGGCGCTGGTTTTACCGCGGCGGCTGCCACCAGTCTTTCCCACACCCTTATTCTGCAAGCCATTTACACTTGCCAAAAGCCGTTAGTAAAACTAACGGCACTCAGAGTTCCCCTATCACGCTTTCGCGCATTGTAAAGGTTTCGCTCCTGCTGCACCCCGTAGGGCTAGGGTCCTTGTCTCAGTACCCTTCTGGGGGCCACTACTCTCATAGCCCCTATGGATTAACGGCTTGGTGTGCCATTACCACACCAACAACCTAATCCACCGCAGTCTCATCCTAAGGCGAACATGCTCCAATTCACAAGCCGTTTGGATAACCAAGTATTCCAGCATAGGTTATCTATCGTGGGTTACCCTCAGTTTCCCGAGGTTGTCCACGTCCTTAGGGCAGATTGACTACGTGTTACTCAGCCCTTCGCCACCCCTGGAAGTCCAGGAGTTGACTTGCATGGATTAGTCGAACTCTGATAGCAATACCCTCCAGCAGGATCAACTGGAGTTGATCTGCTGATGTTCTACGAACACGGAGTATTTTTTTCAGAAATTGTTACGGAAGCACTTAATATCTGCTCCTTGAAGCCTGAGTCAAATCTAAAAGCATTAGATTTCCACAATTAAAATTCCCCCTCTATAACAAAGAGCGGTAGCATATAATATGATGTATCTACTTTAAATACTTTTCTCTAAATAATCTGATAAGCCGATGAGGAAACGAGGTGAATATATATGCCGAGTTATGTGAAATTTGAAATGCCAAAGGAATTGATCCCTCAAATCCTTGAAATGCTTTCAGTAGCAAAGGATACAGGGAAGATCAAGAAAGGAGTCAACGAGACTACAAAAGCAGTAGAGAGAAAGACAGCAAGATTTGTTGTTCTTGCAGAAGATGTAACACCTGAAGAGATTGTCATCCACATACCGATGCTTTGCGAGGAAAAAGGAATTCCTTATGGTTATGTTCCGACAAAAAAGGAGCTTGGCGGTTCTATAAATGTTGATGTGGGAACTTCTGCAATCGCAGTTGAAAATGCAGGAGGAGCTGCAGAGAAACTGCAGGATGTATTGAAGAAAATGCCAAAACCGAAAGCTGAGGAAAAGAAACCTGAAGCCAAGTGATTTTTATGGCAGATGATAAAAAAGGACACAAAGGACCTAAATCAGACAAAAGAGGACGTTCTCCTGAAGGAGTTAAGGCTGAGATAGTGGAGATAAGGACAAAGACAGGAGTTTATGGAGAGATATATCAGGTTCTTTGCAAGGTTCTTGAAGGAAAGGATGCCGGACGTGTTATTCTTAGAAATATAAAAGGCCCTGTGAGAAAGGGAATGAAGATAGTTCTCCTTGAATCAGAAAGAGAGGCAAAGGAGATTAAGGCGAAGTGATTTTGATGTCAGTTTGCAATTTTTGTCATGAAGAGATTGAAAAGGGAACAGGTGTCATCTATTCAAAGAAAGACGGCACCATCTTTAATTTCTGTTCAAGCAAATGCAAGAAAAACCAGTTGAAATTGAAAAGGGAAGGAAGAAAAAAGAGATGGACAAAGAGTTATGTTGAGTTCAAGAAACAAACAGAAAGGAAAAAGAAAAAATAAACATTTAAATTAACTTCCTAACACATTATATACTTGCCGCAGGGGTAAGTATATGAGAAAATTCAAAAATACCAGGCCAGTTGCCCGAAAAACAGAGAGAAACAAAACACCGAAGTTTGCAGTTTTAGCTCTTTCTGGATTATCTCTCGGATGCGGAGCTGTTTCAGCTGTTCCTGATAAACCCTGTTGTATGCATGCTATTCTTGCTAATCAGTATACTGTTCCTTTGAATGTTATGAAGAAATTCGATTCTGAGACAAAGAAATTCAGAAGGGAAAAAGGAGATCTTGAGCATGAGATTGCAAGAGTTGAAGGGATTCCTGTTGATGGTAAAAAACTTAATGTTGCAGTTACCCATTCTGGAGGCCATGAGTTATTTCTTGTTGCAGGCTTCGGAGAGCTTTCAGATGTCAAGAATGTTATCGTTTCAGGAGCCGTGATAAAGCTTGATGCACTCTCAAGACTTTACCAAACAGTTAATGGAGAGATGTTCAAGGATGCCAAGATTGTAGTTGAAATAGGGGAGGATGAAGAAGTTGGTAAATATATCTCTATTTGGGTTGTCCTCGATAAATTGGCTGTTAATTCTGTTTTTGATGGAGTTTCGTTTCATAGTGGAAGTTTTTTCACATCAGGCGGGGACGTCACTGTTGTAGGCTGTCCAGAAAAATAGCATATTTTACCTGTTTTTACGAATACCGATAGCTTTTTATATAGTTTTTAGCATATTTTAATTACCCGGAAGTAGGGGTGAAACATATGGGAGGACCGAAAAAGTTCAAGAATGAAAAAAGGACCGTTTCAAGGTCAACCCCAGATAGAAATACTTCTAGAAGAACATTCTTAAAAAGATTAGGTTTGGCTTCAGCTGCAGGAGCAATTGCAGGATTACTTGGTCTTGGTGCTAATGCTCAGGAACCTATGAATGCAGCACCTTCAACAGGTGATATGGGACGTGGCAGTGTAGGCAGCAGAAGCTCAGGTTCCACAGATGTTGCTAAGAGAACTATTCTCAGACTTCCAAAGATTACTTATGAAAAAATTAGAGCATGGGCATCACAGAGTGAGAAATACAATCTTGAATCTTTTAATAGTGATGGGGTATTTGGTACTTCAGTAAAAGTTCCAGTTCCAGATTCAGATGTTTCAGTTGTTGCAATGGCACAGATAGGAACCTTACCTTCAGGAACTCCAGCTAAAGATCTAGCAATTCGTATAGTAAGAGAAGGTTCAAGCGTTAAAGACTTTATGATTTCCCTTAAAGGTCTTGAAAAAATGTATTGTGCAGCTACAGGTGCAGAATCATTGGAATACGTAAGACTTGTAGTAAACACAGGTGAAAGCAAGAATTACGGCCAGAGAGTAACAATTTGTGTAGTTCCTGTGGATAGAGTAGACGGGGACGTAAGAGATGGTGTTCCTATGATTTACACTAGTTATTTCCACGGTAAAGGAAGCATTACAAAGGAACAGCCAAAGCTAATTGCAATGCGCTAATTATACCTTTTTAAATTTTTGTCAATAAAGTAGTTAGCATGGGCGATAAAGAAGAAAAGAAAAAAGGAAAAGGTCCAGTGGTAATGAAGGAAGAGCAGAAGCCAAAGGAGGATTTTGCTGCTGCAGCATCCGATTTTGAACCTAGTTTTGAAGGTGGGGAATTTGCTGAACCTGAAGAAGCAGCTTTTGTGGAAGAAACTCTTTCAGAAGCCAAAAATTCAAAATTAGATGAAATGTTATTTGTCAGAACATCAAAATCACTCGTAGAAAATATAGATCCAAAACTAGTTGGCACTTTAAGTGAAGAAACACAAACTGCCTTTTCTGAAGGATCCAAGAAATTGAGAGAAGGTAAAGAAGTAAAAACTACTGCAGTACAGACATTAGTGCTGATCCAGCAAGGAAACTTAGTACAAGCCCGTGAGGTTGGAGGAGAAGGCCTTGTTGCTGATTTAACAAAACCAGAAGTTCAAAATGCACTTTTAGATCGCCAGGCAGAGACAGGAGGTATCATTATTGCTCAGCATTTGAGAGAGAATAAAGATCAAGAAGCATATTATGTGATGCAGAAATATGGAAAAGGAGAAAGAGAAGCAATGGTTCTTGATTCAATTAAGACTGAACTTGGTGATGATTGGTTGAAATACAGCCAGAAAGTACTTCAAATGGCAATGCTTGCAGGATTTTCACGAGAGGTTACTGCTTCTCTCGCACTTTCAATTGACAACACTACAAACATGTCAAGAAGTTTAACAAGCAATACTGCAATCAACGATATGGCTCTAAGGGATGTCTTGCTAACCAGAATGAATGATCTTGTCGGTTTCTTAAAGAAAAACGGAAAGAAAGAAGAGGAAAAAGCCGCTTCTGCCGCTTTGAAAGATATGAAGAGAATACTTCCAAAAAATGAAGCAGAAATGAAAAAATTAAAGAAAAAAGAAAGAGACAAAAAGAGAAAGGAACTCGATGAAATACTTAAAAGAGTAGTTGAAAAAGGAAATTCTCTGGTGCAAAATCTTTTGGATCATGACGGTTTTGATAGATTACGAGATAGATTCAAGAAAACATAGGTGACCTGGAAATGAGAAAAAAAGTAATGGATTTCGAAGTAATAGTTGAAAAGGATGAAAATGGAATGTACATAGCACATATTCCGGATGTTCCAGGATGCCATACAGAAGGGGAATCAATGGGTGAAGTAGTAGCAAACATAAGAGAAGTTCTAAGACTTAAACTCGAGGAATCAAAAGCATCTTAACTGTTATCAAAATCCTATCTTTTCCTTTAATCTATCTAATTTTCTTTTTCCAGTGGCAAATAACAATGCTTCATAAGTAAAAATCCCATAACCATTGGAACCTGATTCTTTGGCTGCTTCAATATCGTTTTTCAAATCAGAAAGCAATCCATTATTATCTTGTTCGACTCTCCAGCCCCGTAGAATAGGCATTAAAATTTTGTCAGAATGTTGTAACTTAAGTTGAATAACACGGCTTTTAACCTCTCTGTGGTCTCCAAAACCGAAAGATTTTGTATATGTCATTGGCATTATAATATCCAAATATGTCAAAATTACGTGTTGGCCAACACCTAAACGTTCAAGATGTCCAGCCCTAACATCTGCAGATAATTCTATCTCTGGGAATTCTTCACGTACCTTCCTGACAAAATCTGTGATGGCTGAAGAAATAACTACTACATGACGTCCTTCTGAGAAATCTCCAGCATCTGCGTATCTGATATAATCCAAGTTAATTCCATTGACTCTATATTTTTGGACTATCTCTCTCAGCAAACTTAACTCATATTCAACAACATCTGGATTTTCCGGGTTTGCAAATGTTGAACTGTACTCTACATCCCACCATGAAAACGGATTGTACCATACAGGTATACTTACTGCTTTTTGCCCTGCTTCTTCTCCTAGATCCTCAATTATCTCTCTGTCACTGAAAACAGGAAACCATGCATGAACTCTCATTCCTTTGCTTTTGCATGCATCAATAAGTGCTTTAATTGGGTCAAAACCATCATCTCTTGCACCTTTAAAATCTCCATGTTCGTGATCATCATACTCACTGTCATAAAGTAACTTCCCATAAGTTCCACAAGTTGGCGCATTTGTTTCATCATCTGCCTTGAATGAAATAAAAACATCAGTCACTCCGCTTTTTTTGAGATCATCGCAAACACTTCCAACTGTTCCTCCCCCGATTCGTGTTTCCTGTGTATCGAATGATTTGTACAGTTGTCCTTCACAAGGTCTTATGAAAACTGCTTTCCTTAGATTGGGGTTTGGACAAAAACTATCAAATGTACACATTAACCAAATTTTTCTTAATATTGGTTTATCGTTTTTTGAAAGAAATACTTCCCACCTAAATGATAACGTATGATCCCCAAAACGAGATCCAGATATTTTTAAAAAAGATTTATCATCTTCACAATCAAGTTTGAATTTCTTATTAGAATGATGGAAAGTACATTCTTCTTCCTGGCCTAATTTTGTCAGGTCGAATCTATTCAGGTTATCCATTGAAAAAATTACGTCGCCGTCATAATTATCACAAACAGATATTTTTGGTTTTATGTTTTCTTTTATCCACTGAAAACCGATAATACACGTTTTTACTGCGGCAGGATCAGATTTTAAACAATCAACCCCATTGTCAATAATCTCGCAGTTATACATACCAAGTAATTTTTTATTTTGATTTTCTTCAGCTTTTGCTTTTCCAAGAAAAAAGCCGGTTCCTGCAATGGCAAGAGATACAAGATAAGCTCCCCATCTATAAAACACGTTTCTTTTTCTCTGAGGTATATGAAATCTGGTTTGTTTTGCTGGATTGGAATTCCTGAATTTCCTCATTAGGTACCTCCCCAAATTTTCTTAATCTAAAACATTATTTAAATCTTGATTAAGAATAAAAAGCAAGTTTTTATAAGCTATTTATACAAATTGTCTTCAAAGAGGAGGTTTTGAAAATGGAAAGAACATTAGTTTTATTTAAGCCAGACTCAATACAGAGAGCTCTAGTAGGGCAAATGCTCTCAAGATTTGAGAAGAAAGGACTGAGAATAGTCGGATTGAAAATGATTCAAATGTCTGCAGAAACTGCAAAAGAGCATTATTCACATCTTGTTGACAAACCATTTTATCCTGATTTGGAAAAGTTCATGACGCATCACCCAATAATTGCAATGGTGGTTGAAGGGACAGAATGTATCGAAGTCGTAAGAAAACTCTGCGGGGTTACAAACGGAAGAAAGGCAGAGCCGGGAACAATAAGAGGAGACTTCTCAAACAGTACATCAAGAAATACAATCCATGCAAGTGATTCGAAAGAAATAGCAGAAAAGGAAATCAAAAGATTCTTCAAGGACGATGAGCTTTTTGACTACAAAGTCAATCTCGAATATCTTTACGCAGCGGATGAGTAGATGATTCTTCCAAAACATCATTTACAGCACCATAGGATTGCGGGGGAGGTCCATGATAGCCAGTACCAGCCCGCAGGAATTGACATGACTCTGAAATCAGTGCATAAATTTGAAGAGGCAGGAAAGATAGATTTTGACAATAAAGAGAGAAAGATAAGCTCTGTTTCTGAATTGGAATTTCCAGAAGAATTGCATCTTCCAAAAGGTTCATACAAGGTAATTTTCAATGAATATGTGAACATTCCCCCTGATGTAGTTGGATTTTGTTTTCCAAGGTCATCATTGCTCAGGTGCGGGGTAACACTTGAGTGTGCAGTCTGGGACCCAGGATATGAAGGGAGAAGTGAGGCATTACTTATTGTAGGAAATGAGCACGGGATAACATTCAAGAAAAATGCAAAAATAGGCCAGATGGTCTTTGTAAAATTGGTTGAACCGACAAAAGATCTTTATGAAGGCCAGTATAAAGGGGAAAATAAATGAGCCAGATACTCAATGAATTCCTGAAAATTTATTCTGTTGACAATATACAGCTTACGGCAATTGTTTTTGTTGTTTCATTCATTATCTATGAAATACCTGATATTCTAAGAGTTCTAAGGCCTGATGATGAGCATGAAAGCTATGAAGAGGATCTGGGGCCGGGAAGAATCCTGAATGGGATACTTTTCATATTAGGCCTTGCAACAATAATCTTCCTTTATTTCGGAGGAAATCTCTCAAACATAATTGGTTTTACAAGAAACCAAAGCATCGGAGTTCCTCTGCTTATCGCTCTTGTTTCAGTTGCAATAATAGCATTCTTTGCATTTTTCAAAAAAGTAATTGCACTGGTTGACAAGGATACTCCTTTTGGAAAATTAATAAAAGAAACAATATTTGAGCTTGGAAAAACAGTCTTCTACATATCATTTGCAATTATGGTTCTTCCAGCAGTTCTTTTTCTTTTACTGGGAAGCTAAATCTTCTTGAGTATTTTAAGAATTACCAGGGCAAGTGCTATTGCTGCTATTATTAGCACAACAAGAGTCGATGTCAAAAATTCAACCATCTCATCAAGACCGAGTGTTCCTTTTGTTTCCTCTCCCTCAAGATGGTTTCTTGAATCCTGGAGGTAATATCTTGCATCGGAATGTTCGGGATAAAGACTCAGCACATAGCCAAGTTCCTCTTCTGCCTTTTCATAATCCCCATTCCAGTAAGCAGCCATGGCTATTGCATATGTTTTTGTTGTTAAACTGTTTGTCTGATTAACCATGCTTTCCATCCTGTCTTCCATTTCATTTACAGGAAAAATATCATATCCCCCATAAGATTCTTCTGCGATACCAAGAACATTTCCATCCTTGTCAAGAACAAAAGTCATTCCCTCATCACTTTCAACATCAACGTAGTAACCATTTTCATATGAAATTATCACAGGAACCGCATCAACATTTCTTCCATCATACCCAATGAAATAAACGCTGTCGCCTGCGTCCATCTCAACATCAGAATATAGGATACTTGGGTAGTTCTTTCCTTCAATCTTTAGAATAAACATTTTGTCTTTCTCGATTATCTCAGCATTATGGACATTCCCGTCAATGTTGAAAAGATAATCCTGTTTTTCTATTTCTACAGATATGTTCCCCATAAGGTAGCTGTTTTCAAATCTCTGAAGAATCGCCTCCTCTCCTCCATACTTTTCAATGAAATAAGGCTTGAATGAGGCAATCTGGCTTGCAGTGGGTTCTGAACCGAATTTCTGCACATGCTCGATTACCCCCGCATCATTTATTATTCTTGGAAGAAGTTTCTCAAATACTCCTCTCCTCATAATCTTTTCATCAGCAAGCTCATCATTTGCAATTAAATGGCCGTCAGGACTTACAAGAACCCCTGAGCCTGCGGATGTCAGTTGAACAGAATAGGAACGTGATGTTAATTCAGGAAATTCATCGAACATGCTTTTTTCAATTGTTATTGTTGTCTGAACATCAGAGATAACCTCTCCTGTTGCAGGTTTTGAGATTATTCCCCCTTTTTCTATGTTAGACTGTGAGTAGGCCAGCATGCACAGCATAAGAAGAACCAATACTTTTTTCATGCTGGGATATTCAAATACATAATTTTTAAATTTTGGGAATAACAACCGCTTCTTCTTTTTTGTTTCCTATCCGAAAATAAGCACCTTCGCCCAGACTGCCTCTTTAGCATATCCTGCAACTACTTCCGTAACAACTATTCTGAATCTGTGTCCATCAGGAGAAGTCCAGTAATGATCCTCTCCAGGACAGATTCTTCCCTGCTCTATAAGTGTTCCATTTGAATACAAAAATTCAACAGCTGCGCATGCCTCTTCACCAGGACTTCTATCGGTGACATCCACCAATCTCAATGAATATTTACTTTCTCCAAAAAATAGAAGGGTTTCATTTTTCTCTTCAGTTTCATTTTTTGCAGTGATATTGCCGGTGACGTTCTCTGTGATATTTATTGTGGTATTCACATCTGGAATCTCTATTTGAATATCTGCTGAAACATTCGGTTCAGGTTTTTCTGTTTCTTTTTCCTCAAAATCAATAAAGGTCTTGTTCTCAAGGGTTTCTTTTTCTGCTTCTACAGGCTGGGAGATACAGCCGAATAACAAAACCAATACAATGAACATCCCCCATTTCATTATTTTCATTTTGACTATGAATAATAAAAGGATTATGTATGAATATTATCTCATGTGTTATGCTATTCCTGGAAAGGTAGTGAAAATCAAGGATAATGTTGCATTCGTGGACTATTTCGGGGAGATCAAAAAGGCAAAAATGGACTTCGGAAAAGTCGGAGTGGGAGAGTATGTTTATGCACAGGGGGGAGTGATAGTAGACACAACCGATGAGGAAGATGCATTGAAAACACTTAAAATATGGAAAAATGTCTTTTTCTCATTACAAAAAAAAGATAATGAACTTGCAGGAAATGAAAGTCCTGAGGTTCCAGAGCTCTCAAAAGAAAAAATGCTTGAATTTCTTTCTGCAGAAGGTGAAGATGCTGAAAAAATGAGGAAAAAGGCAAATGTGATAAGAAAAGAACAGCTGAAAAACTCCTGCTGCGTTCATGGGATAATAGAATTTTCAAATTACTGCACAATGAACTGCCATTACTGCGGTTTGAGAAAAGACAGTGCGGTTGAAAGATATAGAATGTCTCCCGATGAAATTGTAAAAACTGCAGAAGATGCAGTGAAGCTGGGATTCAAAGCACTTGTTCTCCAATCAGGAGAGGATCCTTACTACACTGATGGGATTCTCTGCAGAATAATTGAAAAAATAAGAAAGATGGGGATTCTTGTTTTCATAAGCATAGGTGAGAGGCCTTTTGAAAGCTATAAAAAATTCTACGATGCAGGAGCAAGAGGAGTTCTTCTTCGCTTTGAAACATCAAACCCTGATTTATATTCAAAGATAAGGCCGGGAAAAAAGCTTGAAGACAGGATTAATCTGATAAAAAAATCATTTGATATGGGATACATAGTTGCAACGGGTTTTATGATAGGAATACCCGGACAGACTGATGAAGATGTACTTAATGATATACAACTCACAAATGAGCTTACTGACGAGATGTTTTCCTTCGGTCCCTTCATTCCGCATAAAAATACCCCATTTGCTGATGCAGAAAAGGCGGGTTTCAATTATTCATTGAATGTTATTGCGCTGAGCAGGTTCATAGCCCCCGAGTCAAAGATACTTGTTACAACTGCTTTGGAAACTCTTGATGAAAAAGGAGCTGAAAAAGGGCTGATGTCCGGAGCAAATTCACTAATGATAGACGTAACTCCTGAAAAATACAGAAAAAACTATGATATCTATCCAGGGAAGGCCGAAAGAGAGGAAAGTATAAATAAAACGTTGAAGTTATTATATTCGCTCGGAAGAGCGCCTACTGATTTGGGGTTGAAATAAATGGAAGATTATATTCCTCACAAGGAAATAGCCGAGTTGCTTGAAAAAAACTCAAACGATGAGAAAGCAGAAGAAATAATAGAGAAATCAAAAAAACTGAAAGGGCTCTCACCTGAAGAAGCAGCAGTTCTCCTTAACTGCAAAGACAAAAAACTGACAGAAAAGATGTTCTCAACCGCAAAAGAAATAAAGGAAAGCATATACGGGAAAAGGCTTGTTTTCTTTGCCCCACTTTACATAAGCAATGAATGCACAAACAACTGCAGATACTGCGCTTTCAGGGTTGAAAACAGAGACCTTGAAAGAAAAACATTGAGCATGGATGAAATAAAGGAGGAAACCAGGGCTTTGATAAACCAGGGGCACAAAAGACTGCTTCTTGTTGCTGGGGAGCATCCCGAAAAGGCAAAAATAGATTTTGTTGAAGATGCAATCGAAGCAGTTTACTCTGTAAAGGAAAAAAACGGCGAAATAAGGAGATTAAATGTCAATGTTGCCCCTTTGACTGTAAAAGAGTTTGAAAGGCTTAAAAAGACGGGAATAGGGACATACCAGGTTTTCCAGGAGACATACCACAGGGAAACATACAAGGAAATGCATCCCTCAGGAAAGAAAGCAGATTATTTATGGAGATTGTATGCCATGGACAGGGCCCAGGAGGCGGGAATAGATGATGTTGGAATAGGGGCATTGTTTGGACTTTATGATTACAGGTTTGAAGTTCTTGGTTTATTGTACCATTCTCTGCATCTTGAGGAGGAATTCAAAGTGGGGCCGCACACAATATCAATTCCAAGGATAGAGCCTGCCTTGAATGCGCCCGCTGCAATGAATCCACCGTATCCTGTATCCGATTATGACTTCAAGAAACTGGTTGCAATAATAAGAATGTCCGTTCCATACACGGGAATGATTCTCACAACAAGGGAAAAGCCAGGATTCAGGGATGAGGTGTTTAATCTAGGGATATCCCAGATAAGTGCTGGTTCAAGAACAAACCCGGGAGCATACTCAAAGGAATCAAAAGAAAAAACGTCATCCCAGTTTGACATCCATGACAGAAGAAGCCTTGCAGAATTAATAAGCGATATATGCAGAAACGGATTCTACCCCAGCTTCTGCACTGCATGCTATAGAAGCGGAAGGACAGGAAAGGATTTCATGGATCTTGCAAAACCCGGATTGATACAGAATTTCTGCACTCCCAACTGCCTTTTCACATTCAAGGAGTACCTTCTTGATTACGGAACCCCTTCAATGAAAGAACTGGGTGAGAAAGTTATTGGAAAGGAACTTGAAGGCATAAAGAATAAAAAAATTAAGGAAGAAACAAAAAAAAGAATAAAGAGACTTGAAAAAGGCGAAAGAGACCTTTATTTCTGAGGTATTTAAAATGACAGAAGAAAAAATATACGACGTCGTAATAGTAGGAGGAGGAATTGCCGGTTTGTCTGCAGGAATGTATGCAGGAAGGCTCGGAATGAATGCTGCACTTATAACCGAAATGAGAGGGGGAACCATAGTAACCACAACAACAATAGAAAACTGGCCGGGAATAAAGAAAACAGACGGAGTTTCACTTGCAAAATCGATAGAGGACCATGCAGCAAGCTATGACATAAAGATGTTTGATGCAAAAGTTTCAAAAGCTGAAAAATCAGGAGATATTTTTGTCGCAGAAACAGAAGGAGGAAAAACTTTCAAGGGAAAAGCACTGATACTTGCTACAGGCACAGATGTAAAAAAACTTGGAGTGGAAGGGGAAGAGGAATTCAGAGGAAGAGGAATCCATTACTGCGCTCTCTGCGACGGAAGCTTTTACAAGGACAAGGTTGTCGGAGTTGTTGGGGGAAGCGATTCGGCTGCAAAAGAGGCAATTTTGTTAACACAATGGGCTTCAAAGGTTTACATAATTTACAGAGGAAAGAAAATCCACCCCGAAACCTCAAACATGAAAAGGGTTGAAGAAAAAATAAATGAGGAAAAAATAGAGATAATAAACAATACAAATGTTACTGAGGTTGTAGGTGACGGAGGAAAACTCAAGAAAGTAGTTCTTGACAAGGAGCACAAGGGAAGCAAAGAGCTTGAACTTGACGGACTTTTCATAGAAATAGGAAGGGAACCCCGTTCTGGACTTGCAAAAATGCTGAAAGTAAAGCTTGACGAAAAAGATGAAATAATTATAGACCATACTGGACACACTAATGTTGACGGTGTTTTTGCAGCAGGAGATGTAACTGACTCTGATTTCAAACAGGCGATAGTAAGCTCAGGAGAAGGAGTTGTTGCGGCATACAATGCTTATGTCTTCATAAACAACGGAAGAAAAAGGAAAAAAAGAAAATAATCAATCAAGAGGGGCTACTTCAAGTGAGAAATACATCCTGTCGAGGTAGGAAAGAAGCTCCTCTCTTGTCTTTCCGACTACAAGAAATCCATTGTTTTTTACAACAATAGCATTTCCTTCGAGAACAGCTTTTGCCATTCCTTCCGCTTCTTCTTTTGTCCCATTTTCAAAAGGCCCTACAATAGAGTATGGAAGCCTTACCCTTTCCAGCCTGGGGTCAAAAAAGTGAAGCATGTAATTGATGTTTCCTCTTTTCTGGTATGCAAGATAATTCATGAAAGTTTCGTTTGAAGGCTTTTTTCCGTTTGCCTCCGCCTTTTTTTCATCTGAATTTAGATTGTGGACAAAAGAAAAATCATCCTCTGACAATTTTGATGTTTCAGAATCCAAAGCACTTATTATAATCCCTCCGGGAACACGGGCGCTGAGGCTTCCCTTGTCCCTGTCCTGTTTGATATATCTTGAGAGGGCTCTTGAAACCCAAAGCAGGTCACCAATTTTCTTTTTGTCTACATCATTCTTATCCCATTCTTCTATAGAATATTCTATTTCTTCCATATAAAACAACACTCCTGGATTTTCTTTCAATAGTATTTCAGGGATTAAATTAAAAATCCTAAGTGTTGTTAAAAGAAACATGCTTTCGATATATCTCCTGGCAGTAATGGTGTTATCATTTATACTGCAACAAATAATTCCGGGATATACTGAATCCCTTTACTTTGACCCTTCAACTGCATTGAGCGAGCCGTGGACTTTTGTAACAAGCATTTTTCTCCATGGAGGCCTGATGCATCTTTTCTTCAACGGTTATGCACTTTTTTTATTCGGAAGCATACTTGAAAGAAAGGTTTCAAAGAGGGATTTCCTTATAATCTTCTTTGTTGGAGGAATAATAGGAAGCATCGTTTACTATCTCACAATAGTTGCCGGAATAGCCCCAAATGTCCCAGCTCTTGGTGCAAGCGGCGCCATATTTGCAATACTCGGAGCCGTAGCCGTCCTTCTTCCAAACCTTAGGATATTCTTCTTTTTCTTTCCTATGAGAATGAGAGAAGCCGCTATTTTATGGTTTATAATTGAATTCCTGGGAACCTTCAACACTTCCTCGGGAATAGCAAGCGCTGCCCACCTTGGAGGTTTGGCATTCGGTGTGCTCTATGCATATTATCTCTTAAGAAAACAAAAAGAAGTGCTGCATCCCCCATGGGCTTACTAAAGAACTCCATAATTTTCGAGAACGTCCCTGCTTTTTACTGAAGCCTCTATTCTTGTATCAGCTTCAATGCACATATCAGGTTTAAGCCCCATATTTTTCATTATTTCAAAGAATTCCTCCCACTTGATGTTTCCCTCTCCAAGGGGAAGATGCTGGTCTTCCCAGCCGTTGTTGTCGCTCAGATGAACATATCCTATTCTTTTTCCAAGAAGTTCAAGCCATTTTACCATTGGAACCTTTGAAGAAGTATTTACATGTCCTGTATCAAGGCAAAGTTTCAGTTTTTTTGAACTCACACCGTCAATGACCTCCTTGAGGATTGAAGGCTCGTCCTCCCAGAGATTCTCAAGAAGGATAGTCATGTTTCCCTTTAAATTCTTAAGAAAACCTTTCCAGAATTTAATTGAATGCTGGATCCATTCCTTCCTATAAGCGGCAGTTCTTACAAGAGGATTGTAATTGGGATGAAATATCACCGCTTCAGCGCCTACCTTTTTTGCTATATCAAGGCTCCCTTTGAATCTCTTTTCTGTAACTTCAACTATCTTCGGGTCTCTGCTTGCAGGATATAAATCCTCATAAACTCCATGCATTGAGATAGGCCCTTTGAATCCCTTAAGCTGTTTTACATACCATTCAAGGTCCTCTTTCCATTTGTCATGGAATGATGAGGGATACTCAAATCCAGTGAATTCCAACCCCACCTTCCACTCTTTTGCAAGATTTAGAAAGTCTAAAAAGTCATCCTTTGATTCATGCTGTAAAAACAATCTGATTGCCATAGTCAGCCATTCGTAAATTAGATTTAAAATACTAATGATTTTTTTGAATCAGCCTTTTAAAATGTAGCAGGTATTGTATACTTATGGGGGAAGATAAAAAAAGAACCCTCCGGTTCAGGGTAATAGACGGGGAAAGAAAGGGAAAGGCAACAAAAAAGACAGGAAAACTGCCGTCTCTGGTTCCGATACTGGGAAAAAAAGGAGATAGTGAGGACATCATAAAAAAAAGACCGTCCCTGAATCTTGAAAAAGTAGTAAGAAGGATACTCGTCAACTCAGGTTTGACAATAGATGAAAAAATCCTAACAATAGCGACATTTTTGCACAGGGAGCTTGGATACAATGTTAAATTCCAACTCGGAACAACCCAGGCTTTTCTTTCAAGACAGGGAAAAAAAAGGTCTGAGATAATAAAGTACGAATATATGCAGGATATATCATCTGAAACAGAAACAGGCGTAATAATCATAGATAAACTAGAAGGACCTTACACTGAAGCAGAAATAGGAAGGATACTCGGGCTGCTGAAATGCGCCGGCTTAAATCCCACTTCGCCCGATAGATCATCATGAAACTATGAAGACTCCTGCAACTCTCAGCTTCTGGTTGCTCGGGTCGACAATCAGTATCTGGCTTCCTTTTTTGAAAGCCATCTCCTTATCAAGTTTCAATTCTCCTGAAGAAACATTGCACTCTAAAAACTGGAAATCAAGGCAGGCATGCATTTTCCTGTTTATATCATCCTTGTAGAAAGGAGACTGATGAAATTTTCCCAATGTTGTTTTTTCAATCTTAAAATCATTTCTCAATGGAACAACAGAGCTTCTTTCTATAATATCCCCTTTGTAAGCTATTCCGAATCTTTCTCCGGGCCCTGCTTCTTCAGCATCCTTGTCATTCAATTGTATTGTTCTTACCTCAATCTGCTTGTTTTCAGGAATTGAGAACAATTTATCGTGTTTTTTCAGTTTTCCTGATTTCACTATCCCCAAAGCAACATTTCCTACGCTTTTCACTGAGAATGCCTTGTCAACCATCGCATAGAATTCCTCTTTATATTTCACTTCAGGCAAGCCGGTAAGCAGTTTTTCTTTTGCTGAATTTTCATCCTGAACTTTTTCATAGTTTTCAAGAACAGTCCCTTTTATGGGCAGTTCTGCCTGAGTCACAACCATTCCACTGTCTTTTTTCAGCAAATCAAGTGCGACAATCAATTCCCCGACATACTTTGTTGGCTGGTCAACCAGAAGAACAACAAAATCGGCCATGTAAAGAGAGAACAGCATGGGCTGGACCTTTTCAGGATAGATAGTGGGTTCAAGCAGAGTGTTTATCTTCCCCTGGTAGTTCACAGCATAAAAACTGATATCATCCGCTCCCGTTTCCTTTCCAAGCATCTTGCAGAAATTCTTTCTTTTTTCAGGATTGTCCGAAAGTATTGTAATAAACATTTATTTCCCCCTTAATTTTGGCCTTATTTCAGGCATTTTTTCAGTAGCATAGCTTACTATCAATCCGGATGTCTTTCCTTTCCATTTCATAAGAAAATCGATTACCTTCTTTTTATTTGATTTGCTTTCCTCCTTTAAAAGCCATCCGACTCCCTTCTGGACCATATAGTCCTTGTCGTCCATCAATTTCTCTGAGATATCAAAAATCTCCTTTGTGTTTTTTCCTTTTCTTGCAGGTAGTATAAAAGAAACAGCCGCAGACCTTCTCTTCCATCTGTTTTTTGATTTTGTCCACGGGACCATCCTTGCTGCAAGTTCTGGATACTTCTCTATAAGATATCCGAAAAGATGATTTGAAAGCTCGTCGCAGTGTGCCCAATTCTTAACATACCTGTCCAGCCACCTCTCAAAAACCCTGAAAGTGTCCTTTGTGTAATATCTTTTTGCCTTCCACACAATTTCAAAGGCGACAATGCCTTCTTCAAATACTCCATCCCTCAACAATTTTTCCGCGAGTCTTATCCTGTCATTCAATCCCATATTCTTGGTTTGTGAAAGGTATTTCCCTGCAACTCCTCTTGCATCAGGAACCTTAACCCCATAGGTCTTTATCCCTTCCTTGAAGTATTTTTCATTATCCTTTTTTCTCTTAGCATCCCCAAGTTTTCTGAGGTCCTTTCTTATGCTTGAGGCTAATGAATCTATTTTCATGACCAATTAATTCAGCGCATATCTAAAAGCTTTTTGATTTCTCTATTTATCATGGATGTTGAAGAGATAGTCAGCAAGACAGTGATAAACGTGGAAAGGGTCGACCTTGCAGCCATGCTTTCAAAGAAAGAATACATCCAGAAGTTATCAGAAATATGCGAAATCAATATTTCAGGCGTTGATGTAATAAGAAAAAACGAGCAGGGGTGCACCATTGCATATTTCACAGGAGAAAAACCAAAGCTTTTTCTTGTTATAGCTTATTATCCGACTCCAAACTGGGAAGAAAATTACAAATACTACAAAAATCACATCCTAAAAGACAAAAAAGTGAAAAACACAATAGAAAAAGAGGATTTCGGCCTTGGTGAAAAATCAATATTCTTTAAAGCAGAATTCAAGAACAACGGGGAAACCCACAACATCCTTTCAGTATTTGATTCAACAGGCCAGATACAGATAAACGCCCAGCCCTTTGAGGGTAAAATTCTTGATTTTGAAAAAATGAAAAAAACAGCAGAGCTTGCAATGAATGCCGTTAGTTCTGACTGATTTATAAATTTTATTTTTCCATACAGTTCCAATGATAGACCTCTCCCTGATATTGTTGCTGCTGGGCCTGATAATATTCATAGGAGTATTTGGAAACATACTCAGCAGAAAAACAAAGATACCTGAATCTTTCTATCTTTTGATATTCGGAGTGATAATAGGGCCTTTGACCGGCACTGTCAGCGGAACAGAAATGCTTGAACTCGCACCTTCCTTCTCAATCCTTGCATTGATCATTATCCTTATAGATGCGGGAATTAACTTTGACATACTTCAGATTCTAAGGACTCTGCCTGCTGCGATATTGTTTACTCTCACTGTAATGATAGTGACGACCTTGATTGTTGCAGGGATGCTCCATTACGTGTTTGGGTGGGAGATGCTTTATGCTCTTTTCCTTGGCCTGATAAGCAGTGGTAACACAACAATAACTGCAATAAGCCTTCTTGCCCACGTAAAGGGGATAAGCCACATAAGAAGACTGATAACTCTTGAAACAATAATCAACGATTTGACAATAATCATAGGTGCGGTGATACTTGTGAACATAATGACCCTTCAGAGTATAAGCGATGTGCACCCGCTCAGTGAGGCAGTTTCTAAAATATCCGTAGGTCTTCTCATAGGTTTCCTTGCTGCTATAGGCTGGAAGGAGGTTATACAGGATGCAATACCAGTCGGCTTCAGGTACTTCTCAACACTCGGAGCAGCATTTGTTATTTATTATATTGTTGAACAGGTTGGGGGAAGCCCCATCATAGGAATATTCGCATTTGCAGTTGTTCTTGGAAATGTAACAAGAATATTCAAAATGAACAAAAAGAGCAGGGAAAGTTTCAGGAGCATACTCCAGAATATAAGGGATGCTCAGGGTGGACTGTCTCTCGTAACAAAGAGCTTTTTCTTTGTGATGCTGGGAATCTTATTCAGTTTCAATGCATTGACTGAAACTGTGCTTCTTATAGTTCTTGGAATAGTGGCAGCTGCTTTCATATCCAGATACCTTTCCGCAACAATAGTTTCTTTCTATGATGCTAAACTGAAAAAACACAAGGCATTGATTGCGGGAATGCTGCCTAGAGGGTTTGTGGCAACTGTTGCCGCATTCCTTCCTCTTGAAGCAGGCATTGAAATACCCAATATAACGGATATAATGCTGCTTCTTGTATTTGCAACAACAATAGTCGCAATGATAACTGTGATGCTGTTTTCAAGGGAAGAGGAAGAAAAATGAAAAAATTTCATCCTGAAGTCAAAGGTGCCATTGCTTTCGGCCTGATGGATGGCATAGCTGGCTTTTTAGGCATAATAATAGGAGTTTATGCAGCGGGTCTTGACCAGGTGGCAATAGCTGCTGCAGCACTTGCAGGAGGAATTGCGGATTCATTTGCAAATGCCGCGGGCACACACGTTTCCCAAGAGGTTGAGGGAGGGGTTTTAGACAAATTTGTCTGGAGAAGCACCATTGCCGCTTTTCTGACCACAACTTTCATCGCACTTCTACTTGTAATCCCAATAATTTTCATGGAGCTTGAAACAGGAATAATGTTTACTTTTGTTCTGGGGCTGGTAATCCTGTTTTTATCAGGACTGTTTTTCATAAAAAGCATAAAAGTCGCTTTTGAATATGCAGGCATGGGAATAATCGTTGCGGTTTTGGGTTTTCTGGCAGGTTCAGCAATAAAGTTTCTGCTTTTAAGTTAATTTTTAATAGATTACTATAGTTAACTGTGCATGAGATGGGAAAAACTACTTGTTTTTGGTTTTCTGCTTTCTTTGTTTTTAGCCGGTTGTGCAACTATTGCGGGAACCACAGGAATTTCTGAACTGAATAAGAATCTTGGTCAATATCTCAACAAGTCTGTAACTGTTGAAGGATATTTTGGATACAAGGGCTACCACGGATCTACAGGATATCATATTCTTATAGAGGATTATGACCAGTTTTCAATAAGAGAACAGCTTCCTCTTTACACATATGCGCTCATAGATGATTCAAACGACCCAATGTCCAAAGACCTTGAAGGGAAAAAGCTCAGAGTAACAGGAACAGTAAGCAAATATGACGGTTACTCAGTGACACCTCTGGCAGTAATAAAAGCAGACAGCTTTGAGGTTGTAGGGTGATATTTATGAATAAAATTATACTCGGATTGATATTGTTGCTTTCCATCTCATTTGCAACATGGACAGAAGCTGACTGCAAACAGGCATGTGCGGATGCAGACATGAAATTCACTGCATGGGCTTCAGATTCCCCTCCTGAACCATGCGATGATGTACAGATGGATGGGCCTGATGACAACGGTCTTGTAACATATTCCTGCCAGGGTTCTGACGGAACCGCTGTTTTCCAGTGCGGCTGCAGGACACAATGTGCGGATGGGGATGATAATGATAATGGAGGAAAAGTTGACCTTGACGACCCGGGATGTGAAGACAAAAAGGACAATGATGAGACTTCACAGTGTGATGATGGAGAAGACAATGATGCAGGAGGAAAGACAGATATGGATGATCCAGGATGCGAGGATAAGGAAGACAATGATGAGACTTCACAGTGTGATGAT